>Ga0137403_10010732_pt1 | contig 10129 bp, 12 predicted proteins | sample CZOMad2_1_16fung_FD_122057 | JGI IMG/M metagenome (GOLD analysis project Ga0137403, IMG submission 122057) | Vadose zone soil fungal communities from Angelo Coast Range Reserve, California, USA - CZOMad2_1_16fungal (Hybrid Assembly) | ecosystem: Environmental > Terrestrial > Soil > Vadose zone... | reverse complement strand
CGTCCTCCTCGTCGACGGAGGACGACGTCTCCGCCGCGTTGAGGTTGCTCTCCTCGAGCGTGGCGCGGGCGCGCTGGAGCGCGCTGTTGACCGAGGCAACGGTCGTATCGAGGAGCTCCGCGACTTCGCTCGCCTTCCAGCGCAGGACCTCGCAGAGGATGAGCACCGCGCGCTGCCGCGGCGGCAAGTGCTGCAGCGCGGCGACGAACGCCAGGCGGATCGTCTCGCGCGAGACGGCCACCTCCGCGGGGTCTCCTTCGGCGACGACGAGGCCGTCGGGTACAGGCTCGATCCACGAGACCTCGGGCAGCGTGTTGAGATTGGACTCGATCGGTTCCCGCGCCGGACCGAGGTCCATCGGCCGCGCGCGCCGTTCCCGCCCGTTCAGCAGGTCCAGCGAGACGTTCGTCGCGATGCGGTAGAGCCAAGACCGCAGCGCCGCCCGGCCTTCGAAGTTCTCGAGTCCGCGCCAGGCTCGGATGAAGGTCTCCTGCACCGCATCCTCGGCCTCGAACGGGGAGCCGAGCATCCGGTAGCAGTAGGCGCGCAGCTCGGCTCGATGCTGCTCGAACTGATCCGCGAACGTGCGCGTGTCGGGCGCGACCGTGAGCGATGGATCCCTCATCGCAGGCCATCGTACGCGGTCCGCCCGAACCGTTGAAGCAGCGGCTAGGTTCCTCTCGCCGCGCGCACCTCGGTCATGAATCTCGCCGCCCGGTCGGGGTCGACGGGATTCCAGGTCCCACCGTCGACCTTGAGATCCGAGCCGACGATCGCACCGTCCGCGACAGCGAGGAAGTCCCTGACGTTGGTCGACTTGACCCCGGTGTTCGCGAAGACCGGGGTCTCGTCACCACACCCCTCCTTGGCCTCGCGCACGGCCTGCACGGACGGCTCCGCGCCGGCCATCGGGCCGGAAACGAGGATGGCGTCGGCAAGGCTCGACACCCGCACGGACCGGGCCGTGGTCGCGATGTCGCGCGACCCGACGCTCGAGGCGAACTCGGGTGTGATGTTCATGAAGACGGCGACGTTCCTGGCGTTCAACTCGCGGCGATAGCGCAGGAGCCTCCCCGGGTCCGGCGACCAGAGCCCCATGTCGGATTCGTAGACACCGGTCGTCACCTCGCGGATGAACGCGGCCCCCGACACGGCTGCAACCGCCAACGCTGCCTCGGCATCCCAGAGGTAGTCGACGCCGAACGGTCTGTCGCGGGGCGCGACCTCCGCGACCACGCGCGCCATCATCGCGACGCCTTCGAAGGTCGCTCTCAACTGGTACGGACGGTCACCCTCGTTGCAGAACAGAATCGCATCGAACCCCAACCCGGTGAGAATCTCGACGTCGCGAGCAACCGACTCGACGATTGCGCCCGGCCCACCGATCTCGTCGTACAGCGGCGTGCCGGGCATCGGGGGCAGATGCGCCATGGCGACGACCGGCTTGTCGATCCCGAAGAGCTCACGTAGGTCAGACGGCATGTCCACTACCCTCCAGGAGGCGGCGGATGGACGAGCTCGTGCGATCGCCGAACGCTGGCCGGAATGCGGCCGCGGGCAGCAGATCGGCGAATTCAGTCGGCCGACGCGCCTAGCTTCGCAAGCAGCTCGCGCCGGCTGTGAATGCCGACCTTTCCGAAGACGGACTTCAGATGATCCTGCACCGTGTGCGGCGAGATGAAGAGCCGCCGAGCGACTGCGCGAGTATCGAGTCCGCCGACGAGGAGTGCAACTACATCCCGTTCCCGTCGAGAAAGAGCGTACGCACGGCAAAGGAGGCTGAACGTCTCAGTCGGAGTCGCCGAACGAAGGTTGACGGCGATCTCTCCGACGCGCTCTCCCTCGAGAATGGCGGCCTCGATCATCACCCACCTGCCGTCCACGGCGTGAACCAGGGCGCGCGCTTGTGTGCGCTCGCTCCCTGATCGCGCGAGGGTCGCCGCCGGATACACGACCGACGGGAGCATCGACCACCGGGCGAACAGGCTCGCGGACGGCAGCGCTTCGATCCACGCGCGAGCTCCTTGCGTCCAGCTCACGGGTCGCAGATCGCGGTCGAGCACGACCACGCCGGGCGGGCCTGGCTCGAGGGTCGGGCCGGCGGGCGTGTCCATCGCGCTGCGTCGCAGCGCCGGGCCCAGGCTCGTTGCGACCTTGTCGAGTAGATCGAGGTCGTGCTCCTCGAAGGGGGGATCGTCACTGTCACGGTAGGTCTCGATCCAGCCCCAACATCCGAGCGCGTCCCGGCAGGCGGCTGTGGCGATGTCTCCGATGCCAACGGGTCGCATGACCTCGTCCCAGCGCGCTGCACGTGCGAGGTCGCCGCCGGTCTCCAAACTCAGGCCCGCGGCTGACTTGGCCCGCCGAGCGACGACGTGCTTTGCCGCAAAATTGTCGCCGGAGTACTCCAGCTCGAGCATGCGTGGCACTCCGGGGCCGAAGTCATGCTCGGCTATCCCACTGCTCGGCAGCAGCGTTTCCGGGTCGGCCAGAGGCCAGCACCAGCGGTCGAAACCGATGACGCGCCGAAGCTCCCCCATGGCTTCGCGCCGGATCGACTCGCAGTCGCCTGCGGACTCGCCCAGCCGTTCGAGTCGCTCGACGCAGTGGACTCGGTCGCGCTCCTTCGTCACCGCAGAACACAGCGTTGCGCTGCGACCCCCCGAAATCAAGCGTCCAGCGGCGGTTGCGCGCAGAAAGCCCCAACTTCCTGGGATTGCGCCGTTGATGGATTCGGTCTCAAATCGAAGAAAACCAAAGGCACGATCGAGAGGAGTCACCCATGACCAAGCTCGGAACTGCTCTTGCTGCCGCGGCGGCAGCTTTCGCCGTCGCGACCACGGCGATGGCGCAGACGACCGCTACCTACGAGGCGACGTACGTGGAGCCCGTCGGCGGGCCGAACCAGTCGCCGTTCAGCTGCGCACCTGGAACCTCCTGCGGGAGCGCGAGCATCAGCGGGGTCGGCCACTCGGATAACCAGGTGGTCGTGTTCAACGCCTGCGGGTTCGGCTGCCACGTGCGCACGGTGACCTTCGCCGACGGCGCCACGCTCGTGATCCGCATCGAGGACCAGCCGAGCGGCTTCGCCTTCACCTCACCCGGCAACTCGGGCAGTCACGGCTACATCGGATTCCCAGGACAGGACGGAAATCCGCAGTTCCTCGAGATCAAGGAGACGATCCTCGGCGGAACCGGACGACTCGCAGGCGCCACAGGAAGTGGGACAGGCATGGTCAAGCTTCACGGCGGTGTTGCGATCGGCAAGACATCGGGAACGATCACTCTGCCCTGACCGACCCGTAGCGAGAACGCCAACAACGGGCCGCACGGTATGCGGCCCGTTCGCTGTCGCGCTCGACCGCCACGTGACCCAAGATAGAAAGAGCGCGGTCGATCGGCCATCAGCAGACGAGAGGAGCAGTAGTCATGAACGCTGCCACGGCAACCCTTTACCGCTGGGAGGACCTACCGAAGGAGCGGCTCAAGCCGGACCTGGAGCGACGCCTCATTTCCACCGAGCGGCTGATGCTCGCCCATGTCTATCTCGAGAAGGGCTGCGTCGTCCCGATGCACTCGCACGAGAACGAGCAGCTGACCTACATCCTCGAGGGTCTCCTCCGTTTCTCGCTCGGAGACGACGCGTCGGAGGTCGTCGATGTCGCGGCAGGCGAAGTGCTCCACATTCCTTCACACGTTCCCCATCAGGCGGAGGCACTCGAGACGACGCTCGACGTCGACATCTTCTGTCCCCCACGGCAGGACTGGCTCGACGGGTCCGACGCTTATCTGCGGCGCACCTAAAGCTCGCCGGGAGCCGCGAACCGGTAGAAGATCGGGGAGATCTTCAGGAACATCCCGGTCACGAAGTCCTCGAGCGGGCGCGCGCTCTCGAGCCCGCCGAGATTCACCGGCTCGTAGCCGGCGTCACGGATCAGCTGCTCCGTGAACTCGCGTGCCTCGTCGTCGGCCGCGTACAGGCAGCTCGGCCGCACGCGCTGGTCGGCGACTTGATCGAAGAGCCTCCCGGAGTTCGCATTGAAGGCCTTCGCGACAGGACCGTTCGTGCGCGCTTTCACCTCGTGCGCGAGCGACTCGTACTGCTCGTCGCGTCCCGGGAACGCATTCGTGGCGTCGATCGCGATCTTGCCTTCGAGACCCGTCACCTTGGTGAGCGCCTCGGAGATCGAACCAGACGGAACGGCGACGAGGACGACATCGGCATCGGCAGCGTCGCCGCCTTCACGCCCGAGCGAAATGACTTTGTGCCCTGCCCTCTCCCAGAAGCTGCCTAGCCCGCCGCCGATCGTTCCCCTGCCGATCGTGGTGATGTTCATCTCACCGACTCCCTTCAAATTGATAACGGGCTCAGTCCTTGCATTGTCTCGCCTCGCCGCCTGGGCGCCTCGCTCCGGTCCGGCGAGCGATGACTTTCGAGTCTTCCGCCCGTCTATACCCGACAGACCATCGAAGGAGGCGAAGACGATGCCGAAGCACAAGGTGGGAACACGGGAGGAATGGTCCGCGGCACGTAAGGAACTGCTCGACAGTGAGCAGGAGCTGGGCAACGTCGACGAGCAGCTGGCGAAGCAGCGGCAGGAGCTGCCCTGGGTACCGGTCGAGAAGGAGTACACCTTCGACACCGAGGGAGGGAAGAAGACACTCGCCGAGTTGTTCGACGGGCGGTCGCAGCTCCTCATCTACCACCTGATGTTCGGCCCGACGTATGCGGCCGCCTGCCCGGGCTGCTCGGGACTCGCCGACCACCTCGACGCGGCGCTCCTCCACCTGAACAACCGCGACGTGACGTTGATCTGCATCTCGCGCGCGCCCATCGAGAAGCTGCAGGCATACAAGCGACGGATGGGTTGGCAATTCCCGTACGTGTCGTCGTTCGGGAGCGACTTCAACTTCGACTTCGACTTCGCGTTCACCCAGGAGCAGATGGCGACCGGGGAGCTCGCGAAGATGGTGGCGGAGGCGGACGACTGGCTCAAAGACTGGGCCGACAACGTCGGCACCGATCTCGCGCACGGCATGGCGGAATCGCCGGGCTGGAATGTCTTCGCGCTCGACGACGGCGTCGTCTACCACACCTATGCGCGCACCGCGCCCGACCGCTTTCTGCTTGCTCCCTACTACTCCCAGCTGCTCGACCAGATCCCCGCTGGACGTGACGCCGACTTCCCGCTGCGTCGCCATGACGAGTACTAGGACAGCGGCGGACACGGGGCTCGTACTGCCGATTTGAAACCGGGCCACACCCTACCGAGGAAGCTAATGGTCTAGTTCTCCCCCTGCGGGTCGAGGTTTCGGATCAATGTCCGCCGTTTCCTCCGCCGCGTCCAGATGACGCCGGCGGCTAGCGCGACGATTGCAGCGCCCCCCGCCGCAAGTAGCAGCGGAAACCGTCGAGTTCCGCTAGGCGCTGCTTCAGCGTCCGTGGCGCGGGTGACGCCCAGGGTACGCAGGTCGATCAGGAGCAGCGACTTGGCACTGTCTCGCACAACCAGTTGCTTGCCGTCCCGATCGATGCCAAGGCGTAGCTGCCACAAGTCGGTTCCGGACGCGATCCCGTCGAGATCGATGCAATGCGCCAACCGTCCGACGGTGTCGAGGGCGTGCACGAAAGGGGTGGCGCCTGCACCGTCGTAGAGTGTGTACGCCCAACGGCCATCGGCGCTCATCGTCCGGCTCAGCGGATTGCCGCGCATCTTCTCACCCGGCTCGTCCGGATCGACGATCGGCTTCGCCAACAGGCGTCCGCGCAGCACGTCGTAGGCTTGCACGAGGTACCGGGTCGGGTCGTTCGGCGACACGTAGTGGATGAAATACAGCCACGACCCGTTCGGCGACACAGCGTCGAAGCTGAAGTCGCCCTGAAGTTCTACAGTCCGCAGCGGCTTCAAACCGTCGCTGCTGAGGACGAGCAGCTTCGTCGCGGCGCGGGGAAACGACGTCCGCGGCTCGATCAGAACGAGCGTCGTGCCGTCGGCAGACAGGCCGCCCGCGGAACCGTCGTAGGCGACTGCAGGAATCGTGAACGTGCCTGGCAGCGATCGCCACGCGAGCACTTGCCCGCCATGCTGTGCGACTCGCTCGACGATCGTCCTGCTCCCGGCCGGAATCGTGACGTAGCGGGCCCCATCAGAGGAGGCGACGCCGGTGCTTCCCACGTCGATGCCGAGAACCGGCAGCCCGTCGGCGCGTGCAACCGCCGCGGGAACGAGCGCTACAACGAGCGCGGTGACCAAGACAAGTATAGAGAAGATGCAGCGTCTCATCGCCGTGACCTCCATCGCTCGTAGTGACCTACGTACTACGCGCGTCGCGCCCAGGAAGGTCCCGGATCAGCCCTTGGCCGGAATCTGGGTCGCCTCGGTCTGGCTAACGTGCTTGGCGAGACGTGCTGTGCTGGGCCGTCCAAGCTCACCGCAGTGGAATCTCGACGGCGACGTCGAGCTTTGTGTAGTACTGCTGGATCTGACCGGCCCCGTATTTCGCGCCGAACTTGTCGACCACGTCGCGCACCTCGGCCGGATCGGTGATCGGCTTCGCTGTCGCGCTATCCTCGCTTCCTTCGACACTCAGCCGAACAGTCGGGGTCTTCAGCACGTTTCGGTACCAGTCGCTGTCCGATCCTAGGCCGGGAAGCAGGTAGAGCTTGTCGCCCTCTCGCACGAACCAGACAGGGTTCGTGATGCTGCGACCGGATCTTCGACCCGTGACGGTGATTTCGACCTCGTCCTTGCCTTTCAACGCCTTCTTGAACGAACCGGGTGACATCCGTCCGTCAACGTACCGCGTCGCGGCGTCTTGTCTGGCCGACCGCGCGGTAACCAGGGCCGATCGGGATCACCCGGCCACTCAGGTGTCGAAGCCGAGCTCGTCAAGGGATTCATGCAGCTCCGCCGGGTCGTCGTAGACGCGAAAGGCACCGGCGTCGAGGAGCTCGTCCGAGCCGTAGCCCCCACTCCGGAGGCCGACGCTGAGCATGCCGGCCCGGCGGGCCGCGAGCAGGTCCCAGACGGCGTCGCCGACCACGTAGCAGTCCTCGGCCCTGACGCCGAGGGCCGCCTGACAGGCGAGGAAGAGATCGGGCTCGGGCTTGGCCCGGGCGACGCCGCCGCGGTCGATCACCACGGTGTCGTCCCCGACTCCGAGCGCGTCGAGCGACAGGTCGATCTCAGGCCGGCGGCCCGAAGTTGCGATCCCGTGCGGGATGCCCCGGCCGCGGAGATCCTCGAGCAGCTCCCTGGCTCCGGGCAGCGGGCGCCGGTCCGGGAGCAGCTCCCGAAAGATGGCGCCGTGGCGGAGCTGGATGTCTTCGATCTCCTCGGCGGAGAGCTCGCGCCCGACCTCGCGCGCGACGCCGCGCGTGAACAGGCCGCCGCTCATTCCGATTCGACGATGGATCCGCCAGCCGTCGATCGGCATCCCTTCCGCCGCGAGCGCGCGCTGCCAGGCGAAGACGTGGGCATAGACCGTGTCGACAAGCGTCCCATCGAGGTCGAAGATCAAGGCTCGCGCTGCCACTTGTGGAGCGTAACTTGCCACCGCCCGCGAGACGCCTTTCGGGATCGCTGCAGGCGCAGCCCGCGGCGTCAGCGTGCGGCCAAGTCGAGCACGACAACCGGGATCCGCCGGCTCGTCTTCTGCGCATACCTGTCGTAGCCGGGATACAGATCCGCGAGCGTGCGCCAAAGCCGCTCGCGCTCCTCGCCCTCCGCGTCGCGCGCACGCACCTTCCGCGTCTCGCGCCCGACCGTCACCTCCGCAAGGGGATTCGCGCGCAGGTTGAGGTACCAGAGCGGGTGTTGACGTGCGCCCCCTTTCGACGCGATTACCGCGTAGCCGTCGCCGACCCGCGTGTAAGCGAGCGGCTGCGTGCGGGGCTGTCCGCTCTTGCGTCCGATCGTCGTCAGCAGCAGCACCGGCAGCTTGCCGATCCGACCGCCGATCTTTCCGCCGGTGAGGCGGTAGACGCGCTTGTGCAGGCCGCCGAGGATCCGGAATCCCAGGTTCGCCATCGCTCTCCCGTCGCGAGTCGTCCTAGATGTGCTGGGAACAACGTTGATGCCGGTTCGTTGACTGGTTCGATCGCGCGAAACGAACCGGAACTCGTCTCGAACAAGGCTACTTGCCAGGAAGGAGCTCAGTCACTGTTGCCGCGCATCCAGCTCTCGAACTCACCTGGGGCGTTCTTCATCTCCTGAGCGACCACCGCGACCGTTGCCGCTGCCAGCAGTCGAACGCGGGTGTCGTCCATCTCGAACACTCCGCGCATCGCGTCAACCCAGCTGTCCTCCCTCAGGAGCGCACCGAGGTCACGCATCGACTGGGGCAGGTTCACCAGATGTGTTTCCAGTGCTTCGCGGAGCCTCTCGTCTTCGACGCGAAGCACCGCGGCCAGAAGCTCGTCCGGAATCGGTGGGTCGGCTGGCAACTCGGACATGGGTATTCGGTCGTCGCGGGACGCCGCTCCTAGACAGACTCGCCCAGGCCGTGAAGCTTGCGGTCGATTAATTCGGCCCCACTGGAGCGCTCTGAGTCGCTCCTTCGTCTTCGTAGCTGCGAAGAAGGAGCACGGCATTGTGGCCGCCGAACCCGAAGCTGTTGCTGAGCGCGATGTTCAGATCGACATCGCGTGCTCTGTTCGGCACGTAGTCGAGATCGCAGCTCGGGTCGGGGTTCTCGTAGTTGATCGTCGGCGGCGCGATGTTGTCTCTGAGCGCAAGTACGGTGACGGCTGCCTCGACCGCTCCGGCAGCGCCGAGGCAGTGACCGACTGCACCCTTGATCGACGAGATCGGCGTCGACCGCGCCTTTTCCTCGCCGAGCGCGGCCTTGATCGCCACCGTCTCGGTGGTGTCGCCGAGCTCGGTCGAGCTCGCATGAGCATTGACGTAATCGACATCCTGGGGTGCGACCCCGGCGTCTCGAAGAGCGGCGTGCATCGCTCGCGCCTGTCCTGTCCCCGCCGGATCGGGCTCGGTCATATGGAAAGAGTCGGAGCTGAGCCCGTACCCGCCTACCTCGGCGTACACCTTTGCGCCACGCGCGCGCGCGTGCTCCAACTCCTCGAGCACGAGCACCGCCGCACCCTCCCCCATCACAAACCCATCCCTGCCGGCATCGAACGGCCGGCTTGCAGCGGCGGGGTCGTCGTTTCGGCGGGATAGTGCTCGCATCGCCGCAAAGCCGGCCATCGCCAACGGCGTGATGCCCGCCTCGCTCCCGCCGCACAGCATCACCTCGGCACGGCCGAGCCTGATCGCGTCATACCCTCCCCCCACCGCCATCGCCGAGGCAGCACAGGCCGTACACGGCGACCCAAGCGGACCCCGCAGTCCAAGCTCGATCGACACCGAACCCGCACCCATGTTCGGCATGAATGCCGTGACCGATGTCGGATGAATCCGCCCGGTCTCCCCGAGCTCACGACAGCACTCCGCCAAGCTGCTGACACCACCCTGAGCGGTGGCCATCATCGCGCCCACCCGATCGGGCTCGCGCCCGACATCGAGCTCCGCATCGGCCTCCGCCATGCGCGCCGCCGCCACCGCAAACTGAGCGAACCGATCAAGCCGACGCAACGTTCGCCGCTCGAGCCAACGCTCCGGCTCGAACGCCCCCACCTCGCAGGCGATCCGAACGGGCTGCTCGTCCGGGGCGAAGGCGGTGATCACCGAACCCGCACACTCACCGGCTATCAACCGCCGCCAGGTCGTCTCGACATCCGAGCCGAGCGGCGTCACGGCGCCCAAACCCGTCACGACGACACGCCGCTCCGAGGAACTCTTGGCCCCATCGTGATCAACGTCGGGCAGAGCCGGCGGGAGTCCCATCTCCCGCATCATGCCCACCCAAGAAAGAGCCCTGCCGAGTTCAGACGAAACAGCCACCGGCCGCTCAGTGCTTCAAGCCGTCAAGTGACGATTGACGCAGCCACGATTCCGGCGCGCGTCTCTCCTCCCCCACCCAAACGGGGATGCCCGGCCCTGCCCGTGCCTCAGACGATGGGAAGAGAACGGGCGTGCGGCGCCCACCGATGCAAGGAGCCTCGTGCGCACGCTGATCACCTCCGTCGTCCTCTTCGTCATGCTCGCCGTCGCCCCGACTGCGCTGG
>Ga0137403_10010731_pt1 | contig 10129 bp, 8 predicted proteins | sample CZOMad2_1_16fung_FD_122057 | JGI IMG/M metagenome (GOLD analysis project Ga0137403, IMG submission 122057) | Vadose zone soil fungal communities from Angelo Coast Range Reserve, California, USA - CZOMad2_1_16fungal (Hybrid Assembly) | ecosystem: Environmental > Terrestrial > Soil > Vadose zone... | reverse complement strand
ATTCCACGCGAGCCTTACCCAATGGAAATGCAGACGGCGCGCGACCGCATCCTGGCGGCTTGCCGCAAGAACGGCATCGCTTTCCTGCAGGGCTGCACGGCGGACAACGTGATCGCCCGGATTGACGAGGGAGTGCGAGTGGTCGCGGGGCATAGCGAGGCATGCGCAATCAAGGGCCGGGCACACCAGAAGCGGAAGTTGCCGGTGTGATGCTGGGTCCTGCAGCCGCGTTTGACCAAAATCAGTCCGCAGGCGAAGCCGACAAATGCGGCGTAGCATACTGCGGTCTTTCCAGCGCATCGCAATCCGCTCGAAGCGGGCAATGGAATAGGGTCGCCTGATCCTGCCTAAGCTCGATCTAATAACACTCCGATCCGTTAGCTCACCACGTCCGATGTTTGGCAGACCTAACAGTTTCGTCGAATGCCCGCATTGCGCCAACAGCGGGCGCCCGGCGCACTGGACAATGACCAGTGCCTCACGGCTCAAACTCCCCGGAATATCGGTTTTCGGCGTTCGTTGAACGCCAGTACCCCTTCCCGGCGATCTTCAGTGGGGACCAGGCGGTTGTAAGCTTCGATCTCGAACGCCAGGCCATCCCACAATGACATCTGCATCCCGCGATAAATCGCTTGCTTGGCTTGACGCACCGCTACAGGCCCATTGGCGGCAATGCGTCGGGCTATTCCCATCGTGGTTTCCAGAAGATCCGGGGCTTCAACGACGCGATTGACAAGCCCCCATGCTTCCGCCTCCACGGCGGTAAAGGGAAGGCCCGAAAGGATAAGCTCCTTCGCCCTGCGCTCACCGACAGCCCGGGCCAGGTTCTGGGTACCACCCATTCCAGGCATTATTCCGAGCGTAACCTCGGTCAGGGCAAAGCGCGCATGGGTGGCGGCGTAGACGAAATCCGAAGCTGCGGCGATCTCGCAGCCGCCGCCATAGGCGGCGCCGTTGACCGCCGCCAGCAGCGGCAGTGGACATCCCAACATCGCCCGCAGCATCCGTTCGAAGATCGCGTGCTGCGACTGCCAGCTTTGGTCGGTCATGCCGTTGCGCTCCTTGAGATCTCCGCCCGCGCAAAACGCCTTGTCGCCGCTGCCTGTGATGATCACGATGCGCAGGCCCGCCAGATCTATCGCGAGCGTTTCGAACAATTCCGTGAGATCGAGGCCCATTCGCGTATTCAACGCGTTCGACACCTCGGGCCGATTTAGCGTGACAAGAAGGACTTGATCTTCGTGCCGGGAAACAACGATTGTCTCGAAATCACAGCGCATCCAACTTCCCCTTTAGGCCAAGCCTCATATTCTGCCGGCGTTTGGCTGGAGGCAATGGGGCCGCCTCCTGAACGTCCGCTTTGCGCCAGAAGCGGCCGCTCCATAACCGCTCATTCTGCGAACGACCGCTTGCGCGGTTATTCGGTTGATCGAGATACGCAAACAGCGATTTCGCGACTCCCCGCGTGCAATTTATGAACGACTGGACCGCCGGGCTGAGAGTCCGGTTCTTCAAGAACACGATCTCGACTGAAATCCGCGGGCCCAGGGTTTTTTTGCGGCAAAACCTCAAGGGGCTTGATGCGCCGCTTAATGCCACAACGGACATCGGGAGAATTCCGCAACGGATTGCAGCAACTGTCTTAAGCTGCCGCGCGGCCTGCCTGCCATAGCGCGAGCACCTCTTCGCGCGCGATGCCGCGGGTAATGAACACGATGCGCGAGCGGCGGTCGGCGTCGGGCCACTCGGAGAGGGCGACCGGCGGATGGAAGATATGGTGAACGCCGTGTATCACGACCGGTGTCTCTTCCCCGTGGAGATTGAGAATGCCTTTGACGCGCAACAAATCCGCGCCGCGCGCGCTGCGCAGATAGGCGAGCCAGTTCGAAACGGCCATCCAGTCGAGCGGTTCGTCAAACGCGAGCACGAAGCTGGTGATCGACGTATCGTGGCCGTGATGCTCGTGGTCGTGATGGGCGTGGTCGTGATCATGGTGCTTATTCGCCGGCTCGCAGGATCCTGCGAACGCCTGCTCGTTGAGCCAGCGCGCAACGTCGACCGCTTTCTTCTCCGGATCGACCAGGCCGGCACCGAACAGCCCCGCCGGATCGATCTCGCCATGCTTCACGCGTTCGATCCTCGCCCCGGGGTTGAGCCGGCGGAGGCGCTGTTCCAATGTGGCAATACTGCTGACCAAATCATACTTCGTGATCAACAACCGATCGGCAAGCGCCACCTGTTTCACCGCTTCATATTGATGGTCGAGCTGATGAACGGCATTGGCCGCATCGACCGTCGTCACGACGGTATCGAGCCGCAGAAAATGCGAGACCAATGGATTGTTCAACAGCAGCTGCACGATCGGGGCAGGATCTGCCAGACCTGTGGACTCGATGAGAATACGGCGAAATGGCGACACCTCGCCACGATCGCGTCTCACCAGCAGCGTGCGCAGCGTCTCCTCAAGGTCACTGCGGATTGTGCAGCAAATACAACCGCTCGCGAGTACAGCCACCTCGCCATCGACGCGCTCGACCAGGAGATGGTCGAGGCCGATTTCGCCGTATTCGTTGATGACGACGGCGCTGTCCTTCATGGCATCGTGGCGCAGCACGCGATTGAGCAGCGTGGTCTTGCCGCTGCCGAGAAAGCCAGTGATCAACGATACCGGCAGCCGCTCGGATGACTTGTCGTTCTCGAAGATGCTCATCGGCGCCCTCATCTCAACCGTCTTATTTTTGTCGCTGGACAACAGCCTAGCGGAGGGGGAGCATGCCGAAAATAATTTTTTAAGCCCAGCTTATGGGCACAACCTGGGAGGGAGCGATGGACGATGACGTCAGGGGCCAAGAGCAGAAACAAGAACAGATAGAGGGGGTGGCAGCAACCGATCGCCGGACCTTGCTCCGCGCAGCCGGCCTGGCCGGCGTTGCGGGGGCGGCGATTGCGGGCGCAGTGCATGGCAAGTTCTCGCTCGCGCCGATCGCCGCAGCGCAGGGCGCAGACGGCTGCCATGCCCAAGGGAGTCGACAAGCCGTGGTGGCCCTCAAAATGGGGCAAGGACGACGAGTGCGGCGCATCCAACCACATCACGCCGGCGAAGGTCCTCGACGCGGTGAAATGGATCAAGGACGGCAAGATCTACAAGATCGGCCGGGTCTACGAGCAGGGCATGCCGCTTTTTGGAGCGCGTGCATTCTCGCTACGCATTCCCGGTGGTCCGACCGGCGGCCCGTTCGGCGACAACAAGCTTGTGTATCATGACGAATTTCTCGCCACCGAAATCGGCCAGACCGGCACACAGTTCGACGGCCTCGGCCACATCGGCATCCAGATGGGCAAGGACGGCGACAGGAGTGAGATGCGGTTCTACAACGGCTTCACCGCCCAAGAGATCAGCGACGCATACGGTCTGAAGAAGCTCGGCACTGAGAAGCTCAAGCCCCTCTTCACCCGTGCCCATCTTGTCGACATGGTCGCACTCAAGGGCGGGATGATGGACGCCGGTCAGGAGATTACCACAGCCGATATCAAGGCGGCGCTGCAGAAGCAGAACATTCCCGAGAGCGATATCAAGCCGGGCGACGCGATCATGTTCCACACGGGTTGGGGCTCGCTGTGGATGAAGAACAATGACCGCTTCAACAGCGGAGAACCGGGCATCGGCCTCGACGCCGCCAAATGGGTGATCGAGAAGGACCTCGCGCTGACTGCGGCGGACACCTGGGCGGTCGAAGTGGTACCCAATCCTGACAAGTCGCTCGCCTTCGCGGTCCATGCCGAGCTGCAGACCAAGCACGGCATACACAACCACGAGAACCTGATATTCGACGAGCTTATCGCCGACAAGAAGTACCAGTTCGTCTATTGTTTTGCTCCGGCTCCCATCAAGGGCGCCACGGGAAGCAACGGCTGCCCGATCGCGATTACATGACGAGGTCGCATTGGAGCGTGGGCGGGCGGACCGCCCACGCCGGTGCGATTTCATGAGAAATTTCAAGCTTGCGCTGGGAGCGCGCCGACTTGCAACGCGGCGTGCTTTTGCCTGAAAGCAAGATCGGAAGAAGAACTGTCGTCCTAAATGTGCATGCGCTCGCATGTTGAGCGAACTTCAACGGATCGGCTCTTGTGTCGTACCCGGTGAAAAAGCAAAAGCCCCCGCCCCGACCTCAAGCGTCCATGGAATGCAATTGCGCTGCGCGCCAGTCTGGTGGAAGTACGCCTCCACGATCTACGGCACACAGCGCATCCTTGTGAGAACGTCCGATTGTGGCACTTTCGACCCCCGCGCTTCGTCGAATGCCCGCATTGCGCCAGAAGCGGTCAGTCCGGAGAACGCGGGTGGAAACCCATACTGTCACAGTGGGAAACCCACGCTGTGGCATCGGAATCCACACTACAGGCCCGGTGAAAACCCCCACTACCTCTATATCTCGGGTGGGTAGCTCAGCGGTGATAGGGAAAGCACACCCAACGGATCGCAATCCCGCGAGGTTGGACAAGAGCACGCACGTACCCCAACACCTGACCATCAGCCGTCAAATCGCTTGACCAGCTTTGAGCCCTTAACTCTGCCAATCTGCTTGTCGGTCAAGTCCCTGCCCATGCTCAATCCTTTCGTCATGAGGTTGCTGCGCAGCGCCGCCTGCCTCTCGTCGGCGTAGTCTATCTCGACATGATCCAGACTCATCAGATGGCCGAGTTCATGGGCCCAGGCCCGTCCATTGGCGACGACATTGCCATACCATTGGATGAAACTGGCCGGCTCGGGATCGCTATCGACGTATGAGCTTCCGCCAGCGGAGAGATTTTCAATCGGATTGACGAGGTAAATGTGGACCAGATTGTCCAGCTTATGCCGCAAGCTAAGGACATCCAGCAAGCGCTGATCATTGTTGCGCGCGCTCTTTGCCATATCGAGCGGCTTATCTATGACGCAATCATTGATCGCAAACGCAATATTCGCCTTTAACCAGATCGCATTGACCACATTCAGGGCCTCTTTGGCCGCGTCGAAGCTCCATTTCTGCGCCTCCTGGACGCCCTTCTCGGCAAATGGCGTGATGTATACTTTCAGCAAAATGGAAGACATAAGTTCCCCGACGTTTGGAGATTTCGACGATATCTCCCATGTGCGTCTGCGAAATCGGCGCAGTGAATGGTTGCGCCGAGGCATACTAACTACTACACAGGACGGCCGGCTTGCTTCAGCGGCATGCGACATTAGTTCAAGAACATCCCGCAGCGGACCGTGCTTCCACCGGGCACGGGAGTGCTAAGGATTTGTGGGTTGTTAGGGCTCCGAATTGCTGCATTGCATGAGTCTGCAGATGGCACTTTTCGGACCAGAGTGATCAAGCCGACGATGTCCGCTTTTGGGGCTGGACCAGACTTGCGCAAGTAACTCCGATATTGAAGCCCTCGGTTTGATTCGATCATTGATCAACGACAACGCGATGACTGACGTCTCTAGCATGGGCTGCTTCGTCCCGTCATCATCCGAATGGGTGATGACGCCGGCGCTCGCGGAATAGTGCTGCGGAGCGCTCCAACGCTTCTACCGTCGCGACGTGCGCTTGCGGGAGTAGACCGCACTTGAAGAGATCGAATTTATGGAAATCCCAGGCGAGGGTCATGCCTCGGCCATCTTGGCGAGCACGCGCTGCACCAAAGCGGGATCGCGATAGACGCTGCGCGGCTTCAATAGGTTTTGGACCTCGGCGGTCAGCTTGTGGACATCAGGATCTTCGGCGGCGAGCCGGGTCAGGGCGATACCGAATTTCAGCGTGATCTCAAAATCGGCCGGACGTTGCCCCCTTGTATCGGGAAACACGAAGTCGAATATGGCCACCGACCACGGCGTCTCGATCAACGTCTGCATCTCGGCGAAGAAAGCCGGCGCCAGCCCGGCGATTGGATCGCCGTCTTCCCCAAGTTTCTCTCGCCCAAGTTTCTCGAGAAGCTTCCGGAGCAGGCACGCCTCCAGGGCGGCCACGCTCATGCCCTGGCCGTAGACGGGATTGAAGCGGCAGATGGCGTCGCCGATGGGCAGAAGGCCGCGGGGGAAGGCCTCTAATCGCTCGAAATGGCGCCGCACGCTCTCGGGGAAGCCGTAGCGCGCGACCCCGTCGAGGCGCTTGGCGTGGCGGATCGCGTTGTAGATCGTCGGCGTCCGCAGGGCCCGGGCGTAAGTCAGGAAGCCCTCGGCATCGCCGGACGGCACGTCACCGTGGCGCCCGCCAATGGTCGCCATCCAGCGGTTGCCCTCGAGCGGCAACATCAGGCCGCCACGGCTGTTCTGCGGCGCCTGGCCGAAGGTCATGACGCCTTTCCAATCGGTCGGGGCGTCGTCCGGAATGGCAAAGATGCATGTGGCATAGCCGAGGTCGATGCCGATGGTGGTCTCCTCCGGCAGTGGCCGGCCGATCGATTGCAGCAGGGCGAGCGTGAGGGTGCCGCGTCCGGAGGCGTCGACGACGAGATCCGCCGCAATCGTCTCGCTCGAGCCGTTGTCGTTCTCGTAGCGCACGCCGGTGACCGCCTCTCCATTTGGCGACGCCAACACTTCCTGGACCCGGCAGCGCTGGCGCAGCGTGGTGTTGGCGCAGCTTTCCAGCCGCCGTCGCACGGCGTGCTCGATTGCCGGCCGTGACACGGCGTAACTGAACCAGCCGAGATCGCGTTGCGGGAAGGGATCGTAGCCCGGGCGCTCGATGCGAACATCGAGACCGGCCCTGAGCGGCACGGCTCCCACCCGGGCGAGATCCTGCTCGAACCCCGGGAACAGCTCGCTGAGAGCGCGCTGGCCGCTGAGCAGCAGCGCGTGCACGTGACGCGCCTGCGGCGTCCCCGCGCGATAGGTGGGCTGCGAGGGCAGGGTGTCGCGCTCCAGAACAACCACCTGATCGAAGTGGTCGGCGAGCGCGCCTGCGGCCGTGAGCCCGCCAATTCCCGCGCCGATCACGACGGCCTGCTTGCCGATCAGAGTTGACGCCATCGCGGCCTCCCTGCTGCGTGCTCCTCCCGCAACAGAGGTGCCGACACCGGTCGAGCATATCGCCACGCGCCGACGCAAGGAAGCGACGAAATTCTCACGCGCCAGTGCAAGCCGGACGCGGCATTGCCTGAAGACGGCTTCGCCTCAAACCGCCGCTGCGTCGAGCCGCCTTGTCCGATCGGATCGCCTCATGACTAAAAGCCAACCCCTCGCAAGAGGGTTGGCGCGCACGTCATGCTTCGCCTTTGGGAATGTATTTGCCCGCGACGCACTTGTAACTTTTTAGTGTCCACTCATGATAGGGACCGTTGGCGAGCCACTCGGCAATACCGATTTGCGCGTTGACCTGACAGGCGGTCATGGTGATGCCCGACTGGTCACTATTGGTAACGACTTTCTCCATGCATAGCTGGCTGTTGCAGAGAATAGCGACAAGAGTAACAAGCATTTGTAACCTTCGTTGATGAGAAATACCCGGTCAGTTAGGCCCATGCAGGGTTCATGCCAGCATTGGTGCGCGCGGTGCTCTCTTGGGTGTTCCGGTAGGCGAATCTTTTACAGTCGGGAACTCTCTGGAGTATTTTCACCAAGCAAGCCTATTTTCGGCTTCGCACGCTGCCGACCGAGACCAAGATCAACGACATCACGGATGAAACGCCGCCAATAAGCCGTCTGACCCGGCGGCTTGCATCGGCGAGTGTGCTTTCAGGCGTCCGTAACGATCGACGGGTCATCCGAATTTCGGTTCTCGCCCTCAAATCCAAATCGATCATGTCGGGACGACGTCTCGGGAATCGGGTGGGCCGAGCGCCTCACAATCGGCAGAATGAAAGCAAGCCCGGAGTGCGGCAGGCAGCCATCGGCTTGATGATGACCTCCATCACCGGGGCGACGAGAACGAACATCGCGGACAGCAATTGAACGCGCACAACAGGAGAAGTGATCGTGTCGAAGGAAGAAGATAACAAGGCTGTTGTTAGCCGTTGGTTCACGGATTTTTGGGGCAAGACCTGCGACCTCGGAATTGTCGATGAACTCGCGGCACCCGACATGCTGCTGCAGTATTCGCTTCACGAACCGCGCCGCGGCCGGGAAGACATCAAGGCGTTTATGACGGACTTTCGGAAAGCGTTCCCCGATCTCAACTTCTGGGGCGCCGCGGATCTGATTGCGGAAGGCGATTACGTCGTCGGCCGATGGGAAGGCGGCGGAACCCATACGGGGCCGGCATTCAGCGATTTCCTCGTCGGATCGCTGCCGGCCAACACCGGTCGCAAAATGAAATTCACCGGCACGACCGTGTTGAAACTCAAGGATGGTAGAATCCTTGAGGAAATCGGCCTTGACGATGGGGTAACTGCCTTGCAGCAGCTCGGCCTTATCCGCGCCGCGTGAATTGTTCTCGGCTCTGCGCCGATCTGAGGAATCTCGAAAAGAAATCCGGCGACCTCGCGGTCGCCGGATCCCGTTTCGCCGCGGAATCTTTCGATGACGATCGACGCCCATGGAGCGCAAGGATTTGCAAGGAGAGGTCTTTTGTCCGAGTTGCTGGTTGAAGAGATCGACGCTGACTGCCCGGCCAAGGCCCAGCCGTCCGGCAGGGGACACGAAGCGAGTTTTGCTGACACGAGCCGGCTTGTTGCGCTTTGTGATAGCGTCTTCGCGATAATCATCACGCTACTCGTCCTGGAGATCCATCGCCCAAACGCCGCACCCGGGAGGTTGGCGCAAGAACTTCTGAAGGAGTGGCCTTCCTATCTCGCTTACGGGGTGGCGTTTCTCAATGTCGGTGTTATTTGGCTTAACCATCACTATCTGTTCGAGCGGTTGCGGAAAGTGGATTTGACCTTGAACTGGATTAATCTTGGCGTTCTTGGCACCGCTGCGCTGATCCCATTCCCGACCGGTGTGTTGGCGGGCGCATTTCGCGACGGCGACCTGATGGATGAGAAGGCCGCGGTGGCGCTCTACGCATTGATCGCGGGCCTGATGTCGGCGGCCTGGGTCCCGTTGTTCGCCTATCTGCACCATCATCCGACTCTAGCGAAATCGAACGCGCCGCCGAGATGTGCGATTGGATGGGTGGAGAAACGCAGCGCATCTACGGCCGGCTTATTCCCGCTCGTACGGTCAATGTCACGCAGATGGCGGTCAAGGAGCCCGTAGGCATCGTCGCGGCATTCACACCGTGGAATTTCCCGATCAACCAGATTGTCCGCAAGGTTGCCGGCGCGCTGGCGGCGGGTTGTTCAATCATCGTCAAAGGCGCCGAGGAAACGCCGGCTTCATGTGCTGAGCTCATGCGCGCCTTTGTTGATGCGGGCGCGCCGCCTGGCAGCGTCAATCTGGTTTTCGGGATACCGGCTGAGATATCAAGTTATCTTGTGCCACATCCCATGGTGCGGAAAATTTCCTTCACGGGGTCGACCGCCGTCGGCAAGCAATTGGCATCGCTTGCCGGTCAGCATATGAAGCTTGCCACGATGGAATTGGGCGGCCATGCGCCGACCCTGGTGTTCGTCGATGCCGATGTCGACATTCGCGATCTCAACGACGTGATGTGGGCAGTCGCCACCCGCTGCGAGCCGTCGGAGCAGGTCGACATCCTGCGCAATGCCTGGAGCTCGGCGCTCGACCCGCGCATTCCGGCCGAAGACAAGCTTGCGGGCATCACCTCGCACTCCAAGCTGATCATCGAAGCCTGCCGCCCGTTTCACTGGCTCGAGAAGTTTCCGCCGACCTCGGCGCTGTCTTTGGACGAGGCGCGTGCGATCGAGGAGAAGTGGGGCGGGGTGTTGCGTGGGACATGATCACCCCACCGCGTTCGCCGATTTCAGGCTGTCGAACAGCGAGGAGCGGTAGAGGAACTGCTTGTGCCGCGTTACGTCCTCGGAGATGCGCCTGAGCTCGTCGAGGTGCCGGCGCCGGATGACTGGATCCTTCTCCTCCAGCGCCTTCTTGTTCTGGATCGACTGCGCCTGCACGTAGTCGACCTGCGCCTTGCGCCGCTGCCGGGTGTAGCGGTCGAGCACGTCGGGCGCCGCGCGGCCGAACCAGACATCGGCGAGCTTGCCCGCGAGGTTCATCGCGTCATGCAGGCCGCCGTTCATGCCCATGCCGCCGATCGGATTG
>Ga0137403_10010730_pt1 | contig 10130 bp, 6 predicted proteins | sample CZOMad2_1_16fung_FD_122057 | JGI IMG/M metagenome (GOLD analysis project Ga0137403, IMG submission 122057) | Vadose zone soil fungal communities from Angelo Coast Range Reserve, California, USA - CZOMad2_1_16fungal (Hybrid Assembly) | ecosystem: Environmental > Terrestrial > Soil > Vadose zone... | reverse complement strand
TCTGGGTCGCAAACAGCGTGTGCCCCGTGATCTCTACACCGGCCGTGTTCCAGTCGAGTGTACGCGTCACACTCACGCCCACGGCGAGCCCGGTGATTGTCTGCGTGGCAACGATGGGGCCGTTGAATCCGTCCGCCAACACAACGTCAAAGTTGCCTGTGACGTCCTGGCCACCCACGTTTTTCACCGTAACGACGATGTGCGCGGTGTCTCCCTGCGTGACCCGCGCGGGTCCGGTGATGCCGATGATCGCCACGTCAGTGCCCGGTGGAGGCGGCGGCGGTGGCGGGGGTGGACCCGGAGGACCGGGAGCCGTCACGTTGATCGCGATCCCGACGCTGTTGTTCGCCGAGTTGTCGTCCGCCAGTTTCGAATTGGCGAAGAGGATGTGGCCGGCGACCGCCGACCCGGCGGTATTCCACAGGACCTCGACGGTGGTCGACGCCCCAGCGGCGAGACCGGGCACCGTCGTCACTCCGACGACCGGCGTCATCCACCCGTCGCTCAGCTCGATGTTGAACGGTGCGGTGACGTCGACCTCACCGACGTTCTGGACCGTAACCACCACATGCGCCGTGTCGCCTTGGGCCACTGAGCGCGGCCCCGTGATACCTGTCATCCCGATATCGAGCGGCTTCGGCGTTACCGAGATGACGGTCGTGCGCCGGTTGTTGGCAGCGTTGTCGTCTGCCAGGGCGTGCGTCGCCACCAGCTTGTGCCCGCCAAGCGCCGCACCGGTGGTGTTCCAGCTGAACACGAGGGTTGTGTTGGCACCCACGGCGATCCCGTGGATCGTCTGCGTGCCGATCGTGACCCCGGCGGTGGAATCCTGCAGCGTGACGGTGATGTCGCCCGCGACGTTCTGATTGCCGGCGTTCGCCACGGTCACGCCGACATTGACGTTATGGCCGACGATGACTGAGCCGGGCCCGGTGAAACCGGTGATCGCCACGTCGGTCACCGGCGGGTCGACCGGGATCGTCACGGAGCGCTGGTCGTTCGTGGCCCTGTCGTCGGACAGCGTTTGCCGTGCCACGAGGTTGTGATCGCCCGTAGCGCCCGGCGTCCACGAGAATGTCACCGTCGTGCTGGCGCCTGCGACGAGACCGGCGACGCTCTGCGTACCGACCGTCACGTGCTCGGTCGTGTCCTGGAGCGTCACGTCGAATGTGGAGACGTCCTGGTTGCCGACGTTTTTGACACTCACGGTGACACTGGAGGGACTGCCCTGCACCGCTGTGCTTGGTCCACTGAGGCTCGTCACGGCCAGGTCGGTCAACGGACCCGGCGGCGCCGGGGCAAAGCCGTCGATCACGACGCCAAAGCGTTGCAGCACGAGATCGATCCGGTTGGCGATCGTGACGCTCGCGTTGCCGGCGAACAGCAACGCCACGGGATTGAGATTCGCGTCGTCGGTGACGATAAGCGAGCCGGAGTCACCGCCGTTGCTGAACCCGCCCGGCGTGATGAGCAACTGATCCACGTAGCGGGCGGTCTTGGTGCAGGTGAATCCGTCGACGGCATAGCAGATCGTGACTGTCGCGTTGACGCCGGTGATCTGGCCATGCGTCAACTTCGTGGTGCGCCCGTATTTCTGGACGTTGAGGCCGAGCAGCGCGTTGCGGTCGTCGAACAGGCCGTCTCCGTTCGCGTCGCCGAAGATCGTCGAGTTCGGCATGCTGTAGCCGTCGTCGGCAGGCGTCGCGTTGTCCAGCACGGCGGTCGTGGAGAGGGCGATCGCGGCATCGATGGTGTTGGTGCCGTTGGCGGCGAACGAAATAACCTGAAAGTCACTGAGGGTCGCGATCTGATCGGCCGCTGTTCCCCCATCGAACGGACCCGGCTGGTACTCGGGATCGCCGATGTTCGCGCCGTTCGAGTTCGCCATGACGTGGTTGTTCGAGAGGATGTACACGTGCCCCAACGCGTCGCGCACGCGCGCGCCGATCGTGCCGGCGGTGATCGCCGGATGTCCCACCGAGAAGCCCATCGGGGCCGGGCGCTGGCGCTGTGTGGGATCACTGAAGGCCATGAGCATGCCCGTCACGCGCTGAGATACGGGAATGCCGTCCAGCATGAGCGGCAGACCGGTGACGCCAGGTCGGTCCAGGAGGAGGATCATGCCGGGCCGTCCGTCCGGCTGAACCGTGACCGCAGTCCCGATGACACCAGGGATCTCGAGCAGCGCATCGGTGTGACGGCGCTGCGCTGCAATGGCCAGGCGGAGATCCGGAATGAGGCGTGTGACTGGTAACGCAGGACCCGCGGGAGAATTCGACCCGCTATCCGAGCACGCGTACCAGACCGCTGGCGCGACGGCAAACAGGACGACGATAGCGCCGCGAATCAATCCGCGGACGCGGGGGGCTCCCATAGCGACTCCCGGTTAAAACCCAAGGGCGGGGCGCGGCACGATAATGGAGCCGCCGGACCAACTCGGCAAGCTCGACGTGTAGAGATGCGGCCCACAAGGACTTGGACTCTGTGAAGGGGGTCACAACTCGGCGGGCCAGAGAGAGTCGTCAGCCTCGTGTACTGGGCGGCGTCCCGGAACCGGGCGGCAGCGCTACGCGCGTTGCAAGCGCTTCCATCTGCCGCTCGCGCAACCGCGCCCAGCGCGGGAGGCGGAGTGCGCCACTGGCGATCATCCCGACACCGGAGGCGGCGAGCAGGGCGATCCCGGGAATCGCTTCCGCGAGTGTCCCACCCAGCGCACTGGAAATGGCGACCGTCGCGGTTACGCCGAGGACGGCGAACCCCATGCCGATGGCCGCGCGGGCGCCGCCGTGCACGGTACCGAAGCGTAAACGGTGACCCGTTTCCGTCGGCTCGAGCAGCACCTGCAAGTTTCCATTTGTCCACTGCCGCAGCGAGCCCTCGGAGCGCGTGCGACCGCGTGCGTTGAAGACCTCACGCAGCTGCACGACGAGGCGTTCCCATTCGTCATCGGTGAGCCGCCGATTGAGATTGACCGTTCTCGCCACGCCGATGGGCAGTCCGAGAAACGTCCGCGACCCGGCGCCGAGCTGCACATCCACGGCTCGTGCAGCCTGAGCCACGGCATCGGACGCGATGCCTACCTCGCTGCCGATCGCCTGGAGCTCGGCGAGCGTCAGTCCCTCGTCCCGCGCGACCTCGCGCTGGGGGGTCTGCGGCTCTTGTTCCGCGGCCGCGCGGAAGATCGCAGCGATCTCTTTGTCGTTGTAGCGCCGGTCGGCCATGATCTAATCTAGTAAATCAGGTATTTGGCACGAGTCTGCCGGAACCGCTCGAGATCAGCGTTCCACGAAGCCCAGATTTCCTGCACCGGCCGCCCCGCCTCCAACGCCGCCCGCAGCTCTGGCCCAGTCGCGAGACGATCGAAACTCTGCGCGCGGAATTGGAACTCGGCAGGATGGGCGGAACGAATCGCGGCGAGCAACGCGACCGCAAGCTTGGTCGGATCATAGTGCTCGCGATCACGCACGCTGAGCCGCACACCGCGCAGCGCAATGCCGGGATACTTGGAGTCGGTCGGGGCGACCGGGGTGAACTTCGTCGGCTCAATCTCGACTCCGACGAGCGCCGACGTATCGAGCCGCCGTATGACGGAATCGGGATCGAGCCACGGGGCCCCCAGGACCCGGAAGGCCGCCTGAGTCCCACGACCCACCGACACATTCGTCCCCTCGAACAAACAGGTACCCGGATAGAGCAACGCGCTCTCGAGGTCGGGCATATTGGGAGACGGTTTGATCCACGGTAAGCCGGTTTGGTCATACAGCATCGCACGATTCCATCCGGCCGCAGGCACGACGACGAGATCGGTGCCAATTGCCAGGGCGTCGTTGGCCAGGCGGGCCAGCTCACCGAGGGTCATGCCGTACCGCATCGCCACCGGCATGAACCCCGAGAACGCGGAATCAGGATCGCCCGCCCGCGCGCGCACGTTGCCCTGCACCGCCGTGCCGCCGACGGGATCGGGACGATCGAGAATGATCACGCGCTTGCCGGCGCGCGTTGCATCGCGCATCACCTGCACGGCGGTCCCGATGTAGGTGTAATAGCGGGCGCCGATGTCCTGCAAGTCAATCAGCAGCACGTCGATGGAATCGACCGCCGCGCGCGAGGCGGTACGCGATCCGCCATAGAGACTGTAGATTGGGAGACCGCTGGCGGAATCCTTGCCATCGGGAAGCCCGGAACGGTCCTCCGTGCCGCGAAAGCCGTGCTCGGGACTGAACAAAACCGTCAGCCGTACGCCGGGCGCTGTGCGCAGCACGTCAACATCACGCCGGCCCAAACGATCGACCCCTGTGTTGTTGGAGAGCAGTCCGAGACGCTTGCCGGCGATGAGGTGTGCGGAGTCGGTGAGTAATACTTCGATACCGGGGCGAACCTGCGCGGATGCAGGTGACGGAGCGCGTGTTCCTGTGGAACACCCGATCCCCAACAGAATCCAAACGAGACGATGCGCGCGCATAGACTCCTGATCGTTACGCTCGTAGCCGGGGGGGCCGCCTGTGGCGGACGGACCGCCGCTCCCCGTCCCCCGCAACCGGTCGCCGACGCGGTCCTGGCGAAGTTGACCACGCGCCAGAAAGTGGCCCAGCTCGTCGTGCCGTGGCTGGGCGGAAACTACATGGCGCTGGACGATTCCGCCTTCCAGATCGCGACGCGCTGGGTCGACACGCTAGAGGTCGGCGGCATCATCATCTCCGTCGGCTCACCCTACGACATCGCGGCGAAGCTCAATACCCTGCAGCGCCGTTCCAGATTACCGCTGCTCGTTTCGGCCGATCTCGAGTGGGGCGCGGCGATGCGGGTCGTGGGCGCCACGGCCTTTCCATATATCATGGCCGCCGGCGCGACGGGCAATGAGCGCGACGCCTACACGATCGGCCGGGTCGCCGCAATCGAGGGGCGCGCCGTCGGCATCCACGTGAATTTCGCGCCGGACGCGGACGTCAACAACAACCCGCTCAATCCGATCATCAACACCCGTTCGTTCGGGGAGGACCCCAAGGCCGTCGCGCGCCTCGTGCGCGGCTATGTGCGTGGGCTGCAGGACAACGGGATGCTCGCCACGCTGAAACACTTCCCGGGCCACGGCGACACGGATGCGGACTCGCATATCGGTCTGCCCGCCATTCGGGTCAACTACGCTCGGCTCGACTCTGTCGAGCTCGTGCCGTTTCGTGCGGGCATCGAAGCCGGCGCGCAGGTGGTGATGAGCGCGCATATTGCCTTTCCGGCATTCACCGGCGAGACGCCCGCGACGTTGTCTGCCGCGATGCTGACAGGAGTCCTGCGCGACTCGCTCAAGTTCAAGGGGCTCGTGGTGACCGACGCGCTGCAAATGGGCGCGATTGTCGCCAAGTACGGCGCCGGCGAAGCGGCGGTGCGCGCGTTCGAGGCGGGCTCCGATCTCTTGCTCATGCCCGCCGATCCCGATTCGGCGATCGCGTCGATGCTGGCGGCACTGCAGAACGGGCGCCTCACCACCGCGCGCCTCGATTCGTCCGTTAGCCGCCTGCTCGCGATCAAGCGGCAGCTGCACCTCTTCGAGCGGCGGGCCGTCCCGCTCGATTCGATCGCGCGCATCGTCGGCTCGAAGTCATTCCAGGATGCCGCGGATGACATCGCGCAACGGTCCCTAACCCTCGTGCGGGACACCAGTGGTATCGTGGCGCGGCTGCGCGGCGCGCGCAGCCGGATGGCCATCATCGCGTACGGCGACGAGCTGAACAGCTACGTCGGGCAGCGCATGCTCGAGCTCATGCGCGCCGGCGGCGACACGGTCGGATTCTTCCGGCTCTGGCCGATGTCGGGGACCGCCTCCTACGACTCGGCGCGGGTCGTGATTGGTCGGGCGCCCACGGTGGTTTTTGCGATGAACGTGCGGCCGATCGCCGCGAAGGGAAGCATCGCGCTGCCGGACTCGCTCGCGCGCCTCATCACGGTGACGGACTCGGTGAAACCGACCGTGCTGGTTTCGCTCGGCAGTCCCTACCTGCTGAACCAGACGCCGGCGGTGAAATCGTATCTCATCGCCTGGAGCGGTGTACGGCCCGCCGAGCGCGCCGCGGCGCGCGCGTTGCTCGGCTGGTCTCCCGTGCGCGGGAAACTGCCGATCCGCATCCCGCCGGCGTATCCCATCGGCCATGGGCTCACGATTTCCGATTCGACGCTGGCACCGGTCAAGCCGCCGGCGCACGTCATCATTCCGTGACCGTGAAGGGCGGTGAAGGGCGGCGAAGGGCGGCCGAGGTGCTAACGGTGCTCGTGTTCACGACGGCGGCTTGTGGACATCCACGTCCTGTCCCACCGATCACCGCGCTGCAATCGTATGGCCGCTTCGAGCCCGTCGTCGCGTATTTGCGATCGCAGGTGGACAGCGCGTTCCCAGGAGCCGTGGTCGCTGTGGGGCGCAGGAACTACGTCGATAGGATGCTCCTGCTCGCGGCGGTGGGCCATTACGGTGCGGACGACGCTCGACCGGTGACGACCGAAACCGTGTACGATCTCGCGTCTCTCACGAAGGTCATCGGTCTGACCACCGCTGCGATGATGCTCGTGGACTCGGGAAAACTCGATCTCGACGCGCCCGTCCAGCGCTACGTCCCCGCATTTCAAGGAGCAAACAAGGAGCGCGTGACGATCCGCCACCTGCTCACGCACTCCTCCGGCCTCCCAGCGTGGCGACCGCTGTACGCCGAGACGAGGACACGCGCGGAAGCCCTCGCCTTGGTCGACACCACGCCGCTGCTCCGCCAACCGGGCGACACGTTTGTCTACTCCGACCTCGGTGCGATGGTGCTCACACAGGCGGTCGAGGCGATTGCCGGCGAGCGGCTGGATAGCCTTCTGGCTAACCGTGTCTTCGGGCCGCTCGGCATGCCGTCGACGCGCTATCTGCCACCGGAGAGCTGGCGATCCCGCGTTGCACCCACGGAGAACGACACCGTCTTTCGCCATCGTTTGATGCGCGGCGAGGTGCATGACGAAAATGCGGGAAGACTGGGAGGTGTGTCAGGACACGCTGGTTTGTTCAGCACGGCGCCCGATTTGGCCAGGTTTGCACAATGGCTGCTGTACGATCGGCTCGCGCCGGACAGCGGGATGCTCATCTGCACCGATGCTTGCACGCCCACGCCTTGGATCACACCCCAGGTTGTGCGTCAGTTCACGCGCCGGCAGAACTTGCCGGCTGGCTCCTCGCGAGCTCTGGGCTGGGACACTCCCTCGGAGAATTCAAGTGCAGGAACGAAATTCGGACCCAATTCCTTCGGTCACACGGGCTTTACGGGGACCTCGATCTGGGTCGACCCCGACCGCGATATCTTCATCATCTTGCTCACCAACCGCGTGAATCCCACCCGCACCAACACGAAGATCTTTCAGGTGCGCCGCCGCGTGGCCGACCTCGTCAACGAGATCCTTACTCCACCACAGTAGCCCAGCCGCGTCGCGACAGGTCGCGGTAGATCACGAAGCCGCCGAGCGCGGCGAGCGCGAGCAACAACAGGCCCGGCGTCGTGTCATGCAGCAGCAGTTTCCCGACTCCGAATAGCACACCGTAAACCAGTGTGCACCCGGCAACCCAGTCGAGCAGGTTCGCGAGACCATCGCCCGCCACTTTGACATCCGGCGCGAGCGCCGCGATCGGAGCCCAGCCGGCACGCGAGGGCCGCGTGCGCCGGTAGAAAGCGACCAGTGTCTCGCGCGGCTCGGGCGCCGTCAAGTACGTGACGGCCAACCACACGGCGGTCGTAATCGCGACCGTCGTGAGCATTACCAGCGCGAACTGCTTCGGTTGGTCGGTGTCGTAGCCGAATGCGAGCTGCAGGGTAAGCGACACCACGAACGCGGAGATCATCGCGGAAACCTCGCTCCACGCGTTGATCCGCCACCAGTACCAGCGCAGCAACAGGACGCCGCCGGTCCCGGCACCGGTCACGATCAAGAGCTTCCACGCCCCGCCGATCGAGCCCATGAAGAACGTGACAACGGCGGAGATCAGCGTGAGCAGCACGGTCGCGACTTGCGAGGCCCGGACATAATACTCGTCCGTGCCGTCACGCTTCACGAAGCGGCGCCAGAAATCATTGATGAGGTAGCTCGCGCCCCAGTTCAGCTGCGTCGCGATCGTCGACATGTATGCAGCCGCGAAGGCGGCGACCATCAGACCGCGCAACGCCGGGGGTAAGTGATCGATCAGCACGCGGATGTAGCCGGTCTCCGGATCCTGGAGGCCCGGATATAGAATCAGCGACGCCAGCGCGACGAGAATCCACGGCCACGGCCGGATCGCGTAGTGCGCGATGTTGAACCACAGCGTCGCCAGCATCGAATGCCGCTCGTCCTTCGCGCTGAACATGCGTTGCGCGACATATCCCCCGCCCCCGGGTTCGGCGCCCGGATACCACGTCGCCCACCAGTTCACCGAGATGTAGACGAGGAACGTGATCATCGGCATCCACGCCGAGTTCAGATTGGGGATGAGATTGAGCGCTTCGCCGCGACCACTGGCCACCAGCTGCGACTTCATCGACTCGATCCCGCCGACCGCGTTCACGGCGAAGACCGCCAGCACGATCACCATGCCCATCTTGATGACGAACTGCACGACGTCCGTGACGAGCACGCCCCAAAGCCCGGACAAGGTCGAAATCAGGGATGTGAGCACGATCAGGCCGAGGACGATCGCAAGCGCTTCGATCTTAGCGATGCCGAAGATCAACCCGAGGATCTTCACCATCGCCAGATTGACCCAGCCGAGGATGACGCAATTGATCATGATGCCGAGATACAGCGCGCGGAACCCGCGCAGGAACGCGGCCGGTTTGCCCGTATAGCGAATCTCCGCGAATTCGATGTCGGTCATCACGCCGGCACGCCGCCACAAGCGCGCGTAGAAGAAGACGGTGAGCATCCCGCTCATCAGGAAGCTCCACCAGATCCAGTTGCCGGCGATGCCGTTCTTCGCGACGAGGCCCGTCACCACCAGCGGCGTATCGGCTGCAAACGTGGTCGCGACCATCGACGTCCCCGCGAGCCACCAGGGCACGTTGCGGCCGGACAGGAAGAATTCGCTGACGCTCTTGCTCGCGCGGGCCTTGTAGTAGAAACCGATGCCGATGTTGAGCGCGAAGTACGCGCCGATGACCAACCAATCGATGATTGTCAGTCGCATGGGCCTCCAATTGGGGGCGCGATCTGCACTTAGGCAAGCGTCCCGAACCGGTTGACAGGCTCGCAGCGACCTTCTAAGTTGCTGCCAGACTGGAGGATATGATGGGGACTACCCAGAAATCGGTTACTCTGACGCTCACCGAACGGGCGGGCGAAGAGGTGAAGAAATTCCTGGCCGAAGAGAAAGCCTCGCCGGAGTCGGCTGGGCTGCGGGTCGCCGTGCTGCCCGGCGGGTGTTCGGGTTTCCGCTACAGCTTGAACGTCGAGGAGCAGCCGGCGGCCGATGACGTCGTCATCGAGAGCGCGGGCGTGCGGTTGTTTGTCGACGAATTCAGCTCGCAGTATCTCAACGGCGTGGTCATCGACTACAAGAGCAATTTCCAGGAATCCGGCTTCGCGTTCGAGAACCCGAACGCGTCCGGCGGCTGCGGCTGCGGATCTTCGTTCACGGTCTGAGCGTTGATCCTTTCTGACTTGGTCGTGAGGGCCCGCGGATGTCGCGGGCCCTTGCTTTTCTGATGCGTCCGCTCGACGTCGCAGTCATCTTCGCGTACTTCGTCGCGGTCATGGTGTTCGGCCTGCTACTCGCAGGACGCCAGCGCGACGCCACCGACTACTTCCTTGGACACCGCGGGCTTCCCTGGTGGGCGTTGATGCTGTCGGTCGTTGCTACCGAGACGTCAGCCGTCACGGTGATTTCAGTCCCCGGTCTCGCTGCGCGCGGGGATCTCACATTCTTGCAGATCGCCTTTGGTTATTTGGTGGGCCGGATCGGCGTCGCAAAGCTCTTGCTCCCAGGGTACTTCGAAGGCACCCAAGACACCGCTTACCAACGACTCGAGCGACGATTCGGGAGAGCTGCCCGACGTACCGCATCCGGTGTCTTCCTCGTAACGCGCGCATTGGCCGATTGCGTGCGCATCTTCGCGACAGCGATTCCGCTCGCAATCATCACG
>Ga0137403_10010729_pt1 | contig 10131 bp, 10 predicted proteins | sample CZOMad2_1_16fung_FD_122057 | JGI IMG/M metagenome (GOLD analysis project Ga0137403, IMG submission 122057) | Vadose zone soil fungal communities from Angelo Coast Range Reserve, California, USA - CZOMad2_1_16fungal (Hybrid Assembly) | ecosystem: Environmental > Terrestrial > Soil > Vadose zone... | reverse complement strand
ACCAGCGATGCCGAGATAATGATCGGGAGCAAAAATATGCCGAGCGCTTTCGCCATGCGCCACCTCCTCGTGGTTTGGCTATCGTCGCTGGAAGCTAGTTTGTCCGCTAGGCTCATGTCAAGCGTTCAGACGCTAAGCTGAGCTCTCGGCTTTCGATCGTTTGACGTTTCGAGAAATTTCCGAAGCCTGGAACTGCCATTCAAAAAGGGGAAAGCCATTGGGGCCTGAATAAATGTATAAGCCTCGAAGAGCGCGCGCCAATTAGATTATGGCAGTGCGAAGGCGGAAGCGCACGACGCTAACGGCTCATTTCCGGAGTCAAGCTCGCGGGCAACAGGGGCAGCCTGAGTATTGACTAAGATTTGCACCCCAGATCTCGTACGGCCTTAACCCAGCGCGGCCCCGCCGCAACCAAAACTCGGAATATCTCCCGCAAAGACGCCAAGGCCGCTAAGGTCGGAAAAAATGGTGAAAAGAATTCGTAAGAATATTTATCTTTCCCCTCCGAACTTGGCGCCTTTGCGCCTTAGCGGGAGGAATTTCCAAATCCGAGAATTTTCGACCCCTGAAAATTTGCGCCAGTCTCGCAAATTCCGGACTATAGTAGTACAGAGTTCGCAGAGTTCGAGATTTTTTAAACAAGAACTTGTTTACTCTGCGCCCTCCGTGCCTCAGCCTTGAAAACTGTGGCTGATCCGTCCTTTGGCGGATCCGCGGTGCAATCTCCGAGTCCTGCTTCATAGGAAAGCCTGAAGACCCATAATTTCTAAAGGCGTCCCAGCGCTTGACCGGCTTTCCAACCGCCGGCAGATATTGGTTCAGCACTCCAACGCTTCTATACAACGCACTTCGACCGTGCCGCCTGCCGGAAGCGTCGGGATGCGGGCCGCGATCGACATCGCCTCGTTCAGATCCATGCAATCGATAAGGTGGTAGCCGCCGAGCTGCTCTTTTGTCTCAGCGAAAGGTCCATCGGTAAAGTCTATGCTGCCGTTCTTCATGCGCACAGTCTTCGCTGACGGTGCCGGGTGAAGTTTTGCCCCGCCGCGGAAGTGGCCAGTGTCGACGAGATTCTGTACCCACTCTCCATAGTCCCGCATAATCTTTTCCTTTTGCGCGTCGGGTAAACTGTTCCAGGCAGTTTCGTCGAAACAGCACATCAGCATGTATTGCATTATGATCTCTCCATCCTGAATCGCATTTTCGTGTCTCCTATCGTCCGCCGCCATCGCGCTTCTCGGCAGGGCCGACGAGAAGGTCCGCCAGCTCCGAGAACGGGCGGATCTCGCACTCGCTCTCCGCGCCAAGGCGCCCCGGGGCGTCAACCTGCACGAATCGCTTGGTCCACTCGATCGCCTCGGCCTTCGACGTGAACTGGAGGATCGCGTAGCCGGCGATCAGCTCTTTCGTTTCCGCGAAGGGCCCGTCGATCACCGTGCGCTTGCTTCCGGAGTACCGGACCCGCGCCCCCTTCGAGCTGGGCTGGAGCCCTTCGCCCGAAAGGATCACCCCGGCCTTCACCCCTTCCTCAAAGAACGCCCCCATGGCGGACAGGAACTTTTCGTCCGGGAGGACGCCCGCCTCCGTGTCCTTGTCGGCCTTGAGGATGCCCATGTACCGGATCGTTCCAGGTTTCCGGGCGGGCGGGGCCGCTCGGAACTGCTCCTCCTTCTCCCGCCATCCGTCGGGCTTCTCGGCGGGGTCGACCGGGAAGTCCGGCAGTTCGAACAGCGGGCGAACCTCGACCTCGCCTTCCTGGAAGGGGACGCGCTTGGCCCATTCGATGGCTTCCTCCCTCGATTTCGCCTGGATCAGCCAGAAGCCGGCGATCAGTTCCTTCGTCTCGGCGAAGGGGCCGTCCATGACCTTGAACTTTCCGTTGGAATACCGGACGCGCGCGCCCTTGGAGCTCGCCTGGAGCCCGTCGGCCGCGAGCAGCGCGCCGGCCTTGACCAGCTCCTCGTTGTACTTGCCCATCTCCGACAGGATTTTCTGGTCGGGCAGAACCCCCGCCTCGGAGTCCTTGTTGGCCTTGACCAGCATCATGAATCGCATGGTTATAGCTCCTTCCGGTTACAGATTTGGTGCCGAGCATCCGAACAATCGCCGCTGAACGCCCGCCCTTTCAAATTGCCTACATCCTGTAGTCGTTCGGCCGGGCGCCAAATCGACAACGGGCTCTAAAAAATTGTGTTCGCAGTCTCAGTCCGGCAATTCAGCCAGCCGCCGCTCCAAAAACCGCCGCTCCGGCTCCTGCTCCGTGAGACTCAGAGCCCGTTCGTAGGAGGCTCGGGCTTCCGCTATTCGCCCCAGCCGCCGGCAGAGGTCAGCCCGCGCCGCATGGGCGAGGTGGTAGTCCGAGAGATCGCCGCGTCCCAGGATGGCATCGATCAACGCAAGCCCCACAGACGGACCGTCGCGCATTGCCACCGCCACCGCGCGGTTCAGCTCGACCACGGACGACGGCTCCGCCCGCGCCAGCAGGTCGTACAGGGCGACGATCTGGGCCCAGTCCGTGGCGGCGGCGTTGGGTGCGTTAGCGTGCACGGCTGCGATCGCGGCTTGGATGGTGTATGGGCCGACCTGGCGTGCCGCCACCGCCCGTTCCACCAGCGCCAAACCCTCCGCGATCTGATCCCGGTTCCAAAGCAAACGGTCCTGGTCATTAAGCAGGATCAACTCCCCGCTCGGCGATGTGCGCGCGGTTCGGCGCGAGTCATGGAGCAGCATCAGCGCGAGCAATCCCAACGCTTCCGGCTCCGGCAGCAACTCCACAAGCAGCCGACCGAGGCTGATCGCCTCGCTTGAAAGATCGTGCCGCGTGAGTGCCGCACCGGATGACGCGGAGTATCCCTCGTTGAACACGAGGTAGACGACCCGAAGCACGGCATCGAGCCGGTCCGGCAGATCGGTCGCCAAGGGTACTTCATAGGGAATGCGCGCGTTGCGAATCTTTGCCTTGGCGCGCACGATGCGCTGCGCCACTGTGGGCGGCGATGAGAGAAAGGCCCGCGCGACTTCCTCGGTTGTGAGGCCGCAGACTTCGCGCAGCGTCATCGCCACTTGGGCGTCCGGCGACAGGGCTGGATGGCAGCAGGTGAAGATGAGGCGCAGCCGGTCGTCTTCGATGCTTTCGTCGTTCCACGCCTCGGGATCATCGGTGTCAGCCGCGAGTCGCCTGTCGATATCGTCCGGCAACGGCTCGAATCGGGTACGACGGCGAATTGCGTCGATGGCTTTGAAACGCCCGGTCGATACGAGCCAGGCGCGCGGATTGGCGGGAACGCCATCGCGCGGCCATTGCTCCAAAGCTGCCCTGAAAGCGTCGTGCAGCGCCTCCTCGGCAATATCGAAGTCGCCGAGCAGGCGGATTAACGTGGCGAGGACGTGGCGGGAGTCGGAGCGGTAGACAGCGTCCACCGTGTTGCGCGCGTGTTCAGGTGCAGTTCCTAAGCCGGCTTGTGGGTTGCGATCCATAACGTGTTGCCTCTCATTTCGGGTCAGCGTGGGAGTAGCGAGTCAGAGCGGCGAATCGATTTCCAATTTTCCAACGATCCGATCAGGCTCTAAACATGATCAATTTTCTCGCAATCGGTGCCAAAATCAATGAGGGACCGTAGATCGGCGGCAAGGCGAGTCCTGTGAAACGATAGAGGCCTTATCGAAGACAAGCCAAACGGATTTACACCGTAGCGTGTTGAACGATTTGAACGACAGTTACATCAGCACGTAACAAGCAGTTTCTCGATCTTCGCAGTAATGCCGATCGCTCCTCCTCCATAGATCACTGCGTTCCTGCTCTTAAGTAACATTTCCTCCTCCTTCTTAAAGTCAGTCGCCGCACCTGCCCTGACGTAGAGAGTCGGTTACGGTCGTGGTGGGTACGCGTCCCGCCGTCGCTTTTCGGCGCAACACTGAATAGGTGCGGAAAACGTCCCCCACACCACGACCTTAGCCGCGCGCCGCTTGCAGCTTGGGGGCGTAATCGAACGACGCATACCAATCTCCTCTCCCTTGAGGTGTGAGGTCCAGGATATTGTAGACAGGGCAAAGTAGATCGAGGCCGCGCTCCTTGATATTATTCGCCAACTGCGGATGGGCGCTGTAAACGTGGCGAAGGGTGCCGTTACTGTCCCGACTAAAGACCGACACCGTCGAGTCCTGGTTACCCTCGGCGTCTTCGCTGCCCAGATCGTACTTGAACGTATTGGTCCCACAACTCAGGAGCCGAAGGTTATCCCAGCCCCGTGTGCGTGCATGCGCTCGCAGGGTCGGCGGATCGGCCGCGGCGACGATGGCAAAGTCGAGGTTTTGGGCCAAGTGGTGAGCGACACCGTTAAAGCCGTCGATTAACAGCGTGCACATCGGGCACGGCGTGGTATTTCGCTTTCCGTACATGAAATGGTAGACCACCACCGACCGATTTTCTCCGGTGAACAACTCGCTCAAGCGGACTGTTCGGATCGGGGCGTCACCGGCGTCGAGGTCCGCTGGACCCTCCTCGAACTCATAGTCCTCCACGATTGCGCCTTGCGGAAGCCGCCGGCGAAGCTCCGCGACACGTTCACGCTGGCGCATTAAGTCGATTTCGGCTATGCGGAGTTCCTCGCGTTTAGAGAGGTAATCGGCAGATTCGTTCTGCAAATTCGTTTGTCGATACGTACCATGAATTGTCTCGTGTGCCATAGGTCTATACCTCCTTAAGAAGTGTTAGGCAAAATAGTTGCGAAAGTATTTGCTGACGATCTCCTTGGTTCGTTGAGCGTTTATGCGTGGTCCTTAGCCTAGTTTTTGTCTTGTTTCATAAATACGACGAATCGGCGCGTGCTCTCAGGACACCTGTGATGAAGTTTTTAGGGCTTCCTATAAAATTGTGTCGGATTAAACGGATATTTAAAGGGGGGACGCGAATTTTTCTCGACCGGATCAAACGCTTCGATGTGGCGTCGGCATGCCGACGAGCGCGTATCACGCCGGTCAAATAAACCGAGATGATTGGCGGCAAGCCTGATATTTGCCAAACGTCATCAAATCACAAATATCATTTCCGGTCTCCTTACTTCACCCTTATTCATCAGCCAATTTTCATCGCCGCGGGGCGCTCCAGGAGACGATCCACATAAGCTTCCAGCTTCGGCCGGTCCGGCGGACGACCCCACATGCGCTTCCAGATGAACATGGAGCCGATCATCACATCAGCGGCGCTGAACCAGTCGCCGAACAAATAGGGGCCGTCGCCCAACTCCTTTTCGATCACGTCCTTGACGGTCTCGAAATCTGTCCAGCCGCGTTGGGGCAGAGTCGACACATCCAACAGCGCATCGCCCATGGCGGGTTCGAGTTGGGAGGTCGAGTAAACCATCAATGAGAGATAGCGGCCACGTTCCGGCGCGCCAATCTTGGGAGCGAGCTTGGCTTCTGGAAACTTGTCGCCAAGATAGAGGCAGATCGCCGTATTCTCGAAGATCCTGGAGTCGCCATCGACGAGGGCAGGTAGCTTGCCGGCCGGGTTGATCTGCAGAAACTCCGGGGTTTTGTGCTCGCGTTTTTTTACATCGATCGGAACGATCTCATAGGCCACGCCGCACTCGTCAAGCATCCATTTGGCGATCACCGCGCGACTTTGGGGATTGTAATAGAGCTTTATCGCATCACCCCTCGTAGAGAATAAGGCCGCGATATTTCAGTCTCTGGCAGAAGCCTGCGGAAATCAACTACGCCGCTGAAAACTTAACATTGCTTACCTCTATCGGTCAGTTTGATAGCTAACCGTCACTCTGGCTCATGGCAGACGGCTTCGATGTTGTGACCGTCCGGATCAAGTACGAACGCGCCATAGTAGTTTGGATGGTAATGCGGACGTAGGCCGGGCGCGCCGTTATCACGGCCGCCGGCTGCAATCGCTGCCCTGTAGAAAGCATCAACGAGCGAACGGCTTGCAACGCGAAAGGCGACATGGATGGGAGACACATTCGAAGTGCTAGCACCAATCCAAAAGTCTGGCTTCGGCGGTACGCCGAAGCCGGCGGCGTCATTCACCTCGAGCAATAACGCATAGCCAATCGGTGCAAGGGCACTGGCATAAAACGCCTTGCTCGCGCCAAAGTCGTTAACCGCTACTCCAGCATGATCGATCACAAAACCTCCTATGGCCGATCGCCCAATTATAAATCGCTGGTTCCGTGTAGTACGGCGTTCCTGCCGTGGAGCATAGTTGTATCCCTAACTTTGCGACAACTTCTATACCAATGACCAGCGACGCTCGCGGATTGTTTTGACTAGGCGAGTGGCCTAAGCGCTTTACACCGACTTCTCGGGAGACACCGAAATGATGGCGTCAGTTGGAGCGAGTGATCCCCAATTTTCTCATGCGGGATTGGAGCGTCGTCCGTTTCATGCCGAGCCGCGCAGCGGCGCCCGTCGAACCGCCAACTACCCAATTGGTCTCGCCCAGAGCGCGCACGATATACTCCCGCTCGGCATGTTCCAGAGTTGCGACACCATCCACTTGACTCGACACCGGGACAACCGTCGCGACGGGTGTGGTTCTTTGCTTCAACTCAGCAAGAGGAACCTGAAGTTCTGCCCCACGCGAAAGGATGACCGCGCGCTCGATGAAATTTTCCAGCTCGCGAACGTTGCCCGGCCAATAATATTCAGCTAGCGCGGTCATCACCTTGACGGGAATCGTATCGATCGGTTTTTTCATGCGCCGCGCGTGTTTTTGGGCGAAGTAACGCACCAACAACGGAATATCTTCCCGCCGTTCGCGCAAGGGTGGGATCGTCAGAGGGAAGACATTGAGCCGGTAATATAAATCAATGCGGAATTGATTGTCGGCCACTTTTTGCGCCAGATCCGCATTGGTGGCGGCCACCAATCGCACGTCAACTCGAATGGTTCGTGGACTGCCCAAGCGCTCGAACTCTTGTTCCTGGAGAACGCGCAACAGTTTGGGCTGGAGATCAAAGGGAATATCGCCAACCTCATCGAGAAAGAGCGTCCCTCGATGGGCCAACTCGAAGCGACCGATGCGTTGCGCAATGGCGCCGGTGAAAGCGCCCCTTTCATGACCGAACAGTTCGCTTTCGAGCAGTCCGGTCGGAATAGCGGCGCAATTGACTTTCACTAGCGTCCGCTCGCGCCGTCCACTCAAATTATGGATGGCGCGCGCGATCAACTCCTTGCCCGTGCCGGTTTCGCCGAGAATAAGAATCGTGGAATCGATCGGCGCCACGGTCTGTAGCTGTTCCAGGATCCGCTTCAAGGCGGGACTTTCGCCGACGATCTCCTCGAAGTTATATTCGGTGCGAATTTCATCTTGCAGATAAAGCTTCTCTTCACTCAATTTGTTGGCGCGGTCGACAACCTGGTGAAATGCGACCGAGTTTTCCACCGCGATCGCGATTTGGTTCGCCACATGTTGCAGCAATTCCGCATCCCGCTCAGGAAATTTCTCCTCCACAAGACTTGCCACAACCAGCGTACCGAGAGGACGGCCATGGGATATCAACGGTAAGCAAAGCGCCGATTTGAGCCCTTCGGCGAGAATGCGCCGCGCGATGTCGGAACCAAACTGCTCGATCTCAGTGCGAGTGATAAACACCGGCTGGCGTGTCTTGATCGCCCGGCCGGTCGGCGAACCCTCGACGGGGATCGACAGACCTTCCTGAAGCAATCCTTTGCTCACCGGAAAGTCCAACGCGTGGATTTGCAAGCGCTGCGTTTCCGCATCGTAGAGAGAAAGACTCGCGTACTCGTGCGGCACCAGCCGTCGCAATGACGCGGAGACCACGTTTAGCAGTTCGTGCAAGTCGAGCACGGAGACCACGGCATTGTTCACCTCGAGCAAAAGGCTCAAGCGGTCGCGCTCGTCTTTGAGTTGCGCCTGAACCGACTCCGCCTGCGCGAAATTGAGCGCGTTGTCTACCGCCACAGCGACTTGCCGAGCCACCTGGTGCAAGAAAATCACGTCGACTTCTGAATACGCGCCTTCGACCCGGCTGCCGAAGGCCAGAGCGCCCAATTTCCTCAACGCCGTGGTAACGGGAACGATGCAAAGCGACTGGACACCGCGATCGCACAGCCAGCTGGACAGATCGGGGAATCGAGTATCGCTTGCCAGATGCGAGACAACCCACGGCTTTTGCGTCTCCCAGACCCAGCCCCCCGGGGTTTCCATAGGACATTCCCCTTCGGGACAAACATATGACGGATCGGGAGTCTCGAGCACGTGGGACTTCATCACCTTGCGCATCGGCTCATGCAGAATCAGGTTAGCGAAGTCGAACTCCACGACGCGATGCAGTCGCGGCGCAAGATCTTTAAAGAGCTGCTCGAGCTCTCGGTGCGAGGCAATCGCTTCCGAAATCTCGAGCAGAGCCTGGTACTGACTGTGCAAGAGATCCATCTCTTTTTGTTCAACAGAATTGTCTTTCACGGCTTAAGAGTATAGCGCCGATCGAAGACCATTCAAGACGGCGCAGTCATTCATTCTTCAGTGGATTTTGACCGGCATCACTGGCGAGCATTCAGGGGCACCGAATAAAAAGTTTTCTTGGGGGCGCTAACTATTCTCTGACGATAGGCACCAGCGGCCAAGCAACCACCTCTTGATAGCGCGCAAAGTGGCTAATCGGTTTCGTGTCCGGTAGCTCGATCCCGATCTGCTCAGTCATCGTGTTTGTGCGCAATTCCAGCTCAGCCGGCTGCAGCGGCCACGGCCCGTGATGGATGTCGCCATAAACTACCTGGTCGCGTTTTGCCGTCGTATAGAGGCAATATCTTTCAGTGAGCCAGTGATCGAGCGTGCCGGGCGCGGCTTGATAAGCCGTCGCAGTCGGTCTATAGGACGCGCCGAACTCGGCGGGCGCGGCTCCCCTATGGGCGCGCACGCTTTGATAGTCGACGGCCTCCGCTTGCAATCTTACTGTCATTCGAGCGTCATAATATGGCAGCCTATACCACGCCCGCGCGGCTCTGACCGCTAGCCAACTCGCGGCGTCCAGGCTGAAAAACCACACGCCGCTTCTGCCCGGCGTTTTCACGTAGGTGCGGACGTTTAGCTCGGGAAAAGCCAACGGCATAGGAACATAGCGCGGCCGAACGCCACTCATACGAAACGGAACAACACCAATCCAGCACCAGCCATCGAATGTGTCGAGATCGAGCGCGCTGGGAATCATGGGTCGGATCAGCTCCGGGCGAATCGGCCAGTGGAGAAACAGCAAATCGTGCCAGCGCATGAATATGACCCACGACGTTTTCGGGAGCGGCCACGGCCGGTGCGATGTTTGGTCCATCACAGGCGTGGGTTGCGGCGCAACATGCGCAGCACAGCCGGCTCCGAATGGGCCTGCTGTCGCCGCGCTTACACCTGATTCCAGAAAGTCCCGTCTGATCAGGAGATCAGTCACTGCCGGTTCGCCCTTCGATGTCCGGTTCGATCTCGCCGCCCCGTTGCAGGGCGAGCGCGACGCGCCAGCATAGCACGGCCCACGTTGCGCCGGCACACCAGCCGGCGAGCACGTCAGTTGGCCAGTGAACGCCGAGATAGATACGACTCAGCCCAACTAGGAATGTGAGAATGAGTGACACGCTCAGAACGTAGATTTTGATGCGCCGCGGACCCTCTACCCGCGACAGTAGCCCGCCCAGCGTAAGGTAGACCACCGCGGAAAGCATTGCATGCCCGCTCGGAAAACTCGCCGTATACTCTTCGATAAGGTGCGGGACGAGATCGGGCCGTGGCCGGTCGACACCGAGCTTTAAGATACTGCTGAGCAAAACTCCGCCCGTGACGGATGCGAGTACCAATACGGCCGCACCGCGCTTGCCGTCGATGAGCAAGAACCCGGTGACGGCGATCGTCATCTCGTCCGACCTGTCGCATTACCAGCGCTACGCCGAAGCCTGCGCGACCGATCGCGATACTGTCGGGCAGGTGCTTGCGCTGTCGACCTCTCTCTCTCACGACCAGGCTTGCGGCGCGACGCCGATCAACGGTCTCGCATCGGCTGCGCGCAGGCATGGGCTTCGGCCAGAGCTCCTCGACTTGCGCAATTCGGGAGATACGGCGGGGGACAAGTCGCGCGTGGTCGGTTACGCGGCCTTCGCGTTCACCGCGCCCGA
>Ga0137403_10010726_pt1 | contig 10134 bp, 5 predicted proteins | sample CZOMad2_1_16fung_FD_122057 | JGI IMG/M metagenome (GOLD analysis project Ga0137403, IMG submission 122057) | Vadose zone soil fungal communities from Angelo Coast Range Reserve, California, USA - CZOMad2_1_16fungal (Hybrid Assembly) | ecosystem: Environmental > Terrestrial > Soil > Vadose zone... | reverse complement strand
AACTGGCGGCCGACGCAAATGTATCGCTACGGTCAGATGATCGGGGAGCTCACCGCGGTCCGAGAGTCTCGCAATGCGCTCTTGGACTGCGTGGTTGACGTGGGCTGCGCGACCGGGGAATTCACCGAGCTCCTGCGGCGATCGCTACCCGAATCCGCGGTGCGGCGCGTTGTCGGCGTGGATGTCTCGCAAACAGCCATCGACCGCGCCAGGAGGCGCCATCCGGAGGTCGAATTTCGCGTGGCCGCCCTGGATGAGGTGTCGTGCCACTTCCTGGGATCGGCGGATCTCATCGCATGCCTGGAAGTACTGTACTACCTGCCCCCGGAGGGCCGGCTGTCAGCCCTCGAGGCTCTGCATTCGGCCCTACGGCCAGGCGGACTGCTGCTGGTCTCGAGCATGATCGGCAAGCGCCCGTACATGAACCAGCTGGAATTGGTCACGCTGGTCCAGCCGCGATTCCACATAGTGAGCGCAGGCTGCCTGCCGCTCTGGCCGCTAACGGCCATCGAAAAAATCGGCTTAACGTTCGCGCGGTTCGCTCCCCACGCATCGCCGGACAGCTTTCTGCCCGGGCGCAGGGGGTTCAACGTCATGCGCCGGCTCGCAACGGCCTGCAGAGCAACCCTGGGCGACCGGGCGAACTCTCACACCTATCTGTTGGCTGAGCGGGTCTGAGGACACCGCGGTCCGGGACAGCCTGGCGGCCCTGGCCCGCATGACCTGCCGGAGCCCGGCACGTTCACGGTCTTCGTAGTATCAGGGCGGAAACTTCAGTTGCCGCTCGAGCCGCTGGAACTGCGGCTCGCTGCGAATCGGATCGAGCGGCCAGTCGACCTTGAAAAGCCGCAGGCCCGCATTCTGCAAGTTGACCGCCGTGGCGAGCGACTGCAGCGCCGCCGCGCGGTCGCCCCACTGAGCGTACACTTCGGCCAAGAAGAACTCCCCGGCTTCCCCATCCAACGCCCTGAGTCTTGCCAACTCCGTTTCGGCCTCCGCGCGCTTGCCGAGCGCCTTATACGCGACTGCCAGGCACCAGTGCTCATCGTCCTCGTCGAGCCTCGCGGGCCGCGACTCGCAGGTCCGCCGTGCGTCATCGAACCGTGCAAGGGCCAGATAGCTGAAGGCGGTGTAGGCCGCGGTCTGGGACGCGCCGGGGTCGATTTGCCGGGCCTGCTCGATCGCCGCGAGTCCCTCGTTAAAGCGTCTGGCGTGATAGTAAGCTTCTGCGAGCGTGAGATGCGCCCTGAAACCCTCGGGGTCCAGGCTGACTGCGCGGCGCGCTGCAGCGATCGCAATCTCGGGGCGCGCTGTAAGGCCGTAGTACGCGGCAGCGTCTCTTTGCACCTCCGCGCTGCCCGGTGTCAGTTCCAACGCTCGCGCGTATTCCGGTGCCGCCGCCGCGAAATCGAGAAACCCGACGGACCACATCACACCAAGCGCCAGATGCGCCTCACCAAGCTGCGGCGCCAGTGCGACGGCCCGCTCGGCGGAACTGCGCGCCTGCTCCCGTACACCCGCACGCATGCCGGGCGTGGGTATCCAGGCGGAGAGGCCAATGAGCGCTCTGGCTCGCTGCGCATACGCGGCCGAAAAATTCGGATCGCGGGAGATTGCGCCGTCGAACCGTACCGCCGCGCCGCGAAACGCCGCCGCTCTGGCGGCCTTGCGATACATGAGCATCCCGTGCAGATATTCATCGTAGGCCTGCGCATCGTGTGTGCCGCCCACCTCTACGGTCGCCGCTGTCTCAGCCGACGGGTTGACTTGAAGCCTCCGCGCCACGGCGAGGGCGATCGTGGTGCGGGCCGTCGCGATGTCTTTGAGGTCAAAAGCGAACGACTGCGACCAGGAGGGCAATCCGCTCGCACCGTCGATGAGCCGCATTGTCATGCGCACGGCATCGCCAAACCTGCAAACGCCGCCGTCGAGCAGCGCCGCAACGTTCAGTTTGCGGGCAACCGCCTGATAGCCGACGTGCCTGGTTTGGAACGATAACGATGAGGCGCGGCCGGCAACCTGAAGCTCATTGATGCGCGCGAGCGTGTCGCGCAGATCCTCCGAGATGCCGGCGGCAAAGTAGTCCTGTTTCGGCTCGCCGCAGGTGTTTGCAAAGGGCATTACGGCCACAGAGCTCACAGGTGGAGGAGGCACGGTCGTCGCCTCCGTGACCTCCGGAGCGAGGGCCAAACCGGCCCAGATGACGAGCAAACCAACCCTCAACCGGCTCGACATGGCGACCGAGCTGTGGTTGATGCCATCGTGGAGGGTTAAGTTCAAAGCCGGTGGCCGTGTATCTGAACCATGTACGCAAACTGCTCGGCCGTGGATGTTACGCTGCCGGCTCGATGCACTCGAAGATCGCGATTACAAGCGACTCGAGAGATCCGATCGCGCGTCGCTCGCGGGCTTCGCCCGCACCCTCCCCGAAGGGTTAACATCGGCCGCATCGGCCTCCCCTGCGTCATCAAGCCAGCCTCCTCTCTCGAGGACGCCTCTTACGTCGAAGCGCTGATGCTGGAGCAGGCGCCATCGGTGGCAATCGCCGAGCTCTTTGGCACCAGCGGCGCCGGGTGGTCGCGCGCCCTGGTGCAGCGGCGGCGGATCGTACCGAAGGCCAGGGCGGCTTTCCAGCAGTCTGGGACGGTTTCCCGACTGATATCAGCTACAGTACGTGGCCTCCTGGCAACGGAGGCGCTCCGATGAATCAGAGTGCTGATGGCAACGGCACGGATGCCGCCGCGTCCGCCGAGCGGCGGATCAACGCCTTTACGGTCGACGTCGAGGACTACTACCACGTCGCCGCGCTGGCGCCTGCGATTCCACGGCAGAGCTGGGATCAGCACGAGTCCCGGGTCGAGGCCAACACGGAGCGGCTGCTCGCGCTGCTCGCTGAGCACGGAGTACGGGGCACGTTCTTCGTGCTCGGGTGGGTGGCCGAGCGTTCCCCCGGGTTGGTGCGACGCATCGCGGAAGCCGGTCACGAGATCGCCTGTCACGGCTACTCTCACCAGCTGGTCTATCGGCAGTCGCCTGAGGAGTTTCGCGACGAGACCACGCGGGCCAAGGGGTGTCTCGAAGACATCATCGGGCAGGCGGTGCAGGGTTACCGGGCGGCGAGCTTCTCGGTGACGCGCGCCTCGTTGTGGGCGCTGGATGTGCTGATTGATCTCGACTTCCGTTACGACTCGTCGATCTTCCCGATCCGTCACGATCGCTACGGCCTCCCAGGCGCGATTCCCGAACCCCACCTGCTCGACGCCCCCTCAGGCCGTACGCTGGCCGAGTTTCCGATGTCCACGGCCAGTTTCCTCGGGCTTCGGGTGCCGGTCTCCGGCGGCGGGTATTTCCGGATCCTCCCGTACTGGTTGACGCGCGCGGGCTTAAGGCAGATCAACGAGCGGCACGGGCAGCCCTTCACCTTCTATCTGCACCCCTGGGAGGTGGATCCCGGGCAGCCGCGCATCCGAGTGGGGGCGCTCTCACGCTTCCGCCACTACACCAATCTCGAGCGCTGCGAAGGGCGGTTGCGGCGCCTGCTCACGGAGTTCGCCTTCACCACGATGCGTGATGCCTTGCGGCTGCGGGGGCTTCTCACCGCGTAACCCGGCGCGGGATGCCACGCCGGTGCCCGAGCCGCAACGGGTCAGATGAGCAATCGCCGCCTAAGCAATCGCCGCCGCCGCTGACTGCGCCGCCGAGCGTGCGGCAGTCATCGCCGGCAAGGTGACCGTCACCGACAGGCCCCCGGACTCGAGGTTGCGCGCTTCGATGCCACCGCCGTGCAGCGCCACCGCGCGTGCCGCGATCGCGAGCCCCAGGCCCTCGCCCCCGGCGCTGCCGTGCCCGCGCGCCGCGTCCACGCGGTAGAACGGCTCGAAAATGAGCCCGAGCTCCTTCTCCGGCACGCCGGGTCCCTGATCGCGGATGACAACCTCGACCAGGCCCCCCGGGTGCCCCTCGCCCGCCAGGCGATGAGCCGTAATCCCGACTGTGGCACCCGCCGGGCTGTAACGCACCGCATTTCGAATCACGTTCTCGAAGGCGCTGCGCAGCAGCTCCGGATCACCCGACACCGGCAACGGGCCCTGCGCCTGCACTTGCACGAGGCAGCCCTGCGCATCCGCCTCGATGGCCACATCCGCGGCGATGGTGCGCAGCAGTTCCCCGACGTCGACGCTCGCCTGCTCGAGCGCGTGCACGGGGCGCTCCAGGCTCACGAGCTTCAGCGTGCGCGCGATGAGAGCTTCGAGGCGCTGCGCCTCGCGCTCGATGCGGGCGAGGTGGCGCTCCACGCCGCCGTCCTCGCGGCGCGCGAGCGAGAGTGCGAGTTGCAGCCGCGCGAGCGGCGAGCGCAGCTCGTGGGACACGTCGCGCAGCAGCTGCTGCTTCGCCTCGAGCAGCAGCCGCAGCCGCTCGGCCATGGTGTCGAGGTCTGCCGCCAGCAGACCCAGGTCGTCCTGTCGCCCTTTGAGTGCCGGCAGCACCCGCACGTTGAGGTCGCCGCTCGCCAGCTGCCGGGTCGCCAGCCGCAGGCGCTCCACCGGCGAGGCGAGATAGCGGGCGAGAAAGAAACACACGGCCGCGCTGACCCCCAGGGCGATCGCCAGTACCGTCAGCGGCACGCCCGGCAACTCCAGCTCACCGAAGAGACGCGGGCTGGCGCGCACCGGACCGATGACGACGTGGTAGGTGCTGCCGCCCGCTGCGACCAGCACCAGCGCCCCGCCGATGGGTGCAATGGCGCCGCCGGATGCCGCGGCGGTATCGCGCGAGCCGCTTAAGGGAGGCGGCAGCGGTCGTCCCAGCAGCTCCCGGCCTCCGGGCTCGACCACGAAGGTGCGGCCAAAGGGTTCCGCGGGCAGCGCTTGCAGCCAGCTCCTGAGCGCTTCGGGCCCGCCGGACTCAAAGGCGCGCGCCGCCTGCCCGTACAGCTGACCGCGCTGTACCCACGGGCGGTCGGTGCGGTGCGCGGTGGCGTTGACTGCGACCGTGACCGTGCCCACGAGGATCAGCGCCAGCGCCACCCAGAAGGCGAGAAAGATCCGCCAGTAGAGCGAGTGCATGAGCCTAACCCTGCGACGCCGGTGCGCGCGCGCTCGCGAGCGCCAGCGCGTAGCCCGAGCCGCGCACGCTCTGCAGCGTGACGCGGTCGGTGTGCTTCATGAGCTTGCGGCGCAGGTTGCTCACGTGCGTGTCGAGGCTGCGATCGGTCGGCAGCAGCCGGCGGCCGAGTGCCTGCATCATGAGCTCATCGCGCGTGACGGTGCGCGTATCCGCGCGCACCAGCAGCTCCAGAATCCGCAGCTCCGCGGACGTGAGCTCCAGATCACGATCAGCGACGTCGGCGCGACGCGCGCGCAGGTCGAGCCGCAGCGGCCCCCACAGGATGAGTCCGCTCGCGCTCTGACCCTCCCCCGGCATGCGCCGCAACACTGCCCGGATGCGCGCCACCAGTTCGCGCGGGCTGAAGGGTTTGGCGAGGTAGTCGTCGGCACCCATCTCCAGCCCCACCACGCGATCCACCTCCTCGCCCCGGGCGGTGAGCATGATGACCGGCACACGGCTGACGGCGCGGATGCGGCGCAGCACTTCAAAGCCCGAGAGCTCCGGCAGCATCACGTCCAGCACCACGAGGTCCACCGCGGCGCGCCCGAGCTGTTCCAGTCCCGCGGGCCCGGTGCTCGCGCTGAGCGTGAGGAACCCCTCCGGGACGAGGTACTCCGCCAGCATCGCGCACAGCTCCTGATCGTCATCGACGATGAGCAGTATCGGCTTTGACTCGCTCGGGACACCCGCCGGATTCATGACCGCGACGATACACGCTCTGCGGGTTCCCGGCCCCGGCTGCACGGAAACACAGATTTCTTTGCATTTCTTTGCCACTTGCTTACTCCGCGAAGCCAACACATGTGCCAACGTGCCGTTCTCCTCCTGGAGGTGGCGGGGTGCTCCTCCGCGCCGCCCCATTTTTTGCCTCGCGGGCCGCGCTTGCGGCAGAAGGTGCAGTTGCGCCATCGTGCGGGGAGTGAGCTCACGAGGCGCCCATGACTCCCGATCTGCTCCCGCATGACATCACCGCCGCAGTGCAGGCGCGCGAGGCGCGCCGCAGGCGCCTCATTTTCGGGAGCGTCGCCGCGGCGGTGCTGGTGGCCGTCATCGCCTGGGCCATGAAGCCCGGCAGTCAGTCCATGGGCGGGCCCGGCGGCCGCGGCGCCGATGCCGGCCGGCCGATCCCGGTGCGGGCCGTGGCGGCGACCACCGGCAGTGTCGACATCACCGTCGATGCGCTCGGCACGGTGGCCGCGCTCAAGACCGCGACCATCCACAGCCGGGTCGACGGACCGCTGCTGCAGGTGCCGTTCCGCGAGGGGCAGCGGGTGAAGGCCGGCGACCTGCTCGCACAGATCGACCCGAGCACGTTCCGGGCGGCGCTCAACCAGACCGAGGGGCAGCTTGCGAAGGATGAGGCGCAACTCGCCGGCGCGCGGGTGGACCTCGAGCGCTACACGGGCCTGCTGGCGAAGGATTCCATCGCCAGCCAGACGGTCGATGCGCAGCGCTTCACCGTGCAGCAGCTCGAGGGCGCGGTGCGCTCCGACAAGGCTGCGGTCGAGAACGCGCGGCTGCAGCTGACGTTCACGCGTGTCACCGCGCCGTTCGCGGGGCGCGTGGGCCTGCGCCAGGTCGACCCCGGCAACATGGTTCATGCCGCCGATACCAACGGGCTCGTGGTGCTGACCCAGACGGACCCGATCTACGTGGTGTTTGCCGTGCCCTCCGAGCATCTCGCGCAGATCTATCCGCACTGGAGCCGCGGGGATGCGCTGCCGGTCGAGGCGCTCGACCGCGACGGCAAGGTATTGGCGCAGGGCAAGCTCGCCGCCGTCGACAACCAGATCGACACCAGCACCGGGACCATCAAGCTCAAGGCGCAGTTCGACAACACGGACGACGCGCTGTTTCCGGATCAGTTCGTGACCGCGAGGCTCAGGATGGACACCGTGTCCGGCGCCACGCTGGTGCCGAGCGCCTCGGTGCAGCGTGGCGCGCCGGGCACCTTTGTCTATGTGGTCAATGCCGACAACACGGTGAGCCTGCGCAAATTGAGCCTCGGACCTGCCAGCGGCGATCTGGTCTCGGTGCAGGATGGCGTGAAGCCCGGAGAAAAAGTCGTCATCGACGGACTCGACAAGCTGCGCGACGGCGCTCAGGTCGCGTTGATCGCCGACAACACCCGCGGCGCCGCGGCACAGCGGCCGCATCGGCGCCAACCCGCCGCGACGAGCGCGCCCACCGGATGACGTCGTGAATCCGTCGGCGATTTTCATCGAGCGCCCCGTCGCGACGTGGCTGCTCATGTTGTCGATTCTGCTGGCGGGCGTGCTCGGCTACCGGGCCCTGTCAGTGTCTGCGCTCCCGCAAGTCGACTACCCGACCATCCAGGTCACGACGCTCTATCCGGGCGCGAGCCCCGACGTGACGACCTCCGCCATCACCGCGCCGCTCGAGCGCCAGTTCGGTCAGATGCCGGGCCTGTCGCAGATGACCTCCTCGAGCTCCGGCGGCGCCTCGGTGATCACGCTGCAGTTCTCGCTGGCGCTCTCGCTCGACACGGCCGAGCAGGAAGTGCAGGCCGCGATCAACGGCGCGAGCTCCTTCCTGCCGACCGACCTGCCGATGCCGCCGGTGTACAGCAAGGTGAATCCCGCGGACGCGCCCATCCTCAGCCTCGCCGTCAGCTCCTCAACGCTGCCGCTCACCAAGGTCGAAGACCTGGTCGACACGCGCCTCGCCGCCAAGCTCTCCGAAGCCCCGGGCGTGGGCCTGGTGAGCCTGGGCGGAGGCCAGCGTCCCGCCATCCGCATCCAGGTGGACCCGGTGGCGCTCGCCGCGCACGGGCTCGCGCTCGAGGACGTGCGCACCGCGATCAGCACCGCCAACGTCAACCAGGCCAAGGGCAGCTTTGACGGCCCGCTGCGCGCCTCCACCATCGATGCCAACGACCAGCTCAAATCCGCGGACGACTATCGCAACATCGTGCTCATGTACAAGAACGGGGCGCCGCTGCGGGTGTCGGACATTGCCGCCGTGGTCGAGACGGCAGAGAACGTGAAGCTCGCGGCGTGGGCGGCCGACCGGCAACAGCCGCAGCCCGTACCCGCGATCATCGTCAACATCCAGCGCCAGCCGGGGGCGAACGTCATCCAGACCGTGGATCGCATCACCGCGATGCTGCCGCAGCTGCAGGCAAGCCTCCCCGCCTCGATCAACGTCGCGGTGCTCACCGATCGCACCATCAGCATTCGTGCCTCGATCGCGGACGTGCAGTTCGAGTTGCTGCTGGCGGTGATCCTGGTGGTGCTGGTCATTTTCTTCTTCCTGCGCAGCGCCGCCGCCACCCTCATCCCGAGCATCGCGGTGCCGCTGTCGCTGGTGGGCACCTTCGGTGTCATGTACCTGGTGGGTTTCTCCCTCAACAACCTCACGCTGATGGCGCTCACCATCGCGACCGGCTTCGTCGTGGACGATGCGATCGTGATGATCGAGAACATCTCACGCTACGTGGAGCAAGGCACTGCGCGTCTGCAGGCGGCGTACGCGGGCTCGCAGCAGATCGGCTTCACCATCATCAGCCTCACGGTATCCCTCATCGCGGTGCTGATTCCGCTCTTGTTCATGGGGGATGTCATCGGGCGGCTGTTCCGCGAGTTCGCCATCACGCTCGCAGTGGCGATCCTCATCTCGGCGGTCGTCTCGCTCACCTTCACGCCCATGATGTGCGCGCGGCTGCTCGAGCCGCCACGGCCGGAGAAGGAAAGCCGGGTGCTGCGCCTCGCCGGCCGGGGCTTCGAGAGCCTCGCGCGGCATTACGGACGCTCGCTCACCTGGGTGCTCGACCGCCAGCGCATGACGCTGCTGGTCGCGATCGGCACCCTGATCCTCACCGTGATCCTGTATGTCTTCATCCCCAAGGGCTTCTTCCCACCCCAGGATACCGGACTCATCCAGGGCATTACGGAGGCGCCGCAGTCGGTGTCCTTCGCGGCCATGGCGCAACGGCAGCAGGCCCTCGCCGCGGTGCTGCTGAAGGACCCGGCGGTGGAGAGTGTGTCCTCGTTCATCGGCGTGGACGGCGTCAACACCACTCTCAACAGCGGGCGGCTCCTCATCAACATGGTGCCGAAAAGTGCGCGCAGCCTCGATGCCACCGGGGTGATCCGCCGCCTGCAGCCGCAGCTCGCGAGCGTCGCGGGCATCACCGTGTACATGCAGCCGGTGCAGGACCTGACCATCGATGCGCGCGTCAGCCGCACGCTCTATGCGCTGTCGGCCGAAGACCCCGACATGAATGAGCTCGCGGTGTGGGTCAAGAAGCTCGTGGCGCGCCTGCAGAGTCTGCCGCAGCTGGCGGACGTGGCGAGCGACCTGCAGGATGAGGGGCTGCAGGTGTACGTGGAAATCGACCGCGATGCCGCCGGGCGCCTCGGTGTGACTCCGGCGGCGATCGACAACGCGCTGTACGACGCCTTCGGACAGCGCCTGGTGTCGACGATTTTCACGCAATCCAACATCTATCGTGTGGTGCTCGAGCTCAGGCCCCAGGACCAGCAGGGCCCGGGACCGCTGCAGGGCATGTACGTCGCCGCCGTGAACGGCAACGAGATCCCGCTCGCGAGTGTCGCCCGGATCAGTGAGGGCACCACGCCGCTCGCGATCAATCACCTGGGGCAGTTCCCGGCGGCCACCATCTCATTCAACCTGGCCCCCGGGGCCTCGCTCGGCGGTGCCGTCAGCGCCATCAAGGCGGCGCAGCAGGCGCTGCAGATCCCGCCGAGCGTGCAGACCAGCTTCCAGGGCGCGGCGCTCGCCTTCCAGGGCACGCTCGGCAGCACGCTGTGGCTGATCCTGGCCGCGATCGTGACCGTGTACATCGTGCTGGGTGTGCTCTACGAGAGCTACATCCACCCCGTGACCATTCTCTCCACGCTCCCCTCGGCCGGCGTCGGGGCGCTGCTCGCGCTCATGATCGCAGGCCAGGACCTGGGGGTCGTGGGCATCATCGGCATCATTCTGCTGATCGGCATCGTCAAGAAGAACGCGATCATGATGATCGACTTCGCGCTGCAGGCC
>Ga0137403_10010725_pt1 | contig 10135 bp, 7 predicted proteins | sample CZOMad2_1_16fung_FD_122057 | JGI IMG/M metagenome (GOLD analysis project Ga0137403, IMG submission 122057) | Vadose zone soil fungal communities from Angelo Coast Range Reserve, California, USA - CZOMad2_1_16fungal (Hybrid Assembly) | ecosystem: Environmental > Terrestrial > Soil > Vadose zone... | reverse complement strand
TCATCACTCACGCGGCATGGCTGGATCAGGCTTGCGCCCATTGTCCAATATTCCCCACTGCTGCCTCCCGTAGGAGTTTGGGCCGTGTCTCAGTCCCAATGTGGCTGATCATCCTCTCAGACCAGCTACTGATCGTCGCCTTGGTGAGCCGTTACCTCACCAACTAGCTAATCAGACGCGGGCCAATCTTTCGGCGATAAATCTTTCCCCGTAAGGGCTTATCCGGTATTAGCACAAGTTTCCCTGTGTTGTTCCGAACCAAAAGGTACGTTCCCACGCGTTACTCACCCGTCTGCCGCTGACGTATTGCTACGCCCGCTCGACTTGCATGTGTTAAGCCTGCCGCCAGCGTTCGCTCTGAGCCAGGATCAAACTCTCAAGTTGGACTTGAAACTTTAAACCGGCTGATCACAACGTTTGACGAGGTCCCACCATATTTATTGAACGCGATTCACATCGCGAACAACGATGGTGTAACCTATGTAAACGTGTACCGCCGAAGTCTTTCGTCCAGCCTCAACCGCCTAAAAACCCAAGCTTTAAACTTGAGTCTTCAAGTAATCGAGACTCGCAAGGACTCCGCCGTCCACGTTTCTCTTTCTTCATCTTCACTTGTCAAACAGCCCGGGGTCCGAAAACCCCTTTCCCAATCGTCGCGAGTTCCATCTCTGGAACCTTTCCGAAGGGAACCTTCAGAAGACCCTCATTCGACGGCAAAGGACAACCGATGGGAATCGGCTGTTCAATCACTCATCTTAATGAGGAGCTTAACAGGCACGAAAACTTGCCTTGGCCAGAGGGCCAAGACAGCGCCGCGCTCAGTGGGCGGTTTATAAGCCCGCCCGATCGGCGTTGTCAACGCCTGTTGTCAATAAATCGTCGCATCGCTCAGCGACCTGCGGATAACGAAGAAGTCTCGATTTTTAGGGGCTTGACGCCGTACTTGAGCCACATTCCTGCGACGTTCTGGCTACTGCGTAACATAAGTATTCCAGCGCCGGCTACCAGTGGGGGTTGCCCGCGTTCAACTACTCAGGATTGGCAATCCCCCCATGGGATCTGCTTTCCCTGACGATCGAGAAACATCGAGAGAGATCCACACGCGTTGATTTCGTGAGTCTGGCCGGCCTGCCGGTCCCTGGTTCCCGAATATCGATGCGTGCGGATCATCTGTTTGCCGATTGGCCGTTGCAAGGCGATCGCGGGTCGGGATGGGCAAAGGTCTTGTCGGGTGTTAATGGGATTTGGGGGGACGGTGGTTTGAACCACAGGACGTCACGCGGGGGCGCATACGGACGCGAGGCCGGGATCATCGATCTCGGTCACGAGCCGCCGCTTTCCGTTGACGGTTCCGATGCCGCGGTCATCGATCGCCGCCGCGTCTCCGTGCAGTGGTTTAGCGGCACCATCCTGACCGGCCTGTGCGGCGCAGCCCTTATCGGCGGCGCCGTTTTCGCGTCACTCGACGGCGAAATGACGTTTGCCAAGGTGCCGGAACGGTTCGAGGGCGCGTTGCGTGGCGCGTTCGGCGCCAACGACAAGAATGCGAGCCTGCGCAAGAGCGACCGACTGCCGCCGCCCGGCGAATCGACCGCCGCTCGTAATGTGATGCGGGTTTCGACGGTGACCCGCGTCGGCAACCGGGACGTGATGCGGGTGCGGCCGTTCGTGCGCATCTCGGGCAACCTGTCGATGACGACAAGCGATCTCAGCGCCAAGATCCCGCCCTTCAACGCGCAACGCATGTTGAGCGATGTCGGCACCGCAGCTCCCGCGGCCTCCGACGATCCAAACAATGTCGACGCCGCCGAACCAGACGCCGAGGTTTCGTTCGTCACCAAAGATCTTGCCCCGGTGCTGCCCAAGGCGAAGCTTGCCGCGGTGGTCGCGCTTGATGAGGTGCTGCTGCGGGTACGCGATGCCTCGAACTGGCGCGGCAATAGCGGCGTGCGTTACACCCTTGCCAACGCGACCGCCGATGCCAACGGTGCGCAGCCGGACCTCAAATTGGCCTACGCCACCGAGGGCACCGCCGCCGATCCCTATGCCGGCTTTGAAACCCGGGTGGTCCCGGAAAACGTCACGCTGCTGGCAAAGACCAAGGATCAAGCCACCGGCGGCAATCCGTCCAATGAACGCGTTCACGTCGTCAAGAAAGGCGATACCGTCATATCGATCTTGCGCGACCAGGGTGCGACGCCGGAAGAAGCGAAATCCATCGCCACCACGCTCGGCGCCCGCGGTCGCGACGGCGGACTGAAAGAAGGCCTCAAGCTGCGCATTCTGATGGCGCCCGCCGGCCCCGGCCCCAACCAGCGGCTGCAGCCCTATCGCGTCATCGTCGCCAACGACTCCGCCATCGAAGCCGTCGCCGCGCTGTCCGATCTCGGCAAATACGTCGCCGTCGACGTGCAAAGCATGAATGCCACCGCGGAGGCGGCTGACAACAACGACGCCGACGATGACGACGGAAGCGGCGTCCGCCTCTATCAAAGCATCTACGAGACCGCGCTGCGCAACAAGGTGCCGGCGAACGTCATCGAGGACATGGTCCGCATCTACTCCTACGACGTCGACTTCCAGCGCAAGGTGCAGCCTGGCGATTCGTTCGACGTGTTCTTCGCCGGAGAAGACGAAGGCGGCGGCAACGAGAAAACCGAGGTGTTGTTCGCTTCGCTCACCGTCGGTGGTGAAACCAAGAAATATTATCGCTTCCAGACCCCCGACGACGCCACCGTCGATTTCTACGACGAGACCGGCAAGAGTGCGAAGAAGTTCCTGGTGCGCAAACCGGTCAACAACGCGATCATGCGATCGGGCTTCGGCGGTCGCCGCCATCCCATCCTCGGCTACGTCAAGATGCATACCGGCGTTGACTGGGCCACGCCCTACGGCACGCCGATTTTTGCCTCTGGCAATGGAGTCGTCGAGAAGGTTGGCTGGGAAGGCGGTTACGGCAAATATGTCCGCATCAAGCACAACAACGGCTATGAGACCGCCTACGGGCATTTGTCCGCCTACGCCAAGGGCCTGGAGCCCGGCAAGCGGGTGCGACAGGGCCAGGTGATCGGCTTCGTGGGATCGACCGGCATGTCGACCGGCGCCCACGTCCATTACGAAATTCTGGTGAACGGACGTTTCGTCGATCCGATCCGCATCAAACTGCCGCGCGGGCGCTCGCTGGAAGGACCGATCATGGCGAGCTTCGAGAAGGAGCGCGACCGTCTCGATGCCATGATGAACAATCGCGGCAGCACGGCGCGCGTATCTGACGCCACCGGCACAGCCGGCGTGCGGCAAACCACCAGCCGTTAAACTCCAGGAAACGCTGCTCTCGCCGATACGCGCCTTTGTTCCGGCAGCGACGCCAAGCCAAGCAGCCAAGGGAAACGGGAACCAGAGGCCGCAAGGTTCCATCAAATTCCTGCGCTTTCGTGGAACTCCGCCCGCAACCCGTCGGTTGACTTGCATGGAAAACCTTCAAAGGGAGGGTGCCATGGACAATTGGACGAATGCGAAATTCTGTGACGTGGCAAACCTGATCCTCGGCGCGATCCTGTTCTTTTCGCCGTGGATGTTTGGCTTCGATGCAGGAAAAGTATCTGAAAACGCCAATATCGCCGGACTCGTGATCGCGGTGCTTGCCATTGCAGCCCTCGCGGCGTTCGCGGTGTGGGAAGAGTGGCTCAACCTCATCGTCGGCTTGTGGGTATTGGTCTCGCCCTGGGTATTGGGCTTTCAGGGAACCACCGCGATGACGGTTCATGTGATTATCGGTGCCGCCGTGGCGATCGTCGCGGCAATCGAACTCTGGCTGCTGTCGCAGAATCCGCCGCGGCTGACCACCGGCCGCTAAGCACTGGTTCACGCCTCCCGCTCACCGTCATGACGGCGGGCGGGAGGCCGTTGCCAGAAGGACTGCAAAGCCATGAAGCGCGTCACGCGAGACGACATTGCCAGAGCCGTTGGCCCGGTCGACGATGTGAGCATCGCCGAAATCATCGGAACCGGCGCGACCGTAGACGAACTTACGGAGGCTCAAGCCTGGATTGTGAATGACGAACCGCTCGTGAACGCCGGCAAGCCGCTGCCGAGCGGGCGCGTCGGCGCGCTCATCCAGATCCTCACAGAGCTTGAGCCGAACGAGGACGATGCTGACGAAGACGGGCCAGCCCCGGGTTAGGATCAGAGTTCGGGCAAACGACGATGACGGAATAAGCGAACCAGCGGCCGGCGATCAGCTTTCTTCCAAAACGCAAACGAGATCGCCCGCGCGCAAAGTTTGGCCCGGACGGACGGCAATCGAACGGACGACGCCGCGGGCGGTCGCCGTAACAGGAATCTCCATTTTCATCGACTCCACGATGACCAGCGCATCCCCGATCTCGACGTGCTTGCCGTCCTCGATCAGCACCTTCCAGACGTTGCCGGGCGCCTCCGAAAACATCCCGACCTGGCCGTCGCCGATCTCACCGCCGGAGCCGGGTGTTCCCCCCGCCAGTTCCAGCGGGATCTCGTCGATCTTGTCGTCGCGCCAACGTTGGCGTTCGGCTTCGAACGCGCTTTGCTGCCTCTGTTTGAAGGCCGTGATTCCTTCATCTTCGCGCGTCAGAAACGCCTTGTAGTCGGCAAAAGAGAAGCTAGTGGCTTCGATCGAGAGCGGATACGCACCGTGTGGAAACGCCTCACGTGCTTCCAACAATTCCGAAGCGCTGACAGGAAAGAATTGTATCTGATCGAAGAATCGAAGCAGCCACGGCTTTCCCCGCTCGAATTCCTTTGTGGTGCGCCAGCTATTCCACATCTGTATGGTGCGACCGAACAACTGATAGCCGCCCGGCCCCTCCATGCCGTACACGCACATATATGCGCCGCCAATGCCGACCGCGTTTTCCGGGGTCCATGTACGGGCGGGGTTGTACTTCGTCGTCACCAAGCGATGACGTGGATCGAGCGGTGTCGCCACAGGCGCGCCGAGATAGACGTCACCCAAACCCAGCACGAGATAATGCGCATCAAATATCACCTGTTTGACGGCGTCCTCGTCAGCCAGCCCGTTCATGCGGCGAATGAATTCGATATTCGATGGACACCACGGCGCATTCGGCCGAACCAACTCCTGATACTTCCGCATCGCCAGTTCGGCCTGCGGATCGTTCCACGACAGCGGCAGGCGCACGATGCGGCTCGGCACCACCATCTTGTCGATCGAGGGCAACGCGTCTTCGATCTGGCGCAACACATCGAGCAACCGCGTGCGCGACAGCTTCGTACCATCGTAGTGGACCTGCAAGGAACGGATTCCCGGCGTAAGTTCGATAAGGCCCGGAAGTTTGGCGTCGGTAACCGCCTGCGCCAGCAAATGCACCCGCATGCGCAATCCGACGTCCAGCGTCATCGCGCCGTATTCCACCAGCAGATTGTCGTCACCGGAACGCCGATAGACGACCGGAATGGCGCGGTCGTCATCGCGCGCCACGATCGGCGAGCCGAGACGGTCTGGCGCCCGCATGACAATCGGTCCTGCAATGGGATCGTCCTGCCGGATCGCCGGAACGAAGCGTAATTTGTCGCCCGGCTTGAGCTGGCCAAGCTTCCACATCTCTTCACGGGCCGTCACCGCGGGGCAGACGAAGCCGCCGAGGCTTGGGCCATCCGGCCCCAGAATGATCGGCATGTCGCCGGTGAAATCGATCGAGCCGATCGCATAGGCGTTGTCATGAATATTGGAAGGGTGCAGCCCGGCTTCGCCACCATCCGGGCGCGCCCATTTCGGCTTGGGTCCGGTGAGACGGACGCCGGTCCGCGCTGAATTGAAGTGGACCTCGTACTCGACCGAGAACAGCGTTGCTATATCGTCGTCGACAAAGAAGTCAGGCGCACCATGCGGCCCATAGATCACGCCGAGCCGCCAATCATGCGTCAGATTCGGTGCTTCTTCTGCCGAAAGCGCACGCGGGGCGCCGGTTTCCGCTGCACCCAAGTGCAGAACGTCTCCAACCTTCAGCGCGCCGGTGGCATGGCCGCCGAAGCCGCCGAGGATGAAGGTCGCGCGCGAACCGAGATATTCGGGCACATCAAATCCGCCGCGTAGGGCAAGATAGGTGCGCAGGCCAGGGCCATGAACCGCGCCGACGGCGAGCACTTGGCCGGCCCGCGCTTCGACGGGAACATTGTTGGCAATCTCGATCCCATCGAGCAACGCTTTCATGCGAGCGCCGACGAGAGCGAACGTATGATCGACGTTGAAGCGCAGCGTGGCGCCCCGCGCCGTCATTTCCAATGCCGCGGTCTCTTCCGGATTACCGACGACACGGTTGGCAAGGCGGAACGAGCGCTCATCCATCGGACCGCTGGGCGGCACGCCCACATCCCACATTCCCACGCGGCCCGGGAGTTCCTGAATCGTCGATTGCGCCCCGGCCGCAAGCACATCGAGGGTGCGCGGCGCGATAGAGAAGCTTGCCAAAACATTGGTGGCCACCTTCCCGCTTCGAAAAGCGTCGGAGGCGGCGATGGCGCGCAGATATTGGAGATTGGTTTCAATACCGGCAATCGTGGTCGCCTCGAGGGCCTCACCAAGCTTCGCGATGGCATCCGCGCGGGAACCGGCCGCGACGATGACCTTGGCCAGCATCGGGTCGTAAAACGGCGTGACTTCGGCCCCGGTCTCGATCCAGCCATCGACCCGGACGTCGCCTGGAAACGCGACGCGGGTCAGCCGCCCGGCGCTGGGTCGGAACCCTGCGCCGGGATTCTCTGCGTAGACGCGCACCTCGATGGCCGCGCCCTTCGGCGTCAGCGAACCCAGGTTGGCCAGCACATCTTCGCCGGCGGCCTGCCGCACCATCCACTCGACCAGATCGATCCCGAACACGGCTTCCGTGACGGGATGCTCGACCTGAAGCCTTGTATTGACCTCCAGGAAGTAGAAATCCTGCCGCTCGACGTCGTAAATGAATTCGACGGTGCCGGCGGATTCATAGTGCACGCTCTTGCCCAGCGCGACCGCGGCCTCCAGCAAACGCGCACGCATCGTATCGCTGACGCCTGGCGCCGGGGTTTCCTCGATCACTTTCTGATTACGGCGTTGCAGGGAGCAGTCGCGCTCGCCGAGCGCGATGACATCGCCCTTGCCGTTGCCGAAAATCTGAACCTCGATGTGCCTTGCCTCGGACACAAAACGCTCGAGATAGACCCGCGCGTCTCCGAAGCTCGCCCGCGCGGTACGCTGAACTGCAGCGAATCGATCACGCAGCATCGCGGCGTCATGACAGAGCTGCATTCCGATGCCGCCGCCGCCCGCCGTGCTCTTCAGCATCAGGGGAAAGCCGATGCGATCAGCTTCTGCCAAGGCTTCATCGATGGTCTCCAGAAGCCCGGACCCGGGCAGCAGAGGCACATGGCTTTGCTGGGCGATCTCGCGCGCTTTGTGTTTCAATCCGAACGCTTCGAGATGCTCCGGCCGCGGTCCAATGAAGCTGATGCCGTGCGCGGCCAGGCGTTCGGCGAAATGGCGGTTCTCCGAGAGAAAGCCATAGCCCGGATGCGCCGCTTGCGCGCCGGTTTGCAGGCACGCGGCGACGATGGCGTCTATGTCAAGATAACTCTCGGCCGCAGGCGCCGGGCCGACGCGTACCGCTTTATCAGCGTCACGCACCGAACGGGTAAATCGATCCGCATCGGAATAAACAGCGACAGATGCGATTCCCATACGCCGCAGCGTTTTGCCAATCCGTCCGGCGATTTCGCCGCGGTTGGCGATCAGGACTTTGCTAAACATCGGATTAGTCCTCGGCGGCGTGGAAAATCACCACGCGAACCGGAGTCGGGAAGAAGGTCCCTCGGACAGGAATTTTCGCAGGCAGCACGATGCGCGCCTGCGCCGGCAGGAAAGTGGATGTCATGACGCTTACCTCGCCGCGTTGCGATTGAGGTCAGCGGCGTTGTTCTCGGCCTGTTGCTCCCTGGTCAGGATCATGGCTTGCCTTCTCATAGACAATCGCTAGGTCGTCCTAGCTCATGCTCCATTTTCGGCCTGGTCGTCCTGGCCGGAGCGAAACGTTGCGAGTTGCCGCGCCTTTGCGGTGCGGCGGGGGTAGATTTCCAGATCGCGCGAAACGGTGGCACCAAAGCGCTCACGTTCTTCGGGCCGAATACGGCTGCGATCGAGCGCAATGACCCGCGTCGCCAGCCGGAACGCCTCGCTCAGATCGTGGGTGACCATCACGATCGTCAGCTCGGTTTCATTCCACAGCCGCTTCATCAGCACATGGATGTCGGCGCGAATGCCGGGGTCGAGTGCGCCGAACGGCTCGTCGAGCAGAAGGATCTTGGGCCCGCGCATGATGGCCTGCGCCAGCGCCAGCCGTTGCTGCATGCCGCCGGAAAGCGAGGCCGGATATTTGTGCTCGTGGCCGGACAGCCCAACTTCCGCGAGCAGCGCCATCGCCTCTTCGACGGCCGCGCACTTCGCCGGGCCGAAAAGCCGGCCGGTCAGCTTCGCACGCTGCAACTCGCGCCCCAGCACCACGTTCTGCAGCACCGTCAAATGCGGAAACACCGAATAGCGTTGGAACACGACGCCCCGGTCCGAATCCGGCTCGGGTTTCAGCGGCTTGCCGTCAACCAATATCTGTCCACGTGTCGGGCTTTCCTCGCCCAGCAGCATGCGAAGGAACGTGGTCTTGCCGCAACCGGAGGGGCCGACCAGCGCGATGAAAGCGCGCGATGCGATCTCGAAGGTCAACCGCTCCAGCACGATGTGGTCGCCGTATTCCTTCCAGACATTGTCAAAACTGACCGCACTCATTCCGACCTCACGGAGGCAAACCAGGGAAACAGTCTGCGCTGCAACATGACAAGCCCGGCGTCCATGACGAAGGCGAGAAATGTGATCCAGATGACATAGGGAATGATGACATCCAACGAGAGATAGCGCCGCACCAGGAAGATGCGATAGCCGAGGCCTGAGTCGGATGCGATCGCTTCCGCTGCGATCAGAAACAGCCATGCCGGCCCAAGCTGAAGTCGCAACGAATCGATCAATCGCGGCAAGATTTGTGGCAGCACGACGCGAAGCGCGACTTGCCAGGTCGAGGCGCCCAGCGTTTGCGCCTTGATCAGTTGCTCGCGCGGCAGCTCCATCACCCGCATCGTGATATCGCGGATAATGAAGGGCAGGGTGCCGATCACGATCAGGGCGACCTTCGAATTTTCGCCGAGTCCCATCACGATGAACAAGATCGGCAGCAGTGCCAGTGGCGGCACCATCGAAGCCACCCCTACAAAAGGCGCCAGCAAGGCATTGGCGCCGGGCAGCAGGCCGATCAGGATGCCGAGGACCAGCGCGGCCGAGGTGGAAATCGCCAACGCCGAAAAAAATCTGACAAGACTCGCAATCGTGTCGGACAGCATCAGGATGGTGCCGGTCCGCACATCCATCTCGAAGGCCATATGTTTGACTGCCTGCGCCATGGTCGACAGCGCAGGCAGCAATTTGTCGTCAGGATTCTCCGCGAGTCTCAGGCCGGAGCCCGCGAAATACGCGATCGCGAGCAACATGAACGGCAGTCCGGCAAGATAGAATCGCGCTTGCCGGCCCGGCCTGAGATTCATCAGACGCATGATGATCAGCTCGTTTCAAAACGCCTGAGAGGGAAGATCAGAGCTTGCCGTTCGCGGCGGCCTCCATGTAGGTCGCGTCGAATCGGAACTTCACGTTGCTCTTCTTACCAAGGATGGTTTTGTCAGCCAACTCGATGCCGATAGCATCCGCCGACTTCGCATCCTTGCCGAGCAGGGCCTTGTCGAACAAGAACTTCCGCACGCGATCCATGGTGGTACCGACCGCCGCGCTCTTGGTGAAGGCGACCGCGTCCGGCGCCTTGTCAAAGAGCTTGGTCGTTGCGAGTTGGGCATCGAATCCCGCGAGGTCCGTGCCGCACGCCTTCGCCATCGCCTCCTTGGCAGCGGTACCTTCCGCGCCGCCAGCGTTCATCTTGGCGATGGTCTCATACCAGATGCCGACCAGGGCCTTGGCGAAGTTGGGATTGTCTTTCAGGACTGCGGTATTGACCACCATCAGGTCCATGATTTCGCCGGGAATCTGCGACGAATCAAAAACCTTATTGGC
>Ga0137403_10010724_pt1 | contig 10136 bp, 7 predicted proteins | sample CZOMad2_1_16fung_FD_122057 | JGI IMG/M metagenome (GOLD analysis project Ga0137403, IMG submission 122057) | Vadose zone soil fungal communities from Angelo Coast Range Reserve, California, USA - CZOMad2_1_16fungal (Hybrid Assembly) | ecosystem: Environmental > Terrestrial > Soil > Vadose zone... | reverse complement strand
CGACAGGCGCCAGAGAGGCGAGTAGCCGGAATCCCCGGGCGCCGCGTCGATCTCGGCGTCCGGCGATGCCAGGCGCAGCCTCAGCCAGGCGAGTCCATCCGATCCGGACACGCGTCCTCGAAGGCGCATCGCGCCGGAGCTGGCGCGCGGTCCGGTGAACGGCAGGCTCCCCTCCAGATAGAGATAGGGGGCGAGCTTGCCCCGATACCAGGCGTACCTCAGGGCCGCGGCGCCGCCGCGCCGCTCGCCTTTCATGGCGGCACGGCTCCCCCGGGGGACGACGGGGCCGTTCAGCAGCACACCGGTCTCCCGCATCGTGTACCCGGAGGTCGTGTCGGCGAGGAGTTTCTCGACGGTCGCGCGATCCCGAATCGAGTTGTCGTCCCGGAACCCGTTCGGGACGATCACCTTCCGGATTTCCCAGAGATCCGTGTACCCGGGATCTCCCGGCGCCGAGTCGATCACGGGGAGTTGGCCGAGCTGGAAGTTGCCCACGCGGTCGTAGAAGACGTAGAAGCGCCCCGGAGCGTCCGGCCGGGAGTCGAGGTCGTAGCACGCTCGCCAGGCGCCGTCCCTCCCCTTCACATGAATCAGGAACGGCGGCCGATCGAGGTCGATCGGCTCGCCGGGCCCGGGAAGACCCGGGACGGCGCTCCGGCGGAAAAGAGTGCCGGCCTCGTCCGAGAAGCGATCCACGGCGAGAGCCGGAGCGTCCACCCCCGGCGCATCGGCCGGGAGCGCCACGACGGCCGATGCGAGCGCGACGCAGCCCAGCAGGACCGCCGCGGCGCGGGCGCGCCCTCTCTCCCTCATCAGAACGACAGCCTCACCCCGAGGCGAAAGGTCCTCGGCGGCTCGAGCGCGAGAGAGTTCCCGTACCCCCGGTTGAGCGCCGGGCATGCGCCGGGTCGATCGGGGAGGCTCTTCGGGCAGGACTCGAAACCCGGATACGCGGGGACCGTGTATTTCGTCCCGCCGATCGTGACGTTCGTCGTCTCCTTGCGGAAGAATCGGTACGCCTCCGCGGTCGTGCGGAACCGGCCGTCGAACGAACGGGCCCAGCGGTCCCACTCCGACTTGTCCGCGACGCCGTCCTGGTTTCCGAACTCCCGGTCGATGTACCCGTCGTACGGCTCGCCGCGCCCTTCCTGCGCGAACTCGACCTTCCCGTCCACCTGGCTGTAGAAGGCGCCGCGCCACAGCCCCGTCGCGATGAATTGCTCGTCCACGGCCGCCGGGCGCTGCTCGTTCATCGCGTTGAAGATGTCGAGGAGGATCGACATCTTCATTTTTCCGCCGTCGGCGATTTCGTAGGCGAGCCTTAGATCGACGTTCTGCGTCGGATCGAGCCTCCCCGCGGTCCCCTGCGGCAGGAGGTAAATCGGCCCGAGGAACGGCGTCGAGCCCCCCTGCGGATCGGTCGTCGCGCTCACGGGGGCGCCGGAGGCGTACCGGAGCGTCGCGCCGACGTTGAAGGAAGGCGTCACGCGCACATTGCCGAAGAGCTTCACCTGGTGCTCGCGATCCTGGGGAAGGAAGCCGTTCGCGTTCACGACCAGCGCGGGAACGTCGAAGGCCTCCGTGAGGTTCGGATCGCGTTTCTCGGTCGGCACGAAGTAGCGCCCGCGGTAGTTTCCCACCGTCCGGGATCGAAGGTAGGAGAACTCGAACCAGATTCTGCGGCTCTCGGCGCGCGAGACGTTGAGCTCCAGCCCCTTGAAGTCGCGCCGCGCGTTCGGGAAGCCTCCGTACCCGAGGTTGCGCAGATCGCCGTTGCTCAACTCGCAGATCGATCCGGCCTTGCACGAGGCGAGCTGGGCGAGCGCCGGCTGCTTCGAAGGGTCGGCGCTCCCCGGCTCGTAGTCGGGGTTGAAGAGGTCGTGATTCGAGGGATCGACGTAGAACCTGTACGGCCCTCCGGGATTGCCGATGATGTAGTTCTTGCCGAAGTCGAGGCTGATGTCCTCGATCGCGCTGTGGAGATGCCGGCGGATCCCCTTGACCCCCACCGTCCAGTCGGGGGCAAATCCCCAGTCGTAGCCCAGGATCTTCTCGTCGGTGCTCGCCCCCTTGAGCTTCGGGTCGATCGGGGCGCGGTAAAGCGAGCCCGCGTCCACGATCGTGTCCGGGCGGAAGCTGGCGCTGCCCGTGCCGACGCCGCGCGACGTATGAACGGCGTCCTTCAGCCCCGTCGTCGCGCCGGGGTCCGAGACGAGATCCCTGCTCTCGAAGTCCCAGCAGCTCGGCGACGACTGGTCGTCGGCGGGAGTGTTCTTCGCGCAGATCCCGGTCCGCCCGATGTCGTTGACGAAGTCGAGGTAGGTCCAGTCGCGCCCGCGGTAGAGCCGCGTCGACGTGATGCGCGGGCTGAAAGCACGGCTCACCACCTGCATCGGAACCTCGTCGAAGTACCGCCCCGCGGATCCGTAGAGCTTCGATCGCCCCTCGCCCGACGGGTCCCACGTGACGCCGAGGCGCGGGGCGACGTTGCCGTCGATCGTCCCCAGCGTCGAGCCGGCGTCGTCGCGAATCGCCTGCGACTCGACGCGCAGGCCGTAGTTCACGACGACGTTTCCCGGGAGCTTCCATTCGTCCTGGGCGAAGATCGTTTTCGAGAGGGTCGAGGCGTCGGCCTGCACCTGGTGATCCCAGTCGAGGCAGTTCCCCTGGCCGTCCCCCCAGCAGCGCCTCACCCCGAGGATCTGCTCGGGAACCCGGGCGTTCGAGGCGACGGCCGGGCTCCACTCGAGGGCCATGCCGGTCCCCCACCCGTAGTTCAGCTCCTGGTGGTACGAGCCGTCCTCGATCTCCGCGCCGAACTTCATCGTGTGGCGCCCGAGATAGCCGTCGAGCCCCGCCCTGTAGAACATCCTCCGCCCTTCGGCATTCCCCGAGTAGGCGTAGGGGCCGAACCTGAGGCTCGGCTCTCCCGGGACGAGCGCGCCTCCGGCGAGGCGCGCCTCGATCGAGGGGGTGGACCGGCTGCGGTCGGGGCCGATCGGGGAGATGCGCTCCTGGTCGAGGGTCGGGCTCGTCGCGCTCCCTTCCGAGTGGGAGCCGGTCTGCGCCTCGAGATACCAGCCGTGCCCCAGGATGCGGCTGTAGAGGAGCGACAACGCCGTCCCGCCCGTCAGAAGGCGCCGATCGCCGCCGACGCCTGCGAGCTCGTCGCGCGTGTTCACCTCGCGGGGGTCGGTGAAGATCGAGGCGACGAACCTGTCCTGAGGCGTCGCCTGCCACGTGAGCTTGAAGGAGCTCAGCGTCGAGTCGTCCGTGCTGTCCGCGGTCCTGCGGCCGAACAGCGACGAGAAACGCTGCGCGGCGGTGCGCTCGTCGTTCTGCCTCGCGATGGAGGCGAAGAAGAAGAGACGATCCTTCACGAGATACCCGCCGAAGGTCGCGGAGATCTCCTTGCCGTCAGGCGTCGGAAGCTGCGTTCCGAACCCGTTGGTCTCGGACCGGGCGGCGAGGGAGTCGGGAGAGAGCTGGTAGCTCAGCGAGCCGTGGAACTCGTTGCCGCCGCTCTTCGTGACGACGGTGACGACCGCCCCCTGCGCGCCGCCGTACTCGGCCGAATAGCCGCCCGTGTTGACCTGGATCTTCTCGATCGCGTCGAAGTCGATGCTCCGCGCAGCCAGCCCCGACTCGATCGACGTCGAGTTCACGCCGTCGATCACGTACGAGGATTCGAGCCCGGTGCTGCCGTAGACCGACACACCCCCCGTGCCGTCCTCGCCCGACACGCCGGGGGTCACCTTGAGGACGTCCGTGAACGCCCGGCCGGTGGGGAGCGCCTTCAGGCTGTCGTCGTTGAAGGTCGCCCCGGACGCGGCGCCGCTCTTTTCGGGAGCCTTCTCCGCCTGCGCCTCAACCTGGACCGTCTCCACGTAGAGGGAGACGGCCGCGACTTTCGTCTCCTCGCCCCCCTTCACGACGATGCCCGCGATCTTCTTCGGCTCGCCTGAGGCGAAGGAGATCGCGATCTCGTACGTTCCGGCCGGCAGGAGCTTGAAGCGGTACGCTCCCTGGATGTCGGTCGAGAGCGCCATCTGCCGCGAGATGGCGGGGCCCGCGAGCTGCACGAGGGCGCCGGGCACGGGCCCATCGTGGTCGATGACGTTCCCGACGATGGAGCCGACGCCGATCAGCGTTTCCGACGTCGCCCCCCCCTCCGCGGAGGAGGCGCCGGCGAGGGAGAGCGCGACGAGCGTGACGCCGGCCGCAAACGCTCGTATCCCGCATGCACGCACGTTCAACATTCAGCCAGGCCTCGGACTTCCGTCAGCTTCGACCTACGGGCAGGCGGGCACCGTGGGCGAGATCCCGCTCAGCGTCCTGGATATCGGCCCGAAGCCGCACGAGTTCTGCGGTCGGATCGCGTAGAGGAACGACTGCCGCACGGGAGGCGCGCTCCCGTCGAGGAAGGTGGCCGCGGCGTTGTCGGGACGGGCGCACACCCAGGAAGCCGGAAAGACCCCCGGAGTCGATGCGGTCCCGCGGAAGACGTCGTAGATCACGGCGGTCCCCCCCATGTTCGACGGCGCGGACCAGCTCACGATGTTGTTGGCGTCGACGTTCAGGCTCTGAATCTGGCTTCCCGGGAGCGCCCACGCGGTCGCGTCGGCGTCGTTGCAGTCGCACGGCTGCGCGTGAAGGTCGCCGTCGGCGTCGGTGTTGTTGGGGCTGCTCACCCCCGGACACAGATCCACTTCGTCGGCGATGAGATCGGCGTCGGCGTCGGGCGAGTACGTGAGCGTCCCGTTGGGGTTGAGGGTGAAGAATCCGATCTGCGCGCGGCTGTGGGTCCCCGCGACGGGGTTGTTCTGTCCCCGGTAGGCCCGGATCTTCACAGGAGCGGCGATGCGGACGCCGGTCGAGCTCGACAGCCGTGTCTCGACGCTCCACTGCACGTTGGCGCCGAGCGATCCCTGCGCGGCGCCGTTCAAAGTCGCCTGGTACGAGCCGGTGACGTTCGAGGGAAAGCTCGTCGCGTTCACGTTTCCGGAGGGGACCGGGTCGCCGAAAGTCCCCAGGCCGTCTCCGAACGAGTCGACCTGCTGGACGGCGCCGATGAAGGAGCTGTTCAGGAGCGAGAAGTCGTCCTTCGGGCCGTTCGCGGCGAAGAGGGCGTCCTGATTGACGGGATCGAGGACGCCGAAGAGGCCGACGAAGAGGTTCGTCGCCGCATCAAGAACCTGCAAGAGGGCACCTCGACCTGGGAGGTCGAGTACAGCAAGGTCCTCGACCAGATCAAGCGCAACCGCGGGCTCGATCAGTAGCTCGATCAGTAAGTACCTACACCGGCGGCGGCGGTGCGCCGGGCGCGGCGGTGGGTGGCAGCGGGCGCGGGGCGCGGTCTTTCGCGAGGCTGATCACGGTGCGCACCAGCTTCTCGATGCCGAGCGCGACCCCGCGCAGCGGCGCGTCGTCGTACATATAGGCCGGCGTCGAGATCACGCGCGCCTTCTGGTCGATGACGACGTCGTCGACCGGGCACGGGCGCACGTCGGCGCCCATGACCGCGGCGTGCTTCGCGGCCGGCGTCCCCCTGCTGCCGAGCGTGATGCGCACGCCGGCCACCGGCCCCAGGACGCGCGCCGCCAGGATCGGCGCCAGGCAGATGACCCCGATCGGCTTGTGCGCCGCCAGCATCGCGCGCAGAAGGCGCGCGACGTCCGGATGCACCTCGCACAGCTCGCCCTTCTCGGCGTAGCTCGACAGGTTCTGCCCTACCCCTTCCCCGCCCGGGATGATCAGCGCGTCGATGTCACGATCGGCGAGCCCGGCCAGATTTCGGATTGAACCGCGCGCGATGCGCGCCGCCTCGACCAGCGTGTTGCGCTTGGGCGGCTTGGCGGGCGCCGCCTCGCCGGTGACGTGATTGGCCAGCAGCGCCTGCGGCTGATCAGGCGCGGCGCAGATGATCTCGGCGCCGGCACGGTCCAGCGCCAGCAGCGTGATCATCGCCTCGCCGATGTCCGCACCATCGCGGTGCCCGCAACCGGAGAGGATCACCCCCACGCGCTTGGCCATCGATCCCTTCGTCTACCACGCCGACGAGCTCACGACACCCGCGATGATCGCGGCGCGCGCGCGGCGCGCCAGATCCAGGTAGTGCTGGAGATTGTGGATTGTCGCCAGGCGGTAATAGAGCAGCTCCTTGGCGTGGAACAGGTGCGCCAGGTACGCGCGGCCGTACGACGCGCAGCACTCGCAGGGACAGCCCTCCTCGACGGGACGCGGATCGTCGCGGTACGGGGCGTTGGCGATGTTGATGCGGCCCGCGCGCACGAACAGCTGCCCGTTGCGCGCGTTGCGCGTGGGCATCACGCAGTCGAACATGTCGATGCCGGCGCGGATGCCGGCGCGCAGATCCGCGGGCGTGCCGACGCCCATGAGGTAGCGCGGGCGGTCGGCCGGCATCGCGGGCGCGATCTCGTCCACGACGGCGTGCATCACCTCGGGCGGCTCACCGACGCCGAGACCGCCCAGCGCCAGGCCCTCGAACGGCAGCGGCGCGATCTCCGCCAGGTGCGCGCGGCGCAGCGCCACGTCGGTGCCGCCCTGCACGATGCCGAAGCGCAGCTGGCCGTCGGCACGCGGCGCCTCGACGCAACGGCGCGCCCAGCGCGTCGTGCGCGCCATCGCCGCCTCGAGCACCGCGGTGGGCGCGTCGGAGGGCGGGCACTCGTCGAACGCCATGGCGATGTCGCTGGCGAGCCGCGCCTGGATCTCCATGGCGCGCTCGGGCGTCAGGCGCTGCTCCGACCCGTCGAGGTGCGAGCGAAACGTCACGCCGTCCTCGTCGATCGTGCGGCGCTCGCGCAGGCTGAACACCTGGAACCCGCCCGAGTCCGTGAGGATCGCGCCCGGCCACGCCATGAATCCATGCAAGCCACTAAGGTGGCGAATTCGTTCGTGTCCGGGTCGAAGATATAGATGGTAGGTATTTCCAAGAAGGATCTGAACGCCGAGTTCCTCCAGCGCGTATTGCGTCAACCCTTTTACAGTGCCCTGCGTGCCCACTGGCATGAACGCGGGAGTATCCACAATTCCATGCGGAGTGTGCAGACGTCCCAGCCGCGCGCCGCTCTTATCAGTTTTTAGGAGTTCAAAACGAAATGCCATCGCCGCTAGTTTAGCAGGCGGCAATGGCATTTACGCATTTACGAGTTGTGCCTGAAATTCCGCGAATGAAAATCCTAAAAAATCGCGGCGAATCCGACCTTAATCAAAACCCACACTACCCACATCCCAATCACGACTGAGTACGCGCTGCTAGTTGTAATTTTCCGCGGATTTGCCGCGGCATAACCGATCGCCAGCACTACCAGAGTCCAAAACCACAGCAGATCTAAAGATGACCCGAGCGCAACGAGCCATTTCGGAGCATCTGCCGAAATAAAGAATCCCAAACTCGTCGCCGCGAGACGCTGAGGGGCGACATCTCCCGCGCGTTTTAGCGCCAAAATAATGATTGTCAGGATTGCCCCGACCGATGCGGGAACCAGAGCGTAACACGTGATCGCGAACGACGTGCCAAAGTTAAGCCCAGCTCCCTTGAAGATGTTGAACGATCCCCAATAGGCAAGTGTCAAAATCAGAATTGTAATAATGGGGCCCAGCAATCCAATCGCGTACGTGATTGGTACTGTGAACTTCACGTTTCGCTCTACTGCCTGATCCTTCTGTTCCTGCGTGAGGTTGGAAGTAAACGAACTGCTCTCGATTTGTTTGCGCTGGAACGCCGCCCAGTCCACTTTCTGAACCAGGAAGTAGCACACCACCATGCTGAGCACTGTCAGGATTGCAAGCGGTGCGAACCAACTTGGCTTCCGCACGATATCCGCATACGTCTCAGTGGGACTGAAAAGCACTCCAGTCACACGGCCCATTGCACCAATCTTTGCTTCCGGCTCTTGCTCCCCTGGCGCGGGCGAAACCGCAGTTGTAACCATATTCGTGATGCCTCCAAAGTTGGAATTGTTCGGACGTCAATCCCCTGGGAACGCCAACCTCCCGGTTGGCGCTTTCTTCAATACCAAAGGGATTCGCCGGTAGTCCGTTGCCGGGTATTACGGCCTATAACGCCAAAAGTTTCAAGGAAGAAAAATTCCTGCTGGTCAATAAAGACGTGCCAAGCCCGGCAAAACCGGCACCGCCGCCAAAAGCGCCTGAGTATAAGGATGCGCCGGCCGCTCCAGCACCTGCTGTACCGGACCTTCTTCCACAAATCGCCCCGCCTGCATCACCGCTACACGCGTCGCAAGCTGCGCCACCACCGGCAAACTGTGGGAGATCAATAAATACGTCAGCGAAAATTCCCGCTGCAATCGCGCGAGCAATTCCAGCACCTGTGCGCCCACCGAAACGTCCAGCGCCGAAACCGGCTCGTCCGCCACCACCAGTTTCGGACGGAGCACCAGCGCCCGCGCGATCCCAATCCGTTGGCGTTGCCCGCCGGAAAATTCATGCGGATATCGAGACGCAGCCGCCGCATCCAGTCCCACTGCCGCCAAAGCATCCGCCACTCGACGCGTCCTCGCTGCACGATTCAATTCCTGAAAATGAATTGCCAGCGGCTCGCCGACAATCGCGCCCACCCGCATCCGCGGATCCAGCGATGAAAACGGATCCTGAAATACCATCTGCATTTCTGCGCGCAGGCTTCGCAGCTCCGTTCCTCGCGCCGCCATCAAATCCGCGCCCGCGAAATTTATTTCGCCCGAGTCCGCATCGATCAATCGCATCAACATCCGCGCCAGCGTAGTTTTTCCGCAGCCCGACTCGCCCACAATCGCCAGCGTTTCGCCCGGCTCCAACCGCAGACTCACTCCATCCACGGCCACACGCATCCCGCCCGCGCCGGCTCCTGCGCCAGAGATCGGAAACGTCTTCCGCAAATTTCGCGCTTCAAGAAGTGGTTCTGCCATGTTGCTTAACTAATCTTTTCCGCCACGATGTAAATCGTCGGCAACAAATATTCCAACTCTCCATCGTTATTTATTCGCGGCCGCATTCCCGCCTCATCATTTTTCAACGTGCCTTCCAACAAACTTCGCGTCTCCGCATACGCCGCCGTACCACGGGGAACTATCATCGCATTCATCCACACTTCAAAATTCCGCGTCTTTTCCGCAAGTTCACTAGAAATCACGCGCATGTTCACGTTCTCCAACATGTCGCGAAATTCCGCCGCAAATAATGAAAACGTATGCGAAGCGTCGCGCGCCTTCTCAATTCGGTTGTGTAGTTCGCGATCCGAGCCGTCTCTAGACACCATGTCTGCCAGCGCCACGCGTCCGCCAACTCGCACCACCCGCGCTAACTCCGCGATCACTCGCGCCGGATGCAGCATGTGATGAATGCTGTAACCACAGATCGCCAGGTCAAATGTGCCGTCCGCAAACGGCATGCGCGTTCCGTCTCCGCACCCAAAAACGCTGACCGTTTTCGCCGCAGCACTTGCCTCGCCCACTGATTTCACCGCACGCGCCAGTAGCAGGGGAGTCAAATCCAGCCCTACAACAAAACGCATTCGCGCCGCCAGCGCACGAGTGAAAGTTCCCGGCCCGCAAGCCAAATCAAGCGCGCGCCAATTCCTAATTTCCGTCGACGCCACGCCCGCCGTCGCCAACGAAGCAAATTTCCCCGCCTCGGATGACCGGCTATCCAGCGCGTAAGTTCCAAACGATTCCGCCGCGCCGCTAAACCGTTCGCGAATCAAATCAATTTGTCGTGATTCGGGTGTGTTGCTCATGATTTATTTCGTCGGCAAAAATAAAATCAAACCAGCACACATCGCGCCGTGTGCTCCGTTCCCGCCGCGCGCGCATCCGGCACTTTCAATCTGCACTCATCTCGACGCACCGCGCACCTCGGTTCAAACGCGCATCCCGGCGGCAACGCGTCCAGCGACGGAACCATTCCCGGTATCGGAACTAACTCGCTGCGAGAAAGTTGCGGCGACGCCCGCAGCAATCCTTCCGTGTACGGATGCCGCGGCGCGCGCAACACATCCATCGTCGGCCCTTCTTCAATCACGCGTCCCGCGTACATCACCGCCACGCGATCCGCCACTTGCGCCACCACCGCCAGATCATGCGTAATAAATATCAACGACAATCCCAGCTCGC
>Ga0137403_10010723_pt1 | contig 10136 bp, 11 predicted proteins | sample CZOMad2_1_16fung_FD_122057 | JGI IMG/M metagenome (GOLD analysis project Ga0137403, IMG submission 122057) | Vadose zone soil fungal communities from Angelo Coast Range Reserve, California, USA - CZOMad2_1_16fungal (Hybrid Assembly) | ecosystem: Environmental > Terrestrial > Soil > Vadose zone... | reverse complement strand
GGCCGGAGAATCCTTTCCCAACAAGTAGCGACGAAAGGTGCGGACCGAATCCACGTCAATGTCCAAATCGCCCGCCGCATCTACCACGCTCAATGCCACCGGATCCATGACTCCCGGCTTGAGCAGAACCGAAACCGTTTGCTTTCCGTTTTCCGAGCCATGTCCTCTCAGTTCGGAGACCTTGCCGACTTCGGCCAGAGGATCGACCAGGAGCTCGATCAAGAGTCGTTCCGCGTCGGCCTGACCGATGTCACCTTCGAGGAGATATCCGCGCCTCGATGCCAGAAAGAGGTCGACGCCATTTTCGGAATGGGTCAAGAGCTTATACTCTTCGATGACCCGTTCCCGCTCCGCGTCTGGTCCGCGAGGCCGAATTTCAATTTCCCAAAGCATCATGCGCTCCATGAGTTGGTTTGATCCAAAGCGTCGCGAAGGGTTTTGGCCTGAACCAAGAGCCGATCCAGCGTCGGTCGATCCGAGTTTTCTAAGGCGCGGCGAAATTGGGCTAAGCTCACGCCGAGAAGATCAAGTCCGGCCAGCAAAGACTCCCGGTTTTGTAATAAGATCCCGGTCCATAGCGCCGGGTCACCCGCCGCGATTCGCGTCGTGTCTCGAAAACCCGTGGCCGTTAAAGCGGCGAGTTCAGGAGTGAGGATCGACACCAGCGCGGATGCCACCAGGTGGGGCATATGACTGGTCAATGCCAATGAACGGTCATGCGCTTCGGGGTCCATGACCATGACTCTTGAACCCAAGGACCGCCAGAATTCGATCGTTCCGTCCAGGGCGACGCTGTCCGTTTCTGATGTCTTAGTAACAACCGTTAGCCTGCCTTCAAACAGATTGCCGTCGGCGTTGGTGAAGACGCCAGTGAACTCGGCCACGAGTTGATCGAGTTCCGTTCTTGACAGGCCATACAGCACAATCGTGAGCGAGAAGTCGCCGAGCGATTGACCGTCACCCAGGGCGCGAAGGCAATCGCCAAGATTCTCAATGTCGGCCTGCTTGGACTCGTCCACCAGCACATCGCGTGGGTTCGTTGTCGTGGCGTCGTTGCCCATCTGGGAGACAAACCCTGTCTTCGACATATTGAAGTGGCGACGACGCTTGTTTACTTCTTTGCGCGCTTTGTCCGCGGGGAGCGGCGTCCATTCCGTGACAACATAGAAGTTCGCTGGAATCTTTAGCAGCGCGTCCAGCACGAGGGGGCGGGTCTCCGTGATGGCCTCCTTCATCGTGAGCACACGGACGGTGTGATCGCCGACCCGCAGGTGATCGCGCTCGGATTCGATGTCGGAATTGACCACCTGATAGTCGAGAAACTGTGCGGACTGAGGCCTGCCCGCAACGCGCCAGTCGTCATAATTCAGCAAGCGGCGGAAAAACCTGAACTGTCCCTGCCGATTCAATATCTCGATTTGCATGAAATCTGCTAGTTGGCGAGCGAATGCCTGCACGTGCTGGTCAAGCCGTTGAAGATCGCGCTCGATATGCGTACGCAACAGCGTCTTCATGTTGTCGTTGGTGAACTGCGATTTAAGTTCAGTAATGGCGCCCTCTGGATCACGAATGAGGCGAGCGAGCGCGGTGCCCACGCCGGTCTTCGACCTGGCACCTTCGAGCAGCACGCAATAGAAGATTTCAACTTGATAAAGATTGTCCCGCTTGGCTTCAAAGAACTTCCGCCTCTGGTCGATGGCTGCTTCGACAATGGGGTCGTCATATTTTGCGAACGGGATGTCCGGGCGGTTCGATTTGAAGAGGTATTGGTAAACGTGAAAGCCTGGGCCAAACGCTTTCAGCGCGGCTTCCAATCGTTTCACCGCATACTCCTGTTCCGAATGGTCCAGACTCTCGTAGTCCACACCGGAAATACTCAGAACCATGCCCAAGTCCCCGCTCTTGGTAAGGAACGCCGTCTCACTCCAGAAGCCGTACAGGTTGATGTGGTCATTGAGAGCCGCACTCTCTTTCCACGGCTTGATGACCTTGTCGAGGCGCAGCATCAGACCACCTCCACGCGGGGCACTTGCTGTTTGGCCGCGTCATAGCGGAGCTTGTAGCGTTCGGACTTTGCCAGGATGCGAAGGAATGCCGGATCGCTGTTTGTTACCCAATGACCAAAGGCGAAACCGCCGATGAAGACAGCGATGCCAGCCAGAATGGAATTGAAGAGATTGAAGGCTCCCACCGCGCCGACGCAGACGAAGTAGAACAGCGTGCGCTCCACGCCCAAGTAGGTAAGAGGCTTATGCAGGCTCTTGAAGACTCGATTTGTCCGATGCTTCTGCTGTGGTTTGTCAGGCATAAGGCCTCGTGTAAGGGTGAGTCGAAGACTTCGGGTAAGGCTCCTATACGCCCCAGAGCCAACTCAGGACATTCACCGCGAGAACGGCAATGCCCGTTCCAGCGGCAACGCCAGCAAGCGCCTTCTTTGCACCGGGTTCGCCATGTGCGAAGCCGTAGCCGCCGATCACGATTGCAACCAGACTTGCAACCTTCGCAATGGTGCCGGTGAAAAGGCTCTGTATCGCGTTAAAGCCAGTGTCGAACGGTGAACCCTGCGCTAGGGCTGCCACAGGGACGACAAGAAGTAGGGCGAGAAGAGCAGCGGTTGGACGGGCCCACTTCGACCTAAGAAGGCATTGGACTTCGCGGATGAGATGCACTTGAGACCAACGCGCCATTTGCGCCTCCCGCAGCACTTCAAATCGGCTGCTTGTGGCGCAAAGCTAATCTGAGTCAATCACCAAGTCCAACGACTTCTCGTCACTGTGTTATTCCTGGGAGGAATAACAGTGAAACAGTGTGGCAATTTGGTTGGCAGTCTTGTCCGAGATTGGCATGATGATTACTTTCGTGTAGCCGACCAACCGGGAACTGCTGCATTCGTGGACACAAGCGCCTCCCCAAGCGGACTTCGGCGCATGTCTGTGACTTCTGCGTGATAAGCGCGTTGCTTATCTGCCGAGACGTCGCGCCTGAAACAGCGCAGTCAAGTGCAGTATCAAGAATGTCGGCACCAAGTATGTCGGAACCAGCACCAGCGGCAGCTGTGTCATAGGAGCCGTTGAAACAGCTCCGTAAAAATTGGGAGCGAGCAGCGGGACGAGCGCCCCGATACTCACGGCCACGGTAAGGTCCAAAATGCCCGAAACGTTCCAGGCCACAAAGCTCTTGCCCGCCGCAAAACCGGGCCGGCGCAGGAGAGCGGACAACACCAATGGAGCAGTCACACCGATCGCCATATCGCCCAGCCCCGCAGGCCAAGCGAAGATTCCAGGCAAGACTCCGTAGGTGTACAAAGTCAGAAACCCGAAGCCGGCCCATCTCCACGCCTGCATCCCCACAATGAGGCGAAGGTCAGCTGAAAGAATAAACTCCCGCAGTTGCGGGATGGTTCGATATCCAACGAGAAACAGGCTGAGGGGGGCCAAGAGGCCGATCAGTAGTGCGAGCGGTGGCGCCCCGCGCGGCGCGACGAACACACCGCGCGCGCCAAGGACAAAGATGAGCGCCAACCAAGCCAAAAAGAAGACGGCGACGAAAGCACCTGTGGCGGAAACCGCTGGAACTTTGGCCTGATCGACGCGCGATATGACGGTGTTTTCCATGATGACTTCGCTCCCTTGCGTAGTCACTTGCACTTTGCAAGTTACATGGAAATGTAGCAGACTAACTTTCACTGTGCAAGTCACTCACTCCAAGGGGAAACCAAAAAGGAAAAAACCGAAAACGGACGCCCGCGTGCCAGTGGCCATATCGACACAGGATCCGAGAACGGCGTCGGGGGAACGTTTGACGCGGGCCACCTCCGACAGCGCCGAACTGCAGAAAATGTCATTTTTAGCTCCGATTGAAAGATAGGGAATGTGTAGTTGGCATCTCGTCAGGAAATCAAGCACTGACGAGATGCGCGTCAGGCTCAACTTTACTTCCGAATAGCCCGTCGTCTGGCCGCTTGGCTTGGCTTTTGTGAGCACTCGGTTTGCGATGGGGTGGGGCTGTCGGCAGGACGGTACGAAGGTTCTAGCTCAGTTTTCTCTCCGCCAGACAAGCCGCTTGGGTCATGAGGTAATTCTGTTCCGGGATACTTGTCGTCCGGCTGGCCGCAATTCGGTAGTGCTTGATGGCGCTTTCATAGTCGCCAACCATTTCGAGCAAATGGGCGCGAACCGCGTCGAGACGGTAGTGACCTGCAAGCCGAGCGTCGGTATCGAGCGTCCTTAGCAGTTCGAGACCTTTCGAAGGGCCGTGTACCATGGCAGCCGCAATTGCATGATTGAGCGTGACCATGGGGCTGGGAGACACACGTTTCAGCAGTTCGTACAATGCCAGGATCTGCGGCCAATCCGTGTCTTCCGCTCGCGCCGCTTCGTCATGAACCGCAGCGATAGCCGCCTGTAACTGATACAGACCGACGGATCCTTTCGATAGTGCGGCGGTCAAGAGCTCGATGCCTTCGGAGATCTCGGCCCGGTCCCACAGAGTTCGATCTTGCTTGTCCAAGGGGATCAATTCCTCATCAGGTCCGGTTCGTGCCGCACGGCGAGCGTCGGTTAGCAACATGAGCGCCAAAAGGCCTGCTACTTCTCCATCCTCGGGTAGCAGCGCTTTTGCACCGCGAGTTAACCGGATCGCCTCACGTGCCAAATCGAGCCGCTGCAAGTGAGCTCCAATGCTGCTGGCGTAGCCTTCATTGAAGATCAGGTAGAGCACATGGAGAGCTGCAGGCAGCCGTTCGGCACGCTCCTGCGGGGAAGGTAGGCGGAATGGCACGCCGGAAGCCTTGATGCTTTGCTTCGCGCGGCTGATCCGCTGCGCCATGGTCGCCTCGGGAACCAGGAATGCGTTGGCAATTTCCGCCGTAGTCAAACCCCCGACGGCGCGCAGAGTCAGAGCAATTGCCGAGGACGAAGTGAGAGCGGGGTGGCAGCACATAAACAATAAGATGAGCGTGTCATCTGGATCCATATCAGACTCGATTTCGTCGACGGGCGCCATGGTCTCCCCATCCTTCGCGACCGCGGTTTCCCTCTGACGACGGGCAATTTCGCTGCGCACCTGGTCGGTCATGCGGCGGGATGCGACCTGGATCAACCAGCCGCGTGGATTGTCGGGAATACTCTCCTGCGGCCATTGTGTAAAGGCCGCTATCATGGCCTCCTGCACGGCGTCCTCGGCGGAGGAGAAGTCTCGAAAACGGCGTGCCACCGAGCCGAGCACCTGTGGTGCAAGTTCGCGCAACAGATGCTCGGAAGTCGTGTCCCATGGCTTTGTCATCGCAGCTCTCGTTACAGCATTTCCGGTGGAGGCCCGCTCATAATTGGACGCACTTCAATCGGCATGTTCAACGGCGTCCCATCGGGACCCGGCGCCGCCGACACTTTCGCCGCGATGGCATAGGCTCGCTCCGGAGAGTCGACATCAACAATCCAGTATCCCGCGAGAAATTCCTTGCTCTCAGGGAATACGCCGTCTGTGATCGGCACGCCATCCTTACCAGCGCGCACCAACTTCGCCTGATCGGGAAAAGACAGACCTTCGGCTGAGACCAACTCGCCGGATTGGCGAAGCTCTTTGTTGAGACCGATCATAAATGCGATGTGTGCCTGGAGGTCTTTCTGGTCCCACTGAGGGACTCCCTGGCCGGCTCGCATCGTGTTCATCATCAAGATGTATTTCATTTTTCCCGTTCTCCTTTGATTTCATCCGGCGCTGCTTTCCGCGCCATCGCAGGTTTGCCGGAATGCGCGCGGCATTCTCGGCATTCCGTCATTGGGACTTAGATTGCTCATAAGCCGCGAACCGCCGGACTTCAATCGGCATGTTCGTAGGTGCTCCTCCGGGCCCCGGCGTCGCCGAAATGCGGCCCGCTATGGCATAAGCGCGTTCGGGAGTGGCCACGTCAACAATCCAGTAGCCCAGCAGAAACTCTTTCGACTCGGGGAAAATACCGTCTGTGACCGGCATGCCATTTTTCTCGCCGCGCACAACCTTCGCTTCAGCGGGTTCGGCTAAGCCTTGTGTGGCCACAAACTCTCCGGATCCGCTCAGGTCGTTGGTGATACTCCGGAGGACAGCCATGTGCGTCTCAATATCCTTTTGCGACCAGGCGTAATAGCTGTCAACGCCTGCCTTCGTGCCGGACATCAGCAAAATGTATTTCATATCTATCGCTCCTATGTCGTTTAGTTCGCCTTAATACGCTTCTCCTAAGACTTCTTGTCTGTTTGAAACATCCACCGGACACCGAATTTGTCGTTGAGTGCTCCGTAGGTGCCGAAAAACTGCTCTTTCAGAGGGTCGGTCACTTCTGCGCCTTCCGAAAGTCTTTCAAAAAGAGTTTTCAATTCCTCGAATGTTCCTCCACTCAGATAGAGGCAAACCGTGTTGCCGCGAATTGGAGTTCGGTCAGGCCGTAGCCAGTCCGAGGCTGAAATCTCCAGCTTGCCGTTTCTGAATCGGGCATTGACGATTTTCTCCTGCTGAACTGCAGGCATGAAATCCTTGGCTGGAGAATCCTTAACCTTGGTCGCGGTCAGTTCTCCGCCAAAACAGGATTTGTAGAACTCCATGGCCTGCTGGCATTTGCCATCGAACAACACGTATGGGGTCAAGGTGGTCATTTGATTCCCTCCCATTTTCTGCATCTTAGAGTCTGCCATCGAACGAGCAGGTAAAGCCGCCAACGCCGCAGCGGAGAGCGCGGAAGCGACGAAACGGCGACGAGATACTTCGGTGACTTTGCCCACGGTCATGCTCCTTTTGTGAAGTACTTGCCAAACCCTAGTCTGCGTTTTCATGGGGTAGTCGGAGCCGTTGCGGCGTTCTCTACATCCCTCGAAAAGTTATTTTTAACCAAAAATCAGGCCCAGCCTGTCGATTTTTCTCACCGAGAACCGACATACGAGTGGAGGTTGGGAAATGACGACGGACGATGTGGTAGTTGACGTTAGCCAGGACTGGGTGCTGGCCTGCGATGTGCAGCGGCGCTTTATGCAGGGTCTGGGCCGGACCAGCGATTCGGTGGACTACAGCGCGCGCTGCCGCCAAGTTCGAGCCCTCGGCGGCGATTGCTATGATTTCATGCCTCTTACAAATGACCGCCTGGCGTTGGTCGTTGGCGATGCCTCCGGCAAAGGCGTCGCCGCGGCACTCGTGATCGCCAGTGTGCAGTCCTCACTTCGGACAGCGGCGTTATTCACGGGAAACGACCTCGTTACACTACTCAAGATAGTAAATCTCCAGGCATATGCTTCGTCGCTCGCGGACCGTTATGTGACCGTGTTCTATGGCGTCTTCGACGGAGCGACGCGCACGCTACGGTACGTGAATGCCGGACACACTCCGCCGATCGTTCTTCGACGAAACGGTTCAATCGATACGCTCGAGACGGGCGGCGCACCTGTTGGTATGTTTCCTGATTCGAGCTATGAGGAGGGAGCGGTGCAGCTTGATCCCGGCGATGTGGTCATCACCTACACCGACGGAGTCATTGAAGCGGCAAACCAATCCGGCGAGGAGTGGGGAGTTCAGCGCCTGTTGAAAGCGACAGCCGCCTGGGCGCGACTAGGGACTGAGAATGCTGAACATCTCGTCCGGTCGATCTTCAACTCCATGGACGACTTCTCCAGAGGGTGCCAGACGGATGATGCGACATTAGCAGTTTTGCGGGTGCTCTAACTCCATCCATGTTAAGAGCTGCTCATGATAATTCAGAGAAAGAAGAAAGGTTCAAAAATGAAGTTAGACAAGAAGTTCTCAGGCAAATTACAAAAGAGTTCCCAAAAAGGTGGTTGGACCTATGTCGTCTGGCCTAGTTCAGTCAAGTTCTTTGGAACCCGCGGCTTGGTAAAGGTCAGGGGCAAAATCAATAGCCATCCCTTTCGCAGTTCGTTCATGGCGCTGGGTAATGGCACGCATAAACTACCTGTACGCGCAGACATTCGCCAAACCATCGGGAAGGATGTGGGTGACACAGTGGCCATATCCTTGGAAGAACGGATCAGATAAATTCCTCCAACAAATTAAAAAGGGGGTGCAACGGGATGAGCACACTTTGTGGAATCTTCGGCAACCGCAAGCATCGGCCTTGTACGCCAGTATTAGTCCTGGGAAGTCGGCTTGTGTGAATCGATTTTCAGTAATTCCTGGATCACGGGCTAACCGGAAGTTGTTGCGGGCCAGAAGTCGGCATCTGGGAAGTTCCGCTGCAGGTTGCGACGGCTGACCTACATCCATGTAAGTCTTCTGTCAAGGGAAAACACGGGTGCCCAGGCGCGCTCGGGAGAGCGCGCATTCCTTCGAATGCAGAACCGCTCAGCTCGCATTTTGCCTCTCGGCGGTGGTCCCTGCTTTCGCAGAACCAGACATCCATTCACCGTCTCGGGTCCAAAGGCCGTCACGGAAGATTGAGTGTGTGTTCTCTGCCAGTCCCGAAACAGTCAGAAGGAAGCCTCGGGAGTTTCATCTCCGTTGCTCAGTCGGTCAGTGGCGGGACCTGGCAGTCTGCGCGCTGTGTGATCCTGGTGATTTTTCTTTCGTTGGCCTGGTTTTCAGGCCGCGTCACATCTGCAATCGTCTGCAGGCACGAAATCCCGTTGTCCTCGATCCACGGCGAGAAGATATGCGACCATCTTGCGCGCTACCGCAAGCGTCGCTCGATTGGCGTTCCCTTTCTGTTTCTCTCTTTCATAGAGCAACGCAAGATCGTGATCCTGTCTGGGAGCCAACTTCGCTGCCTCGATCAGCACAAATTGGATATTCTTGTTGCGCTGTTTGGAAATCGGCGTGCGAATCGACTTCTCGGCTGAGCTTCTTTCGTCACTGCAGAGCCCGCAATAACTGATAGCTTGTCGGATCGACCGGAAGCGCGAAATCTCGCCCATCTCCAGAGCCCAGGTCAGCGCAGTAATGGGTCCAACACCTGGAACAGTTCTAAGCCGCTTGATTCTCTCGCTCAGCAGGGGATCTCGCTGCAGCGAGCTTACGAGGGCCCGTTCTGTTTTCTGTAGTCGCGCGATCGTATCCCGGCTTAGTCGGAGCAGAGGTCGAATACTCTCATTCACTTCCTCGTTGCTCGCGAGCAGTTCGCGAAAATATCCCACCTTGTGAAGCCGCTGTTTGTTGTACGTCACCCCAGTTTCCATGAGCAGACCTGAGATCCGATTTTTCGTCTGCACCATCTGTCGTACCAGCAAACAGCGGTAGCGCAGCGTTCGCCGTCTGTCCCGAATCTCAGTCGAAGCCATATGGCACTCCGGCAGGAAGTCGCAACGCAAGCAATCAGCGATCTTACTGGCATCGACCCGGTCGTTCTTTTTCTTGGCAGCTGCGATGGCGCGCAGCATCAGGGGATGCGCCACTTTCACCTGTGCGGCATGCGGATGGAGCTGATCGTAGATCCAGCCGGTAAAGATCGTTGCTTCCATCGCAACCGTCCAGGGCTGCGGAAGAGTCCTCATCCAGTCGTCCAGCTCGCAGCGCGTCGCCCCAAGCTTGCCTTCCCGGTGAACTCGACCACTCGCATCCTTGACGCAATAGCTGATCGTCTTCTTGTGCACATCCAGCCCGATGTAATACATATGTCCCTGAGGAGCCTCCGTGGTTGTTTTCTGAATCAACGTTCCCGTTGAGTTCAGTCTTTTCTACACCACGTGCTCCTCCTAGACTTAGCATTCAAACAGTCAGCCGATCGTTCTGCACTGTCGCGGTTGTTGCCAGATGAATTCCAGCACACAATTGGCACACTCCGCTTGTCTTAGAATGCAATTACTTGGTCCGACGGAGAAGGTTCTTTTTGTATTTCTCACGAGCGCGTTTCCCAGAAGTAATCCTGCCGAAACACCAATTGAAATGGGTCATCGGTAAACGATTGGCCAGCGTTCACACTGAAAATGCGCAGTGATGTGCGGCCCACACATACCGGGGACCGCACAGTTCGAGGAAATCGGCCATCCGCACCGTGCGGTTCCGAGTGGAAAAATGGTCTAGGATTATGAATGAGAAGATCAAGCACAATGGCAAAGGCAAGGCCGAAACAGCAGCACTATGTGACCAAGGCATATCTCGATGGATTTCTCGCTCCGGGTGCAAATCAGCTGGTTTGCTACGCGCGAAATGGCAAGATGTTT
>Ga0137403_10010722_pt1 | contig 10136 bp, 10 predicted proteins | sample CZOMad2_1_16fung_FD_122057 | JGI IMG/M metagenome (GOLD analysis project Ga0137403, IMG submission 122057) | Vadose zone soil fungal communities from Angelo Coast Range Reserve, California, USA - CZOMad2_1_16fungal (Hybrid Assembly) | ecosystem: Environmental > Terrestrial > Soil > Vadose zone... | reverse complement strand
TCCTGCGCGCCGCTGTCCGCTCACGGAAAACCGCCCTGCGAACACACTTCACGCCCGACACCGCCGCGTCCACCGCAATCCCATCCCAACGTTCGGTGACGATGGCCAACGCCCCTTCCTCCGGGACAGGATGGCGGGAGTCCTAGCGATGATTTGCCCGACGGCGAAAGTGAAATTTTGCCCGACGGGTTGTTTTGTCGCAGGTGCGGGCAGCCGGGCTCTCGCGCACCGGGGAGAAACCGACCTCTTTGCCGACGGCATCCAAAAATAATGGACTTCCCGCCACCCGCAGGCCAATGACCCTCAACAACAAACCTGAAGTGGATTGGTAATTGTGGATTTAGTTTTACGAATTGAAAAACGAATCAAAGAATTTGAGCATTCAGGCATCGGCAACAGAACTGTTGTTACGCTCCTTAGGAAGCCGCCGAAGCAATTTCATTTTTGAGAAAACAAAATCGCACATTGGCGACGGGCGGCGCGATCCCCGGTGTCGTTACACGCGATGCAATAGTGGATGACGATTAAGAGGCGCTGATGAGCAAGTCTTCTCTTGCCATCCTCTTGGTTTTAGTGGCGGTGGCGTTTGCCTGTTCTGCCATTGCTGTAATGTCTGGTTGCTCATTTCGAAGAGGACGACGCCAGAAGAACCACGACGTTTCATCCCGACGCGATCAGGGCCATTGAGCAGGCTGCTCACGTATTGAAACTCGTGGTTTGCTGGCGTTGGCCTAGAAGTTAACTGGGGCCGGGCGTATAATAGTGGGGATTTTAGCCGGACCCGGGAACACATGAGGCGGGCACGCGCTTGCCTTGTTCAGCGAGAGACGTAGCCGATGGTTAAGGCACCCATCAAACACATGCCTGACGGTTCCAGCCAGATTTCATGGAACCCATCTGAACTCCTGACGAACTACGAACGGTTGCTGAAGCTTTACACAGATCAACTACAGAAGGAAGAGTTCAATCCATATCAACCCATTCCGTTTATATTCTTGAAGTCGTTTTCTCCGTTCGTTCTAATGCGTTCCTTGAAACTCGTAGCACTTTTTTTCAAGGTTCCCAACACGCTCCGGCAGGATCTCGTCGGAGGGGCCATAGTACTTCAAGAGCTTGAAAGACTGAACGATCAGACGCTGCACGGTGTCGCCGAGTGCAGCCGCATAAATTATCGGCGACTGCTTCAAAGAAGCGTGTTCGGATGGCTGCCGCAGCTTATCGGCATCGTTGTTCTCGGGCTTTCGGTAGCCAAAACAATAAAGGAGAGTGGCGGTGTGGATATATTTGCAGCTCTCCCTTCTTTGGTGGCCGTAGCAGTTGGGCTATTGCTGGGATCGGCATTGAACCTCGTCCTCTCGCTTCATTTGCTGCTTCTGGTGCGGGCTCTCGATGATCTGATAGCCATCACAGTCGCACTCCGAGGCACACCTAAGCCGGAACGATGAACGCGAGCCTGCACACTGCCGGAGGAATTTGCGTTCTAGTACGACCGCTTTTGTCCGTTCATTAAAGCAAAGCGGACTTCGCCGGTAGTTGTCATCAATATGCCAAAGAGCCCAACGCAAAATTGATCGATCAGCAACCCGTTGCGAGCACCCGCCAATGCAGAAGCCCCCGCTTGATCCCGATGTCGCCGATACCGCGCCCTCCGATTCCGTCCTGACCGTCTATGACGAGGAGCACATCATCACGTATCTGCGCCTGCTTGACGCGGATGCGGTAGGTGCTGACTGGCGCAAGGTCGCACGAATAGTGCTGCATCTTGATCCGGTGAATGAACCAGATCGCGCTCGGAGGGCGTTCGACAGCCATTTATCGCGCGCCAAATGGATGACGGAGCACGGTTACCGGCTCCTCTTACGTGGTGGGGCGTCGGCTTAAAGGCTTACCAGTGGTGTGCCGGCAAGAGCGAGGCATTTAACGGTTTAGATTCTCGAGAGGGGTCGAGTAAAATTGAATCCCATCCGAGACGTCGGCGTTACGTTCCCGACGGAAGGTCTCATTGCTTGTCGGATTTTCGATCAACGCCTTGAAAAATTCAACCGGCGTAGCGCCCCGGAGGACGGTCATTGCGTCGTTGAAAAATTCTCTTTTCTCGCTGGGGATAGATGCATCCATTGAGCTTAAGAACCACTTTGGCTTCCAAAACCGCATGAAAAATCGGTAGATTCTCATATGTTCGGTGATTGTGCCGAACATCGTTAGGTAGTTTTCTATCGCCATGGCCAATGCCACCGCATTCCTCTCTGCGATGTTGTGCACCGGCAAGTCAGCCGTATCCTTGTCAGCGTGTTTTAAGAAATTATAGGTCTCGCGATGAAATTTAAAGAATTCTTGTTTGTACTCTGGCTTGATCACATCTTCCCAGTCAAACGCCAGTGCCACACTGCGCTTCTTCGCGAGGTCAATTAGCAGTTTTTCCGTTGATTGGATGAGCATGTGAATCGCGAACGGGTCTTCTCCCATCGCAGTCATCCGAACCGCAGCGTGTATCAAATGACGGATTGCCTCATCCTTATCTAAGTATCTTTCCGGCGGTTCGCGCTCGTCTTCGTGGGAAGTCACGTGAACAGCCCCTTGGCAATCGCATCCATTGCCTTTGATTGATCTTGTTTAACGTATGCGTCGACGCATTTGGCGAAGTCTTCGCGAGAGTCCACATAAGAAGCTGTGGCATATACTACGGAGCACGCCATCAACGCGCTGCCGTAACAGATCAAGCCTTCTATTTTGGACGCTTTACCACTCGCGCCGCAGCCTCTAACGCTTCAACAATCGCCTTTGCCTTGGTACCAAAATTCTCGGGAAAGGCAGGAACGTCTGGCAGATCGTCACAACTGCCGACTTCAGCATTGTATTTTTGTTGGATCACGCTGATGTCATGGAGCCTATCGGTAAACGAGGACAGCAACTCACTATCAGTATCATCGATAGGTTTGTCATCAAGCATACGACGTCGAATGTTCTCGTTCGCTTCGAGTGCTCTTGCCAGAGGCTCGCGAAGCCGGTCCATGAAACCATCAAGTCTGGCGTGCCTCTGCTCGATGCCCGCTATTATTGTGGAAAGTATGCCAACGACCGGCGAGCTGAGGACCTGGAAGCGTTGGATCGCAGCCTCAGCATCGGGATCATCCTGCCGCTGACGACGTCGCAGGAGCTCCAAGGATCGTTCCACTGAAGAGATAAATGCGGAGCTTGATTGGAATTCACTCCGCGCCTGAGCTTTTGATGTCTCCATGCTTTGATCAAACAAGCTCATCTTGTTGTACACGGAATCGAAATCGTCAGCCATGGACAAGAATGTTTCCCGGTATACCTCCTGATAGATGTTCTGAGCAGCCAGCGTGCAGTCGCGGAACGCGAAATAGACTTTCGCGACCGAATTAGGAAGTGTTGCAAGGTCGGCTATGAACTGTTCCGTGAAGTCCGCCCGGCGATCCTCCGGCAGTTCTTTGGCAACCCGACCGACCAACCATTTCGCGAGTGGGTCGAGCCGCGCATAGGCCTCGATCAGGGCGATCCCAATCAAAGTTGACATCAGTATTTCCATGATGGGCTCCCGACCTGAACGTCCAGTGCAGCCAGTGCCTCGCGCGCTTTGTTGTAGCCAGTCGGCGTGAGTTGGTAGATCCGCTTGCGGGGTCGACCGAGTTCGCTGGGCGGGAGCTTCTCCCAGTCGCCCTTCAACCACCCTGCACCGTCAAGCCGGAGTAGGATGGGGTAGACCGTGCCCGTGAAGAGGCCGAGTGCCTTCCAGATGTCAGAACCCGCCAAGCCTTCCTTAGGCCCGTCGAGAAACACCTTCAGAACTCGAAGTGTTTGGTGCGACAATCGTGGATCAGGTTTTTTCGCCATGCTGCATTTCCCAGGTTTACTCGACTCAGTCTGTAAATCTACATAGCCCCTATGTAGATTTATTGTCAAGGGTCGCCCCAAAGACGCCGCAGCGTACATCATGAAGCTGCCCAAGGCGCAGCAGAACAGCCCGGAGTGGCAGGCCGCGACTGAAGCGCTGTTGATGGCGGCGGAAGATCGCGGACCCTTAATGCACGCTCACGTCGGAATGATGCGGGCGCTACATGGCCCCAAGCCAATCCCGGAATATGATTCCTCAAAGGTGAGCACTGGGGACAGCGAAAGTTGAAGCGGGACGAATAAAGCGGCGGCATCTGGAACACACTGGTCGCCAACGTGGATACGACGTTATTTGGACGGCGGCATCGGTTTTAGAATTGTGTAATCGGGCAGCCCTTTGCCGGATTTATTCCACAAGGGTCGGGCGGTGCATGATGGCTGCCTCTTTCATTAGAGGCCTTTCCCACTGTCCGGCTCGTCTTCCGCGAACTCCAACGATAACTGCGTTGGCTTTCCGTATCGCGGGTGAAGCCTATCGAGCTTGGTCCGAAAGTCGTGCCAGTCGACGCTTAGTTTCATAATTGCCACGACAGAACCGAGATGTTCGCGCAATTTGGGATACCCAACATTGTTGGTGAGCCACTGAAAGTTTTTATGCTTTCGTCTGCCCGTCTCGCCCTTTGGGTTCACCTTTCTAAGTTCATCCAACACGCCGGGTGCTAGACGGTCATAGACGATATCGTTGGTGAACAGTCCAAAATAGCGCGGGCGTTGTACGGTGTCGTTTGGGTACTGCATCCCACGTAACCGAAACATCTCTTGATAAAAGTCAGATGGAAATGTTTTCAGCCAAGGCTGAAGCTCTCTCGCAATAAAGGCTTCAAGGATCTTCGAAAGAGAATCGGCGGCGCGATCACGTTGAAACCCCGTAACCTCATCGACAAGAGCGATGATGCCGACTTCGGCAAGGCCGCGAACCAGTATGTCGCATTTTGTCGCGATATCTTGCTGCTGTGCTGTGAGCAGCCCTTGATCCCGTGCCGACAAGAAAAGATTACAGACCTTGGGGAGCAGTTCGGCCTTGTAACCCTGCGCTCTCACGCCAGACTCAGTGCGAAAGATGATAGGGACCGTCGTATCAATTATATCTTGGGTGATAAGACGCTTGAGACTGATTGTGCTCAGAAATGGAGGCAAACCGTCGGCAACTTGCTGAGATCTTCCTTTGGGTTTAGTTGATCGGCCCAAGGCACCCAGAAAACCGGCCTGAGTTAATAGTCTGGTGCCATCCGGAAGCACCGCGCATGGGATTTCCGCATCCCCAATATTCAGAGTGCCGGTGTGCGTCGCTTGCGGAATATCTACGGCCCAGCGGGCCGCTGCCGCCTTCTTAGCGATTTCTGTTCTCTGGTTCGACGAGAGCGAATCAGCTCGCGCCACACCGCCCTTTGCCCTGCCAATAGCTTCGTCCATTGTCGCATCTCCGTTCTGATGCTTGCTTTAAGCACTAGAACGGGAGATTTGCAAGCATATGCTTGCAATTCACGGTCTAGGGGCTTGATGCAAGCATGAAAACAAAAATGCTGGGGGATTCCATCCCGGGGATTTAACCGGGGATTTCTCCCGAATAGGCAGAAAATATCAACGATTTCAATAGGAAGGCCGGATCGATGATCCGGCCTTTTTTCATTCGTCATTGAAGCGGATCCGCGCAAAGCTCCAACCCATAACGTCGTCCCGGCGCACACGCCGGGACGACGATAGGTTCTTACGCCGCGGCCAGCTTCTTCGGCGGGAAGCGGCCGTAGAACGTCTCTCCCTTGGCCGCCATCTCGATCAAGAGCTTCGGCGGCGTGAAGCGCGAGCCGTATTTGGCTTCGAGTTGGTGGCAGAGCTCGACGAATTTCTTGGTGCCCATGAAGTCGATATAGGACAGCGTGCCGCCCGTGAACGGCGCGAAGCCGAAGCCGAGGATCGAGCCGACGTCGGCCTCGCGCATGTCGGTGATGACGTGATCCTCGACGGTGCGCGCGGCTTCCACCGCCTGCACGACAAGAAAACGCTGCTTCAGCTCCTCAATGTCGAGCGTGTCTGGATCGAGGTGCTTCGGCTGCAACCCGCTCAGCTCGGTCCAGAGGCTCTTCTGGCCCTTGCCCTTTTCGGGGTAATCGTAAAATCCCTTGCTGTTCTTGCGTCCAAAACGGCCCTGCTTCTCGACCATCTCGACCAGCAGCTTCTTCTGGCTCTGGTCGATGGCGTTGGCGCCGAGATCGGCTTCGGTCGCCTTCATGATCTTGAGCACGAGATCGAGCGCCACCTCGTCGGACAGCGACAGCGGTCCCACCGGCATGCCGGCCATCTTCGCGGTGTTCTCGATCATCGCCGGCGGCACGCCTTCCATCAGCATTTCCAGGCCTTCGGCGGTGAAGCGCAGCACGCAGCGATTGGCAAAGAAGCCGCGGGAGTCGTTGACCACGATCGGCGTCTTGCCGATCACGCGCACGTAATCGAGCGCGGTGGCGAGCGCGACATCGCCGGTGTTCTTGCCGACGATGATTTCCACCAGCATCATCTTCTCGACCGGCGAGAAGAAATGAATGCCGATGAACTTGCTCTGGTCCTTGAATTCTTCCGCCAGCGAATTGATCGGCAGCGTCGAGGTGTTGGAGGCAAAGATCGCATCGGATTTCAAGAGCGGCTGCGCCTTGGCGTAGGTTTCGGCCTTGACCTTGCGATCCTCGAACACCGCTTCGATGATCAGATCGCAGTCCTTCAACACGTTGTAGTCGGCGGTAGCGCTGATGCGCGACAGGATGGCGTCGCGATCGCCTTCCTTGGCACGGCCCTTCTTGATCAGATCGTCGATGACCGCCTTGGCGTGACCCTTGCCCTTGTCGGCGCTCTCCTGATCGCGGTCGATCAGCACCACCTCGATGCCGGCGCGCGCCGAGACATAGCCGACGCTGGCGCCCATGAACCCGGCGCCGATGATGGCGAGCTTCTTGACCTTGGTCGGCGGCACGTTTGGCGGCCGCCGCGCGCCCTTGTTCAATTCCTGCATCGACAGGAACAGGCTGCGGATCATGGCCGCGGCTTCCTTGCTGCGCAGGATCTGCGTGAAGTAGCGCGATTCGACCCGCAATGCCGCGTCGATCGGCAGCTGCAATCCTTCATAAACGCACTGCATGATGGCGCGCGCGGCCGGATAGTTGTCGTAGGTCTCGCGGCGGTAGATCGCGTTGCCGGCCGGGAACATCATCATGCCGGCCTTGGAAAAGACCGGGCCGCCCGGCAGCTTGAAGCCTTTCTCATCCCAGGGCGCGACCGCCTTGCCGCCGCCCTTGATCCAGTCCTTTGCGGCCTTGATGAGATCGCCCGCCGGGACGACGGCATCGACCAGCTTCAACGCCTTGGCTTTTTCGAGATTGACCGCTTCGCCCTTCAGCAGCAACTGCATCGCATCCTGCGGAGGAACGATACGCGGCACGCGCTGGGTGCCGCCCGCTCCGGGAAACAGCCCGACCTTGACCTCCGGCAACCCGAGACGGGTCTTCGGATTCTCGGCGGCGACGCGGTAGTGGCACGACAGCGTGAGTTCGAACGCGCCGCCGAGCGCGAGGCCGTTGATCGCGGCAGCCCACGGCTTGCCGCTGGTCTCGATGGCGCGGAACACCAGCGAGGACTTGCGGCTCTCGTCGAACAGCATCTGGTTGGCCGCGACTTCGCCCTTGGCCTTGAGCAATTCGGTATATCGGCGGTTCATGCCTTCGAGCATCGACAGATCGGCGCCGGCGGAGAACGCCTCCTTGCCCGAGGTGACGACGACGCCCTTGACGGCAGCGTCGGCGGACGTCTGCTTCACGATCTCTTCGAGCTCGGACATCGTGGTTTCGTCGAGCACGTTCATCGAACGGCCGGGAATGTCCCATGTCACCAGCGCAATGCCGTCGGCGTCGGTCTCAACCTTGAAATTCTTGTAAGCCATAGCGTGCTCCCTCAGTCGTGTTGCCAGTCGCCATACGGCGCGCCGGATTTATGCGTTGTTCGGTAACGATCTCCGTCCTGCTCGAAAGCAAGATCGATATCGGGGTAGTGACAGCGTTCGCGTGGCGCGCGCGTGCCGACGACGAGAAACACGGCGTCGCGGTCGGTGCGGTTCAAAAGATGATGGCCGTTGGGAACACCGGCCTTGAAGCCCGCGGCGTCGCCCGGCTTCACGATCGTCTCTCCCTCATCCTCGACCAGCACCAGTTCGCCTTCAATCATATAAACAAACTCGTCTTCCTGCTCGTGCCAATGGCGCGCCGACGATGCTGCCCCCGGTTTCAACCGCACGAGGTTGACGCCGAATTGGCTCAAGCCCGCCGCCGCACCCAGCGATTGCCATTCGCGGCCATCGACAATTCCAGCGAACGGTTCCGGATACGTCGTTCCACTGCGCGCCGGCAATGCACTCAGGTCGATCTTCGGCATCAGTCCCTGTTCTCGCCTCAGTTCGTAGGGTGGGCAAAGGCGCACTCGCGCCGTGCCCACCATTCTTATCCGGCGACGGTTTCGGTGGGCACGCTTCGCTTTGCCCACCCTACGATCGCTACGATCGCTCGCCTTAAACCCGCTCGATGATCGTCGCGGTGCCCATGCCGCCGCCGATGCACAGCGTGATCAGCGCGGTCGATTTGTTGGTGCGCTCGAGTTCGTCGAGCACGGTGCCGAGAATCATGGCACCGGTGGCGCCGAGCGGATGGCCGAGCGCGATCGCGCCGCCATTGACGTTGATCTTGGCGTTGTCGATGTCGAAGGCCTGGATGTAGCGCAGCACCACCGAGGCGAACGCCTCGTTCAATTCGAACAGATCGATGTCCGATTTCTTCATGCCGGAGCGCTCGAACAGCTTCTCGGTGACGTCGACCGGGCCGGTCAGCATCATCGCCGGCTCAGAGCCGATATTGGCGAAGGCGCGGATCTTTGCACGCGGCTTCAGGCCGTGTTTCGCACCGGCCTCCTTGCTGCCGAGCAGGACGGCGCCGGCACCGTCGACGATGCCCGACGAGTTGCCCGCATGATGCACGTAGTTGATGCGTTCGATTTCCGGATGCGACTGGATCGCCACCGCATCGAAGCCGCCCATCTGCCCCATCGCCACGAAGGACGGCTGCAGCTGGCCGAGCGACTGCATCGTCGTCGTCGGCCGCATGTGCTCGTCCTTGGCGAGAATGGTGAGGCCATTGACGTCCTTCACCGGGATCACCGAATTGTTGAAGCGGCCCTCGTCCCACGCCTTGGCGGCGCGTTGCTGGCTCTGCACCGCATAGGCGTCGACGTCGTCGCGTGAGAAACCGTATTTGGTCGCGATCAGATCGGCCGACACGCCCTGCGGCATGAAATAGGCCGGCACCGCGATCGACGGGTCCATCGGCCACGCGCCGCCGGAGGCGCCGATGCCGACGCGGCTCATGGATTCGGCGCCGCCGCCGATGGTCATGGCATGCTGGCCCGACATGATCTGCGCCGCGGCAAAGTTCACCGCGTCGAGGCCGGACGCGCAAAAACGGTTGATCTGGATGCCCGGCACGTCGTTGCCATAGCCCGCGCTCAGCGCCGCCATGCGCGCGATGTCGCCGCCGGCCTCGCCGACCGGGTCGACGCAGCCCAGCACGACATCGTCGACCAGCGCCGGATCGAGGCGATTGCGGGCCTTCACTGCGGCCAGCGCCTGCGCCGCCAGATTGAGCGCGGTCACCTCGTGCAGCGCGCCATCCGCCTTGCCGCGCCCGCGCGGCGTGCGCACGTGATCGTAGATGAAAGCGTCCGGCATGGGCTCTCCTCCACTTCTGGCACGCGGAACTTACAAGCTGCGTGCGATCAGAAGCTTCATGATTTCGTTGGTTCCGGCATAGATGCGCATCACCCGCGCGTCCCGGTACATGCGCGAGATCGGGAATTCCTCCATGTAGCCATAGCCGCCGAACAGCTGCAGGCAGCGGTCGATGATCTTGCCCTGCAGGTCGGTCAGCCAATACTTGGCCATCGAAGCGGTCACGGTGTCGAGGGCGCCCTCGAGGTAGCGCGCGATGCAGTGGTCGTGAAATACCCGCGCGATCGTCGCCTCGGACTTGCATTCCGCCAGCACGAACTGCGTGTTCTGGAACTCGATGATCCTCTTGCCGAAGGCCTGCCGCTGCTTCACATACTCGATAGTCAGGCCGACCGCGCGCTCGATCATGGCCTGGGCGTGGACCGTGACGATGAGCCGCTCGCGCGGCAAGTCGTTCATCAGCTGC
>Ga0137403_10002458_pt1 | contig 10136 bp, 10 predicted proteins | sample CZOMad2_1_16fung_FD_122057 | JGI IMG/M metagenome (GOLD analysis project Ga0137403, IMG submission 122057) | Vadose zone soil fungal communities from Angelo Coast Range Reserve, California, USA - CZOMad2_1_16fungal (Hybrid Assembly) | ecosystem: Environmental > Terrestrial > Soil > Vadose zone... | reverse complement strand
ATGGGCGATCTCTACGCCGGTAACTTTTCGCGGTGACAGCGGTCAATGACCGGAGCGATGAAATCTGCGAGCACCGGAACGGTTATTTCCATCAAGCAAAGCGTGACGGGTTATTCCCATGCTGATTATGCCGCATCGTTCGCGGACCTAGGTGTGCCCCGGCTGCTGTCCGGGTCTGGCGGTTGGATCCTGCAACGGGCTATCGCCGACACACCGTATTGGGATGCGATGGGTTGCTATCCCCTTTTTTGTTGCACCAACTGGTCAGCGCTAGCGCAGGACCTCGAAAACGTTGGCGAAGAACTCATCAGTCTGGTGCTCGTAACTGACCCGTTTGGAAACTATACGGAAGACACTCTGCACAGTGCGTTCGGTGATTTGGCAAAGCCCTTCAAGAACCATTTCGTCGTCGACCTGGAAGCTGACGCGGAAACGTTCGTGGATCCTCATCACCGGCGATATGCGCGTAAAGCCCTAACCGCGGTTTTGATCGAAAGATGCGAGACTGCGGCCGGTCATGAGAATGAATGGAGAGATCTCTATGCCGGCCTGATTGCGCGGCACGACATTCGTGGCATAGCTCGCTTTTCAGATGCCTCGTTTGCGCGGCAATTAAAAGTACCCGCCGGAATAATTCTCCGGGCCTCGCATGAGGGGCAGACGGTGGGAATGATCTGGTGGTTTGTCTCCGGAAGTGTGGCCTACTATCATCTTGGCGCGTACAGCGATCGGGGTTATGAACTACATGCTTCGTTTGCGCTTTTCTGGCGGGCCATTGAACTCTTCAAAGCAGCAGGTCTGCGCTGGTTGAATCTCGGCGCGGGAGCCGGCGTCGGCAGCAGCCCAACGGATGGCCTGAGCCGTTTCAAACGCGGCTGGTCTACCGGGATCCGCCCGACCTATCTGTGCGGCAGGATTTTTGATCGAGTCCGCTACGAACAGTTAGTGAAATCCAAAGGCATTCAAAACACCGTTTACTTTCCTGCCTACCGCACAGGCGAATTCGTCTGAGATGCGGTCACTGCACCTTTCGTGGAAACAAGATACACATGAAGTGGATAAAGCAGGGTGTCGTCTTCGCACCCGATCACAACTACGAATGGATGGTTTCTCACGCATCGGTCCCGGTCGTTGACGAGGCGCGGGATGGGGTGCTGCGCATCTACTTCGGCACGAGGGATGGCGACGGGCGGTCCCACCCTGGCTACGTTGAGGTCGAAGCTGCGCGCCCTGCCAATCTTCTCTATGTCCATGATCAGCCGCTGCTATCATTGGGACGACGTGGAACGTTCGACGAGCGCGGGATCCTGCCATCCTGGCTCGTCAACCACGGAGCCAAAAAATATCTTTACTACATCGGATGGAATCCGCAGGTTACCGTTCCCTATCGATTGGCGATTGGCCTCGCGATCAGCGAAGACGGAGGCAAGAGTTTCCATAAGATCTCAGAAGGGCCCATCTGTGACCGTTCGTTTGCCGAACCATTCTTCAATACTGCCCCCTGCGTTCTTTTCGCCGGCGACCAGTGGAAGATGTGGTACAGCTCATGCACCGGATGGGACATCATCAACGGAGTGCCCGAGGCACGATACCATGTCAAGTATGCGGATTCGGTTGATGGTATTCACTGGCGAAAAACGGGGCTGGTATGCGTAGATTACGACGACTTCACGAAAGCGATTGGACGGCCCGCCGTATTCCACCAGGACGGCCTCTACAAGATGTTCTATTCTTACCGGGGGAATCTCAACTATCGCACTGATCGACAGCAAAGTTACCGGCTAGGGTATGCGGAATCGCGCGACGGTCTTACCTGGATCAGACGCGATGACGATACCGGTATAGACAGGTCTGAGACTGGTTGGGATTCCGAGATGATCGAGTACTCCTATCGCTATGAACACCAGGGCCGGAAATACCTTTTTTATAATGGCAACGGTTTTGGCGCTACTGGTTTCGGATACGCCGTTCTCGATCACTGAGCAACATCAGCCAGAGCGGGATCATGGACCTCTCAAAATATCAGTGTGTAATTTGCCAGCAGAGTAGCCTGCACGCCGACTCGAACTTTTGGAAGTGCAATAGCTGTGGCCACCAGTATCCATGCGTTAATGGAATCCCGCGGCTGTATGTTGAGAGTCGTTTAGGTCAGCACGACAAGAAGCTGCGCGATTATTTATACGACGGCTTCCTCGGCTCGTATTATCAGCAAACAATGCCCTTCCTGTCTCTGCCCGTACGTCCTGTCAGGGCGTCCTGGCGAGGCTGGTTGGTCTATTGGTTGATAGTCGCCGCGCTCGGGTCGCTCGGCATTTTGCTGGTTACTCTGTCTTCCAGAGTTAACCTGAGAAATCTGACTGTGGTTCAACTGTCGGTGTTGCTGCTGTCAATTGCCGTCCTCTTTGTTCTCTTCAGACATCGTTACCTGTCGTATCTTCTGCTGCTGGCGCTGCCGGTGAAGATATCTATTCTCTGCAAACGCTTCCGGCCCGTGCAGAGCTTTGCCGAGGTACATGCCGAGGCGCTTCAACCCTTTTTGCAGAGCAAAAAAAAACTGCAGGTTTTGGATATTTCGACGGGGACTTGTAACTCGCTGTACCGCCATGGTTGGATGCAACTCAATGCAGACTACACGGGACTGGATCTTTCGGAAACCATGCTGCTGCAAGGGCAAGAATTTATGAACGAGAATCAGGCGCCGATGGATTTCGTCCTCGCCGATGCGAGCCAATTGCCGTTTGTGCCGGAAACGTTTGACATCGTCCTCAACTATGGGGCTATCAACGGCTTCACCGATCCGAAACGCGCTTTGGAAGAGATGGCCCGGGTTGCCAAAAAGGGCGGACTGGTTTTTTTTCTGGACGAACAACTCTATCAAGGGGCCAGTTTTGTTGAAAGGTTATACTTCAGGAAAGTTCTGTCGAGTCACAACACGATCCACCGCTGCCCGGTAGAGTCGATACCTGCCAGCTTGGGCAACATCCGGGTGCATCAGGTGTACGAGTTTTACTACATTTGCACCTGCCACAAGCTGTGACCACGACCACCTGCCGGCGATATGAGTAGAGACATGGATACGAAGCAGCCATTAGATTCGTTGGCGATCTTTGGGGCCGCGCCCGCTTTCACCGAAAAGCTGCACGTGGGTCGCCCTAACATAGGCGACCGCGCGCGCTTAATGGAACGAATCAACCAGATTCTGGATTCCAAGTGGCTCACCAACGGCGGGCCTTACGTGCAGGAGTTTGAGCGCCGCATTGCCGACCTGGCCCAGGTAAAGCACTGCATCGCCATGTGCAACGCCACCATCGCCCTCGAGATTTTGATTCGCGCGCTGGACTTGCACGGTGAAGTCATCGTCCCTTCATTCACTTTTGTGGCGACGGCCAACGCGCTGCAGTGGCAAGGGATCACGCCTGTCTTTTGCGATCTTGACCCGCGCACGCACACTCTGGATCCTAATCAAGTGGAGCAATTGATCACCCCGCGGACCACCGGGATCGTGGGCGTTCACCTTTGGGGACAGGCCTGCGACGTCGCCAGCCTGACGGAAATCGCCGGTCGGCGCGGCCTCAAGCTCATCTTTGATTCAGCCCATGCCTTTGGCTGTTCCTACCAGGGCCGCATGATCGGGGCTTTCGGCAATGCGGAAGTCTTCAGTTTCCACGCCACCAAGCTCATCAACTCGCTTGAAGGCGGCGCCGTGGTCACTAACGACGACGAGTTGGCGCGGAAGATCCGTTTGATGAAAAACTTTGGTTTCACCTCCTATGATCAAACGAGCTATATCGGCATCAACGGAAAGATGAACGAGGTCGCGGCGGCGATGGGATTGACGAATCTTGAGAGCCTGGATGATTTCATCGCGGTCAATCGTCGCAACTATGAACTGTACGCGCGGGAACTTGCCGGGTTGGAAGGAATTGCTCTCTTGCCTCACCCGAAAGAAGAGAAATGGAACTATCAATATGTCGTACTGGACATAGATGAATCCAGGACCATTGTCACTCGCGATGAACTGATCGAGATATTGCATCGGGAAAACGTTTTGGCCCGTCGCTATTTCTACCCTGGTTGTCACCGCATGGAGCCTTATCGCTCGGCTTTCCCGGACGCCGGTCTGCGGCTGCCGGAAACTGAAAGACTCGCAAACAGGGTGCTCTGCCTGCCGACTGGCACCGCAGTGGAGGAACGCCAAATCAGCCTCATCAGCGGGATTCTAAGAATGGTCCTCGAGCATCGAGATCAAATCAAACGCAGACTGAATAATCGCACCGAAGTCGGCACGCCATGATAACGACACCGCTGGTCGATGTTTTCATGCCGACCTACAATCATGAGCCCTACCTCGCTCAGGCAATTGAGAGTGTGCTGGCCCAGAAAACCAATTTCGAATACCGGCTCAACATAGCCGATGATTGCTCGACAGACGGTATACAGGCGCTTATCAAACAGTACGCGCAGCAATATGCGGATCGCATCCGAGCCACAATCTCGCCGCATCACCTTGGCGTTGTTCATCAGGATCGCGTCAGCACCAGGGTCTTGCAGTCGTGCACGGGAAAATACGTGGCAATCCTTGAGGGAGATGACTACTGGACTGATCCTGATAAGCTGCAAAAGCAGGTAGACTTCCTTGAGAGCCACCCCGACTTCGCGATCTGTTTTCATGACGTCAAGACAGTCAACGAGCAGGGCGACGAACTACCTGATCCGTGGTTCGTGCCTCACCAAAAGCAAATCTCGACCATCGAAGATCTGTTGGCCGGCAATTTCATGCACACATGTTCAGTGATGTTCCGCGGCGGGCTGATCAAAGAGTTTCCCGACTGGTACCGAACTCTGCGAATCGGGGCCTGGCCGCTGCACGTGATGAACGCCCATCACGTTAAGATCGGATACCTTGATGAGGTGATGGCCGTTTACAGAGTTCACCAGAGTAGCTTGTGGTCGTCAAGAGATCGTCTGGACCAGATTACAGAGACAGTGCAAGCGCTGGACCACCTCGATGCCTATTTAGGATTCAAATACCGGAAGAACATTAAGGCGAGCAAAGGCCGGCGCTTTCTTGAACTGGCTGAGACTTACTACCTGCGAGGCCGGCTGTCTGAGGCCCGAGTCGCGGTGATGAAATCCTTGCGATGCTCCGGCTTCAGAAACTGGCCCGCTGTTAACCTCTATCTCAGACTGCGAGCTCCAGACCTCTATGCGCGTCTTCTGACTCTGAAAAATCTTCGCTCGATCAAATGAGCCGGTTCGAGCAGCACGTCACGGCGAGTTCTGAAATAATCAACGTCTCGTCCTGAGGGTGGTTTGGCCTACCATGGATGATTTCAAGCAGTCGACGTTCAAAGCTCTGTTACGTAGAGCACTTGATTCTGTGGAATATCGAACCGGAATTAAAATTGCCGGGCGCGATCCGCTGATTCCGCCCGCCTGGCTTCACTGCGTCGGGGACAGCGACTTCTATGAATGCGGTGAAGAATTCTTTCGTTATTTCACAGGTATCGCCGGTCTCAAACCGCACCAGCGAGTGTTGGATGTCGGCTGCGGCACCGGGCGTATGGCCCGGCCGCTGACAAAATATTTGACCAGCGGAAGTTATGACGGCATCGACATCGTTGCCCCGGCAATCGAGTGGTGTCAGCGCGCCTACCAACGCCTGCCAAACTTTCATTTCCATTTCGCCGATATCTACAATCAAGCTTATAACCCGGCCGGAAGTCTCCGGGCGGCGGAATACAAATTTCCGTTTGCGGACGCGTCTTTTGATTTCGTCTATCTCACTTCCGTCTTCACTCACATGTTGCCCGCTGATATGGAGAACTACTTGCGCGAGGTAACGCGCGTGCTGAAACCGGACGGCAGGTGCTTCATAACTTATTTTCTATTGACCGCGGATTCGTTGAAATTGATGTCACAGAACGGCAGCAGCATTGATTTCAAGGGCGCACTACCAGGATGTCGAGTGAAGGATACCGAGAAACCTGAAGCCGCTGTGGCGTACGAACAGGATCGGATTTTTCAGCTATATGGTAAGCACGAACTGATCATATCTCAGCCGGTTCACTATGGAACATGGTCGGGTTTTTCGGATGGCCTGAGTTATCAGGACATAATCGTTGCCGTCAGGCGCCATTAACGGTACCTTTATTTTTTGACACACACGAACACAACCCGAAGGGTTGCAAGAAAGTAGCCGGTGGTCGCAGCGTAGCGAAGACCACCGGTACAAGTATGGGAGAATCCGCACCCTGAAGGGGTGCGAGATTTTGATGACTGCGAAAGAGCGCTTGCACCCTTTCAGGGTGCGGACCAATTAATTAAGGTTTCCGGTGGTCTCCGACCACCGGCTACTTTCTCTCAGCCCTCCGGGCTGGGCCTCGTCCGATTCACATTTTTCATGCAGATCTCAATTGCCATGGGCAGTTACAATGGCGCTGTTTACCTGCCAGAGCAGCTAGACAGCATCGCGGCGCAAACGCGCCTGCCCGACGAACTGATTGTCTGCGACGATTGCTCAACCGACTCGACGGCTGCAATCGTCGAAGAGTTTGCGCGCACGGCGCCGATGTCCGTGAACCTTCAGATCAATGAGCGAAACCTCGGCTCAACCAGGAATTTCGAACGGGCGATTGCGTCGTGTACGGGCGACGTAATCGCGATGTGCGATCAGGACGACGTCTGGCGCAGCGACAAGCTGCAACTGATTGAGGCCGCGTTTGCTCGAGCGCCCCTGGCCGGACTGGTTTTTTCCGACGCTGAAATTGTTGATGAAAACCTGAACTCTCTCGATCGTCGAATGTGGGCGGAACGTGGCTTTACCAGGGCGAAGATAAGGCTGTTTGAAGTGGGACGTTCGCTTGACGTGCTCATACCCGGATGGACTGTGACCGGAGCGACGATGGCATTCCGCTCACGATATAAGGATTTGATTCTACCGATTCCCGATGAGATTCCCATGATCCACGACGGATGGATTGCGCTGGCCATTGCTGCGGTAGCCGACGTCATTCTAATTGCGGAACCTTTGGTCAAGTATCGACAGCATGGCGGACAGCAGGTGGGCGCTCCCTTGATTGAGCAGCAACGGCCCGGTCCTCTCCAGGCAATTGATGCCGGCTTGCGGCGCACAACCTCATACGCAGACCTGCGACTTACCCTGGAGACGTTGCGACAGAGGCTGACCGCGCACCAGGACTCCTTCGACTGCCGGCCAGCTTTTCTCAGCCTGGAAAATTATGCGCGTCATATTAATGCTCGTTCCAACCTGCGGAACGGAAGACTGGGCCGCCTGCCAACAATATTCCGCGAAGTAATGGGCTTGCGGTATCATCGATACTCGAAAGGATTCTCCAGCGCACTTAAGGATCTTGTTTCCTGAGATTCGTTGATTGCCTTCAGCGGACATACAAGTAACAGCCCAAAGCCTCAGTGTCTCCAGAACTGTCCATCATCATTGTGAACTGGAACGCCGGCGACCTGCTGCCGCGATGCATTCAATCGATAATCGCATCGGGCCCGCAGGTAAGTTATGAAATAGTTGTCGTCGATAACGCTTCTCAGGATGAAAGCGTGGCTCTGTTACGAGCGAACCAGGCTGAGCTATTGCTGAGTGAGCGCCTGCGGATTGTCACTAATTCCCAAAACCGTGGGTTTGGTCCAGCCAATAATCAGGCCTTCGCGCTCACCACAGCTCCATTTGTTTTTCTTCTGAATCCCGACACCGAAATTTTTCCGGGTACTATCGATACGCTGATCGCGATCATGCGTTCAGATCATCGAGTCGGAGCCTGCGCTCCGAAAATAATAAATCCGGACGGCTCGTTGCAGATTAGTGTGTTTCACAATCCCCCGAGAGTCTGGCAGACGGTGCTATCAAATTTGAAGCTCTATCTCGTTCTTCCCCGCCGGCTCAGGGGCGAGCTGCTGCTGGCCGATCATTGGGACCATAATCGCAGACGACTCGTGCCGATGGTCAGTGGCGCCGCCATCCTGGCACGGCGCGAGATGATCGACGAAGTCGGGGGCTTCGACGAACGTTTTGAAATGTACGCCGAAGATAACGAATGGTGCTTAAGAATAACCCGATCCGGTTGGCGCCTGATGTTTGAGCCAGCAGCGATCGTAATGCATCACGGCAGCCACAGCGCCTTGAAACGCTGGCCGGAGCTGCAAAAGAAGCAAGTGCAGCTCGAGGCCGGTTACCGTTTTCAAAATCAGGTGCTTCCCAGATGGCGAGTAATCGTGAACCAACTCACCAACTACCTGATAATCTCCGCGCAAGTCGGTTGGCGTAGCCTGCGCGGCATTAAGGCGCCGGGTCTGGAGCTACAACAGAAAGTTTACCGGGAGAACTTGAAACGATCGCTGGGCATGCGAGTCTAATTCAAGTCGACTATCGTTGGCATTCAAACCGGAGTGTGGTCGTATCAATGTCCCTTATTCCATCGTAGCAATGCTATGGCCAGCGCTTTCATAAAACTCCTCGAGCGGACCAGACCTAAGTCCAGGGACGCCGCGCGCCGCAAACATCTTAGAGCCTCATTGTGACGGCACATCAAGTTCGCGACTGTGCTGGTGTAAAGCAGCGAGCCCGCTTCAAGGCGGTTCAAATACTTTCCGTACACTGAGCTTAGCTTCGGATCGTTACGAAGCTTGTTCGTCAGATATGCGAACCTGCATTGCAGTTTGCTGAGGTCCATTTGAGTGGTTGATCTGCCGGCGTGATGAACTACGCCGTTATTCACTTTGTTGATTCGTCCCGGTAGATAATAAGGAACTACTCTCAACCAATAGTCCCAATCCTCTGAACCTGTAAGTATCGGACTGGTATCAAAACCGTAGTTCTGATAAATCTCGCGATGGATAAATACTCCGACGGAGGAAAGGAAATTTCCGCCCGTGATCGCTTGCAGCGGATCTGCGAGAGACGGAAAGTCATACTTGCACAGTACCCGGTTTTCATCATCGACTAGTTGGTAAAGGCTGTGAAAAAGTCTCGTCTCTGGATTGGCTTTAATGAAACTGGCCGCATCCTCGAGATTCGTTGGGTACATGACGTCATCTGAATCAAGAAACGTCAGAAAGTCTCCCCCGGCATTTTCCATTCCGGTGTTACGCGATTTCGCTCGCTCGTAATTCTGATCATGTTTCATGTATCTGATCTTCTCTGCCCGTATCAATGGCTCAAGAATCTGCTCGGTATCGTCGGTCGAAGCATCATCCACTACGACAACTTCGTAGCTTTGGTGCGTTTGAGACAGCACCGTATTCAAGGTTTTGAGAATTAACCCCGCTCGGTTATGAGTTGGCACAACAACCGAGAATAAAGGCCCGCTCTCCATCACGTTTCTTTCCGACATGTACAATCCGGTCTTGATTTTAGAGTATCGCCAAGCCGCGAGGCATTTAGTATATCGTTAGTGATCATCTGTGGCCTTCTGCGCGAGACCTCACCTGAAGGTCCGATTGATCTGGTTCCGAGACTGATTTGGCGGCGAGGGTGGGAGTCGAACCTACACGACCCTACGGTCAATGGATTTTAAGAAGTCGGAGAGGTCACACCTCGCAGGATGCTCCGCGCCCACAACATAGTGAATTGACGTCCACCCAATTGTAGATCGATTTGCGAAAATGGGACTGGCATATCCCGCAAGCGAGACCTTTTTCCGCCCGATCCATTTAGAGTAACTTCCAACAGCTCGCCCTAACCAACCAGACTCACATAATTCTTCAGTAGTTTCATACAAATCGACTTCTCCTTTATTCATGCGTCTGTCCTGAGGCGGGTGGCACAAGCCTTGACTCTCTTTGCGACGGAAAACTGTAGAGCTGCGTCTTAACGGCCCGAAGTTATCTGAAGTTATGGATATCAAACGAACCTCCAAATCGAAGTTGAAAAAGCGTATTCGTACCGGCGTCTTGATCCTGGTCGGGCTCGTGGCGATCGGCGGCATTACTTATGGCCTCGCGAAAATGAAGCCGGCGGCGCCCACGCTGGATCGCTCAACCACGGTCATTGGGACAGTAAAGCGCGGTCAAATGGTGCGCGAAGTTAGTGGGAACGGAACCCTGGTTCCACAGGTGACGCGTTGGATTCCCGCGCCCGCGGATGGCCGCGTAGAAAAGATTCT
>Ga0137403_10010720_pt1 | contig 10138 bp, 9 predicted proteins | sample CZOMad2_1_16fung_FD_122057 | JGI IMG/M metagenome (GOLD analysis project Ga0137403, IMG submission 122057) | Vadose zone soil fungal communities from Angelo Coast Range Reserve, California, USA - CZOMad2_1_16fungal (Hybrid Assembly) | ecosystem: Environmental > Terrestrial > Soil > Vadose zone... | reverse complement strand
TCGCAGTCGATGCATTGATCATCGACGTAGAATTTGCCCGGTACGTTCTCGGCGTATTTGTTTGCGGCATCAGCCATGGCTTTCCCGTAAAAATGAACTGGAACGTTAGAAAGAAACGCTCCGTACGCAATCAATTTGGCCGCTGAGGAGGCTGCGCGCAACCGTCATGAACCGTACCCGCGTTAAATCGTTGAAAGCTCAAGGCCGCCAGCCCATTATCGCTCGATTCAGCGGGTGATTTGAACACGCCGTAATTCTTTCGATTGAGGCGGCATGAAAAAACAAGCAACAAAAAGTCTGCGCGCGTTTGCGATCGAGCTGGTGATTTATTCAGTCCTCGTCACCGTTTATTTTTTCCTGGTTCTTCATCTTCTCGGCGAGTGGCTGTACCACCTCGAAGCGCAACATCGTTACCTGTACGCCGTAGTCGCGCTGTTGCTCATCGCCGGTCAGGCTGTCGCTCTGGACGCGGTAACGACGCTCTTATTTCGGCTCCTGCGCGGCCGCTGGAGATAAGTCATGTTTTTCCCGATCTCCAACACGCACATCAACCCGATCTATCTGGTCATTGTCGGTTTTATCATTGGAATTTTAGGAGGATTCTTTGGCGTGGGCGGAAGTTTCATTGCAGGTCCAGCGCTGCGCTTGATGGGAGTAGATTGGAATTACGCAGTTGGAACAGACCTGGCGCATATCGTCGGCAAATCAATTGTAGCGGCGAGACAACATCGCACGCTGGGTAATGTCGATCTTAAATTGGGGCTCTTCATGGCAATTGGAACAATCGCCGGTGCCGAATGTGGCGCGCAGTTGATTCAGGTGCTAAAGCGCGCCGGCAACGTAAACTCAGTCGTCAGCTACGTCGCTATCTCCGTTTATTTTAGCATCTCGGCATTCATGCTCTGGGAGAGCCAAAAGACCCTGAGATCGGACAAAAGACGATGGCATTCGGTGGCCAAAGCCGCAGGATCAAAAACAGACCGGTCCGCATTCGGGCCTGTCACGCGAGCGATTCAACGGCTGAAAATTTCGCCGATGATTACGCTGCCCACTTCAGGCATACGAATTTCACTATGGACCATTCTTCTGGTCGCCTTTATCGGAGGCCTGTTTAGCGGCTTTCTCGGTGGCGGCGCCGGTTACATTCGGATGCCGTCGATGGTTTATGTGCTTGGGGTTCCCACGCATCTGGCAGTGGGAACCGATCTTTTCGAGATCGTTATTTCCGCCAGTTATGGAACGATCAGCCACGCGATCAAGGGCAACGTGGATATCCTGATTGCGCTCGTCATGCATACCGGCGCAGTCATCGGCGCGCAGATCGGCGCGGTCGCCACGCAATATTTCACCGGACCAAAAATTCGGCTCGCCTTTGTGCCGTTGCCGTTGATTGGCGCAGCGATCGTTATCTACACGCTCGTGACCGGACACAAACTGTAGCCAATGAAAATCTTGATCTGCAGCGACGGAACGCAGTCGACCGAAACAGCAATCCACCTGGGAGGATCGCTGGCAGGACCGCTCAAGGCCGAGACTACGCTCCTCGGAATTGCGGAAACATCGCAAGACGAGCAGCCTCTGCGCGATGCACTTTACAAGCAAGCACAATTGCTTCACGGCCGCGGCGTGTCGCCGGCTATCGTCGTGCAATCTGGCGAACCGGTGCGGCAGATTGTGGATCAAACGTCGAAGACCAACTACGACCTGGTTGTCATCGGTGCGCGTTGGATCGGAGCAACCGGGCATTACTGGCGCTCGGCAAAAACGTACGAAGTAATCAAAGCTATTCAGCCGCCGGTGCTGGTGGCTATTGGCGAATGCAAGCAACTGAAGCGTTTTCTGGTTTGCACAGGCGGTAAGGAATTTATCGATCAAGCCTTGCAGCTTACCGGCAGGCTGGCAGCGGTCGTGAAAGCTTCAGTAACGTTGCTCCACGTCATGGCGGAGCCGCCCGCCATGTACGCGGACCTTGTCCGAATGGAAGAGAATGTTGGTCAGCTACTCGAATCGAAATCAGAGCTTGGCACTAATCTCGGTCGGCAAAAAAAGGAACTCGAACGGCTAGGTGTCTCTGCCGACATCCGCCTTCGGCACGGGATTGTAGTCGATCAGGTTTTTGAGGAAGTCCGCGAAGGCAACTACGATTTGATCGTGACCGGTACATCACAAGCGCGCGGATTGCTTCGCCATTACATCATGGGCGACCTAACGCGCAGTATTTTGAATCGCGCTAACGTTCCCGTGCTCGTTGCGCGTGCCGGTCCGCCGAAAGCCGGCAGAACCCTGTGGAACGCTATTAAAGCAGTGTTCGGCAAACGCTAACTAAAAGCGACGCGAGGACGCGTGCGCACTCCAAAAGCTGGCGCGAAACAAAACAGGCGCTTTTCTCGATTTAGCACGAAGTGCTTTGGGAGTGCGATGCGTCTTCGCATCGCTTTCGCCTTCGAACCTCTACGGCGATTGTGCGTACATCTTAAATGGGAGCACCTGAACGACGAACCCTGCGCAGCTCACGCGTACGGCGCTGGCTCGGTCATCTGTTCCGCGAATGGACAGTTGAAAGCTGGCGGCCGATCGCTCCTGCCTTTGCCAAACCCAACCCTGCAACGTGGAGCGATGCGCAAGTCACGTTCGCCTGGATTGGTCATGCGACAGTGCTCATCAATTTTTTCGGCGTCAAAATTCTCACTGACCCGGTGCTTTTCCCGCGCATCGGAATTCGCTCGCCAGGTTTCACTATCGGTCCAAAACGATTGACCGCGCCCGCGCTTCAGTTTCACGAGCTGCCCCCGATCGATTTGATCCTTCTTTCGCATGCGCACTTTGATCATCTCGATCTGCGAACACTGCGGTGTTTTGGCAAAAGCACGACTGTAATCACCGCTCGCACCACCCGTGATTTATTGAGACATACACGATTCCGTAATGTCACTGAGCTCGATTGGGGGGAAGCAAAAACTCTTAAGACCGCCACAGGCAAGATCAATATTGGTGCCCTGCCTGTGAATCACTGGGGCGCGCGAAAACGGCGGGACACATATCGTGGCTACAATGGTTATCTGCTCGAGCGAAAAGGGCGGCGGATCATTTTCGCAGGCGATACTGCAATGACGAACAGTTTCGCAGAAATCCGACGACATGGCGCCATCGACGTCGCGATTATGTCGATCGGCGCTTACAACCCATGGATTCATTCGCATTGCACACCCGAGCAGGCAATCGAAATGGCAAACGCCGCAGGCGCGCACTTCATCATTCCGGTCCATCATCAAACGTTTCGGCTGAGCTTCGAACCATTCCGCGAGCCGATCGATCGTTTCGAAGCCGCACTGGGGAAAACTCCGGAGCGCATCGCGCTTCGGGAAATCGGCGAGACATTTGTGCTGCCGGTGTAGCTGCGGCGCATCGTCGCCGTGTGTGGAAACCGGCGGTCGCCTCGACACAGCGAGACGGCTACAGCGAATCAGTTAGCGCGCTGTAGCGGCGCTTGTATCAAGCGCCGCTGGATGCAATGTTTTGCCCGCTTCGCGCCGACGTAGCTCAGCTGATAGAGCAGTGATTTCGGGTGAACGCGTTCAATTTTTCCGCTGGAAGATGGTGATACGGCCGGCCAGGAAATCGATCGTTCTCGGATAAATCCACGCCGGCACACGCGCCGTCTCGGCATCGAACACGATTACGTAAGGGAATTTCCCTGCGAGAAGATCGCCGTAATATCTGCGCACGGTTTTACTCGGCACTTGGTAATTCCATGAATAGACGCTGATGTAATCCGGATCGCGTTTCTGCAAGGCGGCGGCGGTAAACAGTCCTTCGTCGGGATTCTTTTCTTTCTCCACAACGTAAGGTTGCACCCATTCGGGAAGAGTTTTACGGAATAACTCGACACGGCCGGACACATGAGGCAAGCGCAGGTCAGTAGTCTCCCCCTCTGACGCTCCACGCCGATGGGGCAGGCCAAGATTAATTTCCCGTGCATCGAAATTCGGCAGTTTTGACCAACGCGGACTGCTGCTGCTCGATTCGATGATGCTCCCATGCGGGACATTTTTGATCATCCAAAGCTGCGCCGTCAGCCGCGGATCATCGTTGAAACGTTTTCCGACGAGGTAACTGCAAATGCAGTTGTAAATTAGTAAGGGCGGGAATAACGCGATCACACACCTGCGGCACCATTTTCGTCTTTCGACCGTCTGCAACGCTGGACCAATCATCAAAATGAGGAAAGGAATCGCTGGTAAAACGAAGCGCGTTACTGTTCGCGGGAAGGCACCCACTTTTGAAATATAGACAAGGAATACTGCACCGCTCAGGATGTATCCGCGGGTCGCGGCATTGGTGAGGTCGCGCCGTCTCAGGATGAGCAGGCAGCTTAAAATCGCGAGCGTGATAATCAAAACAGCGCCCGGAATGCCGACAATCTCGGGAATCCGGCCAAGAGCGGCCAGATAAGCGGTGCGATCCGGTTGGCCCCCGTAGCGTGGCGTGACGGTGTAGTTGTAGATGAAATCGAGCCAGAATTTTCGCGGCTCATAAAGCGCGGTCGGGCATCCGAGGACAAATCCAACTGGGGCCATGACCAATCCAATCCCAAGTTGTCGACTAAGAATTATTCTTCGAACGCTCTCATGTCTCGTAACGAAGAGGTGCGCGACAACCAGCGCAATTCCGACAGCTAGCCCGTTGTATTTGGTCGCCGTTGCGATGCCGGTCAAGAAGCCAGCTATCCCGTAATTCCACGCGTTAGGAGCGAATGTGACCTGTTGAGCGAACCAGAATGCTGCCAGCATCCAAAATAGGAGCGGTAAATCGGCGGTGAGGAAATGCGCGTACGCGATGAATCCGGCGCTTGTAGTTAAGACAAACCCGATCACAGCGGCAGAAAATCTTCCGTAAAAACGACAACCAATATTGTAAGCGAGTGCGACTGTGCCGAGGTAAAGAGCGGTGGTCAGTAGTCGTGATCCGACCAACTTTGCCGAATTCGCGATCTTCGTTTTTTCCGTCGGCACTTGCGCGATTTTCAACACTGCTGTTACCGGCCAGACGACGAATGCATGGTTCAAATAAGTGTGAAACGGCGGCTTCATGTAGTTGGCCGGCCGTAGTGCACGCAAACCACGCAGCGCTATTTGATCCGGATTCCAGCATTCGACTCGTCCCCACGTGATGCCCTGCAGACAAAACAGGAACGCGAGCGACAGCGCCGCGAACAACAACGGATCAATGCCTCTAATTCTTTTCAGCTGCTTCGCTGATTCGGAAACAGAAAATATCATGCGGGCTAACTTGATTTCCGACGATGTCAGAGCCTTTCCGCGCTACAAGCGAAATCCGCTAACTCGCAAAAGTTCTGCGCAATCCGAGCGCCCCATTAAATCTCCAAAATGTACGCCGTTGCGCGTAATGGCTTAACCCAAAAGAACACTTTTTTGATGAGCCGAGGTCGCCTAGGCCCCCGTCGAGTTGGAGCCAAGGCAGTCGTGCTCTGGCCGAAAACGTGGCACGGCGCCTCGGTCGTTCTAAATTGGATCCTTCTCCGAACCCTCGGCGCCGCGTATGCTGAAACAGGCCGATTCTCCGAAGCGATAACGCAGTTCAAAATGTCTTGCGGCTCACCGCAAGTCAGGCCAACTGGGCGTTGGCGGATGATCTCCGGCGGAACATTGTGAACTACGAACGAAATGCTCCGTTGCGGAGCGCGCCCTCAAGAGGCATGCCTGCCGCTCCGTAATTGTCCGGCTAGAGTTCGCGCGGACTGAGCAATTCTATGATACGCTTGCTGCAGCCTGCGCGGAATGCGATTATGGCGCGCTTGCCGTGCCGACGTAGCTCAGCTGGTAGAGCAGCGGTTTCGTAAACCGCAGGTCACGGGTTCGAATCCCGTCGTCGGCTCCATCACCAAATGTCCACATCTGCCACCTCGGTCTCCATCATCGTACCCACTCTGAACGAGGAGGAAAATATCGCACCGCTTGTTGCACAAATTATCGCGAGCACTGTTGCTTTCCGCGAAATTTTATTCGTCGACGATAATTCAACTGACGCGACCCAAGATATGATTTGCGCTCTCGCGGCAAATCACCCGATTCGCTTGATCGAGCAAGACGGCGCGGGCCTCGGATTAGCAGGCGCGATCATGCTGGGTGCGCGAGCTGCACAGGGAGAGATTCTTCTTGTGATGGACGCGGATCTGAGTCATCCGCCGGAGCGAATCAAAGATTTGCTTGCTCCCTTGTTTGCCGGCACAGCGGACATGGTTATGGGAAGTCGCTACGTTAGAGGCGGATCGACGCCGGGCTGGCCGCTGTGGCGGCGGATAGTCTCGCGAGCAGGAGCGGCGCTGGCTTATCCACTCACAGGCGTACACGATTCGATGTGCGGCTTCTTTGCCATTGGCCGCTCCAGGTTGCTGCAATTAGCGCCGGCAACCAGCGGTTTTAAAATTGTTTTCGAGACGATTGTGCGCGGCGGTGGCACGCTTCGCGTGCGCGAGATTCCCATCGCTTTTCGGAGTCGCGTACGCGGGAAATCGAAAATGTCATTCAGCGTTGCGCTGCGATTTTTTTTCCACTGGATGTGCGCGATGTTCCAACACCTCATCCGCGGCCTGCAACATCACGAAGAGCCTGCAGCGTCGACAATTAGCAATGCCGGAATAAGCCGCGAAAGTTTTCGAGAATCGAAGTGATTTGTAGTCAGAGCCCTCACATCACGAGACCCCACGAAAGCAGCGCCGACGCATCGCGCCAAACCCGACTTGAACTGTCGCCCAAGACAACGACAATTACATCTTTTCCCGGACGCGTGCCGCTTGCGATCAAACATTTGCCCGCCGCATCGGTGTAACCAGTCTTCATCCCATTGCAATAAGGGAGACGTCTGAGAAGCTTGTTTGTGTTCTCAAGTTCGCGCGTGCGACCATTGGCATAGCGAAAAACAAGCTGCGGAAGACAGACAATTGAGCGGATCGTCGGGTTCGCGTAGGCGGCGCGTGCAATGAGCGAGAGATCGCGCGCGCTTGAGTACTGCCCCGGCACCGGCAACCCATTTGGATTCACAAAGTGCGAATGCACGGCTCCAAGTTCTTGGGCGCGTCGGTTCATGACCTCCGCAAATGCTTGCACACTGCCCGCATTATCTCGTGCCAGACATCGCGCAACGTCATTGGGACTTTTCACTAGCAATGCCCGAAGGAGATCGATGCGTTGATAAGTGTCGCCTGCCTTAATGTTCAACTTCACCGGGTCGGCCATCGTATCTGTAGGCTGTACCGTGACCGGCCGATCCAGAAAACCGCTCTCCGCTACAATGAGAGCTGTCAGTAATTTTTGCGTGCTCGCTGCGGGTCGTGTTTGGTCCGCGTTTTTTTCGTATAGGATTTTTCCGCTGTTCGCGTCAACCACGATCACTGACGCCGCGGTGGTTTTCGGTATCCCTTCGGGAGTGAACTCGGTCGGCGCGGGAATTGTGTCCTGAGTGTCTTGTTTGGCCTTTGCGCGTTTCCGGTGCGACGAAGCATGACTTGATTTCGAGCTGTTAGTCTTCCGAGCGGATTTAGACTCAGCGTCGGCATCTTCCGTGTCCGTGTCTCTGGCTGTGACAGCCTTCGCTTTGCGAATGGGGCCGGAAACCCCGCTCGGTCGCACTGCCTCGGAGTCAGCTGCATCCTGACTCCAAGCGCTAAGCGCGAACGCTGAGAGGAGTGCGCAAAGAAGGAGAGTTCGTTTGCGCCACATCATGGCCGGGAAATTAGAGACAAAACTTTCGCGCGCGCAAGCGCCGCTGATCTTCCGCCGGAGCGCCTACGATTTTCGCGCGCGCTCAATTAGTTCGATTTCGTAGCCTTCCGGTGCATCAACGAAGGCGATTCTGCCGCCACTGCTTGGATGCGGCCCGTCCGACAGAGGGTAACCTTTGGCGGCTGCGTGTTTCGCAAACTTGTCCAAATCATCCACTTCGAATGCGAGATGCGTTAGATCGGGGCCAACCTGCACCGGACCGCTTTGATCAAATTTGCAAAGCTCGATTTCCTCGTCGCTGCCTGGCGCTTTCAAGAAGACAAGCTGCGATCCGCGGCCCGATGTCTGTCGTCGAACCTCTTCCAGTCCGAGAACATCCTTGTAGAAAGAAACCGTTTTCTCCAAGTCATGTACGCGATAGCGCGTGTGCAGCAATTTCTTGACCATGACCTATGTTATTCCTTCGCCAGAGGGATTCAAACTTCTCGCTCTGGACAAAGCCGTTAAAACGGCTTATTTCCGCTGCACACGCGAAGTCACCGAGCTTAAAGCCTCGGTGTTAATGAGATTCAAGGGGTAGCGCTTTACTGCGCGCCCTAACCCGACCTCACCCGTGTTATCCGCGTGATCCGCGGTTGTCTGCATATGAAAAAAATCGGAATTCTTTTTGGCCAGGAACACAGTTTTCCGCCGGCATTTGTCGAGCGGGTGAATCAAAAAACCGGCGGCAAAGACATCGCCGCAGAATTCGTCAGGATCGACAGTGTGATTCAGAGCGAGCCGTGTGGATACGACGTGGTGATCGATCGTATCTCGCAGGACGTGCCGTTTTATCGCGCCTGGCTCAAGAACGCAGCACTCACCGGAACAGCTGTCGTAAATAATCCGTTTTGGTGGAGCGCCGATGAAAAATTCTTCAACAACGCGCTGGCGACAAAGATCGGCGTTGGAGTTCCGCGCACCGTGCTACTTCCATCAAATCAACCGCCGCCCGATACGAACGACAAATCTTTCCGCAATCTCGGCTACCCGCTCGATTGGGAAGCGATTTTCGATTACGTAGGCTGGCCTGCGTTCTTCAAACCGTTCGCAGGTGGCGGGTGGAAGAACGTCTATCGATTGCATAATCGCGACGAATTTTTCCGCGCCTACAACGATACTGACCAGTTGGTGATGATGTTGCAGGAGGAAGTGAAATTTGACATGTACTTCCGCTGTTATTCGATTGATCAGCGGCAGGTCCGGATCATGCCCTACGAGCCGCGGCATCCGTTTCATTTGCGTTACCAAACCGAATGGCATGCACCAAAAGAAATTCTGCAAACGGTTGAGGAAGGCGTGCTGCGATTAAATCAATTTCTCGGCTACGACCTGAACACAGTCGAATTTGCCATTCGCGACGGCGTGCCTGTCGCGATCGATTTTTGCAATCCCGCGCCCGATTGCGAAGCGGCGTGGATCGGTCAGGCCAATTTCGAATGGGTCGTGGAAGCAATTTCGGAAATGGCCATCCGCAAAGCGCGCGAGCACGTTCCCGGCCGCGACAACCTGAGCTGGGGCAAATTCATGCAAGCCGCAGTGACGCGGCGTTCGCTCAGCGAACTCGCCTAGGATTAGCAACTCACTTCACTGGTCAGCCCGAGCAGGCGAGGCACCTCACACATAAACACAACGGATCACACAAGCAGCTGATCTGGCTTCGCTTGCACTGAGGATGACATTTTCACGTTTTTGAGGAACATTTTCGCCCCCGCAATGAGCGCCAAAGAGCACACCTTCACTCTCGGGATTGAAGAGGAGTTCGCCATTATCGATCCGGAGACGCGCGAGCTGCGTTCGCACATTCAGGAAATTCTCGAGGGCGGCAAGGTCGTGCTCAAAGAGCAGATCAAACCCGAGATGCACCAGTCCGTGGTCGAGCTCGGCACTGAGATTTGCGATTCGATCGAGCACGCGCGCACACACGTCCTTGATCTTCGCAGCAAATTGGCCGAGCTCGCCGGCAGGGCAGGGCTCAAGATCGCCTCCGTCGGCACGCATCCGTTTTCACACTGGCGCGACCAGCACATCACAGAAGGGGAACGTTACAAGCAGATCATTGAAGACATGCAGCTGCTCGCTCGTGCGAATCTTATTTTTGGATTGCACGTGCATGTAGGTATACCCGATCGCGAAATGGCCATTCACGTGATGAATCAGGCGCGCTATTTTTTGCCGCATCTTTATGCGCTGTCGGTCAACTCGCCGTTTTGGGTCGGCGAAGCCACGGGATTGAAAGGTTATCGGCTCAAAGTGTTCGAACGTTTTCCGCGCACGGGCATTCCCGATTCGTTCGAATCGCTTTCAGAGTACGAAGATTATTGCAAGCTGCTGGTCAAAACTGGTTGCATCGATAA
>Ga0137403_10010719_pt1 | contig 10139 bp, 6 predicted proteins | sample CZOMad2_1_16fung_FD_122057 | JGI IMG/M metagenome (GOLD analysis project Ga0137403, IMG submission 122057) | Vadose zone soil fungal communities from Angelo Coast Range Reserve, California, USA - CZOMad2_1_16fungal (Hybrid Assembly) | ecosystem: Environmental > Terrestrial > Soil > Vadose zone... | reverse complement strand
AAGCTCGCCGTAGACGCGGATCTTCAGGGCATTCTCCTCGCCGGCCGCCACCTGGGATGCCGTGAGGGTGCCAGTGGCCCCATTGTCAAAGCGCAGCAGGACATTGCCATCGTCATCGAGGGCCCTGCCTTCCACAAAGATGCTCAGGTCCGCGCAGAGCTGCGTTATCTTCAGTCCGCTGATATATTCCGCGAGATGAGCGGCATGGGTGCCGATGTCTCCCATACAACCCGCCTTGCCCGAGCGCGAAGGATCCGTGCGCCAGGCGGCCTGCTTGCTGCCTTCTTTTTCAGAGAGCCGGCTGAGCCAGCCCTGGGGATATTCGACATATATTTTACGGATCTTTCCGAACGTTCCATCTTTCACCATCTGCCGGGCCTGTTTGACCATGGGATAGCCCGCATAGGTATGGGTCAGGCAGAGCAGGAGGCCGGTGGACGCTAGTTTTTTCTTCAGCGCTACCGCTTCGTCCAGGGAGAAGGTCATCGGCTTTTCGATGACCACATGAAATCCGTTATCGAGCGCCTTCATCGCCGGCGCGAAATGCGCATTATTGGGCGTCACGATCACCACAAAATCCATTTTTTCCCCGGCAGGCAGGAGGCTTTCTTTATCGATCATTTCTTCAAAGCTGGCGTAGATCCGTTGCTCGGGCAAGAATAAGGAGCGACCGGACTCCCGGGCATTTTCAGGGTTGCTGCTTAATGCTCCGCAGACCAGCTCGATGAGCCCGTCCATATTGGCTGCTATCCGGTGCACGGCGCCTATGAAGGCGTTCTTGCCTCCGCCGATCATTCCCATTCTTAATTTTCTGTTCATGGGGTGAATTTCGGATATTATTTACTGAAATATAAGCCCTTTTCGAAAATTTTTGTTTTAGCAGTATTGAGCAGCGCAGTTATTTAAAAATAAAAAATTACATTTACCTTCTAACGATTAATATTCACAAAACCAATCTGCCATGACTGTTCCGATTCAGCGCAATAAACTATTTGTAGCCAGTTGTCTTGCCTTATTGGTCACTTCACTTTCCTTCGGTATCAGGGCTGGGATCCTCAATGAACAAGGGATCAGGTTCCAGCTGAATGCCTCCGAGCTGGGTACGATCGCCGCTACGGCCTTCTGGGGCTTCCCCCTCGCTATCGTCATTGGCGGCTTCATAGTAGATATCATCGGGATGAAAAAGTTACTGGTGGGGGCATTTGTCTTTCACCTGGCGGGAATAGTGCTGACCATTTACGCCAATGGCTACTGGACCCTGTTCTTGTCCACGCTTTTGATCGGCATCGCCAACGGGACGGTGGAGGCAGCCTGCAATCCCCTGGTAGCCTCTCTTTTCACGAATAACAAGACGACCAAGCTGAATCATTTTCACCTGTGGTTCCCCGGCGGGATCGTGATCGGCACGCTGGTGGTGTTCCTGCTGAATAAGCTATTAGCTCCGGGCCAGGCCCACGTGCCTTACTGGATCTCGCAGGTGGAGATCGGCGTAATGCTGATCCCTACGCTGATCTACGGGTACCTCTTCTCACGCCTCGATTTCCCGGTCACGGAAAGAGTCGCTGCGGGAGTCTCTACGGGAGAAATGTACCAAGCTTTATTCAAACCCCTGTTCCTGTTCATGATCATCTGTATGTTCGGCACGGCCATAACGGAATTGTTCACGGGACAGTGGATTGACGTTCTGTTGAAGAATGTGACGAGTAATGCGCTCCTGATCCTTACCCTGGAGACGGGTGTAATGGTGGTGGGCCGGGCTTTTGCCGGTCCGGTGGTGCATCGTTTTTCTCCTCAGGGGGTGCTGCTGATCTCGGCGATCCTGGCTGGGCTGGGCCTTTACATGCTGGGACATACCTCCGGTAATATGATATTCGTGGGGGCGCTGGTCTTTGGGATGGGGGTCTGTTATTTCTGGCCTACGATGATCGGCTTCGTCGCGGAGAATCTGCCGAGGACCGGCGCCGTGGGGCTGAACCTGATGGGAGGAGCGGGCATGTTCGCCGTATCCCTCTATATGATCTTCATGGGCGGGCATTACGATGGCTTATTATTGCAGAAATTGCCTCCCGGGGCCGATCTGAAGCTGTATAACGATGCGGCGGCGGGTACCGACATGGCAAATCTGCTGAATGAGGCGAAAAAGGCCGCCGGCCCGGAAGTGCTGACCTTTACGCTGGCCATTCCCATCATCCTCACCGTCGCCTTTGCGGGGCTGAACTTTTATATGCGCGGCAGAAAAAAACCTGAATTACTGAATACCGTCCACGCCTGATCAATCGCGGCTGAGCCCCGGTGGGAGCCCCTGGGGGGACCGTAGGAACTCCAGGCAGGGGCGGCTCTGAATTGTCAATCTGACCGTTAAACCTTTTTTAATGCCTGTGGAAGGTTTTTAATGTTGGGGTAAGCCTAACATTTTGTAATTTACCTTCTAACGATCTGAACAATATATGCCCAACAAGCCTTCACGACGCGAAGCCATCAGGAATTTTGTTACCGGAACGGCGGTCCTTGGAACGGGGGGCATGCTATCCTCCTTCAGCGCCACGGCAGAGCAAAACAATCCATATAATATGGAGTTGAAAGGAAACATAAATCATTCGGTATGCCGCTGGTGCTATAACGATATTCCCCTTGAAGAGCTTTGCATAGCGGTGAAGAATATCGGCTTCAGCGCCATCGACCTGGTAGGCCCCAAGGACTGGCCCGTGCTCCAGCAGCACGGTATTTTTTCTTCCATGTGCAACGGCGCGGAGATCAGCCTGACCAAGGGTTGGAACCATACGGAGAACCACCCCGTGTTGCTGAAGAATTACCAGGAGCATATCGACCTGGTCGCCCAGGCCGGGTATAAGAACCTCATCTGCTTCAGCGGCAACCGGGATGGAATGGATGATGAGACGGGCCTGAAGAATTGCGTTGACGGATTGAAGCAGATCATCGGGCAGGCGGAGAAAAAAGGCGTGATCATTCAGATGGAACTACTCAACAGCAAGGTGAATCATCCCGACCAGATGTGCGATAATACCAAGTGGGGCATCGAACTGGTGAAGAGGATCGGTTCGGAGAATTTTAAATTACTTTACGATATCTATCATATGCAGATCGACGAAGGAGATGTGATCCGTACGATCCAGGATGGTCATCCCTACTTCGGTCATTATCATACAGGCGGCGTACCGGGGCGGCATGAGATCGACGAGACGCAGGAGCTTTATTATCCTGCGATCATGAAGGCGATCCTGGCAACGGGTTTTAAGGACTATGTGGCGCAGGAGTTCGTTCCTTCCTGGAAGGACAAGCTGAAGGCCCTGGAACAGGGGGTGCGGATCTGCGATGTGTGAGGAACAGCTTCAAGCGACAAGCTTCAGGCTACAAGTCGGATTTGTGTAAGTATTTTTATAATCTGAATATTTTAAAACAGCAGCTTGAAGCTTGCGGCTTGCAGCTTGCGGCTAAAAAAAAAAGACTATGGCTGAGAATACGTATGATGCAATTGTGATCGGGTCGGGGATCAGCGGTGGTTGGGCGGCGAAAGAGCTGACGGAAAAGGGGCTGAAGGTGCTGATGCTGGAAAGGGGACGTGATATCGTACATGTAAAGGATTATGTCAACGCCACTAAAGAGGCATGGGATTATCCTCACCGCGGTCATCGTACCGTACAGATGGAAAAGGATTACCCGGTACTGAAAAGGGACTACCCGCTGAGCGAGACCAACCTGGACTATTGGGTAAAGGACAGCGAATGCCCTTATACGGAAACAAAGCGCTTCGATTGGTTCCGTGGTTATCATACCGGAGGCCGCTCGCTGATGTGGGGCCGCCAGAGCTATCGTTGGAGCGACCTGGATTTCGAGGCCAATGCCAAAGAGGGGATCGCCGTCGACTGGCCGATCCGATACAAGGATATCGCTCCCTGGTATGACTATGCGGAAAGATTTGCCGGTATCAGCGGAGCCAAAGACGGATTGCCGCAATTGCCGGACGGGCAATACCTGCCGGCCTACGATATGACCTGTGTGGAAAAGGATGTTTCGGCCCGTCTCAAAGAGCATTATAAAGGAATGCGGCATATGATCATCGGCCGCACTGCCAATATAACGGTACCGCACGGGGGAAGGGTCGGCTGCCAGTTCAGGAATAAGTGCGCATTGGGATGCCCTTTCGGCGGGTATTTCAGCACGCAGTCCTCCACCTTGCCGGCGGCGGTAGCGACAGGCAACCTGACCCTGCGGCCCTGGTCGATCGTTACGAAGATACTCTACGATAAGGATTCGAAAAAAGCGACGGGCGTAGAAGTGCTCGACGGGGAAACGAATAAGACCTATGAATTCAAGGCTAAGATCATTTTCCTGAACGCGTCCACGATCAACAGCGCCTGGGTGTTAATGAACTCCGCCACCGAAATATGGCCGGATGGCTTAGGCAGCAGCAGCGGGGAACTGGGGCATAACCTGATGGACCATCACCTGGGTGTGGGCGCCGAGGGCACTGTGGAAGGGTATGAAGATCAATATTATTACGGACGCCGGGCCAACGGCATTTATATACCCCGTTTCCGTAACCTGTTCGGCGACAAGCGTGATTACCTGCGCGGCTTCGGTTACCAGGGCGGGGGTGGCCGGGAAGGGTACAATCATCAGATTGCGGAATACCAGATCGGCGCAGAATATAAAGAAGCGCTGACGGAGCCGGGCCCATGGAAGATGAATCTGGGTGGCTTTGGAGAGATCCTGCCCTACCATGAGAATAAGGTGACACTCGACAAAACGAAAAAAGATAAATGGGGATTGAATATAGTGAATATAGATTGTGAGCTGAAGGACAACGAGCTGAAAATGCGCAAGGACATGCAAGCTGATGCGGCGGAAATGCTGGAAGCGACGGGTGTGAAGAATGTAAAGAGCCATGACGGCAATCCTTACCCGGGCCGGGGTATTCATGAAATGGGCACGGCGAGGATGGGCAAGGATCCGAAGACATCGGTGCTGAACGCATATAACCAGGTATGGGATGCCAAGAATGTCTTTGTCACGGATGGCGCCTTCATGACATCGGCGGCCTGCGTGAACCCTTCCCTCACCTATATGGCGATGACGGCCAGGGCGGCGGATTTTGCGGTCAGCGAACTTAAAAAAGGAAATATATAATAATATGCCTGGAGATACGCTTAATATCAATGCAAAGGCTGGAGAGCAGAATACCTATGATGCGATCGTGATCGGGTCGGGGATCAGCGGCGGCTGGGCTGCCAAGGAGCTTACGGAAAAAGGGCTGAAGACGATCATGCTGGAAAGGGGGAAGAACTTCGAGCATATCAAAGATTACAAGAATGCCAATAAGAACCCCTGGGAATTCGAGCACCGGGGCAGGGTGACTCAGCATCAGCGGGAGGTAAGGCCCGTGATTTCCCGTAAATGGGGAGCCGCCGAACCCGTTATGGAATACTGGGCGAATGAACAGGATTGCCCATACACCGAAGTAAAGCCTTTTAACTGGTGGCGCGCTTACCAGCTCGGAGGACGTTCTATATTATGGGGCAGGCAGAGTTACCGCTGGAGCGATTTTGACTTCGAGGCCAATGCAAAGGATGGTTGGGCTATCGACTGGCCGATACGTTATAAAGATCTCGCGCCCTGGTATGACCATGTGGAAAAGCATATCGGAGTCAGCGGTTCGTCAGAAGGCCTGTCTCATTTGCCTGACGGCCATTTTTTGCCACCGATGGATCTGACCTGCGTGGAAAAGGATGTCGCCGCCCGGATAAAGGAACATTACAAGGGGATGCGGCATATGATCATCGGAAGAGTGGCCAATCTGACGGCGCCCATCGCCGGCAGGACGCAATGCCAGTTCAGGAATCGTTGCTGGGAGGGTTGTCCGTTCGGCGGTTACTTCAGCACACAGTCCTCGACGCTGCCTGCGGCTAAGGCGACGGGCAATCTGACGGTGCGGCCTTTTTCCATCGTGACGAAGATCCTGTATGATAAAAACACCCGGAAAGCGAAAGGGGTCGAAGTGCTGGATGCGGAAACCAACAAGACCTATGAGTACTACGCAAAGATCGTTTTTGTAAATGCCTCTGCACTGAACAGCGCCTGGGTGCTGATGAATTCCGCAACCGAGATCTGGCCCGACGGGCTGGGCAGCAGCAGCGGAGAACTGGGGCACAATGTTATGGACCATCATTATAACCTGGGCGCTTCCGGGGTGATGGAAGGATATGAAGATAAATATTACTATGGCCGGCGGGCGAATGGTATTTACCTGACCCGTTTTGCCAATTTATACGGAGATAAAAGGGATTACCTGCGTGGTTTTGGTTACCAGGGCGGAGGAAGCCGGGACGGATGGAGCAGGAATGTCGCGGAGCTGAATATCGGCGCCGGTTTCAAGGAGGCGCTGACCGAGCCCGGCCAGTGGACAATGGGCATGACCGGTTTCGGGGAGCTGCTGCCCTATCATGAGAACAAAATAACCCTGGATAAAAATAAAAAAGACAAATGGGGTTTGCCGGTATTGTCAATGGATGCCGAGATAAAAGAAAATGAAAAGAAGATGCGCAGGGACATTGTACTGGAAGCCACGGCGATGCTGGAGGCTGGGGGCGTGAAGAACGTGCATTCCTGGGACAGCGGGCATAATGTAGGGGACGGGATCCATGAGATGGGCACGGCCAGGATGGGCAGGGACCCGAAGACCTCGGTGCTGAATGCACATAACCAGGTCTGGGATGCGCCGAATGTATTTGTGACGGATGGGGCGGCTATGGTCTCTTCTGCCTGCCAGAATCCTTCACTGACCTATATGGCCATGACGGCGAGGGCGGCGGATTTTGCGGTCGGTGAGCTTAAAAAAGGTAACTTGTAAAATAATAAATCGATAAACATGAACAGAAGAGACGCATTATCCCGGGTGGCGCTGATCCTGGGCGGCACCGTAGTCGGAGCCGAGCTATTCCTGTCAGGGTGCACGAACAGCGATAAGAATATCGGCGGGGCGGGTGTCAATTTCTCCAACGACGATGTCGCTTTCCTCGATGAGGTGGCCGAGACCATTCTCCCGGCGACCAATACGCCCGGCGCGAAGGAAGCCAAGGTAGGGGAATTCATGACCGTGATCGTGAGGGACTGCTATGAAGATAAAGACCAGAAAATATTCCTTGACGGCATGCAGAAGCTGAATGAGGCCAGCAAGAAGAAGAATGGCTCTTCATTCCTGGAAAGCAACGCGCAGCAGCGGCATGATCTGCTGGTGGACCTGGACAAGGAGCAGAAAGAATATACCGATAAGAAGAAGAAGGAAGATCCCACACATTATTTCCGGATGATGAAGGAGCTGACGCTGTGGGGATACTTTACTTCAAAGGAGGGAGCGACCAAGGCGCTGCGTTATGTAGAGATCCCGGGAAGATACGAAGGGTGCATACCTTATAAGAAAGGTGAAAAGGCCTGGGCTACCAGCTAATCCCGGCGCCGGCTAAGATATGATCGGGTTACGAGACCCTGCATGTTCCATGCAGGGTCTCTGTCGTTTAGGGGCAGGCTAATGCTCTGTGAGATCGTCCGATAGTCTCAATTAGATCAGAAACTATTAAAATAATACTACTTTAATTTCTGTTTATTTTAGAATTTCACGCTCGTTATTATGAATTGAAACAAATCAATTCTTTATGAGCAACTATTTTTTTGAGCGACTGGAGAGTCTGAAAAAGCAGCATAACCGTCTTTTGAAACGCAGCAATGAGCCTGTCGCAGATAATAATGGCGTATTCAGCCGATATCGTTATCCCATACTGACCGCACAGCATACGCCCCTGTTCTGGCGCTACGACCTCAATGAGCAAACGAATCCCTTCCTCATAGAACGGTTTGGCATAAACGCCGCCTTCAATGCGGGCGCAATAAAATGGAAGGGGAGATATATCCTGATCGTCAGGGTCGAAGGGATCGACCGCAAATCTTTTTTTGCGGTGGCGGAAAGCCCCAATGGCATCGATGATTTCGTCTTCTGGGATTACCCGGTGGTGATGCCGGAGACAGAAGAGCCGGATACGAATATTTACGACATGCGCATCGTCAGCCATGAGGACGGATGGATCTACGGCCTGTTCTGCGCCGAACGGAAGGACCCTGCGGCCCTTCCGGGCGACCAGTCGTCGGCTATTGCACAGTGCGGCATTGCGCGGACGAAGGACCTGGTATCCTGGGAGCGCCTGGCCGATCTGAAGACCCCATCCCCACAGCAACGCAATGTCGTATTGCACCCGGAGTTCGTAGATGGCAAATATGCTTTTTATACCCGGCCGCAGGATAGTTTTATCGAGCCTGGAAAAGGAGGAGGCATTGGGTTCGGCCTTTCGTCATCTATCGAGAAGGCGGAGGTGGGCAAGGAACTGATCGTCGATGAGAAGGTCTATCATACCGTGAACGAACTGAAGAACGGGCTGGGTCCCGCGCCGATCCTCACGCCCCAGGGCTGGCTGCATCTCGCACATGGGGTACGGAATACTGCAGCCGGCCTGCGTTATGTGCTGTATCTCTTCATGACAGATCTGGAAGACCTGACTAAAGTGATCTATAAGCCAGGAGGATATTTTTTAGCGCCGGAAGGCGAGGAGCGTATCGGCGACGTGTCGAACGTAGTGTTCAGCAATGGCTGGATCGCCGATGAGGACGGTACGGTATATATCTATTACGCTTCTTCGGATTCGCGGATGCATGTGGCGGTCTCTTCCCTGGACAGGCTGATGGATTATGTGATGAACAATCCGACAGATGGGCATAGCTCCGCCCAGTCCCTGAACACGCTGACGGCCATCATCAGGAAGAACAAGAGCTATAAAGCGGTAAATACGTAGGCGGCGTGGCAGGGTGAATATCCTGCTAAAAAATATGCAATAATCGAGGGCAGGACAGTACAGGATGGTTCCGGGAACTGGTAGTTCCTGACCCTTACGTGGTCGTTTAAATGTCGTACAGACGGGTGATCCGGCATCTTTTCGTGTCGAATGGACGGTTAAATTCTCCTTTGTGTTGATTCTCGCCAAAGATTTGCTAAAATATCATTACAATGAGGCTGAATATTGAGATATTTTTAGCCACCAGATTTTTAATTTTTTACGACTCCCAAAAAAATTGCTAAGCTTATGAGAAGAAAACGTTTGTTTGCCCAGTTTATTTATTTCTCTCCGTTGAATTTGGGCAGGGGGCTTATTCTGGCCCTGTTCCTCTTATTTTTCGCCCATTTTACCGTTATTGCCCAGACCCGGCCGGTGACCGGCAAGGTGTTTGCCAATTCGAGCGACAGCGCGCTGGCCGGCGTGACCGTGAAAGTAAGAGGGGCGAATGTCAGCGCGATTACCGGAGCGGACGGATCTTTTACGATCAATGCGGCTCCGAATGCTACGCTGCTGGTGTCCAGTATAGGCTTTATTGCCCAGCAGGTCAACCTGAATAATCAGAGCACTATTACGATACGGCTTATCGGGGATGCGCAGGCCCTGACGCAGGTGGTGGTCATTGGGTACGGCACCGCGAAGCGTAAGGACCTGACCGGAGCGGTCAGCAGTATAAATGCGGAAACGATTTCTAAAGTGCCGGTTATCTCGATAGACCAGGCCTTGCAAGGCCGTGCCGCGGGTGTGCAGGTCACTAATAATGACGGAAGTCCCGGCGGAAATATCAGCGTAATGATCAGGGGAGTCGGCAGCCTGTCGACTTATGGCAATGGTCCTTTGTATATTGTGGACGGCTATCCCATCAGCGGGGGCATCAACAATTTCAATCCTGCCGACATAGCCACGATCGATGTACTGAAGGATGCATCTGCAACGGCCATTTACGGCATCCGTGCCGCCAACGGCGTCGTGATCATCACCACTAAAAAAGGCAGGAGAGACGGCGTCCAGGTCTCGGTGGATGCTTATAATGCCATACAAGGCAGGCCGAAGACCTATAAGGTATTGAATGCGCAGCAGTTTGCAACCCTGGCCAACCAGGTCGCGGATGCGGATTCGACCCATAATTTTACTGAATTGCCCCAGTGGCGCGATCCTTCGTCCCTGACCAGCGTTGACTGGCAAAAAGCAATGTACCGTCCGGGCCTTACCCAAAGCTATACCGTCGGCATACGCGGTGGT
>Ga0137403_10010717_pt1 | contig 10140 bp, 3 predicted proteins | sample CZOMad2_1_16fung_FD_122057 | JGI IMG/M metagenome (GOLD analysis project Ga0137403, IMG submission 122057) | Vadose zone soil fungal communities from Angelo Coast Range Reserve, California, USA - CZOMad2_1_16fungal (Hybrid Assembly) | ecosystem: Environmental > Terrestrial > Soil > Vadose zone... | reverse complement strand
CGTAAACTTCGTATTGCAAATAAAGATGCTGATCCGGCGTGAAAACATGGGTGATGTTGGGAACGAGTTCAGTCTGATTCTGTACCAGCGGATGCGGACCGCTTCCCTTCTTCGCGGCAGCCGGAACTCGCTGGCTGCTCAGCACTACGGAACTCATGCGCAGCGGCGCTTTGCGTAAATCCGGAATTTGCACATCGGTTTCGAACGAGCCCATGCGGCCGCTCTGGTTTTCACGGACCACAAATTTCAAGTGATAGTTTCCGGGCGCGAGAAGGAATCCGGTGTTGTACTGGACATTTTTGTGCCGCACTTGCTGCGCGCTATCGAGCGCGAGCTTCACGGTGTCGCGCTGATGGCCGATTGCAAATTTACTGTCCGCTGTGCGAGCTTCGCCGATGACATCGATGGTCGCGCTGTCTTTGTCTTTGGCCAGCACGAATGGGATTTGCGAGCCGGGAATCACCAGGGAAACGGAAAGATAGTAGTGCGAATCGTCCTGACGGAAATAAGACGCGCCTGCGTAGACAGCAACATCCGTTTGCGACAGCTCTGAGGCGAGTTCGTCTTGAATCTGCTGCTCGCGGTCGGCGCGATTCAGATGCTCGAAGTCGCGGCCGGCGTAATAGCCGGAGCGATAATCCAATTTCAGATCCGAGCGATTGAGCTGCACTTTGAGATGGCGGAACCTGCCATCTTTCATCGCATTGGTGCTGGTAAATCCGAGCACATAGTAGGCGGAGCTATCTTTTTGCACTTGGGAAAAGACGGCGCCGAAATCGTTCGAATCGAAGAACGCCTTGCCTCCGGTGTCCGAAGCAAGCGTCGATAGCGTTTCCTGCGTGGAGGCATTGCTGCTGAGATCGTTGAGCACTGCTGCGCCATTGTATGCGGACTGCCCATGCAAGCTGGCATTCTGCGCCTCGCCGCCGGGAGGAAACGCCTGCAATCCGCGAATGTCCACCGGATAAATCGAGACGTTGGCTTTCACCGCGGAGGCCGTGGCAGCGCGCAATGCGGATTGGTTGTCGACGCCGTTCTGGCTGATGCCGTTGCTGAAATAGATGACGGCTTTTTTCTGCGATATTTTTCCGAGCGTCTGCATGATGGCTTGCAGCGCCAGCAGCTTGCGGTCGGCGTTGAAGGTGTTGTAGTCGGTGTCATCGGCGGTGAAGGCGCCGCCCGTTTCCGCCGCGCCCTCGGAACTTCCGGTCAATCCGTTATCAAAACCCTGACCTTGGCCGGAGGCGTAGGAATTCAGCACGCTGAGCACTTTCGTTTTGTCGTCGCTGAAGTCGAGATCGATTCGCATATTTGTGGACAGCGAGACCACCGCGATCAAGTCGGCTGGTTGCATGCGTGTTTGCACAAACTTTTTCGCGGCGCCCACCGAGCGTTCGATATCTTCCGGCTGCATCCCTGAAAAATCGAAAAAGAGCAGCATGAGGCGGCGGTCGCGCGCGTTCAGTGATGCCGGCTGTTCGTTCGAATGCAGCAGGCTGCCGCTATCCGGCGCAGCACCGGACACAGTAGCCTCGGCGGCGCCCGCGGTCTTCAGTTCTTCAACATTTTCGAAGTCGAAGGTGGAGATCGCTTGCCGCTTGCCATCTTCGAGGAGGGTGAAATCATCCTTCTTCAGATCGGTAATCAGGTTGCCCTTCTTGTCGCGGACCACCACGTTGACCAGCACCAATTCCGAAGTGACACGCACGCGATACTGCGGCTGTTGCGGTTGCTGAGTTTGCTGCGACGCCTGCGAGGGCTGCGACTGCGGCGCGTCCTGCGCAAGCAGGGAAAACGAAACATTCAGCAAGAGAATCGCCGCCATCAGCACCGCACGAGTTTGTCTAAACATTTGCGTCATCATCTCTCAGAACCGGAAGCGCGCAAGCAGCGTAATGCGCCGCATGCTGCCCACCGAAGTGATTTCACCGAAGGTCAGGGAATTCACAATGGTGTTGAGGCCGGTGAAATGCGCGGTATTGAATACATTGGCAGCTTGAATGCGCAGTTCCAGCGCGCGAGATTCTCTCACGGTGATGGTCTTGCTCAGGTTCATATCAAAAACGACTTGCCCGGGTCCTGCGATGATATTGCGCCCGGCGTCGCCGAAGGAACTGCCGCTGGGGTTTGCGCAACTGGTGCCCGACGCGGGAGTATTTGCGCCGACGGAAGAAGCCGGCGAACAAAACGCTGCGGTGTTGAACCATTCGAGGGTGGTGGGCGAGCCCAACGAAACGGGCGCCCCGGTCACATTGGCGCGTAAAGAACCGCTGACGCCGCGGCTGATGTCCAGCGAATTGCCGAGCACGCGGGGCGTGAAGTACAGCCCGGAGCCAACCGTGAAATCGCCGCTCCATTGCCAGCCATCCAGAATGTGCGAGAGCGGCCCGCGCCGCGCAAAGCGGTGGTTTTCGCCGAAGGGCAACTCGTAAATCCAGTTTCCGGTGAACTTGTGGCGCTGGTCAAAACTGGAAAGGCCGCGGTCCCCGGCGATGTCGAACGGATTCTGGGCGACAACGGTGCCGCCGCCGCCAATCGAGGAAGCATCGTCAATGGATTTGGAGTAGACGTAGGTTCCAGATACAGCGATGCCGTGAGCCATGCGCCTGCGCAAGCGAATGGAGCCGGAATGAAAGACGGAGTTGGACGCCGAAGACTCGTAAATGAAGGGCTGCACGCCGCTGATGGTAATAGCGCGCTCGACATCGAGGCGCGTGCCTTTCGAGCCGTTGTAGCCCAGGTTCATCACCACGCCGGCAGGTAGCTGCCGCTGAATATCCACATTCCAGATTTGCACGTAGCCCAGGCGGTAGTTCGGATCCACGGCAAAATTATTGGTCACCGTGGCGTTAACCGGGGGAAAACCATTTTGCAGCGTGAGCAGATTCACGGGTGAGCTGACGTTTGTGGAAGTGATGGCGAATGGCGGCTGAAATGCGAAATTCTGAATAATATTGCTGTACTGCGCGAGGTTGTAGTTGATTCCGTACCCGGCACGCACAACGGTTTGCTTGAAGGGTTTCCACGCGAGGCCCAGGCGCGGAGCAAAATTATTGCGGTCGGGGCGAATCAAAGATGCAGGGAAAGTGCCGTTGAATGCGCCACCCTGTCCCGGCAGCACGGGAGTTGCGCCGGTGAATCCAGCAGCGACATCGAGATTGGCGATCTGGTTGTGCGACTCCGTATACGGACCGTTGTATTCGTAACGCAGCCCAAGATTGAAAGAAAGATTGGGCCGAAACCGGAAATCATCCTGCGCGTAGACGTCAAAAGCGTTGGCGCGGAAGTTGTAGGAATTGGTACCGGACTGCAAGGAGGTCTGCTGCGGCAGGCCTAGCAGAAAATCGGCAAGATCGTAGCCAGTGTCCGCCGCGGGTAGCGCACCGCCGCTGGCCAGTTGTGAAGTGGCGAAGCCAGTGAACACGAAGCTGCCTTCGGCATTCTTTGCGGAGCGAAAACTTTGCAGGATGCGGCGATAGTCTCCGCCAAAGCGCCAATTATGTTTGCCGCGGCTCCAGGAAAGCGTGTCTGAGAATGTGAAGGTCTGATCGAGTTCGCGGCGCGGAATAGGATCGGTCAAGCCGGTAAATGAGGTAAAGCTGATTCCCGGCAGGCCAAAGTTAAATGGATCGGTGGACACACCACTGATGCCCGCATCTCCAGCAACATTCTGAACGTTGGAGTACAAGTTCGTGGTGGAAATGTGATTGTGGTTATAGTTCACGCGGAAATTGTTGGTTGCGCGTCCGCGTCCATAGACCCAGCCAGCGGTGGCATTCAACCCTTGCAAACTATTGCCACCGTTCAGGGAAGGAAACGGATTTACCAGCGTAGTCGCGTTGCGCGTCCAATTCATGCCGAAGTTCACGTTATTCTGCGCGCGACTGCGACCACCGCCCCCTCCGCCGGGACCACCTCCGCCGCCGAAGTTCATGAACGGCAAGCCGCCCGAGCCAAAGTTGTGAATCAGCCGAAAGTTGACCGAGTCGCTGCTGCTGCTGCCCGAGGTGACGAAGTGAAAATTCTGCGTCGCAGTGTTCAGATTGGGTAGCGGTATAAAAGCAAGCAGGGCTTGCGCCGAAGGATTGATGAGCGTGGGATCAATGACGTTGAGGCGGCCATTGCTTTGAAATTGCTGGCCAGTGGCGGGATTGAAGATCTGTACCGGGGTGCCATCTTTATAGGTCGCCGCGGAAAAATCTCCGGCCCTTTCCGCAATCGTCGGCACGGTCGAGAACGCGTCGTACGGCGTGCTGCCGCGGTTGGCATTCCAACCCACAAAGAAAAACGTCTTATTGCCACCATTGAAGATTTTCGGAATATTCAGCGGACCGCCAAGAAGCGCGCCGAATCGCGGCAGGTTGTAACTGGCCTTGGGAGTTTCCAGGCCGGTCAAAGAATACGATTTCGCGTCCAACCCGCCGGTATCATCCGACACGTAAAGCATTCCGTGCGGCTGATTGATGTTCAAGTTGCGAGGCAGGCGCATGATCATGGGTCCACCGCCGCCCGGGCCACCAAGACCACCGCCGGGACCGCCTTGTCCTCCGCCTTGCAATCCACCGCCTTCGCGCTGCGAGCGGTCGCGAAATTCCTGAATGCGCTCTTGAATATCGTCTTCGCTGCCGCCGCCAAAATCTTGTGTGCGTCCTTGCGCTCCGGTGATGCTCACAGACTCCGTCGGGCCTTCCGCTCCGGCACCATTGAGGGGCAGCGATGAAAAATCACCACCATTTCCATTTTGCCCACCGCCGCCATTCATCATTCCGCCAGAGCCGCCACCGGCCAGAGCGGAAAGAGTGCTATCCATGGCCAGGCTTTGGAACCCGCGGCCGGCGGTAACCAGCGCAGCCAAATTCCCTAAACCGCTTTGGTCCTGCTGGCGCGACGCAAGTATCATCTCCGCATCGAATTTTCCCGCAGGCGTTTCCGGCTTGAGCACGATCTCTTGCGTCTGCGCAGCGAAGCTCATGAATTCGACGCGCACCACGTATCGCCCGCGCGGCAAGCCCGTAAGTGTATAAGTTCCGTTAGCGCTGGTGGCGACGGTAAATTTCTTTCCCGTGAGCGAATTGGTCGCGGTAACCGTTACACCAGGCAGCGGCGTCTTCCCCGCTTTCACAATTCCAGTTATCTGAAACGAAGTTGCCACGGGAGTTGGTGTGGGCGCCACCGATTCGGCCGGCGTCGAATTGTCCTGCGGAGGAGGCGACGGATCCTGGGCGTGCAAGAGGCCAGCAGAAGCAAACACGAAAAGAAAGAGCAGGGCCGGGGCAAGCGACTTCAAATCGGCGGCTCCGCAGGTTTTTGCGAAGCTCCGCCAGGCCCGGAGTTTCGCGGTCCACCGGGACGCATTCCGCCCATTTCCTGCATGCGTTGCCATTGTTCGGGTCCAATAACCATAACAAACTTGGGCACGAAGACGCTGTCTTGCACGGCGCCGCGCGCCAAAAGGTGATCGCCGACCTGCACTTCGGCCATGGTGATGGCATCGCGACCCTTGCGCAGCGAAGTGTCTTCGTTCAATTCAATGGTTTGCGTCACATTGTCGGAGCGCAGAACGGAAATCTTCGGCGCGTCGACGCCTTTGACCTCCCCCGCGACATAGTCCTTGCCCAGCGTGCCGGCCTGCATGTTCGGTCCGCGGCCCTCGCCATTGGCGGAGCGCGCGCCAATGGTCTGCGCGGTCCAGGTGTGGTCCGGATTTTCCTGACCGCGCACGGCGATCACGTCGCCGACTTTGAAGTCGCTGCGCTTGGCTGCTTGCCGATCTTTGCGAAATTCAGTCTGCGAAGTGATTTTGACGGTGACCGTGTCCCCGTTGGCATTGGAAATTTCCAGTGACGCATTATGGATCGCGGTGATCTTGCCGAACAGCGGCATGCGACGTTCTTCGTCGGGAGTTTGTTGACCCTGGCCTTGTTTGGAGGAAAGGTTATTGCTCAGAACTACGTCCGAGACCAGAAAGGATTGCGGAAGCGCCATGAGCACTGGAATGGCCAATAAGAAAATAGCTATAGCAAACAGCTTCAAATCGACTTTCATTTTTCTCTTTCGGGCCGCCCCTCTGTTATACGCGCCAGGGGCAGGCCGGGTTACTCCTTCAATTGGGTGCCCACCCGCTCGCTCGCGTTACAAACTTTCCTCTTGATTTCCCGTCACAGAGGCACAAAGTTCCCGCGGGAACCTGTCGGGGGCATTTTGCGTATCCGAACGTGGGTGATGACGGTGGGTGACGGCTGCATATCTGCCAACGTCTATAACCGATGTTCGCTCGTGGGACGATTTTTCCCATTTCCGAGCAACTTGCGCTATTTTCGGCGTAACAGTTTAGGTGTAAACTATTGAATAACCGTAGCTTAGGCGGGATACGCGAGGGCAGGCTGCGTGCCATTTTCAAGGTGAACAAACACTATGGACATCCAAAGACCATCTAATGCCCGCGCCAAGAAAATCAAGAGAATCGCCTACGTCACCGTCGCGGTCCTGCTCTGTGGCGGCGTGACCTTTGCGCTGTCGCGGCTGAAGCCTGCGGCTCCTTCGGTTGACGGCTCGACGATCTGGCCGGACACCGTAAAACGCGGACCGATGCTGCGCGAAGTGCGCGGCCTGGGCACCCTGGTGCCTGAAGACATCCACTGGATTCCGGCGCAGACGGCTGCGCGCGTGGACAAAATCGTAATTCGCCCCGGACATTTGGTGCAACCCGATACGGTCATTTTGGAAATGAGCAATCCGGAACTGCAGCGCGACGTGCTGGACGCCGAGTATGCGCTTAAGGCTGCCGAGGCCAATTACGCCAACCTCAGAGTGCAAGTGGATAGCGATTTAATGAGTCAGAAAGCGAACGAAGCGAACGTGCGCAGCGACTACGAGCAGGCGCACCTGCAGCACGACGTCGATGAAAAGCTATACAAAGAGGGAATCGCGTCGGTGAACACCAAGAATCTCTCCAAGGTGAGGGAAGATCAGCTCGCCATTCGCTTGCAATTAGAGAGCGAGCGAACCAAGATCTCGCAAGACTCCGCAAAATCGCGGCTGTTGGCCAGCCAGTCGCAGGTGGACCAGGCCAAAGCAACGTACGGATTGCGCATGAGCCAGTCGCAGTCGCTACGCGTGCGTGCCGGAATCACGGGAGTGCTGCAACTGGTGCCCATCGAAGAAGGGCAAAACGTGGCCATAGGGACGAACGTGGCGCGAGTGGCCGATCCTAAGAAGCTAAAGGCCGAGATCAAGATTGCCGAGACGCAGGCCAAGGACATTCTCATCGGGCAGAAGGCCACCATCGATACGCGCAATGGCGTTGTAATCGGGCACGTGTCGCGCATCGACCCCTCCGTCGTGAACGGCACAGTTACGGTGGACGCGGTGTTCGATGAGCCGCTGCCACCAGGGGCGCGCTCGGACCTGAGCGTGGACGGGACCATCGAGCTGGAAAACCTTAAGGACGTGTTGTACGTCGGCCGGCCGGTGCACGGCCAACAGGACGCCACTATTAGCCTCTTCAAGATTACGCCCGATGGCTCGGAGGCCTCGCGTGTCAATGTGAAACTCGGGCGTCAGTCAGTGACCACCATGGAAGTAGTCTCCGGCTTGCAGGTCGGGGACAAAGTGATCCTGTCGGATATGTCGCAGTGGGACAACGTGGACCGTATCCGGCTGAAATAACGGCTTTTGGCGCAGCGCGGCGAAGATTTCTAAACATTTTCAGGTTCCCACAAGACGGGAATGCAGGCTACAACGTCTCAGTCACCAGGGGTGGTGCTCGTGGTCCGCAGGGGTTGCCTCATGACGGCACTGGCTCGAATCACGCTGGCAAACCGGTGTATTGGAACAAAGTTGACCTTCCCGGCGTATACCAAGGACATGGAGCGACTCCCAGCGCTTGCCGTGTGGCCGCAAGCTGCTGCTAAGCCGGGGAAGCCTTGATGCGAGCGATCTGGCAAGACATTCGGTTCGGGGCGCGGATGCTGGGCAAGCATCCGGGATTCACCGCTATCGCCGTGCTCACCTTGGCGTTGGGCATTGGCGCGAACACCGCCATCTTCTCGCTGGTTAGCCAAGTCCTGCTGCGGCGCCTGCCAGTGCAAAATCCCGACGAATTGGTGCTGCTGCGCTCGCCCGGGCTTATGACCGGCCACGTCTGGAGCGACGGCGACGAAGCGCAATCCTTTTCTTATCCCGTGTACAAAGGGCTTCGCGATAGCAACAGCGTTTTTTCCGGGATGCTGGCGCGCTTTGTTTTTCCCGCAACTATCGCCGAGCACGGGCAAACGGAGCGCGGCTCCGGCGAACTGGTATCCGGCAACTATTTTGACGTGCTCGGTGTGCGTCCGGCGCTTGGCCGGCTGTTCATGGCCGAAGATGATCGCGTGCCCAGTGCGCAGCCGGTCGTCGTATTGAGTCACGCGTATTGGACGCATCGCTTTGGCGGCAACGCTAATGTTTTGAATCAATCGCTGCTGGTGAACAATACCGAGCTGACAGTCGTGGGCGTGGCGCAAGCCGGCTTCACCGGAATTCAGGTTGGGCAATCCGCCGATATCTTCGTTCCGCTGATGATGAAAGCGCAGATGACGCCGGAACGAAACGGGCTAGAGGAATGGAACAACTATTGGCTGGCTGTTTTCGCGCGCCGCAAACCGGGCCTGTCGATGGCGCAAACGCAAGCGGGCATCAATGCGGCGTATCGCCCTTTGCTGCAGGAACAGCTTGGGCAGATAAAAAGTTGGGGACCGGAGAAACGGCAAAAATTTCTGGACAAGCAGATCTTGCTGGTTTCTGGAGCGAAAGGCCGAACCACACTGCAGCATGATTCCGGCGAGGCGCTCACCGCGCTGTTCGTGATGGTCGCGCTGGTGCTGCTGATTGCGTGCAGTAACGTCGCCAATTTGCTTCTTGCGCAAGGTGCCGCGCGCCAACGCGAACTGGCTATCCGTGCCGCGATGGGCGCCAGCCGTGGCCGCATGATCCGGCAATTATTGGCGGAGAGCCTGCTCTGCGCGATGGCCGGAGGCACGCTGGGCCTGCTGATCGGCGTCTGGCTGATGAATCTACTTACGCCAATCGTGGCCGCTAACCTTTCGATCAAGGGATTGAGCACCCACTTGGACACTGGCATTTTGGCTTTCGCGGCGGTAGCAACGATCGTCTCCGGAATTTTCTTCGGACTTATCCCCGCATGGCGCGTTACGCGCACGGCTGTGGCGCAAACGTTGAAGGATCAAGCTACGACGACTTCGGCGGGCACCTCACACGTTGGTGCGCGAAAAATACTTGTCGCGGCGCAGGTGGCGTTTACGCTGCTTCTTCTTGCCGGCTCATTCCTTTTCGCGCGCACCTTGTCGAACTTGCGTAACCAAAATCTCGGGTTGCGCACGGAAAATGTCATCGCGTTCACTATTTCGCCGATTCTGAATGGCTACGACACGCCGCGCAGCATCGCTTTGCTTGACCAATTGCGCGCGCGAATGGCCGCGGTTCCGGGGGTGCGCGCGGTGGGCACCTCTGAACTGGGCACGCTGACGGGCAGCGACATGGGAAGCAACATCACCGCAGAGGGCAGCAAAGATCTTAGCGCCGACGATTCGCACGTCAACTTCGATCCGATTAGTCCGGGCTATTTTGCAACACTGGGCGTTCCTTTGCTCGCCGGGCGAGAGTTTACTGACGGTGATGGTCCCGGCAAAACGAAAGTAGCGATCATCAGCGAAGCGATGGCCAAGAAGTATTTTGTCGGACGCAATCCCATAGGCCTTCACTTTGCATTTGGCGGCGGCAATGATGTGAAGCCGAATATTGAGATCGTGGGCATGGTGAAGAATGTAAAGCAGTCTCATGTGCGCGATGGAGATGTGCCCTTCATCTATGTGCCTTACGCGCAGGGATCCACGATTCGCGAAATGACTTTCTACGCTTACACGCAGCAGGATCCATTGCTTGCCGTGTCCGCGCTGCGAAGTACGGTTCGCGAACTGGATGCCAACCTGCCAATTTTTGACATTAAGACCATGGAGCGCGTCGTCGATCAAGACTTGTTCGGCGAGCGCATGGTGGCGGCGCTGTCGGCCAGCTTCGGCACATTAGCTGCGCTGCTTGCGGCTATGGGTATTTACGGCGTACTGGCATATCTTGTGGTGC
>Ga0137403_10010715_pt1 | contig 10140 bp, 10 predicted proteins | sample CZOMad2_1_16fung_FD_122057 | JGI IMG/M metagenome (GOLD analysis project Ga0137403, IMG submission 122057) | Vadose zone soil fungal communities from Angelo Coast Range Reserve, California, USA - CZOMad2_1_16fungal (Hybrid Assembly) | ecosystem: Environmental > Terrestrial > Soil > Vadose zone... | reverse complement strand
ACCGACAAAGAGATGCGTCAGGTCATAGCCGGCGGAAGATTTCTTGGCCCGCGTGCCCGTGGTGATGATCTCGCCGTCGCCGCGCACCACCTTCAGCGCCAGTACGTTGTCGCGCATAGTGCCGTAGCGCACTGCATTGGTGCCGGACGCCCGCGTCGAGGTCATGCCGCCGAGCGAGGCGTCGGCGCCGGGATCGATCGGGAAAAACAGCCCCTGGTCGCGGAGATGCTCGTTGAGCGCCTTGCGGGTCACGCCGGGCTGGATCACGCAATCCAAATCTTCGGCATGGACCTCGAGAATCCTGTTCATGTCGCGCAGGTCGACGCAGACGCCGCCGGCCGGCGCATTGACCTGCCCCTCCAGCGAGGTGCCGGTACCAAAAGCGATCACGGGAACGCGGTGTTTGGCGCAGATCCGCACCACGTCCTGGATATCGGCGGTTTCCTGCGCCATCACGACCGCGTCGGGCGGCTGGGTCGGCAGCCAGGTGGTGGTATGGGCATGCTGTTCGCGCACGGCCTGCGAGGTGATCAGCCGGTTGCCGAACCGCGCCGCCAGCGCCTCAACGGCGCCTGCCAGCGCCTGCGGCTCCGGCCGCTTCAGAGTGTCCAATGTCGTTGTTGCCACGCAAAATTCCTCCCGGCTTTAGACGACCGTGGCAAAGGATATATAAGGGGTCAAGAGAGCTGATCGAAACAAGGAATGGATGATGACGACCGATGCCGCCGCCAAGGATGCTATCGAGCATATGCCGCTACCGCCTGCGCCGTTCCTGTCGTCGATCATGCAGATCGAGCCGCAATGGATCGACCACAATGGCCACCTCAACATGGCCTATTACAACGTGATGTTCGACCGCGCGATCGACGAGATGTGGCTGCAGCTCGGCATGGGCCCGGGCTATGTCAGGGAACGCCAGGGCTCGAGCTTTACCGCCGAATGCCATGTGCGGTACCTGCGCGAGATACACCTCGGCGATCCCGTGCAGATCTCGATCCTGCTACTGGGCGCCGACGAAAAACGGTTGCATACGTTCGAGGAATTGCGCCACGCTACCGAGGGCTGGCTCTCCGCCACCTCGGAAAACATGACCATCCATATCGACATGAAGGCCCGAAGAACCGCGCCGTTTCCGCCCGACATTCGCGCCCGGGTGCAGGCGGTGATGAATGCCCATGCGGCCGTGTCGCGCCCCGAGGGCATCGGCCGGAAAGTGACGATGCCCTCGAAATAGCGCGTGACCGGCGTCAGACCTGCGTGCGTCCGCGCACCAATCCGACCACCGCCGAGACCAGGAACAGGATCACGGCGATGAAGAAGATTGCCTTGGCGATTTCGACCGAAGCGCCGGCGATGCCGCCGAAGCCCAGAATACCTGCGATCAGTGCAACGACCAGAAACGTAACGACCCAGCTCAGCACGACACCACCTCTATTGCCTGTTTCTCTCTCGATGCTGCGACCAAGCCGCCGCACATCGGCTGCAGAAACAATCCAGGCCGGAAACGAAGGTTCCGGGCGACGAAATCCCGAAATTTGATGATTTCGGCGGAACAAAATCGCGGGGCAGCCTCGAAATAAGGCGCGCAAACGCGGCGGGATAACACCTGTCAAAACGGCCGAACAGGCCCTATATGGCCCTTAATCCCTGTTATGAAGGCTCCCCTTTACCGCCTCACGGTGCCATCGTGGGGCCGAGACGATTCGACAAATGACCGAGCCGAGCAAACTGCCCCATCACGGCGTTCCCGAGCACCAGCCCGCGGCTGGCGGCATCGCCGCGCGTGCGCGGGCTGCAGCCGGCCCACAATATCTCACCGGCCTCAATCCCGAACAGCGCGATGCGGTCGTGACGCTGGACGGCCCGGTTCTGGTGCTGGCCGGCGCCGGCACCGGCAAGACCCGCGTGCTGACCACGCGCATCGCCCATATCCTGAGCCAGGGCCGGGCCCGGCCGCATGAAATCCTGTCGGTGACCTTCACCAACAAGGCGGCGCGCGAGATGAAGCTGCGGCTCGGCCAGATGCTCGGCCAGGCCGTGGAAGGCATGCCGTGGCTCGGCACCTTCCACTCGATCGGCGGACGCATCCTGCGCTTCCACGCCGAACTGGTGCAGCTCAAATCCAATTTCACCGTGCTCGACGTCGACGATCAGGTCCGCCTGCTCAAGCAGCTGCTGCAGGCCGAGAACATCGACGACAAGCGCTGGCCGGCGCGCATGCTGGCCGGATTGATCGACGGCTGGAAAAACCGTGGCCTGACGCCGGCACAGGTGCCGGCGGGCGAAGCCGCGGTATTCGGCAATGGCAAGGGCGGCAAACTCTACGCCAGCTACCAGGAGCGGCTGAAGGTCCTCAACGCCGCCGATTTCGGCGATCTGCTGCTGGAGAACATCCGGCTGTTTCGTGAGCACCCTGATGTACTCCGGCAGTATCAGAACCGGTTCAAGTTCATTCTGGTCGACGAATATCAGGACACCAACGTCGCACAGTATCTGTGGCTGCGGCTGTTGTCGCAGGCGCCGTCGCGGCCGGGCGTGCCGCATTCTTCCGTCATTCCGGGAGCCGTCGACTCTCCCGTCATTCCTCCTCCCGTCATTCCGGGGCACGCCGAAGGCGCGAACCACGATGTGCAATCGCACATCGGGGAATCCAGAAGTGAAGAGGACTCAGCTCGAGGTTCCGGGTTCGCACCTGACGGTGCGCCCCGGAATGACGTCGGAAATGTCACGCCGCAAGCCCCTCTCAAGAACATCTGCTGCGTCGGCGACGACGACCAGTCGATCTATGGCTGGCGCGGCGCGGAGGTCGACAACATCCTGCGCTTCGAGCACGATTTTCCTGGCGCCAAGGTGATCCGGCTCGAACGCAACTACCGCTCCACCGGCCACATCCTCGCCGCCGCCTCGCATCTGATCGCGCATAATGAAGGCCGGCTCGGCAAGACGCTGCGCACCGAGGATGTCGACGGCGAAAAGGTCACCGTCACCGGCGCCTGGGATTCGGAAGAGGAAGCCCGCGGCATCGGCGAGGAGATCGAGGACCTGCAGCGCGCCGGCGAGAGGCTCAACGAGATCGCGATCCTGGTGCGGGCGTCCTACCAGATGCGCGAATTCGAAGACCGCTTTGTCACGCTCGGCCTGCCCTATCGCGTGATCGGCGGGCCGCGGTTCTATGAGCGCGCGGAAATCCGCGACGCGCTGGCTTATCTGCGCGTCATCAACTCACCGGCCGACGATCTCGCCTTCGAGCGCATCGTCAATGTGCCCAAGCGCGGGCTCGGCGACGCCACCGTGCAGATGCTGCATGACCATGCCCGCAAGCGACGGATACCTCTGTTCGAGGCGGCGCGCGCGGTGGTCGAGACCGACGAATTGAAGCCGAAGGCACGCGGGTCCTTGCGCGATCTCGTGCTGCAGTTCGACCGCTGGCGCGCCCAGCGCGAGGTGATCTCGCACACGGAATTGGCCGAAATCGTGCTCGACGAGAGCGGCTACACCGAGATGTGGCAGAAGGACCGCTCGGCGGACGCCGCCGGCCGGCTCGAAAACCTTAAAGAGCTGGTGCGTTCGATGGAGGAATTCGAGAACCTGCAGGGCTTTCTCGAACATATCGCGCTGGTGATGGACCGCGACGGCGGCGGCGAGGACGACGCAGTCTCGCTGATGACGCTGCATTCGGCCAAGGGATTGGAATTCGACAACGTGTTCCTGCCCGGTTGGGAGGAAGGCCTGCTTCCGAGCCAGCGCACGCTCGATGAACAGGGCCGCGCCGGGCTGGAGGAAGAGCGCCGGCTTGCCCATGTCGGGCTGACCCGGGCGCGCCGCCGCGCCAAGCTTTATTTCGCCACCAATCGGCGCATTCACGGCACCTGGACGACCACGATCCCCTCGCGCTTTCTCGACGAATTGCCGTCAGCCAGCGTCGAGATCACGGAATCCAAGGGCGGCGCCGGCTGGGGCGGCACCGGCGGCTATGGCCCCTCGCGCTTCGACAATGTGGAATCCTTCGGCTCGAGCTACACCACCCCGGGCTGGCAGCGCGCGCAGGCCAATCGCGCGCGCGGCAGCAGGGGGCAGGCGCGCGGCGGTTTCGACGAGGAGCAGTCGTCCTATTCGGCGCGCGACAGTTTTGGTGGAGGCTTTGCCGCCAAGAAGCGCGCGCCGCTGACCATCGAGGGCGAATTGGTCGCGAAATCCACCGGCACGGTGTCGGAGTTCTCGCTGGACGATCGCGTGTTTCACCAGAAGTTCGGCTACGGCCATGTCGTCAAGGTCGACGGCAACAAGCTCACCATCGCCTTCGAGAAGGCCGGCGAGAAGAAGGTCGTCGACAGTTTCGTCGAGCGGGCGTGAAGGATTCAACCGCGCGTCGATAGGCGATACCTGAATATCGCGCCATAAGCTTGGTCGTGGGGCCGTACGGCAAATGCGGCGACGAGAACGGCGACTTGACATCATCGACCATGACCTCATCGACGTCGGCATTGACGATCCGGCCGGCCCGGCCGGAGGAATATGACGCTCTCGGCAAGATGCTGGTCGCCGCCTACGCGGCCTTGCCGGGAATGCCGTCGCCCGATGAACAGCTCGACTATTACGCCATGCTCGCCAATGTCGGCGGACGCGCCGCCAAGCCGGCGCTGACGGTGTTCGTCGCCACCGACGATGCCGGCAGATTGCTCGGCAGCACCGATTTCATCGACGACATGACCCAATATGGCTCCGGCGGCACGGCGTCGGCCGTCACCGACGCGGCCGGCATCCGGCTGCTTGCCGTCGACGACGCCTATCGGGGCAAGGGCGTCGGCAAGGAACTGACCCGTTTCTGCATCGAACGCGCCCGCGCCATCGGCAAGAACCGCCTCGTGCTGCACACGACCAGGGTGATGCAGGCGGCCTGGGCCATGTATGAAGGCCTCGGCTTCGTCCGGTTTCCCGACATCGACTTCCGGCAGGGCAACCTCGACGTCTTTGGCTTCCACCTGAACCTGGCAAGCGCCGCAGCGGCGCGCTGAACTCTTGGCGAAACTCTTCGCGACGGAGAAATCGCAACTCCATCCTTCATGGGTCTTGACCATTCGGGACCTCATCGTATCAGATGATCCCATGTTTCGGGGCAGTTCTGTTTTGTTGATTGTTTTATTGACCGCGCCGTCGCTGGCAGCGGCGGAGACGATGAGTTTTGCGGAGACAGCGGCGCTCCTGGCCAAGAGCTGCGCCGCGGACATCGAAACCAATTGCCGCGGGGTCAATCTCGACTCCAACCGGCTCAAGGAATGCCTGTCGCGCAACCGGGATGCACTGTCGGCGCCGTGCGCCGAGAACTATCTCAAGACCTTCGATGCGATCCAGAAGCGCGTCGCGGCGCGCACGGCGGTGGCCAATGCGTGCACGCGGGAAATCGTCAAAGTGTGCGGGGGCTCGACCAAGGAAACCAGTAAATCGGTTCCCTGCCTGACGACGGCACAGGGCGTCGGCGCACGATGCATCCAGGCGATCGGCGACGCGGGGTATCGATGAGACCATCCGCGAAAAGAGGCCTGCGCGGCCTCGCTTTGCTGGCGGTGCTGCTCGTCGCCGCCGCGCCGGTCTCGCCGTCGCGCGGCCAGGCGGCGACGCGCGACGACATCATCGGCCAGCTCAGCCGGTTCGAGATCGCGCCGGAACTCGATCTCGCGGCGTTGCGCCAGAAGACGCTGGAGCGATCGCGAATCCGGTCGAGAACCGAACCGGAGGCATCGAAGCGCCCGCCGATTGCGCCCGAGCTTCAGGGCCTGCCCGGCTTCAACGTCGACATCCAGTTCGATACCGACACGCCGATCGTCCGGCCGCAATCCTATGAGACGATTGGACGCATCGCCGATGCGCTCGTGCAGGTGAAGCTGTTGCCTTACAGCTTTTTGATCGTCGGCCATATCGAGGCGAACGGAAAGCGTGAGAGCAATGCGATCCTGAGCCAGCGCAGGGCCGACGCGATCCGCGACATCCTGGTCAATACGTTCAAGATCTCCGCGAAGCGGCTCCAGGCGATCGGGCTCGGCGAGGAGCAACTGCTCGACCCTCCGCATCCCACGGCGTCCGCCAACCAGCAAATGCAGATCCTGACCGTCGCCAAAATGCCCGAGCAGAGCGAGCAGCCCGCCCGGCCGGAGACGAGCGCGCCCGCACCGGCGAAAAAGCCGACCAGGAAGAAAAAGTAGAACGTTAAGGTGTCGTCTCGGCCGGATTGCTGACCCTTCCAAGGTTTACGGCAGCATCGATGACGTTATGCCGCAGGCCTCGACGCGCGTCCGGGCGGCCAGGCTCGGCGAAAACGGCTGCTCGCGGCCCGCATTTCGCAGCGCAGGATAACCCGCAAATGCAGGCCGTCACTGTTGCGAAAATGCCATAGAGACGCCCCCCATTTCATGGTCTATAGGGACGTGCAACTCTCCATTTGACTTCGCCCACGCGAGCAAAACATGAGTGGCCTGTTCCGGCGTCAGTTAACCGACTACGTCGAATATCATCGCGACCCCTGGAATAGCCTGATGCACGTCTTCGGCATCCTGTTCCTGTTTCTGGCCGCAATTCTCCCGCTGAGCCTGGTGCAAGTCAGCGCCTTCGGCGTCGACACCAGTCTGGCGGTTATCCTGTCCCTGCCCGTCCTTGTTTATTGGCTGTTGCTCGATACCGCTCTCGGTATCGCGATCCTCGCTGCCGCGATCGTGCTGCTTTCGGTCGGTGCCATGATCGTGAGCTCGGTCAGCACGATGTCAATGTGGTCGATCTTCGCCACATTGACAGTCCTCGGCGTAGGAGCGCAGATCGTCGGCCACCGGGTCTTCGAGCGGCGGCAGCCGTCGCTGGTGGATAATCCGAGCCACCTGTTGCTCGGTCCGATGTTTGTGATGGCGAAATTGTTCATTGCGCTTGGGTTCCGGCACGATCTCGCCGCAATCATTGCGCCAACCCCGTCTACCGTCTCGGCTTCATGACACCCGTTCTTGTCACCGGAGGCAGCGGCTTTATCGGACAGCACCTGGTAGCGGCGCTCCTCGCGAGAGGTAGCCGTGTGCGGGTTCTCGACCTTCGCTGCCCGACGCGCGCGCCATCGGATGTTCAGTATATCGACGGTTCGGTGCTCGATCGGGGCGTCGTGGACGAGGCGCTCATCGACGTCGAGGAAGTCTACCACCTCGCCGGCCTCCCTGGCATGTGGATGCCGGACAGAAATGATTTTCACGAGGTCAATTGTCGCGGCACCGAAATCATGCTTGCCGCCGCGCGGAAGCGCGGCGTTTCCCGATTCCTGCATTGCTCGACCGAATCCATCCTGTTCCATCCCGAGCGATCCGGCGAAACGGCCGCGGAAGACATCCTGCCGCCCGCCGATGCCATGCCGGGCGCCTATACGCGCTCGAAAGCGCTCGCCGAGCATCGGGCGATCGAGGCGGCGGCTTCCGGATTCCCCGTCGTGATCGGTACGCCGACCATGCCGGTCGGCGCGCATGACCACAATTTGACCCCGCCGGCCGCGATGCTGCGGCATTTTCTCGACCGCAGGCTTCATCTGTACCTCGATTTCATCGTGAACCTGGTCGATGTGCGCGATGTGGCATCCGGCCTCATCCTCGCGATGGAGCGCGGACGGATCGGGCAGCGCTACATCTTCGGCGGCGAGAGCATCCGGATGAAAAACATACTTCGGCTCGTGGGCGCGATCAGCGGCCGCCGGCCTGTCTTCGTCCCGGTTCCCGCCAGGATCGCCGAGATCTCGGCAGCCATGCTCGAATTCGTCGCGGACCATGTGACGCGGCGGCCTCCGACCGGGACCGCCGAAGGCGTGCGGATCGCATTGCGATCGACGGAATTGTCGATCGAGAAAGCCCGGCGCGAACTGGGCTATGCGCCGCGGCCGGTCGAGCCCGCTTTGCGCGAGACACTCGCCCGTCTTCGTGGCCTTGAGAACAAGGGCGAAATGTTCGATATGGACCAACGTGCCGCGCGCACGCCCGCCGAATAGCCGGCATAGCGGCTGATCCCATTTGATATTGTGAATTCAGGCATGCCTAACGATCCCGCTCAATTTCTTACCTCTGCATTCAGCGGTTGGACGACGACCTGGCCCACCCAATTGCTGGCGCTGATCTGGCTGGCGTGGCTCGCGAGCTGGGTCGCGGCGTCGTTCTGGTCCGGCCAGACCAAGAAACATATAATGACGCTGGAGTCGGGCCGTTACCGCATTCCCATTCTCGTCGGCGCCATCCTGTTCACGCCCGTGACCGGGCGCCTGCTGGGAGAGCAGCCGGTCTGGCAATTCGGCAATCTCGGTGTCTACATTCTTGCCGCCATCACGGTCGCCGGAATCTCCTTCACCTGGTGGGCGCGGATCCATCTCGGACGTTTCTGGTCGAACGCGATCACGCACAAGGAAGGCCATCGTGTCATCGACACCGGCCCTTACGGATTCGTGCGTCACCCGATTTATACCGGACTGATCACCGGCATGCTGGCGACGGGTGTCGCGGTCGGAACGGTGACCGCGATGCTGGGCGCCGTGCTGATCTCGCTCGGAATGTGGCAAAAGGCCCGCATGGAAGAAGGTTTTCTGACGACGGAGCTCGGCGCGGATGCCTATGGCTCCTATTGCCGCCGCGTCCCCATGATCATTCCATTTCTGCCGCAGCGTTAGAACTCATCTCGCTCCAGACTGATCCTGAAGTCATCGCGCTCTGGTCGGCGTCGCGAGCGAACTGCCGACTGCGGAGGTCTGCACCGCCGTCGCGCCGGCCGGCAGAAGATGACGCGGAATGACGATGCGTTGGCCGGCTGCGAGCGGCGCACTCTCTGACAATTTATTGGCCTGGACCAGCGACCAGAGCGGCACGTGGTAATCCGTCGCGAGCTTGTTGAGCGTCGTTTGCGTTTTGCCCGGCCGCACGATCAACGGGGCGCCGCTGTCCCATAGTTCGACCGCCGCCTTGGGCGGCACCACATAGCGCAGCGGTATGGGATCGCTGTCGGCTTTCGCCGGGACGCGCGTGAGCTGGGTGACCATGCTGACCAGCTGCGCGTGAACATCATCCATCTTGTCGATATTGATGTGCGTGACTTCGTCGTGGTCCTTGAGGTCGAAACTGGCGTAGTGCCCCCGATAACCCGGCACCGCGACAATGTCCCCGCCCCCCAGAATGCTGGTCGACAGGAAGATGTTGATGAAGCGCTCGACGTTGAGCGGAACCTTCGGGCTGGCATGCGCCGGATCGACGGTGACGACCAGGCTGACCGAAATGTTCTCGGCCTCGAGCGTTTCAGCGAACTTCAGGGCGCAAAGCCCGCCCATCGAATGGCCGATCAGAACGATCGGCGCGGGAGCCTCGCGGTATTCGCGGATTGCGATCTCGGCGATCAGGCGGCAGATCGTGAATTCATAGACACTGGCCTTGATGCCGGCCTGCTCGAGACGATCGGTCAAACGATCCATGCCGCGCGAGAAGATGGGCCCGAGCGCCCCACGGAACAGATAGGCCCGCGGCTGCGGCTGGGGCGGCGGCTGGCTGTCGGTCTCGCCGGGAGGCGGCGGGCTGATCAACGGCGTGGCGCTGGCGGCCGGGTCCTCGCGCAAGGCTGCGGCAGGACCTGCCAGCAACGGCGCAAGCGAACCGGCATAGGCCAGGAGCGCCATTCCGACCGCCAAAACCGTCATTCGGGTCGGACTGATCATGCGCGTTCCGCTCGGCCCCCGATACGCAGCAGGAACACGTTTCCCTGCCGCCCAAGGCCTTCTGGTTAAGACCTTCGCCATTCAGGGGTTTTCTGGCCGACGAATCGGCGGAATTTGAGGCGCAAGCTACCCCGGAACGTCCAGGCCGCCTAGTTGCGGGAGGTCGTGGCCCTCGAATCCCAACGGGGATTTGCGGCGCTGGTCTGCGGGAATGGCGCCGCTGCCGGCGATAGCGGCCGGCGGAACACGACGGAATCGATGGCGCTGATCACCTTCTGCTGCATGATCAGGTTCTTCTCGATCGTGATATGGCCTACTCCGGGCACCGTGTGCACGTCGACATTGTCCAGCTTGCCGCGGAAATCCTTGGTCCTGGTGACGGGCTCGCCGGCTCCGTTCGCGATATAGAAATTGATGTAGCGCTCGGCATTGCC
>Ga0137403_10010714_pt1 | contig 10140 bp, 11 predicted proteins | sample CZOMad2_1_16fung_FD_122057 | JGI IMG/M metagenome (GOLD analysis project Ga0137403, IMG submission 122057) | Vadose zone soil fungal communities from Angelo Coast Range Reserve, California, USA - CZOMad2_1_16fungal (Hybrid Assembly) | ecosystem: Environmental > Terrestrial > Soil > Vadose zone... | reverse complement strand
CGATCATGTCGCGGGTGAACGCGTTCAGCTTGTCCGGACGATTCAAGGTGATCGTGGCGATCTTGTCCTTCACCTCGTAGAGCAGGTCACTCATGGGTCGTGCTCCTGTACGCGAATGGTAGTGGCGCTAGTCCTTCGGCAGGCCGAGGACGCGCTCGGAGAGGATGTTGCGAAGAATCTCGGACGTGCCGGCGCGGATGCCGCTGCCCCGCGCCAGCAGCTCGTAGAACTCCCACTGGCCGTCGTCGGGCGCCCATTCCGAGCCGTGGGCGATCTGCGAGTACGGCCCGATCGCCTCGGTGGCGACGTGCGCCAGCTCCTGGTCGAGCTGGCTCCAGAAGAGCTTCGAGGTCGAGCCCTCGGGCCCCGGCGCGCCGCCGCGCAGGATCTTGGTGAGGCTCCGGTAGCCGTTGAGCTGGAGCGCCTGCTCGCCGATCCAGAGCGCGGCCAGCTTCTGCCGGAGGATCGGATCGCCGCCCTTGCGCTGCTCTTGCACGAGGCGCACGAGCCGGTGCAGCGCGTTCCGCAGCGATATATGACGGATGAAGGTCAGCAGATCCCTCTCGTACGCCAGCGTGGTGATGGCAACGCTCCATCCTTCATTGAGCTTTCCCACGAGGTTTTCCATCGGGACCTTCACGTTGTCGAAGAAGACCTCGTTGAACTCGGCCTCGCCGGTGAGCTGGCGGAGCGGCCGCACCGTGATGCCCGGCGTCTTCATGTCGACGAGCAGGAAGCTGATGCCCTTGTGCTTGGCGGAGGTCGGGTCGGTGCGGACGAGCAAGAAGCACCAGTCGGCGACGTGCGCCATGCTGGTCCAGACCTTCTGACCGTTCACGACGAAGTGGTCGCCGTCGCGCACGCCGCGCGTCTGGAGGTTCGCGAGGTCGGAGCCCGCGTTCGGCTCCGAGAATCCCTGGCACCAGAGCTCGTCGGCCGTGAGGATCTTCGCCAGGTGGCGCTGCTGCTGCGCGCGGGTCCCGTACTTCATGAGCGTCGGGCCGAGCATCGACACGCCGCCGCGATTGACGAGCTGCGGTGACTCGGCGCGCGCCATCTCCTGGTAGAGGATGACCATCTCGACGATGGTCGCGCCGCGGCCGCCGAACTCCTGCGGCCAGTCGATCCCGACGTAGCCCGCCTCGCACATCTGCTTCTGCCAGGCGCGGAGCTTCCGGACCTCGTCGCGGTCGGCGCGCGAGGCCGCGAACGCGCGGCCGCGCAGATCGTCCGGCAGGTTGGCCTCGAGCCAGCCGCGGACTTCCTTGCGAAACGCTTCTTCGCGGTCGCTGAAGTCGAAGTTCAGGCTCCGCCCCCCTCTCGACTCCCCCGCGTACACGCTGGGTGGAGTCTCGCGGGGCTCACTGCATCACCACGCCGCCGTCGACGTTCAGGGACTGGCCTGTGATATTGCGCGCTTCGTCGGAGGCCAGGAACACGGCGGCCCAGCCGATGTCCTCCGGGGTCTGCTCGCGCTTCATCGGCGTGATATCGGCCACGCGCTTGTCGAAGACCTGGCGCGCCGTCATGCCCTTGAAGGCGGGATTGGTCTCGGCCAGGTGCGCGGCGAGCTTCTGCCAGAAGTCGGTCCAGAGGACGCCCGGACAGATCGCGTTCACGGTCACGCCGTGGGGCGCCAGCTCCTTGGCGATGATGCGCGTGAGCGTGATCACGCCCATCTTGGCCACGCTGTAGGGCGGCATCGTCGGCGCCGAGATGGGCCCGGCGATCGAGGCGATGTTCACGATGCGGCCCGCCTTCCGCTCGATGAAATAGGGCGTGATCGCCTTGCACGTCAGGAAGACCGACTTCGTGTTGACCGCGAAGGTGCGGTCCCAGTCCTCCTCGGTGTTGTTCGTGAAGGGCATCCCCGGAGGCCCCGCGGCCCCCGCGTTGTTCACGAGGATGTCGATCTTGCCGAACGACTCGCGCGTGCGGTCGACCATCGTCTTGACGTCGGCGGCGCTGGTGACGTCGGCCTTCATGGCGAGGACCTTGCGGCCCAGCCCCTTGACCTCGCCGGCGACCTTCTCCGCGTTCAGCACCTGGATGTCGGGGATGGCGATATCGGCGCCTTCGCGCGCCATCGCCAGCACGATGCCACGGCCGATCCCGCTGCCTCCGCCCGTCACGACCGCGACCTTGCCGGCGAGCCGCATTGAGTCCCCCTCGATCTATAATCGGTGCCCCGGAGGGACCCATGACAGCACACCAGCTCAGAAGCCGCAACTGGTTCGGGCGCAACGACCTCGACGGCTGCGTCCATCGCTCGTGGCTCAAGACCGAGGGGTTCAGCGACGCCGTGTTCGACGGCCGTCCCGTCATCGGCATCGCCAACTCGTGGTCCGAGCTCACGAACTGCAACGCGCACCTCCGGCAGGTCGCCGACGCGGTCAAGCGCGGCGTGTGGAGCGCGGGCCCCCGGGATGCCCGAGTGGGGCAAGCTCTTCCTCGACCACGTGCTGCAGGCCAACGAGGGGTGCGACTTCGACTACCTGTCGGAGGGGCTCGACAACCCTCTGACACTTCCGGTAAGGGTTGCGCCCGGGCCAGAGCGGTGTAGAAACGCGTCGGGCGACTGCTCTAAAAATTACCGACCCCGCCGGCGACCCGTCCGAGTGAAGACAATATATCGATGTTATTCCAGATACTTACGACATAAATTTATCTGGCACCATCCGTGCTTAATCGAATGGCATGAAGACGACCTGGACGAGGCTCAAGGAAAGCGCATTCTGGAAGCACAGCAACTTCTGGCTCACTGTCGCGGCGATCGTACTTCCGTTCGGCTGGGTGCTCTTCGCGCTCAAGCTCGAGCCGGTCCGGGTACGAGCCCGCTACTTCCGCCGGAACTTCTGAAGCGCCACGCGTAGCGAACCGCCCGCCGCTCCGAGAGCGCGGGAGGCCTCGGCCGCGTTCCATCCGCTCCGCGCCATCAAGATCGCAACCCGCACCCGCCCACGCGATGCCTCGAGCGCCGTCCACGCTTGGCCGCGCGGCACGCCGGCCAGCTCGGCGACGAGTCTCAGCGCCCGCTCGCGAAGCTTGGCCGAGCGGGGCTGGAGGTCGACCATCCGGTTTCCGTAAACCCGACCGAGTCCCGTCATGCTCGCGGTCGTCAGGGTGTTCAGGACGAGCTTGGTGGCGGTACCGGCCTTGAGGCGCGTAGACCCCGCCAGCACCTCGGGCCCCGTCGCGGGCACGATCCGCAGATGGGCAGTCCGCCGCCCGCGCGGCTCTCTGAGCCCTTCGGCGTTGCAGGCGATCAGGACGGTCTTGGCGCCGCGCCCCCTCGCCGCCGTGAGCGCGGCGCGTACGAACGGCGTCACCCCGCTGGCGGAGATCCCCACGACGACGTCCCCCGCGCGCACGCGCGCGCGCACGGCCCGGCGGGCCGCCGCTTCGTCGTCCTCGGCTCCCTCGCGCGAGCGGAACACGGAGCCGCGCCCACCGGCGATGATCGCCTGCACGAGCCGACGCGGCGTCCCGAACGTCGGCGGGCACTCGGCCGCCTCGAGGACGCCGAGACGCCCGCTGGTGCCGGCCCCGACGAAGACAAGGCGGCCGCCGACGCGCAGCGCGGCGACGATCAGCTCCACCGCCGCGGCGATTTGCGACCGCACGCGTCCCACCGCGAGCACCGCTCGGTGATCCTCACGGTTCATCAGCGCCGCGATCTCTCGCGGGGTCAGGCGGTCGAGGGCGCGGCTTCTGGGGTTCGCGCGCTCGGTGGCGAGGCGCGCGTAGCGGATTCGCGAGGCCGTCACGCCCGCATGCTACTACTATCGGACGGTGCCTCCCGTCGAATCAGGTCTCGAGGTGCTCGTCCGCCACCGGCCGGCCATCGTGCGCGGGCAGCGCGTCGCGCTGCTCGCGCATCAGGCGTCGATCGACAGGCACTACGAGCACGCGGCCGCCCTCGTGCGCGATCTGCGGGCGGTGAAGCTCCGGTCGCTGGTGGCGCCGGAGCACGGACTGTGGGGCGCGCCCCAGGACCACATCCGGATCGCGGGCACCCGCGATCCGGTGACAGGCCTGCCGGTGTGGAGCCTCTACGGCGCGCGCCGCGAGCCGACCGCCGCGATGCTCCGGGGAATCGACACGCTCGTCGTGGATCTCCAGGACGTCGGCACCCGCTACTACACCTTCGTCTGGACCATGGCGCTCGCCATGCGCGCGTGCGCACGTACCGGTGTGCGGGTCGTCGTGCTCGACCGGCCGAATCCGCTCGGCGGCGCGCTCGTCGAGGGCAACGTGGCGGATCCCGCCTTCGCGTCCTTCGTCGGCCTCTATCCCCTGGCGATCCGTCACGGCATGACGATCGGTGAGCTGGCGCGCTACCTCAACGAGCGGCACGCCATCGGCTGCCGCCTCTCCGTCGTCCCGATGCGGGGCTGGCGCCGGACGATGCTCTGGGAGGACACCGGGCTTCCGTGGGTGCCGCCCTCGCCCAACATGCCGACGCCGGACACCGCGCGCGTCTATCCCGGCGGCTGTCTCCTCGAGGGCACGAACCTGTCGGAGGGCCGCGGCACGACGCGGCCGTTCGAGTGGATCGGCGCGCCCTTCCTCGACGCGCACCGGTATGCGGCCGCGCTCGAGCGCGAGCGGCTGCCGGGAGTCCGCTTCCGGCCCGCGCGCTTTCTACCGACGTTTCAGAAGTGGGCGGGGCGGCTCTGCGAGGGCGTCCAGGTCCACGTGACCGACGCGGCACGCTTCAAGCCGTTCCTCACCGGACTGGCCGAGATCGCGGTCGCGCGCCGGCTGTCGCCGCGCGGCTTCGCCTGGCGCCAGCCGCCCTACGAGTTCGAGAAGCGGCGCCTGCCGATCGACATTCTGTGCGGGACGGATGCGATCCGAAAGGCGCTCGAGGGTGGGACGCCGCTTCCAGCGATCGAGCGCGCGTGGCAGCGCGATCTCGAGCGCTGGAAGCGGCTGCGTGCTCGGTACTTGCTGTACTAGCTTCCGAAGACCCTCGAGAAGAAGTCCTGGATCGCGTGGCCGCTGTACTTCGCGCCCTCGACGATCGTGTTGCCGACACCCTTGAACGTTTCCTCGAAACCCGGGCCGAGCTTGCCGTCGCCGATCTTGCGGGCGCCGGCTTCGACCTGCTCCGTCGCGGCCTTGACCTTTGTATCGTCAGCCGCGCGCGCCGGCAGGGTCGAGCCCGTGACCACCGCGGCGGCCAGAATGAACGCCAGAAGCTTCATCACTACGCCCTCCTTCCGGTCCAGTGTACTCACGGCCTCGGACGAGGGTCGACTCGCTATCCGGTGTAGCCGCGCGAGTGCATGCAGTTCGAGTAGGCGGCCCGGTACTTCTCGTCGTTCTTCTTGTTCTCGTTGAGCCCGTAGAGTGTCCCGCCGCCCGCCCCGACGACTCCGCCGATCGCCGCGCCCTTGCCCGCGCCCTTTCCGCCTCCCGCGATCGCGCCGCCGGCGGCGCCGACCGCGGCGCCGACCACGGCGCCGATCGCGGCGTCGGTGACGACTTCCTTCGTCTTGTCCGTCTCACCGACCTGCGCCGCCGCATATCGGTTACAGGCATCGACGACCTCTTTCGTCGGCACCGCCGGCGCCGCCGGGGCCGGCGCGGCCTGCATAGACGGAGCGGACTTCACACTGGCTGGTCTCGGCTGCTGGATCAGGCGGCTGTTCGCCGGCGCCGGAGTCGGCTGAGCCACCTCCTGGTTCGAGCCCGACCAATTCGCGACGACGAGGCCGGTGACCAACGCGGTCGCCATGACGAGTGCCATCGCGAGCGCCGTCACCTTCCAGGGATTCCACTTGTCCATCACTTCCCTCCCTTGCCGGCACCATGAGCCGCGCCGCCCGCGTAGCCGTTCGAGCCGTTCGAGCCGACTTCGAGAGCGCTAGGTTTGCTACCGCTATTGTTGCTGGCGACCGCCCCGGGAACCGCATCGGACGTTTGCTGGTACCGGGCTACCACCTGGCCGAGGCTCTTTTCGTGAACGAGCCCTTGCGCCTTCATCCCCCGGAAGATCTGGCCCCACGTCTGCCCGGCCCGCCGCTTCGAGGCAATCTCTTCGAGCGTGAGTGGTCTGGACGCTTGTGTCGATCCGCTCGAGATCTTCGCGGCCACTCCGGAGCTCTGCGCCTGGTAGAGCGCCGAGGCGACCTTCTGATTGCCGAGCGAGAGCTTGTCGTAGGCGCGTGCGGTCGTGGGCGCCCCAGGCGGCTTGGGCTTCGTCTGGACCTGTGCGCCAGCGGCCGTCGCGATTGTGAGAACGCTCACGACCACGAGACCTGGGATCAGTCTGTGCCTACGCATAATCTGCCGGTAGAGAGAATTGCAGCAGCCATGCCAGATGACACCAGAAAGAAATCTTCAGGATTTTTCTGGCTTTTTTGTTTGAGCCCAGCGTGGCTGGCACCTCGGCGGTGTCACCAATCTGACAGTTAGGCGTGTATCGCAGGTCGAGGATGTCGAGCGGTCAGCAGCCTATAATTGTTCTGTGACCGACCTCGAGAGCCTCGTCGGCGAGCGGCTGGTCTTCGGTCTCGCCGGCCCCAAGCTGACCGACACCGACATCAAGCTCTTCCGCGAGACGCGCGCGGGCGGGCTCATCCTGTACCGCCGAAACTTCGAATCACCGGAGCAGCACACGCAGCTCCTGAAAGATCTCGAGTCCGCGCTCGACCGCCGCCTGCTCGTCGCCACCGATCACGAGGGCGGCCGCATCGTGATGCTCGGCCAGGGGACGACGATCTTTCCCGACAACCTCGCGGTGGGGACGGCGGGCGAAGAAGCGTTCCCGTACCGCCAGGGCGTGTTCGAAGCTCGTGAGCTGCGCCGACTGGGAGTGGACCTGAATTTCGGCCCTGTCCTCGACGTCCTCACGGATCGCTACAGCCCGAACATCGGGATCCGGTCGTACGGCAAGGATCCCGGCCTGGTGACTCGCTACGGTCTCGCCCGGATCAAGGGCATGCAGAAGGGCGGCGTCTCGGCGTGTGCCAAGCACTTCCCCGGCAAGGGCCACTCGCCTCTCGACGCCCACCTGAAGCTGCCGACGATCGACTCGACATGGGCCGAGATGAAGAGCACGCATCTGCCGCCCTTCCACGCCGCGATCGCGGACGGGATCGACTGCTTGATGACGAGCCATCCGGTCTATCCGAATCTCGACCCCTCGCGCGTGCCGGCGACGTTCTCCCGGCGCATCGTGCACGAGTACTTGCGGCAGGAGGCCGGATTCTCGGGCGTGATCATCTCGGATGACCTCGAGATGGGGGCGATCGGCGAGACGTGCCCGATCGGCGAGGCGACGATCAAGACAGCGGCGGCGGGCCACGACCTCCTGCTCGTCTGCCACACCGAGCCGGCGCAGCGCGCCTCCGCCACGGCGCTCCTGGACGCTTATCGGTCGGGCGCGCTCCCGGTGCGCGATCTCGAGGCATCGGTCGAGCGTATTCGACGCATGCGAGCCCGTCGGACCGTCCGCTTCGAGGGGGGGCCGCCCGCGGCCGAGCCCGACGCCGCGCCGCTCGCGCGCGCGATCGCGACGCGCGCGGTCACCGTCGTCTCGGCCGGCCGGCCCGAGCTGCGGCGCGCGCTGAACGGGCGCGTCGGCGTCGTGTTCCCGCGCTTCTCGGATCTGGCGCCGAGGGTCACGATCGAGCCCGAGATCGCGGCCGAGAAAGCGTACATCGCCGGGGCGTTCGGGACGGCCGGTATCACGCCCGAGACACGGCTCGTCGGGATCGAGCCGACCGACACGGAGATCGCCGCCGCCGGAGCCCTGGCCGAGGCATCTGACGCGCTCGTGCTGTTCCTGTTCGACGCCCACCTCTACGCGTCGAACGCGAAGCTGCTCAAGGAGCTTCAGTCGAGGTCTCGCGCGCTCGCGGTCGTGCTCATGCGCGACCCGTACGACGCCGACATGCTCGCCCCGGGTGTTTTCGGCGTCACCGCGTACGGATTCCGGAAGTACCAGCTCGACGCGGTCATCGCGCGTCTCGTCCAGGGGTGAGCCGGCTTCCTCGACTGCCCGCCGAGATCCTCGCGATCGACTGGGGCTCGACTCCCGCCAAGCGGCAAATGTGCCGGGCGGTCCTGCGCGGCGGACGCTACGTCTTCTCGCCGCCGCGTCCCGTGAAAGACGTCGCCACGCTCGAGCTGGGCCCGGGCGTTCTCGCGGCGTTCGACTGTCCGATCGGTGTCTCGCGCGAGTACGCGGCGCTGGCCCAGCTCAGCTCGTTTCGAGGGGCCCTGGCCATCTTCGGCACGGGTCGATTCGAGCGCTTCTACGAGCCGGCCCGGCGCGCCGACATCGCGACCGAGCGGCCCTTCTATCCGGCCGGCCGCACGAAGGGGACCAGACGCGACGATCTCCGCGGGGTGCTCGGCGAGGCGGCATTCGCGCCGCGCGTCTGCGACCGCTTCGCCGGCGCGGGGCCGATCTTCTGGCTGGTCGGTGCGCGTCAGGTCGGGCGGTCCGCTGCGTACGTCTGGCGCGAGCTCATCGCGCCGCGCCTTGACCGCATCGCCCTCTGGCCGTTCGACGGGCCGCTGGCCGAGCTGCTCACGATGGGACGGCCGGTCATCGCCGAGATGTATCCCGCGTTCCTTCTGCGGACTCTCGGAGTCACGGTCGCTCGCAAGTCCGAGTCCGCCGCGCGGGCCGTGTGCGGTCGAGCGCTGCTGCGCCGGGTCGGCGCCGATGCTCGGCTCGATCTCGACGAGGTCCGGGCTCTCCTGCACGACGGTTTCGGCGAGTCCAGATCGGGTGAGGACCCGTTCGACGCCACGATCGCGTGCATCGGGCTCGCGCGACTCCTGCTCGACGGCAAGGTGCCGGAACCGCCGGAGACGGCGCGGGCCGTGGAAGGCTGGATCCTGGGGCTGTCTGCCGGGCAGCTCTAACAGAAACGGGGGCGAGCCCCGAAGAGCTCGCCCCCGTCGTGGATGGCGCCCGACGGCGCCGTTGCTTAGAGCTTCTTGCCCCCGCGCTCGGCCACGTTGGCTTCGAAGCTCTTCTTGCGCATGCGCTCGAGGAGCGCCGAGTACGATTCGGCCTGGATGATCCGGTCGAACTGACTGCGGTACGTCGAGACGAAGCTCACGCCGTCGATCTGCAGATCGTAGACGCGCCACCGACCATCCCGGAGATGCATCCGGTAGTCGAGCGTCAGCTCGCTGCGACGGTCCGTGATGATCTTGGACCGCACGGTGGCGTAGTTCGCATCGATGGCCTCGCCGGTGTACGTGATATTCTCGCCCGCGTAGGCCTCGACCCGGTTGACGTACGAGCGCTCGAGCAGCTCGGTGAAGAGCGCCACGAACTCGGCCCGCTCGTCCTGCGTGCGCGCGGCCCAATGACGCGACAGCGTGCGGCGGGTCACTTCCTCGAAGTCGAAGAGGTCGCGCGCAATCTTCCGGATCTCGGTCCGCTTGTCGGCCGACTGCCTGGGCGCGGCCGGCTCCGACTTCGCAGCAGGCTCGATGTCCTGCGTGAGATTCATCACCCGGATCACGGCCGTCTCCACGGTTTCCCGAGGACCCATCGCGGGGGCCGCGACGGCTCCGGCCATCATGATCCAGGCGGCGAGTGCCTTACCCATGGCTGATCCTCCGGGCGCCTATTTGAGCATCCGGCATGCCAGTGCCTGAATAAGCGGAAACCCTGTCATTTCAGTAGCCTCCAGATCATTTGATCGGCCTCATAATGGACAGAGTGGCAACCACCTCCGCGGAAAGACACGCGTCCAAACGAAGGACCGTGTGCGTGGGCGCGGACGTCGGCGGAACGTGGATCCGCATCGCCGTCTGGGCCGAGCAGCGAGTCGCGACCACCATCGTTCCCGCCGACCGCGATCTGCAGCAACTCGCGTCGGTCTTGCGTGCGCTGTGGCGTCGGCGCAGGTGGAGTCGGCGCCGCGTCGCCGCGCTCGTCGTCGCCTCGCGCGGCCTCTGGACGCCCGACGAGCGCCGGATCCTCGCGCGCGCGCTCCGCGGACTCGCGGCGCGTGTCCACGTGATCTCCGACGCACAGGCGGCGCTGCTCGGCGCGCTCGGCAAGCAGCCCGGTGTGCTGCTGCTGTCGGGCACGGGATCGATCGTCGTCGGCCGCAACGCTCGCGGCCGCTGGGCGCGCGCCGGCGGGCTCGGCCCGATCCT
>Ga0137403_10010713_pt1 | contig 10141 bp, 9 predicted proteins | sample CZOMad2_1_16fung_FD_122057 | JGI IMG/M metagenome (GOLD analysis project Ga0137403, IMG submission 122057) | Vadose zone soil fungal communities from Angelo Coast Range Reserve, California, USA - CZOMad2_1_16fungal (Hybrid Assembly) | ecosystem: Environmental > Terrestrial > Soil > Vadose zone... | reverse complement strand
CAGGACCCGTTCAACGCGCTGATCCGCCACGTCTGGACCGGGGCCTGGGCGCCCAAGGGCGCAAACTGGGGCCACCACGGCAACCCCGAGATGGACAAGCTGATCGAGAACATTCTCGGCGAGTTCGACACCCCCAAACGCCTGGCGTTGCTTACCCACCTGCACGAAATGATGAGCGAGGAGGCCGCGCTGATCTTTGTCGCGCACGACCTCAACCCGCGGGCGATGTCGCCCAAGGTGCAGGGCTTTCTCCAGGCGCAAAGCTGGTTCCAGGATTTGACCCCGGTCACCGTCGCGCCATGAGCTATTACATCCTGCGCCGCATCCTCTACGCGATCCCGATCGCGTTCGGGGTCAGCGTGGTGTGCTTCTCGCTTGTCTACATCGCGCCCGGCGACCCGCTGCAAACCGTGTTGCCGCCCGACGCCACCGCCGAGACCGTCGAGATCGTCAAGAAGGCCTATGGTTTTGACAAGCCGCTGCCGGTGCAGTTCGCGATCTGGCTCGGCAAGGTCGTCACCGGCGATTTCGGCAAGTCGATCGCGACCCGCCGCCCGGTTTTCCTCGAGGTCACGGGCGCGCTCGCCAATACCAGCATGCTGGCCATGTTCGCGGTGCCGATCGCCTTCTTCACCGGCTATGCGATGGGCGCTATCGCCGGCTGCTTCCCCGGACGGTGGGTCGACCGGGTGGTGACCGGCACCGCCGTTCTCGGCGTCAGCCTGCCGAATTATTGGGTCGGGATAGTGCTGGTGATTGTCTTCGCGGTCGAGCTGATGGTCTTGCCGGCAGCGGGCATGGGACCGAGCGGCTCCTCCGATTTCCGAATTCTGCACTGGGGCGACGCGAAGTACCTGATCCTACCAGTGGTGACCCTGTCGATGATCCCTGTGGGGATCCTGTCGCGTACAACGCGCGCCGCGGTTGCCGAAGTGCGCAACCAGGATTTTGTCCAGACCCTGCGGGCCAAAGGCCTCTCAGAATGGGCGGTCACTCGGCACGTGTTGAAGAACTCGCTGCCGCCGGTCATGGCGGTGATGGGGCTGCAGTTCGGCTACCTGCTCGGCGGTTCGATCCTGGTCGAGACCGTGTTCACCTGGCCGGGCAGCGGTTTTCTGTTGAGCAAGGCGATCATCAATCGCGACGTGCCGGTATTGCAGGGCACGATCCTGACGCTGTCGATGGTGTTTGTCGCCACCAACCTGATCGTCGATCTGCTGCAGTCGATGATCGACCCGCGCATCCGGCGCGGGTGACATCGGGCGAAGAGGCGCGCCGATGACCGACACGCTGGCGCTTGAAACCGCGGCTTCCGCCTTTGAGGAACAGGGGGCGCCGGCGACGCAGGTGCGCGGATACTGGCAGTCGGTGTTCTATCGGCTGCGGTACGATCCGGTGACCCTGGTCTTTGCCGCGCTCGTGCTGTTGATCGTGCTGGCAGCGATCTTCGCCTCGTTGCTCGCCCCGTTCGATCCCTACAAGGAGAGCATCGTCAGCCGGCTGAAACCGCCCGGCTGGCGCGGCCACCTGCTCGGCACCGACGAGCTTGGCCGCGATATGCTCTCCCGCCTGTTGTATGGGGGCCGCACGTCTCTGTTGATGGGCATCGTGCCGGTGCTCGTGGCATCACTGATCGGCGGCATGCTGGGTGTGCTCGCCGGCTTTGTCGGCGGGCGCGTCAACACCGCGATCATGCGCACGATGGATGTGTTCTACGCCTTTCCCTCGGTGCTGCTCGCGGTGGCGATCGCCGGGGCGATGGGCGGCGGCATGGTCAACGGCATGCTGGCGCTGATGATGGTGTTCATCCCGCCGATGTGCCGAGTGGCCGAGACCGCGACGACGCAGGTCCGTGCGCTCGATTTCATCGAGGCGGCGCGGGCAAGCGGCGCGGGCACCGCCTCGATCATCCGCTACCACGTGCTCGGCAACGTGCTGGGACCGGTGTTCATCTACGCTTCCTCTCTGGTCAGCGTCAGCATCCTGCTCGCATCCGGCCTTTCGTTCCTGGGGCTCGGTGTGCGTCCGCCGATCCCCGATTGGGGGCTGATGCTCAGCACCCTGCGCGGCTCGATCTACGTCGTGCCGGTGGTGTGCGCGCTGCCGGGAATGGCCATCTTCGCCACCTCGATCTGCTGCAACCTGGTCAGCGACGGGTTGCGGGCGGCGATGGATGTGCGGATGTGACGGCATGAGCATCGCCTCCCCCGATATCGCCGCCGACCCGACCGCCATCGATCCACGAGATAGAGGGGGTCCGCTGCAGCCGCTGCTGATCGCCGGCGATTTGCGCAAGCACTTCCCCGTAAAGCGCAGCGGCGGCAAGGCGGTCCGCGCGGTCGATGGCGTGTCGTTTACGGTGCGCAAAGGCGAGACGCTCGGCATTGTCGGTGAGTCAGGGTGCGGCAAGTCGACCCTTGCCCGGCTGCTGCTGCACTTGATCGTGCCCGACAACGGGGAGCTCGTGTTCGACGGCGACACCGTTGCCCAGCCGCGGGGGATCGACGTCGGAGCCCTGCGCCGCCAGGTGCAGATGGTGTTTCAGGACTCGCACTCGTCGCTGAACCCGCGCATGCCGGTGCGCGACTCGGTGGCGTTCGGCCCGTTTGTCCAGGGCAAGGCGAAGCATGACGCGCGCGACATCGCCGGCGACATGCTGAGCAAGGTGGGGCTCGACCCGGGCCTGTTTGGGCCGCGCTATCCGCACGAGCTGTCCGGCGGCCAGAAACAGCGGGTCAACATCGCCCGCGCGCTCGCGATCGGCCCGCGAATGGTAATCCTCGACGAACCGGTGTCTGCGCTCGACAAGTCGGTCGAGGCACAGGTGCTCAACCTGCTACGGTCGCTGAAACGCCAATTCAACCTGACCTACGTCTTCATCAGCCACGACCTCGGCGTGGTGCGCTACATCAGCGACCGGGTGCTGGTGATGTATCTCGGGCGAGTCGTCGAGCTGGGACCGGTCGACCGGATCTTCGAGCGGCCGCAGCATCCTTATACGCAGGCCCTGCTTGCCTCGCGGCCGTCGATGGATCCGGAGCGGCGTATCGAGGAGCCGCCGATCGCCGGCGATCCCCCAAACCCGATCGACCCGCCGTCGGGCTGCCGCTTTCATACGCGCTGCCCGTTTACCGAACCCGTATGCGCTAGTTCCGACCCGCCCCTGCCGGCCTGGAGCGGCACCGACTCCCATGTCGCGGCGTGCCACATGCTCGACCCGGCCTCGGGTCATACCCGTACGGAGGGGCGCTGAAATGGACGGCTCTGCAACCGCCCGCATGCCGCTGGCGGAGGTAAGCGGACTCAACGTCCGCTTCGTCAGCCGCGACGCGACGGTCCACGCCGTCAACGGCATCGACTTCGCGGTGCATGACGGCGAGGTGCTGTGCATTCTCGGCGAGTCGGGCTCGGGCAAGAGCGTGAGCCTGCGCGCTCTGCTGCGCCTGTTGCCGCGCCACGCGCGCATCGACGGCAGCGTCCGCGTTGCCGGCGAGGAAGTATTGTCGATGCCGGCGCGTGCGCTGCGGGATTTGCGCGGTGGCAAGGTGGCGATGATCTTTCAGGAGCCGATGACCGCGCTCGATCCGGTCTACACGGTCGGGCAGCAGATCGGCGAGGCTGTACGCCGGCACACCGGGTGCGGCCGCGCGGCGGCGCGCGCCCGCGCATTCGAACTCCTCGAGCTGGTGCGCATCCCCTCGCCCGAGCGCCGGCTCGACGCCTATCCGCACGAGCTGTCGGGCGGCTTGCGCCAGCGCGCGATGATCGCGATGGCGCTCAGCTGCAACCCGCGCCTGCTGCTCGCCGACGAGCCCACCACCGCGCTCGACGCGACGGTGCAGGTTCAGGTGCTGATCCTGCTGCGGCGATTGCAGCGCGAGCTGGGCATGGGGATGATCTTCGTCACGCACGATCTCGGCGTTGCCGCCGAGATCGCCGACACGGTTGCGGTCATGTACGCCGGCCGCATCGTCGAAAGCGGACCTGTCGCGCGCGTGCTGAAGACCCCGGCGCATCCTTATACGGCGGGATTGCTCGCCTCGACCGTGCACGGTCAGCCGCGCGAACGCGACATCGACGCGATCCCTGGCAGCCCCCCCGACCTGCGTCGTCTCCCGCCGGGATGCAGTTTTGCGCCGCGCTGCCCCCGACGGATCGCCGATTGCCGCCGAGCAGTACCCGAGCCTCGCTTCCCCGAGCCCAACCATATGGCCGCGTGTTTTCTCGTGACGGGGGCGGTGGGACCGCCGACATAGCCGCCATTTGGGGCTGCGGTCTGCGACACGTTCCCAGCAACGCAACGAACAAAACGCAGGAACCCAACAGGCATATGTAACTGTTCCCGCTTCGCTGCTCCCACGTATCTTGCCATTCTGTCCGCCTATACTATGATCGGGCGGGGATCCGATGACGGACGAGACAAAGCGCGGGAACGAGATGGGGGCGACGCAAGACGCCGTACATGACGGCGCCGCGCCGGCCTCGGCCGCCGAAACGCAGCCTCCAACCAGCGCACCGGCTTTCGCTGCCAAGGCGACGGATCTAGACGCCTTGCGCGGTGCAGTCATCGACGCCGCGGGCGTCGGGGCGGGCCTGTGGTTCAGCTATCTCTTCGTGCTCTTCTATCTCGCCGTAGCGGCGGGCGGGGTAACACACCGCGACCTCTTCTTCGAGAGTTCGGTCAGGCTGCCCTTCCTCAACGTGGACCTGCCGCTGACCGCCTTCTTCGTGTTGGGGCCGCTTCTGTTCCTGGTTGTGCACACCTACGTGCTACTGCATTTTGCGCTGCTCGCCGGCAAGGTCGGCGCTTTCGACGACGAACTTCGAGTGCAGGTCGTCGAAGACGATGCGAGAGCTCGGCTGCGGCGACAGCTTCCCAGCAACATCTTTGTACAATTCCTCGCGGGACCGCGCGAGGTGCGCACCGGTGTGATGGGCTTCCTGTTGCGCCTCGTCGCTCAGATCAGCCTTGTTGCCGGCCCGCTTGCCCTGCTCATTTTCTTCCAACTCCAGTTCCTGCCCTATCACAGCTAAGTAATTACTTGGTGGCAGCGCTGCACCATCGTCGCCGACCTCGCGCTCCTGTGGATGTTGTGGCCTTCGATCGCGCGCGGCGAGACAACCCGGCTCGGCTGGTGCGACCTTTAGCGCGGCAGGGTCGTCGCGGCGGCCACCGCGAGCCTCGCGGCCGTTCTACTGGTCTTATGCGTCGCGACCTTTCCCGGCGAGTGGCTGGACAGAAACCTGCCGTCCGCAAGGTTTCTGCCCGCCCATTGGTTTATAGCGAAATCGCAGACTGCCCGACCCGAGTGGACCTCGCTGCACGAAGTGCTGGTCGCGGGCGAGGTTGATTACGTCGCTCGGAAGCCGCGGAGTCTGTGGTCCAACCGGCTGGTGCTGCCGAAAATCGATGTGATTGACCACGCGAGATTCGATACCGAAGCCAAGATCGCAGCTCTCACGGAGACGATCTCCCTACGGGGTCGCCGGCTCGAAGGGGCCGTGTTGCTGTTTGCCGGCTTGACAAAGGCGGATTTCACTGCCGCCAAGCTCGGCGGCGCCAAGCTCTCCGGCGCCGATCTTACACAGGCAAAATTCGAATGCGACGATACCGGATCCGAGCAGCAATGCGCCGATCTACGGGGCGCCTCGCTCGAGGGAGCGCGGCTCGAGGAGGCCTCGCTCAAGGGAGCGTCGCTTGCCGGCGTAGAGCTGCAGGGCGCGAACCTCGAGAGAGCGAAGCTGCGGGGTGCGTCGCTGTACCGCGCGCGGCTGCAGGGCGCATGGCTCAACGACGCGCAGCTGCAAGGGGCAAAGCTCGACGGAGCGCAGTTGCACGGGGTGGTGCTCCAGCAGGCGAAGCTGCAGGGTGCTTCGCTCGACGATGCGCAGCTGCAAGGCGCATTCCTCAACTTCGCCGATCTGCTCGGCGCATCGCTTTACCGTGCCCAGTTAAAGGGCGCGTCGCTTGTTGATGCGCAGCTGCAAGGGGCAAAGCTCGACGAGGCCGATCTGCACGGTGCATCGCTCAACGGGGCGCAGTTGCAAGGGGCTACTTTCGCCGAAGCGCTACTCGATAGCGCGTCGTTATCCCATAGCTTCGTCTGGAGAGCAGAGGTGCGAAGAGCTCGGTCAGTCGAAGGCGTATTTGTCGTCGCTGCAGAAGCCGGGCGGAAATATCGATTGCTCGATTGTCCGATCGAGCAAAAGGACCCGTGTGAGTGGTCGATCGACTCGTTCCTGGCGCTGAAAAGGCTCATCGAACAGCACCTACCGGAGGGTGAACGGCGTGACGCAGCCCTGGAGCAGATCGCGACCCTCGACCCGGTGAAGCCTTTGGACGGGGGATGGGAGCAGCAATGGGCTGCCCTCGAGAGATCGTCGCCCTCGCTCGACATATACGAGAGAAGCCTCGCAATTTCATGGCAAGAGATCGGCTGCAATGCGAGCGGCGCACCTCATGTAATCCACGGATTGCTCCGCCACTTTGATGAGCGTTTCACGCCCGGCAACCCCCAGTCGGCGGAACTCGCTGCCGCCTTCCTTGACGAGGCCCATTGCCTAGGCGCGCGTGGGCTCTCCGAAGAGGATAGAGCAAGACTGAGACAAATCAGCACCACCCGGTCGAAGGCGCCCGCAAGCGCCGGGGCCGAGGCGGCGACGCGGTGATGCGCCGCTCGGGGTGAAAGGGCCTCGATTGCCGTGGCGCTAATCATCGGCGACGATACCGGCGCCGACCCGCCGATCCGCACCGACATTTCACCTCGCCCCCGGGCTACCACACGCCGCTCCACTCGCATCTCTCCCATGGCCGCAAACAGCGGGCGGCGCTCGGCCTGCCCGAACATCATCGACGAGCATCTTTTCGAAGGCGTTGATTTCGTCAAAGCCCGCCGCCACTCTTTCGGCCGCGCCAAACCTTCGACGCGCTCGACGAGGACCCGGCCGTACCAGCTGCGGTCAAAGATCGCAATTTGGCCGGGCGGCGGCAACCGCTGCCAAAAGCGCCAGAGATAATGGCGGCCTCGCTCCTCGGGGCTGGATCTGTCGATCGGCCAGACCTGCAGCCAGCGCGGGTCGAGCTTTTCGATCAGGCGCTGGATCGCACCGCTCTTGCCCGCGGCATCCCAACCTTCGAGCACGATGATGCTGCGGCGCCGCTCGACCGGTAGATTTGCTCGAGCCCCAGCATCGCGAACTGCAGCTTGCGCAATTTCTGCAGATAGCTCGCCGCGTCGGCGAGCCGGCGATCGAGATCGAGCTCGGCGAGCCGGAACCCCGATTTGACCTTTACCGCCGATACCATCTTGCGCGCCTAGCGCCGCACAACCCACCGCCGTGCCGATTTTCATGGGTATGGCGAAAGAAAGTGCTTGCCAGGTGTGATCACGTTTTGTTCTTATGGCGCGGGGGCCGAACCAGGAGAACCATTATGAGACGGTTGATGCTGTTGTCCGCCGCTGCCGCCTTTGCCGGGCTGGCGTGGTGGCATCTCCCCGCGGTCGCGCAACGCGCGCCGCAGCCCGCTGCGAGCGAAGCGATCACCTTCGAGCAATACCGTGATTTCCGGCTGCACGATTTGGCGCAGCGCCGGGCGCGGCTCGCCAAGCAGCTCGCCGCACCCGAGCTGTCGGCGGCAGAGAAGGCGAGCCTCGAGCGCCGCAAGTCTTATTACGATCAGCTGGCCGCGATGCCCGCCGAAGAACGCGACCAGCTCTACCGCGAGCGCTTCGACGAGATCGACGCCAATCACGACGGCAGGCTCGACACCCAGGAGCGCGCGGTCTGGCGCGACAAGCAGCGCGAAACATACCGTCAGCAGGCGGCGGCACGCGCCCGACCGAGCGGCGAGCAACCTTAACCGGACGCTGAAATGCCGCGGGCAACCGGTGTGCGGTCGTCTCTCGAAGCGTCAAAATTCCCCTGCCAAAGCGTCCGAGAGACGTCCCAGCGGATCTCTAAACCCATGATAACGAGCGAAGAATCGACCTGTGGGGGCGTTCATACGATCATTTTCCCCGAAGTTCTCCCTGACAGCAGGGAGAGCGGCTTGTCGCGCTGAGGCTTTTCTCCGCATGATAGCGATCGCCACTTGCCGGAGGGACACGTGCCGGAGCTTCCGCCGATCCTGACCGCCGACAGCATCACCCGGGTTGGACCGGAGTCGATGGGGGCGGTCGTCGTCAACGTCTCGCATGGCGGCATCTATGCCGCCTATGTGGCGGCGAAACTCCGCGTCGGTGCGGCGATTTTTAACGATGCAGGCGTGGGGCGCGACAATGCCGGCATCGCCGGGCTCGATTATCTGGAGGCGCTCGGCGTTCCTGCCGCGGTCGTCGGCCATGATACCGCTCGTATCGGCGACGGATCGGACATGATGGCGCGCGGTGTCATCACCCATGCGAACCGCGCCGCAATTGCCCTTGGCTGCTACAGCGGCATGATCTGCCGCGAGGCCGGCGCCGCGCTGCAAACAGCCGGATCTCGCGGTCGCGAACCGCCGCCTGCGCTCGAGGCCGCTTTCCTGCTGGTCCCGGAGGCGCCGGCGGTCTGGGCCCTCGACTCGGCGTCGTTGGTCAGCGCCGAGCATGCCGGAGCCGTTGTCGTGACCGGATCGCATGGCGGCCTTCTGGGCGGCAGGCCGGATACCGCCCTCAAATACGACGTGCTCGCGGCATTGTTCAACGACGCCGGGATCGGGATCGACGACGCCGGTATCACCCGTCTTCCCGCACTCGACGCACGCGACATCGCCGCCGGCACGGTGGCGGCGGCGAGCGCGCGGATCGGCGACGCACGATCGACCTATGAGGACGGTATCCTAACCAGGATCAACTCTCGCGCTGCGGCGCTCGGCATTGCCGCGGGCATGGCGGCGCGGGAATTCGTCGCGATCACGCGCCGTGCCGCGGCCCAAAGAGGAACCCTCGCATGACCGACCCCGACCGCCTCAGCAACCGGCCCTCGGGCCGCATGAACGGGGGCCGCGCGCTCGCCGAGATGTTACGTCTGGCTGGCGTCGGTCCGATGTTTGGGATGGGCGGGTTTCAGCTCCTGCCGTTCTACGACGCGTTGGCCGAGCTCGGGATGCGGCACTTTCTGATCAACGACGAGCGCTGCGGCGCCTTTGCCGCCGAAGCCTATGCCCGCGTCACCAACCGCCCCGGTGTGTGCGACGGCACGCTAGGGCCGGGCGCCACCAACTTGGTGACCGGCCTCATCGAAGGATTGAACGCCGGAACGCCGATGATCGCGCTCGCCGGCGACACCAATCGCGCGCATTCCTGGAAGAACATGACGCAGGAATGCCGACAGGCGGAGATCTTGCGGCCGGCGGTCAAGGAGCTGATTCGCGTCGAGCTGACGAGCCGCGTCCCCGAGCTGCTGCGCCGTGCCTTCGCGGTGGCGACCTCCGGCCGGCCGGGGCCGGTATTGCTCGATGTACCCGAGGATGTCTGCCACGGCGAGCACGACTTTGCCGCTGAAGACTTCGCGATCGATCCGACGACGCTCAGCGCGCCGGCTCGGCGTATCCGGCCCGACCGCGCCGACATCGCTAGCGCCACAGCACTCCTCGCCCGCGCCAAGCGGCCGCTGATCCTGGTCGGCGGCGGCATCCACCTCTCGGCGGGGCACGAGGCGCTGCTCGCCTTTGCCGAGGCGCAGTCGATCCCGGTCGCCCACACAATGACCGGCAAGGGCGGCATCGCCTGCACCCATCCGCTTTCGGTCGGGCTCTTCGGCCGCTATTCGCGAATAGCCAACGAGCTGATCGAAGCTTCGGACTGCCTTCTGGTCGTCGGCTGCAAGCTCGGCGAAATCGCGACCAAGCGTTATGCCCTGCCCGCGGCGTCGATCCCGCTGATTCATCTCGACATCCTCGCCGAGGAGATCGGGCGCTGTCGGCCGGCGACGGTGGCGCTGTGGGGCGACGCCCGAGCCGGGCTCGAAGATCTCGCCGAGGCGCTCGCCGCCGATGCGCAGCGAGCCCGCGTCGCTCGCGGCGAATATATCGCCGAGATCCCGGCGCGGATGGCGGCATGGCGGCGGGAGGCGGCACCGCGGCTCGATTCGAATGAGCAGCCGATCCACATGGCGCGGCTTTGCCGCGAGCTCAACGGCGCGTTGCCGGCGGACAGCA
>Ga0137403_10010712_pt1 | contig 10141 bp, 7 predicted proteins | sample CZOMad2_1_16fung_FD_122057 | JGI IMG/M metagenome (GOLD analysis project Ga0137403, IMG submission 122057) | Vadose zone soil fungal communities from Angelo Coast Range Reserve, California, USA - CZOMad2_1_16fungal (Hybrid Assembly) | ecosystem: Environmental > Terrestrial > Soil > Vadose zone... | reverse complement strand
TGATGAGATCCCCTCGCGTCCGGGTCACGTCCTGCAGGCATCGAGACTCCCGCTTCGTCGGGTACGGCGGTCGCTCCATGGGAAACTTCCGAAGCGCCACCTCGTCGCTGAAGGGTTTGAGCCCGCACTCCGCGGCGACGCCGTCCGCGGCGACGCGGTCGGCCTCGACGCGGTCGCGCGACTCTGCCGCGCGATGCTCGGATGCCGCCGCGGCCGTCCGTCGCGACAGTGCGCTCCACACCGTGCCGGCCATCACGAGCGCGACGACCCCATGATACGCCCAGCGCCTCGCCCTCGCCGCCGGCAGGTCGCGCGCGCGGATGGTCATGGACGCCGGAGCCGCTCCTCGAGGATGGAGCGGATCTTCCCCTTCAGCTCGGTGAGATCGGACGACTTGATCACGTACGCGTCGGCCGACCATGAGAGGAAAGACTCCTGGTAGGACGAGTACGCCGAGTTGAGCACGACGGGGATCCCGTTGTCGCGGGCCAGGATGCGCGAGAGCGCCTCGATGCCGTCCATCCCGGGCATCTTGATGTCGAGCACGACGAGATCGGGGCGGCTCTGCTCCAGGATCTTGAGCGCCTCGCGCGCGTCCGCGGCCAGCACGACGTTGAACCCGTCCTCGCGCAGCTCCTTCTCGTAGAGCAGCCTGATGTTCCGCTCGTCATCGACGACAAGAATGGTGGGTGTCACTCGGTGGTCTCCCGGTCCAGCGGCAGTCTGACATGAAACGTGGTCCCCTTCCCCTCGGCGCTCTCGAACCCGATCGTCCCGTTGTGCTGGACGACGATCTGCGAGGTGATCGCGAGCCCGAGCCCCGATCCGGAAGGCTTCGTGGTGTGGAACGGCTTGAAGATCCGCCGGTGGTCCGATGCCGGGATGCCGCATCCGGTGTCCGACACCCGGACGCTCACGTGGTTCGTGCCGCCGGCGGTCGTCAGCGTGAGCGTGCCCCCTTCGGGCATGGCCTGCACGGCGTTCTGGATCAGGTTCGTGAAGACCTGGTGGATCTGGTATCGGCTGGCCTTGATCGCCGGCAGCTCGTCCGCCAGCCTCAGCACGAGCGCGATCCGTTTCTCCAAGAGCCCTCCCTCGAAGGGGCGGAGGCTCTGGCGCACGACGTCGTTCATGTCGCACGGCTCGTAGTCGCTGCGCGGCGGCCGCACGTACTCGAGGATCTCGGAGACGATCGCCTCGAGGCGGCGCACTTCCTCGCGGATGATCTCGAGGTACTGGCGGTGGGGCGACTCGGGGGGCGTCTCGCGCATCAGCGTGTTCGCGAAGCCGCCGATCGTGACGAGAGGGGTGCGGATCTCGTGTGCGACGCGCGCCGACATCTCGCCGATCGCCGAGAGTTTCTCGAGCGCGATGAGCCGCTCCTGGTTCCTGCGGATGTTCCCGTTGGCTTCCTTGAGCTCGTCCACCGTCTTCCGGAGCGCGGCCTCGAGCCGCATCCGCTCGGAGATGTCGCGGTAGATGACGGAGCGGCCCGCGGCCCGCCCCGACTCGTCGGCGAGCGGGGTCACGGTCAGCTCCACCGGGATGGGCTTGCCCCCCTTCGCCATCCGCACCGTCTCGTACCCGCGCACGAATCCGTCGCGCGCCATCAGGTGATCGATCCGCGCGATGTCCCCGCGCTCGCGCACGTCCCGGGGGACGAGCAGGGCGTCGTACGGCTTGCCCAGGGCCTCGCCCGCGAGATACCCGAACATCAGCCTCGCGCCGTCGTTCCACTGCCGGATCGTGCCGTCGTCGTCGAGGCTCACGAACGCGTCGGCGGAATCCTCGGCGGCGCGGGTCAGGTACAGATCGCGCTCCGCGCGCTCCGCGTCCTTGCGGACGCGCTCGGTGCACTCGACGAGGATGCCGACCCGGCGATCCCCCGGCCAGGAGGCCGTGACGAGGCTGAAGAACCGGGGCGGCTCGCCGTTGAGCCGGACGACCCTTTCGACGCCTGGAGGCGGCCATCCGGGCCGTCCCGTCGCGCCCCGTGTCCCCCACCCGCCGGCGAAGATGTCGTCGAGGGTGCGGGCCGGGATCGAGTGGACCGCCTCGGCGAGCGCCGCGTTGACGAACTGGAGCTCGCCGAGCCGGCCGGCGACGAACAGCGCGATGCCGGCGGCGGCGAGACTCGCGCCGATCGCCTCGACCTCGGAAGCCCGACTCGCCTCGCTCACGCTCACGCCCGCCGTCCGGAGTGGCCGCTAGACCAGCGCCCTCGTCGCCGCCCGCGCCACGGCGCGCTGGTAGACCTGCTCGTAGGCGGAGGCCGATCGCGACCAGGTGAAGTCACGCTCCATGCCCCGCTTCATGATCGCCGCCCAGCGCGCCCGGTCCGTGAACGCCCTGACCGAGCGCGTCACCGCGTCGAGCATCGCCTCGGGCGTGTAGTCCGTGAACGAGAAGCCGTCGCCCGTCGCGGCCTTCGCGTCCGCGTCCACGACGCTGTCGGCGAGGCCGCCCGTCGCCCGGACCAGGGGCACGGTGCCGTACCTGAGCGAGTACATCTGGTTCAGACCGCAAGGCTCGTACCGCGAAGGCATGAGGAACGCGTCGGCCCCCGCCTCGATGAGGTGCGCGAGATCCTCGCTGAAGCCGAACTTGACCGTCACCTTCGCGGGCCAGCGGGCCGCGGACTCGGTGAGCATCCTGTGGAATCTCTCCTGTCCGGTTCCGAGCACCGCGAGCTGGACGTGGAGGCCCATCAGCCGCTCCATGGCGGTCTCGATGAGGTCGAGCCCCTTCTGCTCGGCGAGCCTCGTCACGATCCCGATCAGCATCGCCCCGCCGATCGGCGCGAGCGACATCCGCTTCAGGAGCTCCGCGCGGCACGCCGACTTCCCCGCGGGGCTGGCCGCGGTGTAGTGGACGGGAAGCGCCGGGTCCTTCCCGGGGTTCCAGACGTCCGGATCGATGCCGTTGAGGATGCCGACCAGATCGGCCCCTTTCTCCCGCAGCACGCCGTCGAGACCTTCTCCGCTGGCCGGCGTGCAGATCTCCCGCGCGTACGTCGGCGACACGGTGGTGACGACGTCGGCGAGGGTGATCCCCGTCTTCATGAAGTTCATCTTGTCGAAGAACTCGAACGGGCTCATCGCGTAGAACGCTTCCATCGGGAATCCCGCGAGCGCCATCGTCGCCGGGGGGTAGATCCCCTGGTACCCCAGGTTGTGGATCGTGAAGACCGATCCCACCCCCGCGAAGAACGGATCCTGCGCGAGCGTGCGCTTGAGGTAGGCCGGGACCAGCGCCGTGTGCTGATCGTGGCAGTGGATGACGTCGGGGCGGAAGCCCACGCGCCGCAGCGCCTCGAGGGCCGCGCGCTGGAAGAAGATGAACCGCTCGGCGCTGTCGGGGTACCCCTCGCGCGTGTCCGGGTCGTCGTAGATCCCCTTGCGCCCGAAGTACGCGTCGTTCTCGATGTAGTAGACGGAGGGGATCCCCGCCGGCTCGGACGCGCTCAGCGCGGCCTTGACGATTCTTCCTCCCACCGGGACGTCGAACGACGAGGCGCCCGCCACGGGGTACGCGGGATGCCTGTCGGCCCGGATTGCGGCGTAGCGCGGGAGGAAAACGCGGACGTCGTGCCCGCGCCGCCGCAGCTCGTCCGCGAGGCTCTGTGTCACGTCACCCAGGCCGCCGACCTTCGCGATCGGGGCCATCTCGGCTGCGATGCAGGCGATCTTCAGGGCTGGACCTCCTTCAGGAACTTCGCGGCGTCCTCGGGCGCCGTGGGGTTGATGTAGAAGCCGGTTCCCCACTCGAACCCCGCCACCCGGGTCAGCCGCGGCAGGATCTCCACGTGCCAGTGGAAGTCGAACGCCAGGCTCTGCCAGTAGTGCGCCCGCTTGTGCGTCGTCTCGGTGTTGGGGGAGGTGTGGAAGACGAAGTTGTACGGCGGATCCTTGAGCGCCTTCCTCAGCCGCCCCAGGACGTCGCGCATCGCGCGCGCGAGGCCGACGACGTCGGCGTCGCTCGCGTCCGCGAAGTTGTGGAGGTGCTGCCTCGGCGCGAGCTGGATCTCGAACGGGAACCGGGAGGCGTACGGCGCGAAGGCGATGAACTGATCGTCGAGGTAGACGATGCGCTTCCCCTCGTCGATCTCCTGCGCGATGATGTCGCAGAAGAGGCAGCGCTCCTTGATCTGATGATGCTGCTTCGCCGAATCCAGCTCGACCGCGACCTGGAGCGGCGTGACCGGCGTCGCGATGATCTGCGTGTGCGGGTGCGCGAGAGAGGCCCCCGCGATGGCGCCGTGGTTCCGGAAGATGAGGATGTACTTGAAGCGGCGATCCTTCAGGAGGTCTCCCAGCCGATCGCGGTAGATCCCGACGACCGTCGCGAGCTGCTCGACGGGCATCTCGGCGAGATCCATCGCGTGATCCGGCGTCTCGACGATGACCTCGTGGGCGCCGACGCCGCGCATCCGGTCGTAGATCCCGACCGCCTTCTTGTCGAGGCCGCCCTCGATCATCAGGGCGGGGAACTTGTTGGGGATGACGCGCACGTCCCAGCCGGGGCCGTTCGCGACGCCGCCGTTGCGGCGGAGCGCGAAGATCTCCGGGGGCGTCTTGTCCTCGTGCCCGTTGCAGAAGGGGCAGAAGCCCCCGCCGCCCATCTCGGCCGTCTCCTGAAGGAAGTCGGTGGGGCGCTTGCTCCGATCCGTGGCGATGATCACCCAGCGCCGCTGGATCGGGTCGTGTCTCAGCTCGGTCATCTCGGAAGCCTCTCGTTGCGTCGGGTGGGGTTGGCGGCGGCACGTCCGCCGCCGTGATGCGCGCCGGAAGGCCCTAAGCTAATGCTTTTGCGCCCGATCGGCTACTCCCGGAAGGGTCGGCGTCGAGGTCTTCGATCGCGATTTCGATCGTCGCTTCGCCGGGCGCGAGCGAGGCCAGCGGCCACAGGGCCAGGAACGCGGAGCCCTGGTAGATCAGCTCGAACCCCGACTCGCAGCGCGAGACCGACCGCACGGGGTGGTGCCAGAGCGCCCCTTCCGGAGAGAGCCGCAGCGTCGCGACGAACCGGCGGTAGCTCTCCTCGATCCGCGCGGCCGTGACGGACGGCTCCGCCCAGGGACCGGCGAGATCGCGGGCCGCGCCGCCGGAGACGGCGACGCGCGTCATCGACTCCACGAGCGACAGGTTGATCTCCACGCCGAAGAGGACGCCGCGGGCCGCGCCCACGACCGCCGAGGGGCCGAGCGAGAACGACGCCCGGACAACCTCCCGATCGGCGGCGACCTCGAACCTCTTGATCACCTCGATCGACGTCTCGGCCGCCGGGGCGGAGGGGACCCTCACCGCGATCCGCCGGCGGATCGTGACGCTCGCGCGACGATCCCCCCGCGAGACCTCGGAGGTGGCGGCGCCGTCGGCGCGCCCCAGGTCCGCGATCGCGCCCGTCATGAGCTGCGCGGGGGTCGCGTCGGCCGGAAGGAACCGCTCGAGGAAGCTGCGCCTCTCCGCGGAATCGGCCACGAGGTGCTCGGGGAGATCCGGGGGCGCCTCGGGCCGGCGCTCGTGGATGTTGATGCCTCCGGCCACGGGCGCGGCGGCGTGGCCCGCCGCCGCGGAGGCCCGCGACGCGTCGCGGGCCTCTTCGTGGTACGCCTCGGTCCGCCGCGTCAGCGTGCAGCCGAGCGTGAGAGGCCGCCGCGTGAAGTCGAGGACCGAGACCGCGCCGCCGCCGGCGGGCTCGATGAGGAGCCCCATCCGCGAGGTCTCGATCGAGATCTCGGGGGCGTCCGCGTCGTCCACGGGCGAGACGGCCACCCTCACCCCGGTCGGGTCGGGGCTCGCGTCCCACGCCGCGGCGGTGCCGCGGGCGAGCGCGTCCTGGATCGCGCGTCGGATGTGCGGGAGGTAGAGGCCGCCGAAGAGGCCGTGCCAGTAGCCGCAGTTGCACTGCGATCGCCACAGGTGCCGCCTCGCGGGCGACGGCCTCCCCGCCCGCGCCGGCTCGCCGTCGAGGGGGTCGAGCCGGCGGCTCAGGACCCGCCCGCGCGCGACGCTCCGGCGCGACTCGGGGTAGCGCGCGAGGTACGAGCGGAAGAAGCCCCCCTTCACGAAGGAGCGCATCGGCTCCCATTCCCCCTTGTCGCGGAGGCGGTGCGCCATCTCCTCGAATCGGCGCCGCTTCCCGGGGGGAAGAGACCACTCCCCCATCTCGAAGTAGGAGCTCTCGGGGAGGTAGATCCGCCCCCTCGACGGCAGGGCGTCGCGCGCCTCGGCGAACGTCGTCGTCATCAGCCAGCCTTCCTCCTGCGCCTTCTCGAGCGCGGTGAGGAAGCGATCGAGCCACCCGCCGCCGTGCACCCACTCCCAGGTGTCGGGCCACAGGCCGTACTTCTCGCCGTCGTCCATCATCACCACGACGTCGCCGCGCCCGCGGCGCTCGAAGAGGGCCCTCACCGTCTCCTCGGGCCCGCGGAAGGGGATCAGGTAGCGCAGCTCCTCGCTGATCGGAAAGAGCCCGATCGACTCGCCGTCCTGCTCGGTGGTGTAGTAGCCGCCGACGGGATCCTCGTCGACCGATCCCAGGAAGTGGTAGTCGTCGAGGAGGGTGTAGTCGATCCCGGCGCGCTTGAGATCGGCCGCGAGCCCGGGCTCCCAGACGCGCTCCGCGAGCCACATGCCGCGGGCCTTCGCGCCGAGGTTCTCCTCGATGTACCGGGTGAGGCAGCGGATCTGACCCTCGCGATCCGCCGGCGGGATCAGCGTGAGGATCGGCTCGTAGAACCCGCCGGAGAGGATCTCGAGCTGGCCGCGCGCGACGAGGCGCCGGAGCGCGTCGAGATGCGCGGGGCGCTCCGCCTCGAGCCACTCGAGGAGGCAGCCGGAGTAGTGGGCGACCGCCCGGATGCGGGGGTGCCTCTCGAACGCCGCGAGGAGCGGGTCGTACGCCCTTTCCGCGGCCTTCGCGATCACCTCCGGAAAATTCCCGACGGGCTGATGGTTGTGAATCCCGAAGATGAACCGGACCGTCCCCTCGGGGCGCATCAGACGCTCCAGTCGAAGGACGGCGACGCGTCGAACGAGATCTCCCCCTCGCGGGGGAGCCTTTCGATGGGGCCCGCCGCCCCCTGGAGCGAGACGGAGAAGGCGATCCGATCGCCGTCGCGGGCCGGCACGGCGTCGAAGGGGACGTCGATCTCGACGATCGTGTCGAGCGCGCACGCGACGCCCGCGACGTCGGCCACGGGGATCCCCCCGTCACCGCGCGTCAACGTGACCGTGAGGGGGGCGGGGCTCGTGATCGCGACGACGATCGCCGCTCCGTCGAGGAGCGGCTCCGCCGAGGGCCCCCCGGGATCCAGCCGGATGAAGAGATGCCCCGGGCTCCACCCGAAGGCCACGCGCTCGAGCTTCACGGCCCCCGGGCTCATCGAGCCGAGCCCCGAGGCGTGTTCGCAGATCCCCGCGAGGAGCCACTCGAAGTAGTCGCTCCGGCGCCCGTCGAGCGTGGCCCGGACCTCGCCGCTCGGCGGCTCGAAGGCGGCGCGCCTCCGGCCCATGATCGGATCGCCGAGCCCCGGCGGGGCCGGCTCGCCGAGGAGGCGCCACGTCTCGGTGAGGAGGCTCCGGAAGGTCGCGTCGAAGATCGAATCCTCCTGGGACGAGTGCTCGTCGCCGTACCACCAGAACCAGTCGCTCCCCTCGGCCGCCTGCAGGCACTTCCATGCGAGGTCGCGATCGGCCCCTTCGATCGCGGGGGCCCGCCTCTCGAAGGCGTCGCGCGCGTCGCGCAGGAGAGCCCATCCGCGGTTCTTCTCGGGGTGGCCGATCCACGTCGTGAAGTCCGACCGGATCCAGGAGCCCGCGCGCAGCCGCTCCAGCCGCCGCGGCGCCGGCGACTCCTCGAGGTACCGCGAGAACGACGTCGTCGCCAGCCCCGGAGTCCCGGTCAGCGCGCGGTAGAGCGCCGAGAGGAAGGGGACGCCGTTCTCGTCGTAGTGCTCCCACGCGTTCTCGCCGTCGAGGATGATGGGGACGACCGCGTCGCCGGCCTCCGGGCCGAGGTCGTCGCGGATCCGCTGCAGGCGTCCCACGAGGTCGGAGGCGGCGTCCGCCCCCCGCCACGACGAGTAGGTGAACCCGACGAGATCGGAGATCTCGCGATCCCGGAAGAAGAGCGCCGGCCCCGCGTCCCGGAGCCGCCACGCCGCCGAGAGATGGGACGTCGTCGGCCGCGGGCGCCATCCCCCCCCCGAGAGGGCGAGGGCCGACGCGAGGATCCCCTCGTCGCTCGCGGCCCAGGAGATGCCGTGGGCGCCGAGGATGTCGATCGCCTCCTCGCTCAGAGATCCCTCCGACGGCCAGATCCCCCGCGGGCGCACGCCGAAGACCGCCTCGTGGCGCGTCACCGCCGAGCGGACCTGCTCGGCGGCGTCCGTCGGGCGGCGGAAGGGAGGCCTCGGCACCTCGAGCGAAGGAACCGCCTCGAGGGCGCTCTCCGAGTCGCACAGGAGCGGCAGGATCGGGTGATAATAAGGGGAGGTGCTGAACTCCGCGGCGCCCCCGCGCGCGATCTCCCGGAGCGCCGGCAGGACTCCCCTCAGGAACTCGTGCTGCGCCGTGAGGAGGGCCGTCTTGTCGTCCTCGGTGAACCCCTCCCCCTTGGCGAGGAGCCCGCGCACCACCTCGTGGCGCTTGAGCGTCTCCCCCGACCAGGCGAGGTGGAACCAGACGGCAAGGTCCCGGAGGTCCTGCGGCGTGAACCGGCGCGCGGCCTCCCGATACGTGCCGTCGGCCCCCGCTCCGCCCCGCTTGTGAAAGAGGTTGACGTAGCGGGGGAAGGGGGCGATGAGCGTCCGATAGGGAACCGAGAAGAAGAGGCCCAGGAGCCCGAGACGCTCCTCCTCCGTCAGCGTGCCGGCGTCCCGCCCGGCCAGGGCGAGCGCCGGATCGTGCGTCCTCCCCTCCGCGAGATCGTCGAGCTGATCGACCAGCGACGGGACGAGATTGAACGTCAGCTCCAGGCCGGGATGCGCCACCGCCAGCGCCGCCATGTCGTGATAGTCCTTGAGCGCATGGAGCCGGACCCACGGGAGCGATGCGGTCGCGCGGATCGGGTTCACATAGAGAGGTTGGTGGAAGTGCCAGAGGATGGCGACGCGGAGAGTGGGTGACGCGATGGAGGCCTCCGACGGAGGGAGAGGGACGGGCGGCGGCGATTATAGGAACCTGCCGCCGCAAGCGTCAACGCGCGGAAAGGATCTCAAGGATGGGAGCAATCCGCCGATTCACTCGGCGACGGAAGGACGGTGCCCCGCCCGCCGTGCGCTCGACGTCACGGCATGCGCCACGGGGAACCGCCCCGCCTGGGAGCGAGATCATGAGCGGCGTGAGCGGGTTGGTCTGCCGGGCGGCCGGTGCCGCGCTGGAGAAGGCGCTGGGGGAGAAGGGACTCGTCACCCCGGAGGAGCTCTCGCGGGCCCGGCGCGTCTGGGAGCGGCTGGAGCAGAAAGGACCCTTCGGCGCCCATCTCGTGGCCCTCGGCCTCATCACGCGCCAGCAGCTCGAGGGGGCGCAGTCGGCGATCCGGGAGCGGCTGTCGCCCGCGGAGATCCTCGTGGAGATGGGACGTCTCAGCCCCGAGGCGCTCGCGCGCGCGGACGCGGCGGCGGGGCGCGCCGGGGCTCCCGTCGAGAGCCTGGCCGTTCACCCTCTGCTCGACGACCTGCGGCTCCACGACGAGTTGATCCTGCCGAGCGGTGAGGTCGTCGTCGCCTCAAAGGCGGCGAAGCGTGGCGCCACGGCGATCATCAATGGAAAAATCTACCCCGGCGGCACGCTTGCGGCCGGTGACGGCCTGGACATTGACACGCTGACCGGCAGCATCGGCACTTGGCTCACCCGACACACCTTCAACGTCGACTTTAGTCAAATCCTCGCCGGTGCGCGACGCCTTTGTTTATCGCCTCTCGCGTTCCGCGGGCAAGGGCGCGGAATCTGTTGAAGTGAGCGAAGAATGTGTGCCCGTCGCGCTGCTGCAATACATAAGAGATGAATTGGCTTGAGCGGCAGTGATGCTGTGCATTACTTGCCATCTATCTGGAACGGGCTTCTTTGGTCGGGGTGATGAAATGGACTCCTCCTGCTGTCAGTACGGCATCTATGTGCCAAGCTGATGGTACGTC
>Ga0137403_10000381_pt2 | contig 10141 bp, 11 predicted proteins | sample CZOMad2_1_16fung_FD_122057 | JGI IMG/M metagenome (GOLD analysis project Ga0137403, IMG submission 122057) | Vadose zone soil fungal communities from Angelo Coast Range Reserve, California, USA - CZOMad2_1_16fungal (Hybrid Assembly) | ecosystem: Environmental > Terrestrial > Soil > Vadose zone... | reverse complement strand
TTGAGCGAGCTGTAGGGATCCTGGAATGCCATCTGGACGCGCCGGTGGTAGCGGCGGCGGTCGGCGCCTTGCAGGGCCAGCACGTCCTGTCCGTCGAAGCGGATGCGCCCATCGCCGGGTTCATGGAGTCGGACCAGGCAGCGCGCCAACGTCGATTTGCCGCAGCCGGACTCGCCGACGACGCCGAGCGTCTCGCCGCGGCGGACCTCGAAGCTCACATTCTCGAGCGCGCGCAGGACGACGCGTGAGCGCCGCTGCGCGAGGTCGAGAAAGCCGCGCCGCACCGCGAACTGTTTGCTCAGCCCGCTCACCTCGAGAAGCGGCCGTTCCGCTCGGCTCATCATGACGGGCCGGCCTCGGCCGCCAGACGCGCATGATGGAGGCAGGCCGACAGGTGCGCGCGGCCGATCTCGATCAGCGGCGGCGGCGCCCGCCGACAGCTCTCCGTGGCGTAGCCGCAGCGCGGCGCGAAGCTGCAGCCGGGCGGCCGATCGCCGGGCGCGGGCGGGGCGCCGGCGATCGGGCGCAGCGGCCGCCGCGCACGGCCGGCGAGCGGAACGGAATCGAGCAGGCCGCGGGTATAGGCGTGGCGCGGCTCGCGCAGCAGCTGCGCGACTTGCGCCTGCTCGACGATGCGGCCGGCATACATGACGGCGACGCGGTCGCAGGTCTGCGCGATCACGCCGAGATCGTGCGTCACGAGCACGACGCTCATGCCGAGCTCCGCCTTCAGGCGCAGGATGAGCTTCAAGATCTGGTCCTGGATCGTGACGTCGAGGGCGGTCGTGGGCTCGTCCGCCAACAGCAGCTTGGGCTCGGCCGCCAGTGCGATCGCGATCATGGCGCGCTGGCGCATGCCGCCGGAGAACTGGTGCGGATAGTCGTCGACGCGCGCGCGCGCCGCGGGAATGCCGACACGATCGAGCAGCTCGATGGCGCGCTTGCGGATGGCCGGTCCATCGAGTCCGCTGTGGGCGCGCAGGCTCTCGCGGATCTGCTCGCCGACGGTGAGCACCGGATTGAGCGCGGTCATCGGCTCCTGGAAGATCACGGCGATCTCGCGGCCGCGGATCGCATTCAGCCGGCTCTCCGGCAGCTCCAGCAGGTTCACGCCGCGCCAGTGGACCTCGCCGGCGACCTGCAGCGGCGGCCGCAAGAGACGGACGATCGAGCGCAGCGTCAGGCTCTTGCCCGATCCGGATTCGCCGACGAGGCCGAGGACCTCGCCGGCGCCGACCTGCAGGCTGACGCCGTCGACGAGCATCCAGCGGCCGCTGCCTGCGTCGATCGAGACCCGGAGGTCCGACACGCTGAGCATCGGCGCGGCCGCGGCCATCGTCAACGCCCGCGCCGCAGCCGGTCGGCGACGCCGTCGCCGAGCAGGCTGAAGCCGAGGCCCGTGAGCACGATCGCGATGCCCGGAAAGAACGAGATCCACCAGCCCGTATTGAGGAAGTTCTTGCCGTCGGCGACCAGCACGCCCCATTCGGCGGTCGGCGGCTGGGCGCCGAGGCCGAGATAGCCGAGGCTCGATCCCAGGAGGATGCCGAGCGCCATGTCGGTCATCCAGTAGACGATGATGGAGCCGATGCAGTTGGGCAGCAGGTGGCGGAAGATGATGCGCAGCTCGCCATAGCCGAGCACGTGGCCGGCGGCCGCGTAGTCGGCCTGCTTCTGCGTCAGCACCTCGGCCCGCATCAGGCGGGCGTAGAAGACCCAGCCGACGACGCTCACCGCGATGCACATGTCGAGCAGCCCAGGCCCGAGCACGGACACGATGGTGATGACGATGACCAGGAACGGAAAGGTGACGACGAGATCGACGACGCGGCCGAAGAGCATGTCGAGCCAGCCGCCGTAGTAGCCGACGAAGGCGCCGACGATGGTGCCGAAGACGACGGGAAAGGCGGTCGTGAAGACCGCGATCGCCAGGTCGATACGAGCCGCCCAGATGAGACGCGAAAGAATGTCGCGGCCGAAATTGTCGGTGCCGAAAGGATGCAAGGCGCTCGGCGGCTTCAGGATCGCCGACATGTCGAAGGCGAGCGGGTCGTAGGGTGCTATCCATCCTGGTGCGGCGGCGGCGGCCAGGAAGAGCCCGAGCAGGAGCAGCCCGATGACCAGCGACCCCGGGAGACGCAGCCACCGTCGGTGAACGACCTTCTCCGCCAGCACGCTCATGCGCTCACTCTGGGATCGAGCGCCGCCTGAACCAAGTCGGTCACGAGAAAGACGAGCGAGACCAGGAGCGCCAGCGCCAGCGTCAATCCGAGGATGACCGGATAGTCGCGTCCGAAGATGGCGCCGATCATCAGCCGTCCGGCACCGGGGACGGCAAAGACGGTTTCCGTGATCACGGCGCCGCCGAAGAGCGTGCCGATGTTGAGGCCGAGCAGCGTCACCGTGGGGATCACGGCATTGCGGAGCACATGCTTGCCCAGCACGACCCGGGCCTTGAGGCCTTTGGCGCGTGCGAAATCGACATATTCGGCCTCCAGCACCTCGACGATGCTGTTGCGCAGATTGCGCATGAGCACGGCGGAGAGGCTGAGGGCGAGCGTCAGCGCCGGCAGGAACAGGTGATAGAGCTTGTCGCCGAAGTGCTCGCCATAGCCGCCGACCGGAAACCAGTGCAGATGGGCGGCGAACAGGGTCAGCAGGAGGATGCCGAGGTAGAACACCGGGGTCGACAGGCCGACCTGAAAGCCGGCTCGAATCGCGCTGTCCGTCCCGCTGCCGTGGCGCAAGGCGGCGACGAAGGCGAGGGGCACGGCCATGACCACCGAGAGCAGGGCGGCGAGGGCCGTCAGAAAGAGGGTGACGGGCAAGCGGCTCAGGATGAGGCCGAGCACGGGCGTCTTGTCGACGATGGAGTCGCCGAGGTCGCCGCGGAAGAAGCTCGCGAGGAAGACGCCGAACTGAACGAGGATGGGCTTGTCCAGGCCGTACTGGGCGTTGATGCGGGCGACGGCCTCGTCGGTCGCCCGCTCGCCCAGGAGCGCGCTGGTGGGATCGCCGGGCAGCAGGCGCACGAGCACGAACATCACCACCATGATCAGCAGGAAGGTGGGGACGATCTGCAGCAGCCTGAGGACGACGTACCTGAGACTGATCGGCATCGCCAACGGTCGTCGCGGGCAAAAGAAAGGGGCGCGGCGTCAAACCTACCGAACGCCGCGCCCCGGTTCAATCCGGCATCGGATCGGCGGCTCGTCTATTTCTCCACCGACGCGCCGACGAAGATGTTGTTGCCGAGCGGGATCTGCACGAAGCCCTTCACCGACTTGCGGAACGCCACCGGATAGGGCGATTCGTAGAGCGGGATGATCGGCGGCGCTTCCATGTAGGAGTCCTGGATCTGCTTGTACTGCGCCGCCCGTTTGCCGGCATCCATCTCCTTCGCGCTGGCTTCGAAGATCTCGTTGACCTTCTTGTCCTCCCAGCCCGTATGCATGGATTGGATGTTCGGCGAGTAGGCAAAGTAGGAGACGATCTCGTTCGGATCGGCGATGTCGTCGGTCCAGCCGGAGACCCGCATCTGGAAATCACCGGCGCGATACTTCGCCGTGCGCGTGGGGTTGTCGACCTGCTCGATCTTCAGGCGGATGCCGACCTGCGACCACATCTGCTGAACCGTGGAGAGGATGGCCGTCTCGTCGGCGCTGCCGGCGAGCGCAAGGCAGGTAACGTCGAGACCGCTGGCGAAGCCCGCATCGGCCAGCAGCGATTTCGCCTTGGCCGCGTCGAAGGGGAAGGCGGGGCCGCTCGTGTTCACGTAGGGCGTCGACGACGACATGAAGGAGGTCATCGGCTTGGCCACGTCGAACGTCACGATCTTGATGAGCGCGTCCTTGTCGACGGCATAGTTCATGGCCTGGCGGACGCGCGGATCGGCCATCGGGTTCTTCGAGCCGTCCTTGAAGGTCGGGCGGACGTTGAGGGTGAGGAAGTTCACCTTGGTCGACGGCCACAGCTGCATGTCGAGATTGGGGTCGGCCTTCAGCTCGGCGACGCGGGCGTAGGGAATGAACTCGGCGCCGTCGACCTCGCCGGCCTGCAGCTTCAGGATGCGGGTGGCGTCGTCGGGGATGGTGACGAACTCGATCTCGTCGAGATAGGGCAGCTGCTGGCCCGCGGCATCCTTGCGCCAGTAGTTCTCGTTGCGCGCCAGCTTCATGGAGACGTTGCGTTCCCAGCTGACGAACTTGAAGGGGCCGGTGCCGAGCGGATGCTCGGCGAAGGTCTTCGCCTTCTCCTCGTCGGTGGCGCCGGGCGAGGCCTCGTAGGCCTTCATCGGCAGGATCGCCGTATTGAAGGTGGCCAGCGCCTTGATCAGGACCGGATCGGGCTGCTTCAGCTTGATCACGACGGTGTCGGGCGCCGTGACGGCGACGCTGCCGATCGAGGTCAGCAGGAAGTTGAAGATGCCGTTCTTCGGGTTGGCCGCGCGCTCGATCGACCATTTGACGTCGTCGGCCGTCATCGGCGTGCCGTCGGCGAACTTGACGCCCTGTCGCAGCGTGATCGTGTAGCTCAGGCCGTCATCCGCCGCCTGCCAGGCGGTGGCCAGGCCCGGTTGCACGTCCTTGCCGTCATCGGTCGGCAGGAACAGCGTGTCGTAGAGGTTGGTCGTGATCCAGATGTCGACGTTGGCGTCGTTGAAGACGGGATCGAGCAACAGCGAATCGGCGTAGCGGGCATAGATGAGCTTGCCCCCCTTCGTCGCCGCTGCGGCCGGAAGCGTCACGGCCACGGCGAGTGCGATACTGAACAGCGCTCCAATCAGCTTTTTCATGTTTGGCTCCCAGTGTCTCCGGTGCTTCGCGCAGAGGTCTTGTGTTATAATTGAGTGTAACACTAGAGTCTTGCTTCCGGCCTGTCAATCTGCGCTAAAGCGCCATTATCTGGTGGATCGCGTCCCCGCCGATGGCTGTTTGTTGCCGGTCGACGGGCGACGTGTTATGAGACACTAGAACATCGAAGCCGGCTCGGTTGGTTTGAATATGGAGTTTGCAGTCGATCATGCTTTGCCTGTCGCCCTCGGCGTGCAGCTGCGCGGCCTCATCGAATACGGGGTGGCGTGCGGCCAGCTGATGCCGGGGGATCGCCTGCCGTCGGTGCGTGACATGGCGACCCAGCTCGGCATCGCCCCGATGACGGTGAGCAACGTCTATGCAGGCCTGCAGGAGGCCGGCCTCATCGAGGCGCATCGCGGCCAGGGCACCTTCGTCAGCCGCGCCGCCGCCGGCTTCGCTCGCCCGCAGCTTGCAGCCCTGCAGCGTCGCGTCGACGACTTGATCGGCGCGGCCGCCGCGGAAGGCATCGAGCCGGCCGAGCTGGCTCGCCTGTTCAATGCCCGCCTGCATCGCTCCCACGCGGCGGGCCGGGCGCTGCGGATCGTGTTCGTCGGCGTCTTCGCCGAGGCCACGCGCGCCTATGTGGCGGAGATCCAGCGCCGCTTGCCGCGCGGCGACACGCTCACGGGCATCACGCTCGACGAATTCACCCGCAGCGACGTCGCGCGCCAGCGCGCGCTCAGTGCGGACCTGATCGTGACGTTCGCCAATCGCAAGGCGGAGGTGGTCGACCTCATGGGATCGGACCGGCGGGTCGTGACGATCCGCTTCATTCCCGCCGATCAGACGCGGACGGCGCTCGCGACCATCGATCCGCGCGCGCGCCTCGGCGTGATCTCGACGTTTCCGGAGTTCCTGCCGATCATGAAGGCGGGCGTGCAGCAGTTCGCGCCGCATGTTCGCCGGCTCGAAGCCACGGTGCTGCAGAGCCCCGACCTCAAGGAGGTGCTGCGCCGCGTCGACGCCGTGGTCTATGCCAGCGGCTCCGAGCGGATCCGCCGGATGATCAAGCCGGGCGTGCAGGCGTTCGAGTATCGACACGCCCCCGATCCGCACGAGATCGACGAAGTACTGTTGCCGACGCTGGAGGAGCTGCGCGCCGATACGCTATCGAGAAGGGCCTCGGCGGCGGGATGACCAGGGAGAACCATAGATGAAGATCCATGACGCCAACTGGATGCAGGTCGAGACCTATCTGAAGCGCGATGACCGTGCCGTGCTGCCGATCGGCAGCACGGAACAGCATGCGGGCCTCAGCCTGATGGTGGACAGCATTCTCGCCGAGCGCGTCTCCGCCGAGGCCGCCGAGCCCCTGGGCGTGCCGGTGTTCCCGCCGCTCAGCTACGGCATCACGCCCTATTTCATGGGCTTTCCGGGCACAGTCAGCCTGCGCGTGGAGACTCTCATCCACGTCGTTCGGGACGTCCTGGACTCGCTCTACGCCCACGGCTTCCGTCGCTTCGCCCTCGTCAACGGCCACGGCGGCAACCAGCCGGTGCAGTCCTACGCCGTCGAATGGGTGTCCGCCCATCCGGACAGCAAGGTGAAGTTCTACAACTGGTGGAATGCGCCGAAGACCTGGGCGGTCGTGAAGGCGATCGACCCCGTCGCCTCGCACGCCTCCTGGATGGAGAATTTCCCGTGGACGCGTGTTCCCGGCTTCCCGCAGCCGACGCAGCAGAAGCCGATGGTCGACCTCGAGCGCATGCGCCTGATGAACCCGAAGGAAGTGCGCGCCCATATCGGCGACGGCAATTTCGGCGGCTACTACGAGCGCTCGGACGACGAGATGCTGCGCGTCTGGAACGTCGCCGTGGAAGAGACCCGCACCATGATCGACGGCGGCTGGTGATGGCGGCATCGCCGAAGCTCGCGGTCTGGGGCGCCGGCGCCATCGGCGGCACCGTGGGCGCCCATCTCGCGCGCGCCGGCCATGAGGTTCTCTTCATCGATCGCGCCGCCGATCACGTCGCGGCCATCAATCGCGCCGGCCTCGCCATCACGGGCCCGATCGTCGAATTCCGCATCAAGGCCCATGCCGTGACGCCGGCCGAGCTGCAGGGCCCGCTCGAGAAGGTGTTGCTGTGCGTGAAGGCGCAGGACACGCGGGCGGCGGCGGAGCAGATCAGGCCGCATCTGGCCGGCGACGGCTATGTCGTCTCGCTGCAGAACGGGCTTAACGAGCTGGCGATCGCCCAGACTGTCGGCGTCGCCCGGACGATCGGCGCCTTCATTAATTTCGGCGCCGACTACATGGAGCCGGGCGTGGTGCATTACGGAGGCCGCGGCACGGTCGTGGTCGGCGAGATCGACGGCACCATCAAGCCGCGGACGGAAGAGCTGCACGCCTTGCTGCTGCAGTTCGACGATCGCGCCAAGCTGACGACCAATGTCTGGGGCTTTCTTTGGAGCAAGCTCGCCTACGGCGCCCTGCTGTTCGCGACGGCGCTCACCAACGAATCGATTGCCGATTGCTTCGCGACATCACGCTATCGTTCGATCTTCATCGCGCTGGCGCGCGAAGTCGCCGCCGTTGCCCTCGCCGACGGCGTGAAGCTGGAGCCGTTCGACGGCTTCGATCCGCGCGCCTTCATGGCGGGCGCGTCGCTCGCCCAGGCCATGCGCTCCATCGACGACCTCGTCGCCTTCAATCGCCGCTCGGCCAAGACCCACAGCGGCATCTGGCGCGACCTCGCCGTGCGCAAGCGGCGCACCGAGGGCGATGCGCAGCTCGGCCAGATCGTCCGCGTCGCCGCCGAGCGCGGCGTCGGCGCGCCGATCACGACGCGGTTGCTGGCCCTCATCAAGTCCATCGAGGACGGTCAGGCGGCCATGGGTACGCCCCTGCTGGACGCGCTCAGCGACACTCTGCCGTCCGCCGCCGCTTCATGAACCTCCGCTTCGACGGCCGCACGGTCATCGTCACCGGGGCCGCCCACGGCTTCGGCCGCGCCATCGCCCAGGCATTCGCGGTACGCGGCGCCCAGGTCTGGGGTTGCGACCTGCTCGCCGACGAGCTTGAGGAGACGCGCCGGCTCTGCGGCGAGAATTGCGCCACGCGGCGCGTCGACGTCAGCGACGCCGAACAGGTCAAGGCCTTCGTCACCGAAGCCGAGCGCGCAGCGGGCCAGGTGCATGTCCTCGTCAACAACGCCGGCGGCGTTCTCGGCCAGGTCGGCCGGCCCCTTGAAACGATCGCACCGCCGGACTGGAACGCCATCTTCGCGGTCAATGTAAGCGGCGCGTTCTACTGCTCCCAGGCCGTGGCTCCCGCCATGAAACGCGCGCGTCAGGGGCGGATCATCAACATCTCCTCGCGTGCCGGCCTCGAGATCAGCCTCACGGGCATCCAGGCCTACGCCTCGGCCAAGGCGGCGCAGATCGGCCTGACCCGCCAGCTCGCCCACGAGCTCGGCCCCTGGGGCATCACGGTCAACAACGTGTCACCCGGCTTCGTACGATCCAATCCGACCACCGAGCGGCAATGGCAGTCCTACGGCGAGGAGGGGCAGAAGCGCCTCGTGGAGTCGATCGCGCTCAAGCGCCTGGGCGCGCCCGAAGACATCGCGCACGCCGTGCTGTTCTTCGCCTCGGACTACGCCGGCTGGATCACCGGCCAGGTGCTGAGCGTGGATGGAGGAAAGTAGACCCGCATGACTCCGCTCGCCTACCTCGACTCCCATCAGGAAGAAATTCTGGACCGCCTGGTCGCCTTCGCCAGCATCCCCTCGGTCAGCACCGACCCCGCCTACAAGGAGGGCGTAACGCGCGCGTCCCGGTGGGTCGCCGACCAGCTGTCGGCGGCGGGCATGCAGAACGTCCGCATCAACCCTACCCCCGGCCATCCCATCGTCACCGCCGATTGGCTGGGCGCGCCGGGCAGGCCGACGATCCTCGTCTACGGCCACTACGACGTGCAGCCGCCGGACCCGCTGGATAAATGGAAGAGCCCGCCCTTCGAGCCGACGGTGCGCGACGGCCGCCTCTATGCCCGCGGCGTCTCCGACGACAAGGGCCCGATGCTGATCCCGATCGTCGTCGCCGAGGCCTTCATGCGCACCGAGGGCAAGCTGCCGGTCAACATCCGCTTCATCATCGAGGGCGAGGAGGAGCGCGGCAGCGTCAATCTCGGCCCGTTCGTGAAGGCCCACGCCGCCGAGCTGACGGCCGATTTCCTGCTCTCGGCCGACGGCGCCATGTGGCGGCCCGACGAGCCCTCGATCACCGTCGCCAGTCGCGGCATCGCCGCGCTCGAATTCACGGTGCGCGGCGCCGGCAAGGACCTGCATTCCGGCCGCCATGGCGGCGCCGTCGCCAACCCGGCGCAGGCGCTGGCCGCGCTCGTGGCCTCGCTGCACGACGCGAACGGACGCGTCGCCGTCGCCGGCTTCTACGACCGCGTCGGCGAGCCGCCGCTCGCGGTTCGCAAGACCGTCCACGCCATGCCGTTCGACAGCGCCCGCTACCTCGCGAGCATCGGCGCGCCCGGCGAAGCCGGCGAGACCGGCTGGACTCTGCTCGAGCGCATGTGGCTGCGCCCCACGCTCGAGATCAACGGCCTCTGGGGCGGCTATCAGGGGCCGGGCACGAAGACGGTGATCCCCTGCGAAGCGCACGCCAAGATCACCTGCCGCCTGGTTCCCGGCCAACGTCCCGACGAGATCGTCGCGCAGATCGCCGCGCATCTGCAGGCCAATTGCCCGCGCGGCGTGACGATCGAGGTCAATCCAGGCGATCACGGTTCGGAGGCTTACGAAATTCCCGGCGAGCATCCCGGCCTCGCCCTCGCCGAGCAGGTTCTCGAGGAAGTCTACGACCAGAAGGCGCTGCGCGTGCGCATGGGCGCCACCATACCCATCGGCCTCATCTTCCGCCAGATCGGCGCCGAGACCGTCTTCTTCTCGTTCTCGACGGCCGACGAGGACTATCACGCCCCCAACGAGTTCTTCCGCCTCCAGCGCCTCAAGGACGGCACCCGCGCCTGGGCCCGCTACTGGCAGGAACTCGGCCGCCTCGACGCAGGTGCGTTTCGCGGAAGTAAGTGAGATAGACCGAGCCTCAGACCCTCATTTTCACTCTGCCACGGGATTCGTCGCCAGGGGCGATCGTTCGCCAAGCGGTCTGTCTTCGACACGCATGAAGACGGCAAGTCCGATCGCCAGTGCCGCCGCGACCGCGCCGAACATGATGCCGAACGCGCGGGCGAGCCCGGCCCGCGCCTCCAGGGAGAGGTCCACGCGTGCCAGATCTTCGAGGCTGGTGATCTGTCCGGCCGCGGTGAGCGC
>Ga0137403_10010711_pt1 | contig 10143 bp, 7 predicted proteins | sample CZOMad2_1_16fung_FD_122057 | JGI IMG/M metagenome (GOLD analysis project Ga0137403, IMG submission 122057) | Vadose zone soil fungal communities from Angelo Coast Range Reserve, California, USA - CZOMad2_1_16fungal (Hybrid Assembly) | ecosystem: Environmental > Terrestrial > Soil > Vadose zone... | reverse complement strand
GGCCCCATTCAGAAACGCTTCGACCGCGAAGCCGCCCGCCAAGCCGTGGAAGATATTAAGAAGATGCGTAAGGGTATGCACATCGACGATGCAACCATCAAGGAACTCATCAACGAGGGTCGCCGTTGATCTGTGTCGTCGATGCCTCTGTAACGCTGAGCTGGGTCTTTACGGACGAGCATAGCGCAACGAGCGACGCACTCCTCGCACAGGTTGCCGATCAAGGCGCTGTCGTCCCCGCGCTCTGGCGCCTGGAAACTGCCAGCGCCCTGCAAAATGGCATCAAACGGAAGCGAATCGACGCCGCATACCGGGATTCAGCAATCCAGAAACTCCTCCGTCTCCCGATAGAAATTGATCCGGACACCATCGATTATGCCTGGACCACCACTCTGCACCTGGCCGATGTTCATCAAATCACCGTCTATGACGCTTCTTATCTTGAACTCGCGCTTCGCCGTGGTCTGCCACTGGCCACACGCGACGAACAACTCGCCGCTGCCGCCATCAGCGCCGGCGCAACTCTGCTGCCCACGCGCTGACTCTGTCCTCCTTTATTTCCTCTTGTAGTACACTCCCATCGCTTCTATTTCATTCTTTGCTCATCCCGCATCTGGAGGATCATCTTGATCCGCTTGTCTTTTTTGTTTCTCGCGCTGACTTTTTTCGCGTCCGCCATTCACGCTCAAAATCCAGGCTTGTCCGACACTCCCGAACCCGGTTCCATCGACGAAATCTCCAAAGCCACCACCGAACCCCGCTTCCTCTCCCCCTGGGTCTCCTATGTCCCCGCGTCCTCTACCGTCCCATCCCCGCGGGCCTTCTTTGGCCGCATCATGGGCGCCCCTGGCGAATTGGTTGATTCCGCAAAAGCTTACGCCTACTGCCGTGCTCTTGCCGCCGCTTCTCCCCGCGTCCGCGTCTTCACCATCGGAAAATCCGAAGAAGGCCGCGACATCCTCCTCGTCGCCATCGCCGACGACAAGGGAATTGCCAACCTCGACCAGCTAAAATCCGCCACCGCCGCTCTCGCCGATCCCCGCAAGACCGATTCCGCCACCGCCGAAAATCTAATCGCCACTTCCCGCCCTATCTACTATTTCAACGCCGCGCTCCATTCCGACGAAACCGGCTCCACCGAATCCGTCCTTGAACTCGCCTACCGCCTCGCCGTTTCCGATCAACCCATGATTCGCCGCATCCGCGAAAATCTCGTCGTCCTCATCAACCCCGTCTCCAATCCCGATGGCCGCGACAATCAGGTCCAGTGGTTCTATCGCTACCTGAAAGGCAAAACTGATCGCGCCTCACTCCCGCGCCAGGCGCCTCCTTACTGGGGCAAATACGTTTTTGTGGACATCAATCGCGACGCTCACCAACTCACCCAGGAGACCACCAAAGCCGTCGCCCGCATGTTTTTCGACTGGCATCCCACTGTCATCCACGACCTTCACGAAGGCATGCCATTTCTCATGACATGGAACGGCACCGGCCCCTACAACCCCGACGTCGATCCCATCACCTTCACTGAATTTCTCGCCCTCAGCTTCCATGAAGTCCAAACCCTGACCGGCCTCGGCATGCCGGGCGTCTCCACTTGGAACTTTGGCGAAGGCTTCGCCGAACTTTTCCTGGATTCCGTCGCCATGAACCACAATTCCATCGGCCGCGGCTACGAGACCTTCGGCAACGGCACCGCCGAAACGCTCACCTGGGTTCTTTCCGGAGAAGAAACTTCCCGCGAATGGTACCGCCCGCTTCCTCCATCCATCGGAAAAGTCACCTGGTCCGCCCGCGACAATCTTAACTACAACGAAACCGCCGCTCTTGCCGCCCTCGATTACGCAGCCACAAACTCGCGCACGTTCCTCCACAATTTCTACGAAAAAAATCTGCACTCCTATCGCAAAGGCCTCGATGAATCTCCGGCGGCCTTCCTTATTCCTGACGATCAAGGAGATCCCGCGCGCGTCGCGCAGCTCGTCGCTCGCCTGATGAGCCAGCACATCGAAGTCAGCCGCGCAAAAGAGCCTCTCCATCTTAAAGAAGGCGCCTTCCCCGTTGGCACCTACGTCGTCCGCCTCGATCAGCCCTATCGCAATTACGCCGTGGATCTCCTCGCCCCGCAGCAATATCCGAAAGACGCCGTCGAACCTTACGACGATGTCTCCTGGGAACTTCCCGCGCACTATCATTTGCAAGCTCTGCCGACGGACGATGCATCCGTGCGCTCCGCCCCACTCACACTTCTAATCGAAGCTCCGCAACCTCATGGCAAAGTCTCCGGCACCGGCTCCGTGTTTCTATTGAAAGATTCCGGCCAGGAAAGTCTTCTCGCAGCCAGATATCGCCTTTCCAATTTTCAAATTGAAATTGCCGGGCGCGCTTTCACCTCCGGCGGCACCGAATATCCAGCAGGTTCCTGGATTCTCCCCGCGCAACCCGGCCTGTCCGATGCTCTCCGCCAAATTTCAGATCAACTCGGTCTCGACTTCACCGCCGCCGTTTCTGCTCCCGATGTCGTTCACCACGCTGCCAAAGCTCCTCGCCTCGGCCTTTGGGTTCCCTGGGCCGACACCGACTCCATCGGCTGGGTTCGCTATTCGCTCGACCAGCGCAAGGTTCCCTACACCTATCTCCGCGACGAAGACATCCGCGCCGGCAAACTCAACGACAAAATTGACGTCCTGCTCTATGGGCACGTCGATCTCGAACTCGCCGAACAGATCCAGGGCATTCCCAAGCGCTGGAGCCCGATGGCCTTCAAAAAAACGCCGCAGACTCCCAACTTCGGTATGCCCGCCGAATCCGACGACATCACCGGCGGCATTGGCTATCAGGGTCTTGCGCAAATTCAGGATTTCGTCGAACGCGGCGGCCTGCTGATCACGCTCGGCAGCGGCTCCATGCTCCCGCTCGAAGCCGGACTCGTGCGCGGAGTCCGCCGCGATGCCGGCGGTGTACCGCGTAGCACGCAAGGTGGCGGAAGCGATGCCGCTGCGGCCGCTCAACGAGCCGCAACGCGCACGCCGGGTTCTCACCTGCGTGTCACCTTCGATCGTCCGGATCATCCCATCGCTTACGGCTACTCGCTGCACACATATGTCTTCCGGCAGAATTTTCCGCTGTACGCCGAGCCCCGCCGCTGGCTCCGCATGGCTTATTGCACCACATGTCTCGATGGCCCAATCGACACCAGCACTGTCGTTCTCGAATGGGGAGACACCACCGGCGCGCCAATTCTCGTCAGCGGTCAAATTTGGGGAGAAGGGAACTTGCTCGGCCGCCCGGCGATTCTCGATTCACCCGTAGGCAACGGCCACATCATCACTTTCAATTTCAATCCGATTCACCGCGACCTGAACCGCGGCGACCAGCGCATGCTCTGGAACGCCATCCTGAACTGGCAATCCATCCTGGCCGCCCCATCAAAATAACCGACGGCTGATGAAAATGAAAATTGGGGAGCGATTTTCATCCTGAGTGTATCCGACAAGGTCCGGTGTTTTGGACTCCGGTGGTGTTTGCCGGAGACGCGCCTGCCCGCCGCAGGCAGGCGAAGGACCTCAACTAAAATCACTCACCAAATTGTTTGATTGGAGAAAATCCGACCCACTACTCCGGCAACCGCAAATACGCCGCTCCATGCCGGAACAACCCCGCCGATGCAATCGGCTGCGAAAACACAATCCGTATCGGCACAAAAATTGCCCCCGCTCCCGGCGTGTACGGCACCGCTACTTCCAGCCGTGTGCCCTCCGGGTAAGCGTTCCGGCTCCGGAAGCTGATCCCGCCCTTCGACAAATCCTCGCACACCGCCACTTCTTCCTGAAACCCTCGCTGCCGGATGCACGCCAGCACCCGCGCCTTCACCCGCAACCGGTTCCGCCGCGGCACCACCCGCTCTTCCACCGCGCCCCTCGCAGGCAACGCATCCGCCGCGTTCAGGTCCGACTGCGCCTCCACCCAGATCGACGGCGCATCGCAGTGCTTACAGATACGTGCAATGCACCGCCGCACCTCAAACGATTTCAGCTCCATCTCATTCAGGTACACCACTTCGCGCCGCTGGCAAAAGCTGCATTCCATCAGCAACCGTGCCAGCGCCTCTTCGCCCTGCTGCATGGATGGGAATTCGATCTCCCAGAAATCCGCCCGTGGCTCCAGTATCGCAACCGCGTAGAGAAAACCGTCCGTCTCGCGGTCAATCTCCGCCACAATCCGCGCCCGCACCGTTTTCACTTCGTCCCCTTCCAGCGTCCGCCGCAGCGTCATTTCCTGGCCGGTAAAAAGCCTCTCTTGCAGTCGGATAACCCCGCCATTGCGGCTTACAAGTAGTGATTGGGCAGGTTTCGTCACGGCCACACCATCGCCATTGAACCAGGAGGCTTCCACCTCCAGGCGCAGCGTGACCCGATCGCTCTGACGCATTCCTTCGGTTCGCATAGCTCGATTCAGTGGGGAATTTGCTTACACTTCAGGCTAGCATGCCGAAAATTCCGGTGCCCCCGGCCATGCGGCCGGTATTGTCGTACCCACTAATAACCGAGCGAGGCGCTGTCCCTCCGGTCCGGTTTACCCTTTCGCCGCCCTTCCGCAGCCCGCCATTCCCAATCCTTCGCGCTTCGGGCAAACTGAACTTATGTTGATGCCTGATTCGCCATCAGGCTTCTTCCGCCTCGCTCCAGCAAAAGGTGTGCTAAGTGAACAAAGTGATCCCCATGGCCGACCGCAGTGGATCAAATTCCGGCGTCCCGGGAGTCCGTGACCGTCGCTACGCTATCCGCTTTCCCTTTGCCGCCGACGTCGAACTGATCGACCTCGAAACCGGCAAGCAGGTGGACGGCGTCACTTCCGACATTTCCCTCGGCGGATGTTTCGTCTGCACCAGCAAGCCGCTTCCGATGAACGCCCGCGCCCGCATGAAGCTCAGCCGAAAGGGCCAAATCCTTGAAGCGCTCGTCTCCGTCCGCATCGTCAAGCCCCGCATCGGTATGGGCATCGAATTCTTCGATCTCGAGCCCGCCTTCAACGATATGCTAATCGCTTGGATTGACGCCCTCCGCCAAGCCCGCTAGCGGCGTCATAGCGGCCGATCTTCAGATCTACCATTCTTGCGAGTCCTAGTGCACCGTCTCCATCGGCTTCCGGCTCTTCTCATAAAACTCATTCTGCAACTTCAGGCTTTCTTCATCCGCCTTCACTGCCCTGATCGCCCGCACCACCGTATTGATCCACGCCTGCAAATCCGCCTCGCCCTGCTCCTTCGTAGCTGTGGATCCGTCGCCTGAATAATGATTCGGAAACCGCGCATACCACCAGATACCTGTGTAGAGATTTTCCGGCAACCTCACTCTTTTCTGGTCCGCACCCGATTCATTTTTCGCGCGGTCCATATGCGTCAGGTTCGGATGCGTCACCAGCGTGTTGGAAGTTTCCGACTCCCCTGCATGCCAGTCCGGTCCATCCTTTTCTGCTCCTACTTTCTTCGTCGCCTCGTGTCCCCATTGCACGTACACCACATAATCGTGGGGCGCGTCGAGCTGCGACTGCGCAAAAAATGGCAGCAAATTCTCATTTCCTCCATGTCCATTCACGATGATCACTTTCTTGCAGCCGTTCCGCCCCATCTCATCTGTCGTTGCCTGCAGCAATTTCATCTGCATGTCCGCGTTGTACGCCACCGTTCCCGCCTCGTGCCGCGCTTCCGCTATCTGTCCAAAATAATAGTCCGGGAAAATCACCGAGTATTCCTGCTGCACAGCGTGCTCGGTCACATAGCGCACGTTCAGCAGGTCAGTCCCCAGCGGCAAGTGCGGCCCATGCTTTTCCAAAATCCCGAACGGCAGCAGGCAAGTCCCTTGCGCCTTGCCGATCGCCTGTCGAAACTCCTCCGCCGTCAACTCTTCCCATTTCGCCGGCAGTTTCGTCTGCCCCTGCGCGCAACACACCGAAGCAACTCCCACAATCAAAATTCCAATCGCCCAACGAAGCATCCCCGCCTCCCCATGCCGACGAAATTGTTGCGGCCAAATTGTAACGTAGAGATGCGGCCCGGCGTAAAGCAACCTTCGGCCGCACTCCTTCATCCATCAGTTCAGTCGTTCTCCAGGTGCTGGGAAACATGCGCAGTTGTGCTCCCATAGCCGTGTCGCTTCTTGTCCTGCTCATTGTGGCGCCGGCTTTCGCAAGTCCTCAGACAAGGGATTCCGGCGATGCGAATGGCCTCCTGCCCCATGGCGTCATTGGCGAAATCCAGTTCGCTGGACTTCATCGGATTCCAGCCGAAGCGGCAAAGTCCCGGCTTTCTGTTCATCCCGGCGAGGAGTTCGATTCGGCGCGGATTGCAGCGGATGTTCGCGCGCTGAGCGGGGTGGGATGGTTTGCGGATGTAACCGCAAAAGTGAAGGAGTCGAACCCTAATCCCGAATCAGCGGTCGGCGGTCAGCGCCTTCAACTTCAATTCCATGTCACGGAGTATCCCTTTCTAATTGCGGTGGCCTTCACCGGATCGACAATTCTGTCTCGACAACAAATCAAGAAACTGCTCGATGACAAAAAGCTGTCGCCGCAGATGGGAGCGCCAGCCGATCCTGTTAGACTTCATCGCGTCGCACTTGCAATTCAATCGGAACTCGCCATAGCAGGCCACCCAGAAGCGCAAGCACTCATCAAACAGGAAAAACTTCCCGGCCAGCGAGTAAAAGTTGAATTCCAGATTCGCGACGGGCCACGCTTGCCCGTTGTGCGGGTAAATTTCTTAGGCCATCCGGATGTCTCCGACAAAGTCCTGCGCAAACAGATGCGTCAACTTTCTCCGGATGCATGGTTTTCCGGTCTCCGAAATAAAAATGTATACACGCAAGAAAAATGCGAAGAAGATCGCGTCAATCTCCTTACTTATTTGCAGAATCACGGATTCCCGCAAGCTCGCGTTGGCGCCCCAAAGGTTGCGGTCGTAAATGCTTTCTCCAGTCCCACAGCGCGCTGGCATTACCGCCCAGTTCAGCCCGGCCTAAACGTTGGTCTGCCGGTCGAGGCGGGTTCCTTCTACACGTTCGGCCCAACGGAGATAAGCGTCCCTCTTCGGCAGCAGTTGAACATGGCAAAGAAAGGCGATCCAATCTCCACGGATGTTGCTCCAGGGCGCCCGTTTTCTGAACATGCAGTCGAATCTTTGCGGCGCGATTGGGAAATTCGGCTCCATCGAAATGCAAAACGACAAAAAAGCGGTGCAGATTATCGCTTGCGAGCCAGTCCAGCGTTCGACTCCACCACGCACATCGCGTCCGTGAAGTTTGATTTCGAGCCCATGCCGCCCTACACAGTGCGGCGAATCGAATTCCGCGGGAATCAGCGCTTCCCGGACAGATACCTTCGCCGGCGCATCCCCCTGAGTGAAGGCCAACCTCTCGACGAATACGCAATCGAAGCAGGTCTTGCGCGGCTTGCACGAACCGGATATTTCCAACCGTTCAAAAAAGAAGACGTCCAGATCGAAACTCATGAAGCTGGCCGCACAGCCGATGTAACCATTCACCTTCACGAAAAAGGCAAACAGCGCATCACCTTCTCCGGTGGACGCCAACAATTTGGAAGCACCTTGGGACTCGCTTACACCGTTTTCAATCTGCTCGGCCTGGATGAATTTCTTTCCACCCAGATCGACGGCGGGCCGGAGTCGTTGCAGTTAGCCATTGGTCTGGCGAAGGAAGGATTTCTTGGCTCGCGAGGTACGCTTGCACTCTCCGTCTTTGACACGTTCCTTCGTCCGCGTTTAACGCCCGGCGTGCAAGGACCATTCCAGCGCTCGCGGACTGAGGGCGTGAACCTCGCGTGGAATTATGCCGTGTCTGATGCCGACGCGGTCGGAGTCAACTTCGGAATATCGCGATCCATGACGAAGTATGTGGTCAATCGGCCTTCAAGCACCGCGGGTGTTCAAGTCAGCGACCTGCAGAGCAAGACTTCCAGCCACTCCCTGGGAATTGGGTGGACGCACGACGTCGGGGAGCAAAGAATACAGGTGGCCGATTCCGTATCGGGAGGTTGGCTCGGAGGCAATGAGAACCTGCTGAAATCGAAAGTGGAGTACGGTCAGATTTTCCCGGACAAAATTTTCGACCACCATAACGCCTGGGCCTTCCGGACGACTGTTAGCGCGGCAGGCAGCTATAAAGGAGACATGCCGCTGTACGCGCGTTTTTTCTCCGGCGACGATCTGGTGCGCGGCTTGCGCCCGGGTGAACTTGGTCCCTACCAGACACTCTCCACCGTCTCTTCTTCAGGTGCCACAACATACTCAGCGGTGCCCAGTGGCGCAAACCTCATAGCTGCTTCGAATTTCGAGTACCGTTTTCCTCTGAGGTCCGGAGTGGAAGGAGCGACGTTCTTCGATGCCGGCTCCGGATTCCTGCTTCCGAATTGGCTGGGGCAAACGCGCCCTACGTTAATCAATTCCACCAACGGTTTGGTTCATGGCACAACGGGCTTGGAACTCCGCTGGACTCTGCCCGTCGTCGGCACACCTTTGCGGATAAATTATTCTTTCAACCTTCTCCGCTTGAGCCGCGTTGTGCTGATGCCAGACGGTTCTGTGTTTCGTTTGCACGATCACCTGGGCGCGCTGGGCTGGGGGCTCGGGCCGCTGTTCTGAGCGATGTTTCACGTTTTGATCAGTCTGGAGGACGCTCTATGAAATTTGCTCCAGCTCGTTACGCCGCGTCCAAAAGTAGATAGCGAATCCCACCGCTACCGCCGGCAGGACCGCGCCGAACTCATCGATAAACCAGTTGGTCTTTCCAGTGTTCCGCGTCAACGGCGTGAAAATCGCTTGCACGTACAAATTGTGGCTCGCATGCAGCAGCGCGCCCGTCCACAAACTTCCGGACCTCAGCCTCATCCACGCGAACACAACCGAAATCGCCAGCACCATCACCGTGAAGCACGTCAGCGAATACCAAGTCGGCGTCTCTCCGCCGTTATAGTGGCCCCAGATCAACAGCGGATAGTGCCAGCAGGACCACACCACGCCGCTGATCAGCGCCGTCCCGGTAAATCCCACGCTCTTGAAAAGCTGCGGCACCAGAAACCCGCGCCATCCGATTTCTTCGCCAAGCGACGACGCCAGGCTCTTCGCCAATCCGAAAGTCCCCACTAGCAGCACGTAGATCACCGTGGAAACCGCCGGCGACTCGTGCAATCCCATCAGCACCACCAGTTTGTCCGTGAACTCGTGGTTCGGAAATCCGCCCAGGCCCGCGCACCACACAATCAGGTACGCGATCGCGGCATAGCACAGCGGAATCAGCCAGCTCCCGAGCGCGTACTTTTTCTCCGGCCATTTCCAACCCAGTTCCACCAGACTTCGCCCATTCGCTTTCAGCGTAGTCATCGCCGCCAGCGCCGGGCACCACATCAGTCCAAGTACATACATCCCTGATCCGGCGCCCAGGTTGTCAGCCCTCAGGGCCGTGAAGTAAAAAACGGAGCTGAAGGCAAAAACGAGCACCACGTAAATCGCAATTTGCCGCCGCGAGCCGTTTTGTCCGGACATGCACGCCCCCTCTTGCGACTCAGTTATCTGTAGGCCTGATCTTGCGCGTTCCTCGTTACGGCATCACCGGCAGCACCACAAACGATTCCATCCCCGGCGTTGAATAAACGCGCTGCGTAGCCGGAACAAAATCGTCCGCCTGCGCCTTATAAATGCTCGGCACAAATTTCTGTGGATTGCGATCGATCACCGGAAACCATGTCGACTGCACCTGCACCATGATGCGGTGGCCTTTCAAGAAGACGTGGTCGTGATTCCGCAGCGGCACTTCCCATTTCGTTGGCTCATTCGCTGCCAGTGCAGTCGGCCGCTCGAAACTTTTCAGGTAGCGCCCGCGCCGGACTTCCATCGCCACCGGCAGTTCGTACCCATTCAGCGATTGCGCGTATTGCCCAGGCTTTGGCCCTTCCTCCGGTTTCCACACCGGCTTCTCCGCGTCCTGCGGATAGACGTCGATCAGCTTCACCACGAAATCACAATCGGTTCCGGTGGTCGACGCAAACAACTCCGCCGATACCGCACCCGTAATCGCCACGTCGTGCTCCAACGGCGCGCTCACGTAACTCAGCACATCGGGACGATGGTCC
>Ga0137403_10010709_pt1 | contig 10143 bp, 7 predicted proteins | sample CZOMad2_1_16fung_FD_122057 | JGI IMG/M metagenome (GOLD analysis project Ga0137403, IMG submission 122057) | Vadose zone soil fungal communities from Angelo Coast Range Reserve, California, USA - CZOMad2_1_16fungal (Hybrid Assembly) | ecosystem: Environmental > Terrestrial > Soil > Vadose zone... | reverse complement strand
CGGCCCGGCGAATGTGAACCCTCCCCCAAGCAGCTTCTTCAGCGGGCCGCGGAGGGCTACGGATTCGCGCGTCGTCAGATCGAAAGCTAAGGCGTTCATGTCGGTCACGAAGCTGCCGAGGGAACCGATATTCGAGCTGTGTGCGCCGGCGGCGAAGTATCGTCCGTCAGGCGAAAAGCCCATGTTGATCCAATCATGATCGCTGTCATCCGATTCATCAGGGTTTAAGATGCTCTGCAACCGCACAAGAAACAGATCAAGGAGAGTGGGCGTGTAAAAGTCCTTCTTTTGAAAAACCTGATTGCTCGTAGCCACGTCGATTAAGCTCAGGTCCAGACCGCCATCAAGACAGGCCAGTGTCTTTCCATCCGGCGATAGCAAAGATTGCAGACATCTCTTGCGGACAACCAACTCGCGCGCAGTTTTCAACTTCTGATCCGCCACGCTCCACACCTCGATGCGCAATGAGGAGTTATAAACAATGACATCCTGCGAATCCGGCGAAAACTGCGCAGGCTTGGCTTCGGGAGCCTCGATTCGGAACATCGGGGCGAACGGCTCGACCGAAAGCACCTGAATGCCCGAATCGTCCTGAGCCAGGACCAACTTGCCATCCGGGCTGAATCGCAGGTGATTGATTTCGCCACGCAGCGGCGGATCGAGCTGGTACTTCTTTAATACCGCGTGTAGCGATTCTCTGCGGCCAGACCCAGTGTAGTTGATTACGGCAGCCTGCCACCGTTGGAAGTCCCCAGCCGGTCCAGTCTCGCGCGCTTCTATACACCCAGGCGGCAAGGTACCCACCAGCTTGATCATCTCGCGGACCCTTTTGGATTCGGGCCTGGTGGTGCCGAACAGTTCCGAGAAGAAGCTGCCGGTCTTGCCTTTGTTCTCGGTAAGGCGATCAAAGAACTGGGCGTTGGCCTGCGGGTCATATCCGGCGCTGGCGACTGCGAACAATCCAACCTGGTCGGCTACAATCTGGTCATCCTCCTTGCCTTCGCTCCTCGCAAAGGCTTTGGGCTTACGCGCCGAGTTTTCCATCAGTTGATTGTATTTCTCGAAGATGTCGCGGCGGTCTTTGACCTCGGTCACTCCCAACACATCGCGCATCAATCGGGTCATTCGAATCGATTGCTGGCGCGCAAGAAGGTGTCCAATCTCGTGACCTATTACACCGCCCAATTCATCTTCGCTCAGCGCCAGGGCCACCAGCTTGCGCGACACGTAGATGCGCCCGCCCGGCAACACGAAGGCGTTGGCGTCGGGGAGATCAATAAGGAGAAACTGAAATCGCAGGTTAGTCTTCGGCAGGTGTTTGATAATCCGCTGCCCGATACGACTGAGGTTGCCTGTAACCTCATCGTCGTCGATAACGCGAAGGTTACGCTGGATGTGCTCGGCAATGGCATCGCCCAGATCCGCTTCCTGCTGCTCAGTGAAAATGTTCGAGCCTGGTGAGTTGGTCTGCAGGGCTGGCGGCTGGCATGGCCGTGGGGTTTGTCCCTGAGCGATCAGGGCGCAAAAAGCAATCGTTAGAACAAGCAAAGCTGGTCTGGACACGATAGACCTCCTTGACGGTTGTGCTCGATTCTAATAATGCGCTCCTCCTGGACTTCCCTTCTCTATTCCCTGGAGTTCTGCGCCTTTTGTTTTGACAGCAGATCCAGGAAATCCTTTTCGGTTCGATTCAGAAATTCCTGATAGCTCTTTCCCTCGATAAAGGGATTAGGGCTCACGCCCCGCGCTAACCGCCCGGCCTTTTCCTTCAGATGGAAGAAAGACCCGTGTGGACCCAGAAACACGTCACAATGAAGCGACCTAAGCAGACGAAAAGTGTATTCATAGTCGGAGACGATGTTGGGATACTTCGAATTATTAACCAGCACGTACTCAGGAGCGGTGGTGCTGCCAATAAAAACGACGTCGTAAGACTTGCCGCCCTCGGTGACTTTCATAAGCCAGGTGGTGCACCCCCTGGTGTGACCTGGAGTGAGTCGCGCGATCATTGTCACCCCGCCAAGGTCAACTTGATCTTTGTCATTGAGAAGGCGGTCAGCCATAGCCGGCTCATAGGTAAACTTGTCTCCCCACTGAAAATCGCCCTTGCCGCCATTGGCAACCAGAGCTGCTTCTGGCTCGCTTAACATGAGCTGAGCACCGGTCAGCCGCTTGAGTTGGGCCAGACCCGCCGCGTGATCGTAGTGAGCGTGACTATTGATTAGAACCTTCACGTCCTCGATCTTGAATCCGAGTTGCTTGATTCCGGCAGCGATCAGAGGGACCGTCTCGGCGAAGCCGCTGTCTAAAAGTATGTGGCCGTTCGGAGTAGTGATAAGAAATGAACTAACCTCTGACGCTCCGACATAGTAGATGTTGCCGATGATCCGAAACGGCTTGACCGGCTGATTCCACTCGGTCGTTGCTTTTGTGTACTGAGCTGGCCCCGTCAGCCCGCTTAGCGACGACGCCGACAGCGCGATGACGAGGAGCGTGAGAACGGACGCGAACAGTGTTGACCTGATCAATTCAATACGCCTCCCAGGAATCTGGTTTCGGTCACTGCCTGAACTTCTTCAGCAGCTCGCGAGCGATTATCATTCGTTGAATCTGATTCGTGCCTTCGACTATCTGCCCGATCTTCGCCTCGCGCATCAAAGCCTGAACCGGATAGTCCTCGCTCGTGCCGTAGCCGCCGTAGATCTGAACCGCGTCGGTGGTCACCTTCATCGAGCAGTCGGTCGCAAGCAGCTTCGCCATCGAAGCCTCGATGTTAAACGGCAACCCTCGGTCCCGCAGCCAAGCGGCCTTTCTCATCACAAGCCGCGCGGCTTCAATCCCGGCAGCCATATCGGCCAGCATGAACTGAATGCCCTGGAAGGTGGATATAGTCTGGCCGAATGCCTTGCGCTCGGTCGAATAACGAAGCGCGTGATCGAAGGCTTGCTGCGCGGTGCCGATCGAAGTCGCCGCGACGGTGATGCGACCGGAGTCGAGCGCGGTCATTGCGACCTTGAACCCTTCGCCTTCGCGGCCAATCAGGTTTCCTCGCGGAATCTCGCAGTCCTCGAAGAACACTTCGCGGGTGTGATGTGGCAAGCCCATCGGGCGCTCGCGTTTGCCGAACGCGAGACCCGGCGTTCCTTTCTCGACTATGAAAGAGCTGACGCCCTTCGCGCCTTTACCTTTTTCGGTTACGGCCATCGCGATGTAGACATCGGCTTCGCCGCCGTGAGTGATCCAGATTTTTTGGCCGCGGATAATGTATTTATCACCTTTCAGCTCGGCGCGAGTATTGATGTTCGCAGCGTCCGAACCGGCGTGCGGTTCGGTTAGCGCGAAGGCTCCCAGGAGCTCAGCTCGCGCCATAGGGGGCAGGTACTTTTGCTTTTGGGCGTCGGTGCCGAAATGGTTGATGATAAGTTGCGGAAGCCCGTGAACTGAGAGCACGCTGCCGAGATGACTGCCCAGCCGGGAGAGTTCTTCGAGCACGGTTATGTATGCCGAATAATCCAGCCCGCCGCCGCCGAATTCAGCGGGAAATGGAATGGCAGCAAGGCCAAGTTCACCGAGCTTGCGAAACAGCGGCCACGGAAAGTCTTCGTAGCCATGCTTCTCCCAGTAGGGCCTTGCGTCACGAGCGACAAAGTCTTCAATGAGCCTTCGCATTTGCTCCTGGTCTTCGGTTAAGGTGTAGTCCATTGCTGCTTCCTCCGACAATGTTCGTAGTCGTTTCAAATTCTATTCGTGGGCGACTATGACGCCCGCTTCGCTGAGTCGATCACGGTCTTCCCTGGATATCCCGACGGCCGCCAACAGTTCCGCCGTGTGTTCTCCAAGCTCTGGCGCCCGAGACGCTTCGCGCGGCGGAGTCTCACTGAGCTTGTAGGAAAAGCCGAGTTGATCGGTGAGACTCGAACTCTGACGAACCATCTCTCGCTCTCGAGTCTGCGCGTGCTCGAATGCTTCGAACATCGATAGCACCGGCTCGCAACAACAGTCCGCATCAACCATCAGCTCAATCCATTCAGCTTGCGTTCTCGATTTGAAGATCCCGCGTACGGTTTCAAACAGGTTGTTACGCCGCTCTGCCGAGTCAAACTGACGCGCCACCAGGTCTTCGCGTTCAACCTTCCGGCAGAAGTTAGCCCAGAATTTCGGCTCGAGCGCGCCCAGCGTCATGAACTTGCCGTCGCTCGTCTCGTAGACGTTGTAGAACGGATATGCACCAGACAAAACATACTTGCCGCCAACGGCAATCGTGTTCCCCGCGAAATGATGCGCGGCAGGAATCGGCAACATCGAGAGCATCACGTCGAACATCGCCACGTCGACGTACTGGCCTCGGCCAGTCCGCTCGCGCGCCAGCAGCGCGGCCAGTATCGCAAACCCCGCCATCATCCCGCCGGCAAGGTCCGCAACCTGCACACCGGGAATCACTGGCTTGCCACGCTCGTCCGTTGTCAGACCAAGCACGCCCGATAGCGCGAGATAGTTAAGATCGTGTCCGCTGCGCTCGCGATGTGGGCCGTCCTGACCGAAGCCCGTAAGCGAGCAATAAACGATTCGCGGATTGACTTCGGCGACCGCAGCGTAGTTTATCCCTAAACGATCGACGACTCCCGGGCGAAACTGCTCTAACACACAATCGGCCGTGGAAGCCAGTTTCAGGAGAATCCCTCGACCGTCGGCGTGCTTCAAGTCGATCGCGATTGATTTCTTGTTGCGGTTGACCTGAGCGAAAGGCGCGCTCTGACCGTCGATGATTGGAGGGCTCCTGCGCGTCGGGTCTCCGATCTTCGGCTCTTCGATCTTGATTACTTCGGCGCCGAGGTCGGCGAGCATCATCGAACAATAAGGCCCGGGCAGCATGCGGGAGAGGTCGAGTACTCGAATGCCTTGCAGCGCTTGTTGCATCTGTCGTCCGTGTTCCATGACTGAGTCCGTGGCTGCGTTTGTAGTCCAGTACCACGGTTAGAGCTTGTTCGGCTCCAATCCTACGACGAGCGGCGACACATCGCAATTCATCCTGGGGCGCTCGACAGTTATTTTGATGAAAACACGCAAACGTTTGATCCGGCTTGCGGGACGTAATCGGCACGGGCAAGATCGCTACTGAAATGAACCCGCCATTCTCCTTCGAGAATACTGCGCGCGACAACGCTACACGAGCGCGAGCCGGCCGAGTCACTACCGCTCACGGCCCGTTTGATACTCCCGCCTTCATGCCCGTCGGCACGCAGGGGACAGTCAAGGCTCTGACGCAGCAGATGCTCGAAGAAGCCGGGGCGTCGATCATCCTGGGCAACACCTATCACCTGTATCTGAGGCCGGGCCTCTCGACGATCAATCAACTCGGCGGGCTGCATCGGTTCATGTCCTGGGAGCACCCGATACTGACCGACAGTGGAGGATTTCAGATCTTCAGCTTGAACTCGCTCCGCAAGCTGAGCGAGGTAGGCGTTGAGTTTCAATCTCATCTGGACGGCTCGACGCATTTTCTTTCGCCCGAGAGAGCGATGGAGATTCAAGCCGCGCTCGGCTCGGACATCGTGATGGCTTTCGATGAGTGCACGCCGTTCCCAGCTACTCGCGACGAAGCGCTAACGTCGCTTACACTCACCGAACATTGGGCGCGACGATCAAAGCTGCGGCTAGGCGAGCTGCACACCGACACCGCCGCTGCTGAGAATGCCGGGATCACGATAGTCAATCAGACCCAGGCGTTATTCGGGATCAATCAAGGCAGCACGTACCTCGATCTTCGCGAGCAAAGTCTTGAGGGCCTGGTCGAGATAGGCTTTGACGGATATGCGATCGGCGGCCTCTCGGTCGGCGAAGAGAAAGACGCGATGTTCGAAGTCGTTTCCCGCATCGCACCGCTGATGCCCGAGGACCGGCCGCGCTATTTGATGGGAGTCGGCACGCCTGAAGACATCGTCGAAGCCGTAGCGCTCGGTGTCGATATGTTCGATTGCGTGATGCCGACCCGCAATGCTCGCAACGGGCAGCTCTTCACCAGCCGCGGCAAACTGAACATCAAGAACGCGCGGTATCGAGACGATGCGCAGCCGATTGATGACGCCTGCAGGTGCGCGGTGTGCACGAGATATTCGCGGGCCTACCTGCGGCATTTGTATATGAGCGGGGAGATATTGGGGTCGGTGTTGAGCTCGCTTCACAACATCAGCTTCTACCTTGACATGATGGGTATGATGAGGCAAGCTATCACGCTTGGCACTTTTATTGAATTTCGCGATTCTTTTCTGAGCGGACTAGCACGCGGACAGGACTGATCCTCACCAAGGATTTCGGACCGCAGCCCCCGCGGGCGGAACCTCCCACGAGAAGTGCCAACACGTATTCAATGAACATAAAAATTGATTTCGGTTCTTTGGCTTTTCTTCAGGGCGGAGGAGGAGGCGCCACAGGCGGATTGATAGGCTTACTGCCGTTCATCCTGATCTTTGTCATCTTCTACTTCCTGCTGATCCGCCCGCAGCAAAAGAAACAGCGGCAGGCGCAACAGGATCGAGAAACGATGCTTAAGGCGCTCAAGGCCGGCGACAAGATTGTCACCACCGGCGGGATCTACGGGACGATTGTCGCGGTGCGTGAGAAGGACGACACGGTACAATTGAGAATCGCGCAGTCCGTCTCGGTTGAAGCCGAACGCAGCGCGATCGCCCGATTGCAGACTTCTGAGAAAGAAGTCGAAGCGATCAAATGAAAGGTCAGAGTTCACCCTTCATGCTGCGCGTTCATCGAGGCAAACTAAAGCTTGTACTCTGAACGTGTGGACTGATTTTTTAAGGTGATGCGGTATGCATAGCAAGATTAGAAACAGGGTCATCATTATTCTGGTGGTAACGATTGCAGGACTCGCGATAGTCTTCAAACCGCACCACAAGCCCGGCGTCAAGGACTTCACTAGCTGGACGCAAATCAAACAGAACCTTTCGGAGAACATTCACCTCGGCCTCGATCTTCGCGGGGGCAGCCACCTGGTGATGCAGGTGCAAACCAACGAGGTGATACAGAAGGTCACCCAGCGCAATGCCGAAGTCGCGCGCGCCAAGCTACAAGAGAAGAATCTCCCGTTCACCACCATCAACGCCGAGACGGCCGGCAGAATCGTCATTGAGGCTGCCGACAACACGAAGAACTCGGACGTAGTGAAGGAATTAGAGACCGACTTCGGACCTGACTGGACCCTCAGTGACAAGGGGAACTCAGTAACAGCGTCGCTTTCCGAAAGCAAGCAGAACGAGTTACGCGAAAAGGCAACCGAGCAGGCAATGGCGATCATTGACAACCGGGTCAACGCGTTCGGCGTTACCGAGCCTACGATTCAGCGTCAGGGCGGTGAGGGCACTTATCAAATCGTCATTCAAATGCCCGGCGTCGATGATCCCGAGCGGATCAAGAACACCCTGAACGCCGATTCGAATCTCGAGCTGAAGCTTGTAGCAAAGGGGACACAGGTTCCTTACCCCACAAAGGAAGCGGCTGAAGCGGCCGCTAAAACGACTCCGCCAGGCAACGACCCGTACACCGCCGATTACGAAGTAAAGGAGTATCGGGATCGCCCTGATGCGACCTCGGCCGTGCAGACAGGCTGGGTGGTCCTGGGCAAGAATCCCGTCGTCACCGGGATCGACATGCGTGACGCCTCCGCGAGATCGTCGCAATATGGCGGCTCGTCTTACGAGATTGACTTCTCGCTCTTGCCCGATGGCGCCAGGCGATTCGGTGACGCGACCAGTAAGCACATCAATGATCGATTGGCTATCGTCCTGAACAACGAAGTGAAGTCCGCGCCCAATATCAATAGCCAGATCAACGACCGAGGTCAGATAACCGGCAGCTTCACAAAGAAGGCAGCGGAAGATCTCGCGTTAGTACTTCGGTCCGGAGCACTGCCGGCGAAGGCGGTCTACCTCGAAGAACGCACAGTTGGCCCGTCGCTCGGAGCGGATTCGATTCGCCAGGGGGTGACCGCTTCAATCGCCGGAATGCTGGCGGTGGTCATGTTCATGCTGTTCTACTACCGCGGATCGGGAATCAATGCTGTGCTGGCGCTGGTTCTGAACCTGGTGCTGTTGCTCGCGGCGCTGATCATGTTTGACGCAGTGCTAACCTTGCCCGGGATAGCCGGTGTAATATTGACAATAGGTATGGCCGTCGACTCTAACGTCCTGATCTTCGAACGCATACGCGAGGAGATACGAAGCGGCAAAGTAGTCGCTTCGGCGGTAGACGTCGGATTCAATAAGGCGTTCTTGACAATCATAGACACGCACGTGACGACGATCGTTTCGGCCGTCTTCCTGTTCGTGTTCGGCACTGGTCCGATTCGAGGGTTCGCGGTCACCCTGGTGGCAGGTCTTCTGGCAAACTTGTTCACCGCCGTGTTCGTGTCAAGGACAATTTTCATGTGGCATCTTAACCGCAGCGCACGTGTGGAGACATTGAGTATATGAAACGTGAAACTTGATGCGTGATTGGGTCACGCATCACGTTTCACGCATCACGGGTCATTATGGTAGAGCTATTCAGGAATCCTAAAATAGACTGGCTGAACGCGAAGAAGTTCTTCATCGGCATCACGATTTTTCTGTTGGTGATGGGCGCGATTGCCGTGCAGTTTCGCGGCTTCAATCTTGGAGTGGACTTCACAGGCGGAACGCTCATGACCGTGCGGTTCAAGGAGCAGCCGTCGCTGAGTCAGATTCGGGACGCTCTTTCTGCGGCGCACATCGACACGACCAAGGTGACCCTTCAGCCGGTAACCAGCCGACCGAACGAGTTGATCATCCATTCCCCACAGCTTGACACCGGAACGGAAGCGGAGCGCCGAGTAGACGAGGACAAGCGATCCATCATTGGCGCGTTGCAGCGGCTCAATCCCGCCGGCGATATTGCCGCGGGCAAGATCAACATTAATAGTGTTGATGCGGCAGGCATCGAGGCCGAGTTGCGGCAAGTTGATCCGCTCAACATCAAGGCACAGTACTTCCCGACCGAGCATCCGTATCGGCAGGTGGGCGATCAGATCATCGCCCTGCGCAACGGCCCGAACAAAGGCTTCGTTGAGGATATGGCCCCGGTCCAAGCTCTCACGCTGGAAGTGAAGGACTTGCCCAACTTTGATCAGAACAAAGTAAAAGCGGTGATCCTCGACCGCTTCTATGCAGGCAAGATCGATCTGAATCTTGCCGGCAGGAGTGAGATCGAAGAAGCGTTGGGCCGCATCGACCCGCTCGGAGTTGGGGCAGGCTCCGACATCTATTCTAAGGCGGCTCAAGCGATCTCGGATTATCGGAAAAACAGCAGCGGAGTCATAACCGACATCAGCCTTATTCAAACTCAGGATGTGTCGGCGGAGCTGCTGGAAAAAATGAAGTCCAACTTCACCGAAGGCAACTTTGCGGTGATCTCCGCCGACGTGGTCGGCGCGGTCGTGGGCCAGGACCTACGCAACAGAGCGATCTACGTGACGCTGGCGGCGCTGGCTGGAATGCTTGTTTACATCGCGTTCCGCTTTGAGTGGATCTATGGAGTGGCGGCGGTGCTTGCGGTGTTTCACGACATAATGATAACGCTCGGGATCTTCGCGCTGTTTCAGTGGGAGATCAGCTTGACGGTTATCGCCGCGTTGCTTACGTTGGTCGGCTACTCGATGAACGACACTATCGTCATTTTCGACCGCATCCGCGAGAACGTCAGGTTGCGTCGACGGGATAGCCTTGCCCAGATCGCGAACGACTCGATCAATCAGACCCTGTCGAGGACCGTCATCACCGCCGGGCTGACTTTCATTTCGGTTGTTGCGATTGTTTTGTTTGGCGGCGAAGTGTTGAGAGGCTTCGCGCTGGCTCTGACGATCGGCATCATCATCGGCACTTATTCTTCCATCGCGGTTGCAAGCCCGATGATGCTATGGTGGGAGTATGTGACCGGCCGCAATAAAGGGCGGGGAAGGCCCGGCGAAGCCAGGGCCCGCGCAGCCGAGCGAACTCTGGCGAAGGTCTGAAGGACAGCCGACGCGCAACGCGTCCGTGTGTTCCGCGCCTGGTGTTGGGAACAAAGCCGGAATGATCGGTGTCTAATTGGCTGGAAGTTTGAAAACTTCTTGACTAG
>Ga0137403_10010708_pt1 | contig 10145 bp, 6 predicted proteins | sample CZOMad2_1_16fung_FD_122057 | JGI IMG/M metagenome (GOLD analysis project Ga0137403, IMG submission 122057) | Vadose zone soil fungal communities from Angelo Coast Range Reserve, California, USA - CZOMad2_1_16fungal (Hybrid Assembly) | ecosystem: Environmental > Terrestrial > Soil > Vadose zone... | reverse complement strand
GGAAACATCGCGGTGTTTCGTCCCCTCGCGTGGCAACCGAATTTCGGCGCGGCAAGCTGCCGCGGCGGGCAGGCTAGCAGCCTGCGCTCCCCAGAGCTCGCTTGTCGCGAGCCACTCAGAGACATCGCATCCGGCAGCAAGCAGCCTTTCGATTTCCATTCGCAAATCGGAGACCGCTTTCGACAGCTCCGCGGTGCGCCCGGGTGCTTCACCCAGCCAAAATGGAATTCCAGGTGGCTGACCTTTCGCGTCTTCAACGCGAACCACGCCGGAATTGACGCGCAGAATTCGCCATGACGCGTTGCCGAGCTGAAAAATATCGCCGGCCAAGCTTTCCACAGCGAAATCTTCGTTCACTGTGCCAACGAAAGTTTCCGATGGTTCGAGAATGACTCGATAATCAGCGTTGTCCGGAATTGCGCCGCCAGAGGTCAGTGCAACAAGACGTGCCCCGCGCCGGCCGCGCAAACGGTGATTTACCGCATCGTGATGAACCAGTGCAGAACGCCTGCCGCGCTTGGTGCTGAAACCATCCGCCAACATTTTCACAACGCTGTCGAATTCTCCGCGCGTCAGATTTCGATAAGGCCAGGCCGCGCGAACTAATTCGAAAAGCTTATTCTCATCCCAATCCTCAGCTGAACTGGCAGCGACAATCTGTTGGGCCAGCACATCGCGCGGCTTTTCCGGAATAAGGAGCCGATCAAGCTCACCGCGCCGAACCGAGCGCAGAAGCGCCGAGCACTCTACCAATTCGTCACGGCTCAACGGGAAGATACGGCCCTTCGGCAAACCACGGCGCCCGCCTGCATCGCTATGCGAAGCATTGCGGGCAGGTTTGTGCTCGGCGCGACCGACGCGTTGCAGCAGGGTGGCTATGGAGCGCGTGCTACCAAGCTGACATACGAGATCAACCGAACCGATATCGATCCCCAACTCGAGCGACGCCGTGGCAACCAGTGCTCTCAATTCGCCGCGCTTCAATCGGTCTTCCGCATCGAAACGCAGTTTCGCGGAAAGACTCCCGTGATGCGATGTGACCGCATCCGCGCCGAGCAGTTCGCTCAAGTGATGCGTCACGCGCTCGGCCATCCGGCGCGTGTTGACGAAAACCAAAGTGGTCCGGTGCGCCTGAATCAGCTCCGCTAGTCGATGATAAACTTCCTCCCAAACTTCATTCGACATCACCGCTTCAAGCGGTGACCTGGGTATTTCAATTGCGAGATCCAATTCGCGGCGATGTCCGATGTCGATGATCTCGCAATCCGGATTGCCAGCGCCATCCGCGGCGCAAGTGCCGACGAGGAAACGTGCAACCTCTTCAATCGGTTTCTGAGTTGCAGATAAACCGATTCGTTGCAGCGGATTTTTCGTCAGGGCGGCCAGGCGTTCAACGCTCAACGCGAGATGCGCTCCGCGCCGGTCATCGACGACAGCGTGAATCTCATCCAGGATCAGCGTTCGCGCCGTGCTCAACATCCGCCGGCCCGATTCGGAAGTGAGCAGCAGATACAGCGACTCTGGCGTCGTAACGAGGATATGCGGTGGCTTTTTAATCAGCGCCTGACGTTGCGCGGCAGTCGTATCGCCAGTGCGCACTTCGGCGCGCACATCGATCTCGCGCCCATTTCCCTCGCACACGAGCGAGCGAATTCCAGTAAGCGGCTCTTGAAGATTTTTGCGGATATCGTTGCTCAAAGCTTTTAGCGGCGAGACGTAAACCACCTGCGTTTCATTCGGCAAATCAGCGTCGACGCCTTCGCGGAAAAGCGCATCGAGCGAAGCAAGGAACGCCGCCAGCGTTTTGCCGGAACCAGTCGGCGCAGAAATCAGGACGTGCCGACCCGATTGTATTGCCGGCCAGCCGCGCAATTGTGGTTCGGTCGGTGAGCCGAACGTTTGTTCGAACCACCGCGCAACCGCAGGATGAAATTGAAAGGACTGCATCGGAAGGAAAAACAATTTATGTGATGATGCGGCGAAGAAAAGTAGCGACCCGATTTACGCCTACGAGCTCGACAGGCAGATCGGCTTCTCCTGAAGACGATGTCAATCGCCGAAGGCGCAGTAATCGATTCGCTAACGCATCGCATCAGGAATTAGGCGGCAAGGCCGCATTTTTGCCAACGCGTTGAGGACAACGCGTTCCACCTTTGGAACGCGGACTGTCAGCGAAGACGGTTACGAGCGCGCTCTTAGCGCGATTACTTCTCGCAACATCCGCAGACTATCGCGGAAAAAATTGACTTTGCTCCCTTCAGCGTGGTTCCAGCGGACCGGAATTTCCCGAATGCGCAATCCGGCGCGATGCGCGAGAAAAAGCAGCTCGACATCGAACGCAAAACCATTGACCCGCGCCGCCTCCAGAATTGGGCGGCAAGCGTGAAGCCCGAACGCCTTGAACCCGCATTGCGTGTCCCAAAATGGCAGACCGGTTGCAACGCGCACAACAAGATTGAAAACACGACCCCCTTGCTCGCGCCGCCAGGGTTGATGGACTCCGATTAAGCTGCGATCCAGAGCGCGTGAACCAAAAGCAATATCAACTTCGCCGTTTGCAATCGGTTGGATTAGTTTCGGCGTCTCTCCAAGTGGCGTGGAAAGGTCGGCATCAAAAAAGAGCCCGATCGGTTCTCGCGCGGCGAGCAATCCCGAGCGCACGGCCGCGCCCTTGCCGCGATTCGGAAAATTTTCGAGCAATCGCGTTTGGATCGTTGCTCCATCCAATTTTTCACGCGCGATGGCTGCAGTGGCATCAGTTGATCCATCATTCACCACGATCAATTCACTATCCGGCGCGTTGGAAGCGAGATAATCGAGCGTAACGCGGAGAGTGTCACCAATTCGCGCTTCTTCGTTGAAGCAGGGAATAACGGCAGTGAAGGGCGGGAGCATGGCTGGGACGTTGAAGCGTTAAAAAGGTTAAAGCGTTGAAGCGTTACAGCGCCATCTTGTCATGAGCGAAGCGAAACATCTCTGATTATGTTTTCAGCGCTGCTGGAAGACTGATCAGAGATTTTTCTCCCGCGTCTGCGGGATCAGAATGACAAATCCTGTTTCCGCTTCAACGCTTCAACGAATCACAAAATCATTTGTAAATCTCCACGACAAACTTGCCGTTTGGATCGACATACCCGCGATACATTCCCGAGGTATTGAATGGTAAAGCGACGTTGCCCTGACGATTGATTGCAATCAGTCCACCGGTGCCGCCGAGTTTGGCGACTTTATCGAGCACAGCTTGTGCCGCTTCGCTGAGGGCCATTCCCCGATATTCCATCAGCGCCGAGACATCGTGCCCGACAGTCGCCCGGATGAAATACTCGCCGTCGCCCGTCGCGGAGACAGCGCACGTCGCATCGTTCGCATAAGTTCCTGCGCCGATGATCGGCGAATCACCCACGCGGCCTGGGCGCTTGTTTGTAGTGCCACCGGTTGAGGTCGCAGCCGCGAGATTGCCATTTCTGTCCAGCGCCACAGCGCCCACGGTTCCGTGTCGATCTTGATCGGTAATTATAAAGGCTTTTCCGGCACGGCCGGTTCGATGTTTCTCAGCGGCTTTCATTTTCTGCAAAGCGTCCCATCGCTCCTGGGTGAAAAAATATTTCGCGTCCACGAGTTCAATTCCGTTCTCCTTTGCGAACGCCTCCGCGCCTTCGCCATCCATCATTACGTGACCGGATTTCTCCATGACGAGCCGGGCCAGGCTGATTGGATTCTTTACGTACTTCAGAACGGCGACGGCGCCGGCGGCAAGCGTTTTCCCGTCCATGATCGCTGCGTCCATTTCGTTCGTACCAGCGCTTGTAAACACTGAACCTTTGCCCGCATTGAAATGTGGATCGTCCTCGAGCACACGCACGGCTACTTCCGTCGCGTCGAGGCTCGATCCGCCGCGTTTCAGAATGTCGTAGCCAGCCGCAAGCGCCCGTTCCAGTCCCGCCCGATACTTTCTCTCTTTTTCCGGCGTCATCTTGGCGCGGTCGATGGTTCCGGCGCCGCCGTGGATCACCAGCCCGAATTTTTGGTTTTGCATTTTTTGTTGATCAATTGATCGGATGTCCTTTACAGCATTTGCAGAGGTATGTTGCTCCTCGCCAAACGCGGGCGCCCCGGCACTAAATAGCGCGATGATAAACGAGCAATTGACTATGCGAAGCAATTTCACGTGACGCTCCGTTCGTTTAGGAGGGCAGTCGTCGATTTTTGATATTCGCACCATAGCGTGACGCCTAGTCAAACTAAAAGCGACGCGAGGACGCGTACGCACTCCCAAAGCTGCCGCGAAAACAGACCAAGCTTCCCATGCATTTCGCACGAAGTGCGGCCTCGCGAACGCCCTCGGAGTTGGAGTGCGATGCGTCGTCGCATCGCTTTCGCACAGCAACTTTGCTCTTTGCCCGGTGCGGAAGTAAGGCGAGTTTCCCCGAGCCATGGCCAATGCTAATCCGCCGGTTTTAGTTGCCCAGGGAATCGGCCACGTCTCGCGCAATTTTTTCCGCGAGGTGGGCAGCGTGTTCTGGTTCATCGTGAACACGTTCGAAGAGACGTTCGAGCGGATCCAGCAGGGGCGGGTGCCGTTTCGTGCTGCCAGTTTTTTCCGACACACGCAACGCGCCGGTGTGGATTCAGTGCCGCTGGTGGGGCTCGTCTCGTTTTTCCTCGGGCTGACAATGGCACTGCTGACCGGCTACCAGTTGCAACGCTTCGGAACAGAACGGTTGATCCCCGGATTGGTCGCGATCGGTTTCACCCGGGAGCTTGGCCCTCTCCTCACCGGCATCATGCTGGCGGCGCGCATCGGCGCTGCTTTCACCGCCGAGCTCGGCACGATGCAGGTGTCCGAGGAAGTGGAAGCGATCGAGGCGATGGGCATCGGACCACTGCGTTTCCTGGTCGCGCCGCGGATGCTCGCGCTGGTTCTGCTGATGCCGTGTCTATCTACGGTTTCCAACATCGCGGCCGTATTTGCTACCAGCCTTATTTGCAAAGCCTATTTCAGCATCGCTTTTCCCTACTTTCTCGATCTGGTGAAAGATTCATTACTCATTCGCGACATCCTCACCGGCATTTTGAAGAGCTTTCTCTTCGGGCTAGTCATTGCGGCTATTGCCTGTTACCGGGGTCTGACGGTGAAAGGGGGGGCCGCAGGCGTGGGCAGTTCGACAACGTCAAGTGTCGTGACTGCGATCACGACCGTGATTGGGCTCGATACGTTATACAACGTCGTCTACACCACATTTTATCCCACATGACCACCTCAACGCACATGGTCCAGATGCGCGATGTGGGCATGCAATTTGAAGAAAAGAAAGTGCTCGACGGCTTGTCAATTAAAGTGGAGCCGGAGGAACGTCTGGTCATCATGGGCCAAAGCGGCAGCGGAAAAAGCACTGTATTACGCCTGATTCTCGGAACGCTGCGTCCGAATTCAGGTTTGATTTTTTTTAAGCAATTCGAAATAACGCGACTGCCGCGCCGGAAACTTCAGCAGGTGCGACGACACATTGGCATGGTCTATCAGTACTCAGCCCTGCTTAGCTCCCGTAACGTTCGTGACAATGTGGCGCTGCCGCTTGAAGAGCTCACGGACAAAACGCGCTCAGAAATCGATAAGATCGTGGATGAAAAACTCAACCTCGTCGGGATGAAGGATTCCAAGGAGTTGTTGCCCGAGGAACTCAGCGGTGGCATGAAGAAACGCGTCGCGTTGGCGCGCGCGCTCGTGCTCGAGCCGGAATTGATCCTCCTTGATGAGCCCTCGGCGGGACTCGACCCCGTCATTGCTTCGGTGATCGACGAATTAATCATCAGCCTCAGCGACAACTCCAAGGTCACATCAATCACCGTTACTCATGAAATGGAGAGCGCCTTTCGCATCGGCACGCGAATGGCTATGCTGTATCAGGGGAAAATCATTGAAGAAGCCGAACCCGAACAATTCAAACAATCCAAAAATCCGGTGGTCGCGCAGTTCTTGAGCGGCAGTACGGAAGGCCCAATTCTGGAAGGCAGCCTCGATGCAATTACAAAGAAATGAAATCATGACCGGCCTGCTCGTGATCGGCACGATTGCGGTGGTCGCTTTTCTTTTGGTTTTGCTTGGCGCGCCGGGATTGTTTCGGCCGCTGGTGACCTACAAGATTTACTTTGATAACGCAGCCGGGATTAAACAGGGCGCGCCGGTGATGCTGGCGGGCCGCAAGATTGGCCAGGTGCAGAAATTATTTTCACCCGTCTCGCCGCAGGAAGAGAAACAGGCAGAGGAAGCAGACGCGGCTATTCATCGGGCGGAAGCAAATGCGAGCCCCAGCCCGACTGCAACGCCGGGCAAGCCGCGATTCGAAGTGCGTGTGGATGTTCAGGTAGACAAGAGCGCCAAAGTTTATCGGGATGCCAGGACGCGCTTGATGCAGCTTGGATTGCTCGGCGACATGGCCATCGACATCACGCAAGGGACCGAAGCCTCCGGCCGCGCCAAAGACGGCGAGAGTTTCGCCGGAGAACGCACTCCTGATTTGGGTGACGCCGCTGCGAAGATGCTGGAAGTGATCAAACCCGTGGCAGCCGAGGCGACCAACACGATGAAAGACCTTCAGCAGACCGCGCAAAATCTAAACCGCCTCACCGACGAAAACTCCGAGTTGACCCTCGCTCTCACCCAGTTCAAAACATTCGGCGAACATCTTTCGGATCTGACCGCTCCCCAGAGCGCGCTCTCGCATTCGCTCACCAATATCGAAAAGATCAGCACCAGCCTAACCGAGAACGACAACATCAAAGTCACCCTGCAAAACCTGCGGACGTCGTCAGAGAAACTAAAGGTCGCCACTACCGAGCTCCAGCCAGCCGGCGAGAACATCAAGCAATTCAGCGAGACAATTAAAACTCAACCGTGGCGTCTGATTTGGCCTTCGACAAAAAAGTACGCCGAAGCATCACCAACTGCCGCTCCAAGCCAGGGAACAATCACTGTGCGTAAAAGCGCGAGAGCAAAGCCGCGTCGCACGGCGACTCCCGCCGAACGCACCAGCAGCCGTTAGGGTAGCGGTCGCCGCGGCGACCTGGTGAAGCGACGCAATCGATTATGGCCCGTAGCTTTTGGTGAATTTCTTTCGCGACTCTGCCTCGGGCTCAGTTGACGTGATCGGCGGTGATGGCTCCTGCGTGCCTGCTGGTGTTTCTGCAGGTTGTGGCGTCTGCTCCTCCGCTTTTGGAGCCGCTGCTTGTGTGGTGCCTTGCGGCGCTTCGCGTGCAATCTCGACATACGCCATCTGCAAATTGGAAAGAGCGTTGCTCAATACTTTTGCCTCTTCGTTCGTCAGGTTGCCGCGCGTTTTTTCCTGAATCATAGCCAGTTGATCGATGAACATCCTGGCAAGGTCCAGATTCACTTCGGGTTCGCCGCTCTTTGGATTTGGAATTTGGCCTAGGAACAGCGCCGCGTTTTGCGCGTGCATCACCACAAATTCAATGAAGCGTTGCGAAAGCTCGCCGCTCAGGGTTGTTTTTTGGACTTCAGCCATGGCTCATTTCTGTTTCGCGGCTGCGGAAGCATCTGGTGGTCGCACGGTTGCTAAAACATAGGGTTGATCGCGAAAATATTTTGCAGCCACCTGTTTGATGTCGTCGAGCGTCACGGCGTTCACGTCGTGCTCAAGCCGCTTGTAATAATCGAAACCTAGTCCGTAGATCTCGTCGAGCGCGCAGTGATAACCGAAAGCGTCGTTGCTTTGATTCGCTATCTCCTGTTGGCCGATCAATTTCTTTTTCGCCCGCGTCAGTTCTTCAGGACTAAGGCCGTCATTTGCGAGTTTGTGAATCTCATCGAGCAACGCGGTTTTCACAGGCTCGATCTTCTGCGGGTCGGTGCCGAGATAAAATGCAAAGAGGCCAGGAACCAACCCTTGCATCTGGCTGGCGCCGATGTAATACGCCAGGCCCATTTGCTCGCGAATGCGAATGAAGAAGCGCGACCCGAGGTCACTGCTTGCCTCATCAATTAGTTCGAGCGCGTAGCGATCAGGACTGGACAGACTCGCGCCGCGAAACCCGACCATGATCACACCTTGCGCTTTCTCCTTTCGGTTTTCAACGGTTTCCGGTTTGCCAAGCGGCATGGAAGGCTTTGCATCGGTCAGGGCGAGTGCGCCTGGCTTCATATTGCTGAGCACTTGTTCGACAAGCTGTTTTACCTCGGATGCTTTAACGTCTCCGAAGACGTAGATCACGCCGTTTTTGGCGACCACGTAACGATCGCGAAACTCGAGGAGATTCTTCTGCGTCAACCGCTGAACGGACTCGACCGATCCATTTGAACGTAATGCGTAGGGATGCTGGGGAAAAAGCGCCTGTCGCATGATGTTGCGCGCGACGGACGTCAACTGCTCTTCCTCCTGCTGGATCGCGGCGATTTGGATTTCTTTTTCGCGCGCGACGGCTTTTTCCGGGAACGTGGCGTTGAGCAATACGTCCGAGAGTAGGTCCACGCCTAATTTCACGTCGGGCTTCATGACGTCCAGCGACACGCTGAAGCTGTTGTTACCCGCGTCGCTCGAAATGGAACCGCCGACCGCTTCGATCTCGTTGGCGATTTGCTCGGCGGTGCGCGTCCTGGTTCCTTTCAATAGAACCTTAGCCATCAAACGCGTGATGCCATTTGTCTGCGGTGTCTCGGCCAGAAGACCGCCACGAAAAACGACGCCCATCCCAACGAGTGGCAGCCGAGGGTCTTCGCGCACGACCAGTCGCAATCCGTTCGAGAGATCAAATTTTTGAATCTCACCCGCGGCGACTGGTTTTTCGGCCTCGGCTTTGCCCGTCAGCGAGCCCTTTGGATTCAACGAGATGACGGTTAGATTGTTTTCCGACAGATAATTCGCGGCGACGCGCTTGATGTCGTCGAGCGTTACCTTCTGGACCGCATCGAGATAATGCCGGCTGAAATTCAGATCGCGCGTGAGCAACCAGTTCGACCCGATGTCCGAGGCTTGGCCACGCATGGTCGTAAGCGCTCCGAGATGATGACTAAGCGTGATTTTTTTTGCCTTCGCCAATTCTTCTGCGGTGACGCCGGTCTGTTTCACTTCGTCGACAATCCGCAAACCCAATTGCTCGGCTGCGTCCCGTTTCTTTGGATCGACCGTGGCATCGATGCCAAATAAGCCGGGATCGCCCGGCGTGTAAGAGAACGCGGATATGCTGAACGCCAGACCGGCTTCTTCCCGCACGCGCCGGTACAGGCGCGAGCTGCGCCCGTCACCGAGAATGGTCGAGAGAAGATCGAGCGCTGGCACGTCCGGGTTTGTGACCTCCGGAATGTGCCAGGCGAGCGACAGGTGCGTCAGCTCTGTGGCAAATTCCTGGTGCACCTCGCGCCGGCCAAGTTGCGGCGGTTCCGCAGGAACGAATACCGGTTTGAGCGATTTCTCCGGATCCGGCTTGAACAACTCCGTCAGCTGTTGTCGCACTTTTTGCGCATCAACATCCCCTACAACGAGGAACGTGAGATTGTTCGGGACGTAGCGCGTCTTGTAATATTGCATCACCTGATCCTGGGTGAGCTGATTGTAGATCTCGATCTCGCCGATAACCGGAAAACGATAGGGATGCCGCTGATAAGCGGTTGCAAAGAGAAGCAGAGTGGCCACGCGATCCGGATCATCCAGATTCATGGCAAACTCGCGCCGGATCACTTCCTGCTCTTTTTGGTATTCTTCGGGCGGCAAAGTTGAATTCATCATCGCGTCGGCCAAAATGTCGAGCGCGGTTGCGACGCCGTCTTTCGGCACGTCGATCCAAAAAACCGTGCGATCAAATGACGTGTACGCGTTAATGTAACCGCCCACGTCCTGGATTTTTTGCGCGATCTCATTTTTCCCTCGGGTTTTCGTTCCCTTGAAGAGCATGTGCTCGAGGATATGGGACAAACCGGCGCCCAGATGTTGATCTTCGTCGATGCTTCCCGTAGCGCACCACGCCTGCACGCTTGCCACCGGCGCACTGTGATCTTCCTGCACAATGATCGTCAGCCCGTTTGGCAGAATCCATTTCTGCGCCGCGCTCGGTGGAAAGTTGATGACAGATGAAGGCTCGGTCGACGCAGCTTTCAGATTAACCATGCCAAGTAATAGAGCCGCTGAGAG
>Ga0137403_10010707_pt1 | contig 10146 bp, 10 predicted proteins | sample CZOMad2_1_16fung_FD_122057 | JGI IMG/M metagenome (GOLD analysis project Ga0137403, IMG submission 122057) | Vadose zone soil fungal communities from Angelo Coast Range Reserve, California, USA - CZOMad2_1_16fungal (Hybrid Assembly) | ecosystem: Environmental > Terrestrial > Soil > Vadose zone... | reverse complement strand
GAGGGCGAGTTAGTTCGAAATTCGTCGCAGAGTGCGCGCAAGACTGGGTCCCACTTGCGATAAGGAAATGAGCGAAATGGCGAGGACACAAGTTTGAGTTGGGCCATTCGAAGTTTTATGAGGAGAAATATCTCCTGCACTCTCATGTATCAGGTGCGGCGGATGGAGTGTTAAGCACGAAGGGGCAAAAAAAGACTGCATCAACCGAGGCAACAAACCATAACGGTTTCGTTCCGATATGGGCACTTCAAGCTGGGATTGGCGCTGGAGCGTCAGCGGAGCTGGGAGGACGCGGCGGCCGCCTACGGCCTGGCGGTACGCATCCGTCCGGATCACCTCCTCGCCTATATCCGCATGGGGTTCGTATATCGGCGGCTCCGGCGCGGGCCCGAGGAGGAGGCCGCGCTCCGCCGCGCGGTCGCCCTGGCGCCCTCGAGCGTGGAGGCGCAGCACAATCTCGGCCTCGCGCTCCTGCGCCAGGGCCTCCACATCGAGGCCGAGGAAGCGCTGCGCCGTGCCGCCGCGCTCGCCCCGCGCAACGCCATCATTGCCGACGATCTCGGCCAGGCGCTCACCGCCCAGGGGCGTCACGCGGAGGCGGCGCTGGCCTGCCGGGAGGCCTTACGCCTCGCGCCCGGGCGGGTGAAGCCGCAGGTCCACCTCGCCAACGCCCTGCGGCGCCTCCGGCGCTGGCACGACGCCGCGCAGGCCTATCGCGCCGCCATCCAGCGCAAGGGCAATGACGCCACCTTGCTGGGTCATCTGGGCGTCACGCTCTGGCACGGGCGGCGCTACGGCGAGGCGTACACCGCGTTCCGCGAGGCACTGCGCCTGGAGCCGCAGAATGCCGCCTGGCACGGTCGCGTCGCGCGCGTGCTCGAGCGGCAGGGCCGCTTTCCCGAGGCGGAGGCGGCCTTCCGCGAGGCCATTCGCCTGCGTCCGGGGGATGTGGGGCTCCAGCGCGGGCTCGCCGGCGTGCTCCGTCGCGAGGGCAAGTGGCTGGAGGAGGCCGAGGCGCATCGCGCCGCTATCGCGCTCCGACTCGACGATCCCAACGTGCACTACGATCTCGGCCTGGCGCTTTCCGCTCAGGGTCTCGACCTCTACGCGGAGGTCGCCTTCCGCGCCGCGGTGGCGCTGGAGCCCGAGACCGCCGACTTCCACGTGGAGCTGGGCATCGCGCTCGGCCGCCAGGGCAAGCACGCGGAGGCGGAGGCCTCGCTGCGCGAGGCGGTGCGCCTGGATCCGAGCGACATCGTGGCGCTGGGTAATCTCGCCGTCGGTCTCGGCCGACAGGGGCGCTACGCTCAGGCGGCGGCGGCGTATCAGGACGCCCTGCTCGTCAAGCCCGAGAACGCGGCGCTCCAGCGCGGGCTCGGCACCGTGCTCTATCTCCAGGGGAAATACGCGCCCGCGGAAGCGGCCTTTCGCGAGGCGGTCCGGCTCAAGCCGGGTTACGCGAAGACGCATGCGTACCTGGGCGAGATGCTGAGCGAGCAGGGGCGGCAGGCGGAGGCGGCGGAGGAGTTTCGCGCCGCCATCCGCGCCCGACCCGACACCCCGGCCGCGTATCGGGGGCTGGGCGGCGTGCTCCTCGCGCAGGGGCTCCATGAGGAAGCGGAAGTCGCCTATCGCGAGGCGCTCCGCCGCCGCCCCGAGGAAGGCCAGAACCACTTCAATCTGTGGATGGTGCTCGAGCGTCAGGGGAAGCACGCCGAGAGCGAGGCCGCCTATCGCGAGGCCATCCACCTCAAGCCCGACTTCGCGGAAGCGCATGCCCGGCTCGGCTCGGTGCTGCTCCGCATGGGGCGTTTCGCGGAGGCCGAAGCCGCCTACGCGGAGGCGGTGCGCCTGCATCCCGACGACATGCGATTCCGCAGCGGGCGCGACGCGGTGCGCCGCCGCCTGGCCGCCGGGCCCTGACCTAGCGCCCGCGCACTCGGACCAGCGGCCCTCCAACTCGCCCTTCCCGATGGGTGCGAGGAACGCGCTAGGTGGGAGTGACCTCGATGGCCGAGATGCGGCGATAACTGATCCCGACCTTGTGGCTGTCCGCATCCACGATGAGGAGGCCGTTCTCCGTGATCTGGGAGAGCGTGCCCACGATGGGCTCGGGGGCGTTCCGAACGGAGATGGCGACCCGGCGACCCAGATGGGGCTGGGCCTCGGCCTCCCACACCGTGCGGAGCTGCTCCACCGCGCCGGGCATCATGTCGGTCTCGCGGATCGGCTCGACCTCCCGGATCGCGCCGAACACCGGCATGTGGAAGTCCGCCGCCGGCTCGGTGTGCCCGTGCGGGGCGGCCTCCTGGCGCTCCTGCGCCGCGCGCAGGATCTCCGCCATCCGGCTCGTCATGGACCAGTAGAGGTAGAAGCCGATGAGGATGGCCCCCGCCGCCAGCGCCAGGTTGACGAGGACCATGGTCCGGCCGAGCGCGCCCAGGAGGTAGAGGGTGTCGACGTACAGGAGCATCGGCAGCACCGTCACAAAGGCGAACACCACCGCCGCCGCACGCTGGAGCGTGTAGGAACGGGGCCTCGGCTCCGCCGGCTCCATACCCCCGATGCTAACTCTTGGCCCGAGAGTTCGCACCGTTTTTGGGCACGGCCGGCCGGGCGCGGGTCCCGGGAGCGGTCCCGGGGGCGTGCTAGTATCCCCCCGGGAGGTGCCCGTGGGGCTCTCGCGTCGTGAGCTGCGCGCGCTGCGCGGCTTCGTGTTCGACCTCGACGGCTGTGTGTGGACCGGAGACGTGCTCGTGCCGGGAGCCGCCGAGGTGCTGGCCCTCCTCCGCGAACAGGGCCGCGGTGTGTCCTTTCTCACCAACAACTCGGCGGCTCGCTCCGCCACCATGCAGGCCAAGCTCGAGCGGCTGGGCGTGCAGGCCGCGCTCCCCGAGGTGCTCACCCCGCTCGAGATCCTCGGCGAGGTGATCGACGCGCGCTGGGGGCCTTCCCGGGTGCTGGTCATCGGGACCGAGCTGCTCGGCAGCACGCTGGCCGAGTCGGGCCATACCCTGGTGCCGGCCGAGCGATTCCGCGAGGCCCAAGTGGTGGTTGTAGGTCGTGACCCGGGCTTCACGTATGATCGCCTCACCGCTGCCGCGCGCGCCATCGCCGGCGGTGCCCACTTCCTCACGCCCAACCTCGACCCGCGCCTGCCGCTCGAGAACGGCGACTTCCTGCCCGGATGCGGCGCGGTGGTGGAGGCGGTGGCGGCGGCGGCCGGGGTGCGACCGATCGTGGTGGGCAAGCCCGAGCCGCCGCTCTTCGAGCTGGCGCTCTCCCGAATGGGCGTGACCGCGGACACCGCGGCCATGGTGGGTGACAGCGTGGACTCCGACATCCGGGGGGCCCGGCGGGTAGGCATGACCGCCATCCTCTTCGCGCCCGCGGGCGGGCCGGACGGCGTGGCCCACTTCATGGTCAAGACCATGGCCCAGCTTCGCCGGCTCCTGGTCGAGAAATAGCCGGCCGCGTGCGCGTCCTCCTCCACTCGGGCGGCCCCCTCGGGGCCGAGGGGCGGCGCGTCGTCGCCGAATTCCTGGGACCCGTCCGCCGCGTGGGCTTCATCACCGCGGCCAATCTCCATGACGAGCGCGCCTACTTCGAGCGGGTGCGAAACATGTGGGCCCCGCCGCCCCCCGAAGGCGCGGGCCTCGAGCTAGTGCATATCCGGTGGAGCGCGCGCCCGCTCCCCGCGCTGGCCGGCGTGGAGGCGGTGTTCATGGGCGGCGGCAATACCTATGCGCTGCTCCTGCGGCTGCGCCGCTCGGGGCTCCTCCCCGCCATCCGCCGGCGCGTGCGCGCGGGCATGCCGTACGTGGGCGCCAGCGCCGGCTCCAACGTGGCGGGGCCGACCATCCTGACTACCAATGACTGGAACGTGGTGGCCCTGGATCGCTTCGACGCGCTCGGGCTCGTCGGCTTCAACATCAACCCGCACTACAAGGAGATGGATCCCGCCATGGCGCCCTACAGCGAGACGCGCGACGATCGCATTCGCGAGTACCACGTGGTCAACGCCAATCCGGTGGCGGGGCTCGAGGAAGGCGCGTGGTTGACCGTCGAGGACGACGTGGTGATGGCGCACGGGACGGCGCGCATCAAGATCCTTCGACCCGGCCAGGAGCCGACCTGGCATCAGGCCGGCGAGCGCCTGCCCCTCTAGGGGTCAGGTCTCACATTCCAACATGAGCCCAGCGATCGAGAGCATTTCTGGGATGAGCATGTTGGAATGTGAGACCTGACCCCGACTACTCGGCCCGCATGGTGGTCAGCGTGATGTTCTGGGCGCCGAGCGTCCCCGTGGCGCGATTGACCTGGACGCTGACCTGGATGGTCACGAGGCGATTCGGGGCCGCCGTGGCGCCCGTCTGCACGACGGACCACACGCGGGTGATGCCCGCCTCGGGAGTGTCCGTGCTATTGACCGGGCCGGTGGTGAAGGGCTGGTTGCGAAGCTGCTCCATCATCTGCCGGGCGTAAGCCGTCGCCTTGGACTGGCCGCCGCCTGCGACCACACTGACCGAGCCCTGCGTCAGCATGCTCAGCAAGGCCACCAGGGCTATGGCGAGGAAGGCCACGGCGAGCAGGACCTCGATCAGGCTCATGCCCGCCTGGCCAGTTTGCCGCCGCATGGCTGTCACGCGTCTATTGCTGAGACCAGGTGCCGCGCAGGATCAGGGTGCCCTGCGGCGTGCCGGGCGGCGGGGCGGTGTTGAAGAGCGTGTCGTAGCTCCAGATCCGCTGGGGGGCGGTGTAGTACTGGGTGCCGCCCGAGCCGCAGCACTGCCACTGGCCGAGCGCCTGCTGGCTATGCCAGAGGTCGATGATGGAGCCACGATAGGTGAACGTGTTGTCGCTCCAGTCCTCGAGGAAGCGGATGTCGTTCTCGAGCTGGCCATTGCCCTGACCCATCGAGGATTCCCCGGAGGGTCCCAGCGCGAAGGCCGCGTTGACCGTGGTCGCCGTGGCCTGGCGCGTGTTGGTGGCGAGGTTGCCCTTGGTGTCGCTGTTGTTCGGCGACCAGTTGTTCGAGAGCACGGTGATGGCATCGGCCAGCACCGCGGCAGGCACCTTGGCCACGGTGTTGTAGTCGCCGCGGATGTACATCGGGTTCTCGCTGACCACCGTGAGTCCCTGCAAGGGCAGCTGCGAGCCGTTGATGAGCCGGATGGTGGCCCCCGGGGTGTCCGTGGTGGCGACGTAGAGCACGCCGTTGGCGGGGGCGGCGCCCGTCGAGCGCAGGAGCCCGACGTTGACGTCCGTCACGCTCATGGTCCGCTGCTCGCGCATGTCGTAGAACGACTTCGTCGTGATGATGCCGGGAGGCAGGCTGACGGGATTGCCACTCATGTCGGAAGCCACGCCGTTGACGATGCGCAGGCCGGACTTCGAGTACATCTTGGCGGCGGCCAGATCCGGGGCATCGCCGACGTTGGCGACCTCGATGAGCTGGTGCGAGACCACGTCCGGGTTGCTCGGATTGTAGAAGAGCTGCGGGACGGGCGGAATGATCTGGCCCACGCCCATGGCGCTGTCGCGCACGGTGCCGCCGAAGGTGGCGGTGGCCTGGGCCTGCCAGGCGCTGGCCGTCCAGGCGCTACCGAATCCCGGCCGGAGCGCGCTGTCGAAGTTCAGGTTCTGATAGTTGCCGCTGGCGTCCTTGATGCGCGGGTTGTTGCCCCACGGGATGGAGGGATCGCGCTTGATGCGGCGGAGGATCCCGCCCGCCGAGGTGATGGTCGAGTCGAAGTCAAGCGTCGAGCCGGCTCCCACATAGATGTTGCTGTTCGAGTGCACGCGGCCGTTGAAGGTCATGTTCGGGCCCGGGGCGATCTCGAGATCCACTCCGGCGCCGTAGAAGACGCCGAACTGGAAGAGGGGCACCTGGACCTGACGGAGAATCTGGGTCAGGCGGGAGCGCGTGCCGTTGTCGCCGCGAACCTCCGAGGTGATGAGATAGTCGGTGACCTGTCCGCTGAAGCCTGCGTAGGGCCCGCTCGTGAAGGTCGCCGGGTAAGAGTTTGGTGGGGTGGGCACGACCCAGGCCACCGAGTAGCTGAGAAATGAGAGCTTCGGATCGCTGAGAGCAGGCGCGGTGATGCCAGCGAGCTGGGCTGAGGTCGGCGTGGGCGTGCTGGCGAGGATGGTCCGCAGCGCGACGACGCCAGACTCGATGCCTGCCTCGGCCGCGTAGAAGGCCGCGCTGTACTGCTTCCAGCTTCCCGAGATCTGCACCTCAGTCATGCCCATGGCGACCAGGGTGAACCCAAGGATGGAGCAGAGAAGCATGACGATCATGGCCAGGGGGAGCGCGGAGCCGCGCTCGGCGGCACCAAAGCCTCTGCGATGAACCATGGACGGGTCCTCCTCGTCCTCAGAGGTTCCGCGGGCGGACTGACGACGTCAGCGTGAAGGAGCGGGCCTCGTCGGTCCCTGCAGACTGCGCCGTCAAGGTGACCACGACGCGGCGGATGAGATTGAGGCTCACGCCGAGGCTGGCCACGGGAATCGCCACATCGTTGGTGTCGAAGTAGGTGAGCTGGAACCCGGTGACGCGCGTGGCCAGCGGCTGGAAGCCGAGCCCCGTGCCCGCGTCCTTGAACACCGTGTTGATCCCGTCCCAGAGATAGCGGATCTGCTTGGGCCGGCCCACCTGGATGCCTTGCGGCAGGGCAGCTGACACCCCGGGGTTGATGACGATGGTCGTGGTCGAGGCGGAGGAGACGTTGACCGCCCAGAACTGGTCGGTGTTCATGAGATAGACGACGTCACCCGACGCGAATCCCGTCCCGTTGGCGACGTTCAAGATCGTGTCGCCCGCGTTGGCGGTGGCGGTGATCCGGGTGGAGGCGTTGACCAGGTCCGCCCAGAACGTGATGCCCGTCGGCGAGGCGGCCAGGATCTTCTGCTGGGCGGCGGGGAAGCCGTAGCCCGCGAGGCGCAGCTCCTCCTCGATGATCATGGCCGCGCGCGCCGTCTGCTGCGCTTGGGCGCGATTGTCGCCTTCCACGCTGACCTGGCGGCCCGTGGCGAGCACGCCCGCCACACCGGCCATCACGAGGCCGAGGACGCCGCAGGAGACCAGGAGCTCGGGCAGGCTGAATCCGCGCCCGTCCCTCGCCGCTCGCGCGGCCCGTCGCCAGCTCACGGAATCGTCACCTGTCCTGACGGCTGCACGGTCACGGTCAGGGTCTGGGTGCCGTAGCTCACGCTGACCACGCTGGGAACGCTCGCGGTGCCGAAGGGCGTGAAGATGGGCGCGACCCCGCTCGCGACCACGTTGCTGGAGACCGGAGCGACGCCCGAGGCATTCATGCTGGGCCCCATCCAGGGAGCGCCACCGCAGTTGCCCTGGAGGTACTGGTACCCGCCCGCCACGGGCTGAGCGCAGATCGACTGACGGGTGCTGATCGCCACCATCCGCGCCTGCATCAGCACCGCCTGGATCTCGCGCGCCCCGCTCCGGGCCTGGGCCGCGGGCAGGTAGTTGAGGCCCATGGGCAGGGCGACAGTGGCAAGGACGCCGATGAGACCGGCACTGGCCACGAGCTCGGGCAGCGAGAATCCCGCGGTCCAACGATGGTTTCGACTCGGGCGCGGCGTGCTCACGAGGCCCGCCTATGACGCAACTTCCCTGCCACCCGAAGACCTTCCGGGTGAGCGGACAAGCGTCGATTAAGCCAGCCGAACTCGCGATGCCAGCCTGGAGTGACTTCCCGGCGACGTCAGGGCCGCCGTCAGACCGGCTGACACTGTGTCAGGTGCCGGACAGATGGTGCCGGCCACGCGCGAGGGTCGATCGCCGCTCCGGCTGGGTTCACGCCACTTTCGGCAAGACCTCGCGCGCGAACAGCTCCAGGGCGGAAATGTCTTCCTGGTCGAGCATCTGGAGGAGCACGCGCTGAATACCCACCTTCTCCCACGCCTTGAGGTCGGCGATGACGCGCTCCGGCGAGCCGGCGAGGAACGACGCAGCGTGCCAGGCCGCCTCGTCCGCCGGGAGGGCGGGGAAGAAGGCGCGGGCGGCGACGATGCGCCTGGCGACGTCGGCCGCGTCGCGCCCGATGGCGAGCGGGATCATGAGGGAGCGCGCCATGGCGTCCGGATCGCGGCCGAAGGCGCGGCAATGCTCGGCGAGGATCTGGCGCTTCTGCGTGAAGGTCGCGTGGTCCACGCGCGTGACGTTCCACTCGTCGGCGAACTCGGCCACGATCTTGAGCGTGCGCTTCTCGCCGCGCCCTCCGATGACGATGCGGTAGCGGCCGGCGGGCGGGCGCGGATAGCTCTCCGCGCTCTTGAGCGGAAAGAGCGGCTGGGCAAGCGTCACCGGCTGGCCCTTCTCGAGCGCGCGGATCACGCGCGCGCCCGCCTCCAGCCGGTCGAGCCGCTCCTTGACGCTCCCGAACGGCACGCCGTACATCGCGTGCTCGTGCTCGTTCCAGCCCGCGCCCAGCCCGAGGTCGAGCCGGCCTCCGGACAGGTTGTCCACGGCCGCCGCCATCTTGGCGAGGAGCGCGGGATGATAGAAGGTGAGCGGCGAGACCATGGGGCCGAAGCGGATGCGCTTGGTCCGCGCGGCAAGCGCCGTGAGCGATGTCCAGGTCTCCAGGGAGGGCCGCTTCGAGTCTCCGCCGAGTCCCGTCAAGTGGTCGGAGCGGCACAGCGAGTGGTAGCCAAGATCTTCGGCGGCCTGCGCCAGTCTGAACCAGCGCTCCCAGGTCAGGCCTTCCTGTGCCTCGATCATGATGCCCACGTGCATAGTGGTCTCCCGTCGCTTGACACCTTACCGCATCCCGGGCCAAATGAGGCGGCCATGTACCGCGACGAGTGGATGAGCATCAATGGCGTGCGGCTGCACTGGCAGGATTGGGGCGCGCGCGAGGCGCCGGCGATTCTGATGCTGCACGGTCTGACCCAGCAGAGCCACACGTTCGACCACGTCGCCGAGCGCCTTTCGGACCGCTACCGGTGCATCGCGTTCGACTTGCGCGGTCGCGGCGAGAGCGAATGGGCGGCTCCCGGGACCTACGCGATTCCTCACTACGTTCAGGACGCGGTCAAGCTGCTCGACGAGCTCGCGCTGCCCGCCGTGCACATTCTCGGAACCTCCCTCGGCGGACTCTGCGGACTCTCGCTCGGCGCCTTCCACCCCCAGCGCGTCCTCAGCCTGGCCCTCAATGACATCGGCCCCGAGATCGATCCGGCAGGCGCCAAGCGAATCGCCATGTACACGGCCACGGTGCCGGGGAGCTTTCCGAGCTTCGAGGCCGCGGTGGACTGGGCGCGGGAACGCTATCTCTGGCTACGCCGGCTGCCTCGCCCCGAAGTCGAGGCGGGGCTTCGCTGGGCTGTGCGTGAGGGAGACGGAGGCTGGCGCTTCAAGTTCGACCCCGCCATCGGCAGGACGCCCGCGCCGAGTGCCGAGGTGATGAAGTCTGCCGGCGAGATCTGGTGGAACACGCTCGCGTCACTCAGCTGCCCTATCCTGCTCGTGCGGGGCGCGGACAGCGATGTCCTGAGCCGCGCGACCGCCGACGAGATGGAGCGCCGCCAGCCCGCCCTCGTGCGGGTCGAGGTGCCGGACATGGGGCACGCGCCGATGCTCTCGGAGCTGGCCGCCCTCGCCGCGCTCGACCGCTTCTACAAGAGCTGACCGTGGCCAGGCCGCGCCTGCTCCTGCTCGTGCCGACCACCACCTACCGCACGGAGGACTTCGTGGAGGCGGCGGGCCGGCTCGAGGTCGACCTCGTGGTCGCCGCCGAGAAGCCCAATGCCCTGGCCGAGGCGGTGCCGGAGCGGCTGCTCACGCTTCCCTTCGCCGACCCCGCGGCGAGCGTGCGACAGGTGAGCGAGTACGCGCGGCGATATCCCATCGCGGCCGTGGTGCCGGTGGACGACGCCACCACCGTGGTCGGTGCGGCCATCGGGCAGGCCCTCGGGCTGCGCGCGAATCCCATGGCGGCCGTGCGCGCCGCCCGGAACAAGCTCGCGATGCGCGAGGCGCTCGGGCGCGCGGGCGTGCCCCAGCCCGGCTTCGCGGCCTTCGGGGTCGAGGAGGACCCGGCGGCCGCGGCCAAGGCCGTGCGTTATCCGTGCGTGCTCAAGCCCCTTCACCTGTCCGCGAGCCGCGGGGTGATTCGG
>Ga0137403_10010706_pt1 | contig 10146 bp, 13 predicted proteins | sample CZOMad2_1_16fung_FD_122057 | JGI IMG/M metagenome (GOLD analysis project Ga0137403, IMG submission 122057) | Vadose zone soil fungal communities from Angelo Coast Range Reserve, California, USA - CZOMad2_1_16fungal (Hybrid Assembly) | ecosystem: Environmental > Terrestrial > Soil > Vadose zone... | reverse complement strand
CTGCGCAGCGGCGGGGTAGCCAAGTGGTAAGGTCGCGGTCTGCAAAACCGCTATTCGCGGGTTCGATTCCCGCCCCCGCCTCAAATACCTGATCTACAGGTATTTATGTAAGAAATGTCGGCAGAAAACGACCAAGTCAGATAAGAAGTCAGATGCAATCCACGGAAATTCGCCGATGTCTGCCAACGTCAAAACGTAGTCTCTTTTGCCTGCGCGCAAACGTGCCGCTCGCTCGAAATCGGGTTCAGTTCGCACTCAGATGTTCAGTTGAACAGCTCCGCTTTTGCGTTCATTAACCTTGCCACGAATTTTTTGAGCACCCTTCCCGGCTCAAGAGGGCGGCTGAAGGGTTCCGAGCGTTCTAGCGGCCTCGTACGTGACGACGCCAGAAAGAAGTCAAATTCTGCCTAGCCGCACGCTTGCCGCTCGGCCCGGTCAGGGTTTTCCCTTTCACCATCGCTTGCCCCCAGTGATTATCTCTGACAACTGGACTGCCGAACGGTTGCCAGCCCTTTCCAATAAGCTCGGAAATCTTTTTATTCAATTCTACCGGGTCTCCAATCACCAGCTGATATTCCGCAATCTCTTCCATGTCCATGGCGCAATTGTACGCTCCGACTCGGCGCCTTTAATCTACTTTTTTTACTTTTTTTTCAGTCGTCTGCCCCGTTGAGCAGCGGTCGCGGCTGAGGGGTTCCGAGCGTTTTAGCGGCCTCGTGCGTGACAGGTTCCAACCCTTACCTTGCTACCACTTGCGTCGCCTCGTCTTCCCGCTAGCCTCCCTCACGATTTGATGAACACGATTTATTATCTCGTGAATCTTGAAGCTCAACACTTGTATTCGCAGGCTCGACTTGGCGCTGCACAAATTCTCGTCGAGGTTACGCCCGACGCAGTTCAACCGGTCATCGAAAAGTCCGGTGAGAGTTCAGAAGCTACCGATGACGCCCGCTTCAGAGCGACCGCCGAGCGAGCAGTTCTTGACTGGGCGCATAATCACTTTCCGATTGGTTCGCAAGGTTCTTACAAGTGGAACATCGACGCCGTATCCAATCCGCAGCTCGTCACGTCGCCGGTTTGCACCCCGTCCACAGAAAGTAATGGTTGCCGGCTTTGGGTGTTGAAGACACACGCGTTCGCAAAATGATGACGGCGGCGGCTGAGCTTGTGGCTCGTTAGAATGAAGCCTATCCGTTGCTGCGAACCCTACATTGCGAATCGGAGCGTGAGTTTGGGCAGGCAGGGCCGGCTTGATTACGTCAATTTCGGCTACCTATGTTCCCCGCATTTAAGCCGCTGCCCAAAGTTCACGTTTGCACCTTACTCCTCCCCCGTAAGGGGCGCGCACCGTACCTTGTCGGATGCGTGGCAGAAATTGCCATTGGTTTGGTGAGATGTTTTATGCGCGCGCGAGGTACACACACGCCAGATGATCAAACCACTGCCCCGGACTGACCAGATTCGAAAAGTGCTCCACGTGTTTTAAGGACTAGAACAGGCAATCCGGAACGACATGGAGGGCAGCGGTATTGAACTTGCCTTTGAAGTAGGCGATGTCGGTGCTGCGACTGTTAAGGATTGTTTTATCCCACAGAATGAGAGCGCGACCGAAGAAACCGAAAACGAGAAGGAAGTGGGAACCGCCGCACTCATCGACTTTGTGCAGGGTGATATGTACCGCTTGGTACTCGCCCTGCTGAATACTGGTTTCCCAAAGCCGTGGAGAACTCTCAAAGAGGACGCGCAAAGAGAACTCATCACAGCGATAAGCGAATGGGAGAAAGAGCGGGAAAAGTCTTATCCGCCGGTAGTGATCGAGGACGCTGTGCCAGAGCGAGATTTAGAACGTGAGGGAGACCAAGTGCGTGCTGCCCGTCTTCCACCGATTTGGCGATTAGAACCTTCCGAACCCAAGCTGCTTCGTCATTGGGAACAATCCAAACGCAAGTACTTCTTTGGATTTATTCGTGTCGATGAAAGTTACAATGCAGCCGTCAGCCATCCCGCAAACGAACTGGTGCGTTTGTTCGAGATTCGCGAAAAGCTTAGCGAGCATTACGGCGGTGATGACGAAATGCGCAAAAGATTGCGAATTAGCACGAAAGACTGGACGCGATTCGGTACACTCACGAATGACGCGCCACTAAAAGAAGGACGGCATTGCGGCAAGCATTCTAACCTACGTCACGCGACCGCAGTCGAACTCGATGACGCTCGGAACATCGCTCGCGGATGGATTAAGGCGTTTGCGGATCAACTCTAGTCGCGGCTTCAAGTTCCAGAAAAGCCGTTCCAGAAAAGCCATAAGTTTTTCATCGGCACGCACAATGAAACGCCGACCATCGTCACGGTGTGCGTCAGCAATGAAGATTGTTCGCCCGTTAGAATTTACGGCTGAGACGCAGCCTGATGAAGCCATAACCATTTTCGCGACTTTTCAAATGATAGGATTTGGACATACTGTCGTCACAAAGGACTTTCGATAGTAACGGGAAAACGAATCAATCCTTAAGAGAAGCTTGGCGAGAAACCACGTCTGAATTCAAAAACTGAGGAGGAACAAATGGCAGTTCGAATCGGTAAACCTGCGCCAGAGTTCGAAGAGGAAGCTTGGACAAGAGGAGCGCACGGTCCAAAGAGGGTTGGGCTGTCACAGCATCGCGGCAAGTGGGTTGTTCTCTTCTTCTATCCGCGCGATTTTACATTTATCTGTCCGACGGAGATTGCATCGTTTGGCGCGATGCAAAAAGACTTTGAGCGCGAAAACGCCGTCGTTATTGGTGTCAGCACAGACAGCTTCTACACGCACAAAGCGTGGTTCGAGTCGGACCCACGTCTGATGAATATAAACTATCCAGTAATCGCAGACACCGGCCATCAAGTGTCCGGCGCCTTCGATGTGCTTCTTGATGATGGCGCGGCATTGCGCGGAACTTTCATCATTGATCCGGAAGGTATTCTCCGCCACATGAGCATCAACGAATTGGATGTGGGGCGCAACGTCAGCGAAACACTGCGGGTGTTGCAAGCGCTGCGGACAGGCGAACTGTGTCCCGTCGGATGGAAGCCCGGCGAATCGACGCTAACAACTTACGACGAATGGCTGGCAAAGGCGTTGCCGCGTTTGTCAAAACAAGTGTTGGTGGATACGACCAAAAAGTTGGAGACGACCAAATACTCCGCCGGTCAGATGGTATTCGAACAAGGCGACGCACCCGATCGCTTCTACATTATCAGCGGTGGAGAAGTAGAGGTCGTAAGACGTCGACGCGATGGTCGGGAGAAAATATTAGCGGTTCTTCATCCGGGCGATTACTTCGGGGAGATTGGGCTCTTGACCGAAGCCCGTCGAAACGCTTCGATTCGCGCCAAGACAGATGTTGAATTGCTTGCAATGAACTGGGACGATTTTCGGAGAGTTGTTGAATCGTCCGAAGCCAGCCGCAAGGATTTTGCTGACATTATGCGCGAGAGATTGGCGCAAACTTGAGGCGGCAGAAACGCCTTCAAGTGAGTATGGAGCGCCTAACCAATCGCTCCAGCCAACGGCTGATCGGCGCGATAATTCAAGAGCTAAACGCAATCAGTAACGCAGTAGGTTACGCAAAGTTCTACAGCCGCTCAAATGATGCTGCGATTTGCGTTTACGATGAAGCTGGCAACGTGATCGACACACACGAACAGGCGGGCACGTTCAAAGAATGGTGAGTTCATTTTTGCCCCGAAAACGCCGCGGCTGCTATCAATAGGAGCCCAAGCCCCCCATATACGGTTCCGGGGGAGGTGGCGCTGGTCTCGTGGGCGTGTCGGATTCGCTCGCGCAAGAGACCAGCATTAGAGCGAGAATCAAAAGTGCAGAAAAAAGAATAATCGAGCGAGTAGTTTTCATAGAATTTTGGCTAGTGGAAGTTCACGATTCTCAGTCAGATCGTTGTGGTGTCAACGCCCGTAACGCATGAAAACGTGCCCGCAAAAGTAACAACGGGATTACCTTCGTACGGGAATTACCCATACGATAGGTGCTTATTCTGGTTTACGATGAAGCTGGCAACGTGGTTGAGACGCACGTGCAGACCGACGAGTTCAAAGGATGGTGAGCTTGCATCAAATCAATTTGTGCGCAATGAGATGAACCTCCGTAATGGCGATAAATTGCAGGTCATTGCGCCTTTACTCAGTGAGGCGGAGGAAGCGCAAGTCGTGTTTGTGACTGGTAGTACGAGGGCCTTCCCTTCTTGGCCTGAAGTTCCGGATTTATGTCCTAACACCCTGACATCAGTAGAGCCATTGTTCTCTCGCGTTCTTTCAAAGAGGCGATTCACACTATGAAAAAATCAATCATTCTCATTTTTGCGCTTCCGATCATCGGCTTGATGCTGGTGTCTTGCTCAAGCCAACCCGAGACGACTACGACCACAACGCGTCAAACCACTGTCACGTCGGTGCCTCCGCTTTTGATAGCAAAAACCCATACGCGTCCCCTCTCTGGTCAGCCAGAGACAGAGGAGTGGCGCTAAGCGCGAACTAAGCGCGAGACAGCTATTCACTGCCGAATCGCCGATTCAAACTCGACAAACGCGGTTAGCTTTTCATCCGCACGCACAATGAAGCGCTGATTTGCCGCCGCAATGTGCATCGGCAACGAAGATTGTTCGCCCGCGAGAATCCGCGACTGACACGCAGCCCCCCGCCTCGAGTGAGTTTCAAATTTCAGATTTTAGACTGCTGATACAGGCTCGCTGGTTGAGAGCCGACGAAGCTCCAATCGCGGCAGTTTATTGGCACGCTGCGGCCGAGAACGTTATAGGTGCGGAGACCTCGAGTTAACTTAGTGCGTAGGCGGTATGTTCTGGGGGAGACTTCGAACCAAGCCCTCTCCTATGACAATCACTTCGTCGCCGAATGGCGGCGTTGGTTTGACTGGAAAACGCGGACGCAAGACCGCAGACAGCTCAGATCTAAGTGCCAGCGAAATCAACAGGAAGACTGCTGCACATTTCATGTGTTGCAGTGTTATCCCAATCAAGCAGGCCATGGCAAGCTAATTATTATCGATTTCACAATATCTTGTGTGTTAACGGCCAAACCACCACAACATAATGACGAAGGAACGCTCGATCATTGTGAGCCAGTCGTGAAGTTGCCCGATGACAACCAGGCGGTGGAAACGAATAGAATAAAGAGGATCGAAAAGAATCAGCGGCGTCGAATTTGGAATTTGGAATTTAGAATTTAGAATTAATATCCAACTGCGATGCCACAGTTTGCTTATCGGGCGCGTAACGCGCAGGGCGGCCTCGTGGAGGGTGTACTCGACTGTACAGATCGTGCGGTCGCTATTCGCCAAATCGAATTGCAACAATGCATTCCGATTCGGATTGATGTAGTTGGCGCGGAACCGAAGATCAGCAGTCGGGATGTCGCAGAGCCTGCACCTGCCAGACAGTCCCTGAAAATTCCGCACGGTCAGTTACTTGTGTTTACCGAGCAGCTGGCCCATTTGCTGCGAGCGGGAATGACGCTCGACGAAGGATTGTCGATCCTGGAAAAACGGCTGAAGCAACCGCGCGTCCAACAAATGACCCACGCGCTGCATCAAGCATTGATCGACGGCCGAAGTTTCTCGCAGGCGCTAAGCGAATTTCCGCGAATTTTTCCTCCGCTCTACACAAACATGGTGGCAGCTGGCGAGGCGAGCGGCGCGCTGCCGCAAATTCTGGTGCGTGTGGTGAAACATTTGATGCAGGCAAAAGATCTGCGAGATCGCGTACAGCAGGCGCTGATTTATCCGGCATTTCTCGCGCTCGCTGGTGCCATTCTAATCACGATCTTCATCACGTTCATGGTGCCGCAATTGACCGGCTTTATGTCCCAAACCGGCGGTGCGCTGCCACTACCCACTCGCATCCTCGTGCATATTCATCATGCAATCACAGGCTATTGGTGGATCGGCGCGCTCCTCGGCGTTGGCGTGATTATTGGCTTCCGCGCCTTTGTCCGCAGCGATGAAGGACGAATCGCTTGGGACCGTTTTCGTCTCGTGATCCCTGGCTACGGACGCATCATCCGGCATCGTTATTACGCACAGTTCTCGCGCACCCTGGGAACACTGATGGAAAATGGAATCCCCCTGCTTCGGTCCCTCGATCTGGTAACAGAAATTGCGGGCAACCGATTTCTCGAACGGAAACTAGTTGAGGTCCGTCGAGCCGTAATCGATGGCGCGACGTTGTCCGCCGCATTACAGGAGCAAAGATTATTTCCAGATTTGCTTACCGACATGATGGCGGTAGGAGAACAAACGGGGCATTTTGCCGAGACGATGCAAACCATCGCGGATGTTTATGAACGCGAACTTGACCGGACCGTTGCAGTGATCTCGCAACTGATTCCGCCGGTTATTATCGTAATAATCGCGGTTCTGGTTGGATTTGTCGTGTACAGCATTCTTTCGGCGGTATTTGAGATGACACATAGCTTGCAATTCCGGCCGCATTAAAATAACCTCGCCGGCCAAATGTTTCTTCGCGTCGCGGTTTTTGCGGTTTTATTCAGCGCGACTTCTCATGTTTATACGCAGGAAGCGTTCAGCGACGCCTTGCCAAACTCGCTCGATGTCAAGCCGGGACAGGCAACGCCGGAAAGCGCATGGCTGGATTTGCGTCAAAGCACCTCTCGCAATTCGAGAACCCAAAACGCACCAGAATGGGTGGAGGCAGTTACACTATTGCCGGCACAATCGACAGGCGACATGACTTCAAAAAGCGTCTTTCGTATCCGCGTAGCGCAGCCGAGCACGAATTATCAGGTTCTCTTTTTCCGCCTGTTCTTCGATGACAAGCCAGGTCAGCAGCCGGAGTTAATCGCGTGGGATGAATCCGGCACCCATGTATTGCGCTCAGGCGCGCTTGGCTCCGGAATCAACCTGCCAAGCTCGGATTCGGTGATGATTCCGATGACGGGTGCTTCGTCCATCGATATCGAAGTTGCGGGAGACGGTAAAACAGTTCGGGCAGCCTATCTCGATTGGATGACGAGCAGCAATGTAGTTCATCCGCTGAACGCCGACCATCGTGACGTGATTCCCGAACCCTTTTCCTCGATGCCGTCGCTGCATTCGCCCACCGAGGACGAAGAGCACTTCGGAACGGTCACGGCTGCGCTTGCCGCAGAACCAATCCGGATCGGCGCCAACGTTCAAGAAAGCGCCGCTTTTCAGTTTGGCATTGAGACCCAACCTCTTGCGGCGTTGCTCACTTTCGAAATCGCGAATCCGCAGATTGATGCTGCGCCGGAGATTTATCTTAATGGCCAGAACATTGGGCCGGCTTCTTTAGCATTGCCGGACCTGGCCGACCCGGGTTACCGCGGCGAAATGCAGTCGCTCGCAAGGCAAATGCATTTCCAATATACCGGCTGGCTGCGTGCGCAGAAAATTGTGCCGACCACGAACCTGAAAGTCGGGACGAATGATCTCGTTATCGTTAATAGGACTGGCACTGGGCCCTCCGCGATCCGTGCTACGCAGATCCAATTAAAATATCTTTGGGATAAATCGGATTATTTGCTCCAAACCGGCCACTAGAAAATTCTCGTTACACAGCTAATGTACGAGCGACGATGTGGGAGGTTCCTGCGGCTCGAGAGAATAATGAAAAATAATCAACACGGCTTTACGCTTCTTGAGATCATGCTCGTGGTAACGATCATTGCGCTCTTGCTTGGCACCGCGATTTACAAACTCGCGGGCAACGTAGAATATTCGCGGCATGTTCGAGTTGCAGCCGACGTCCAAGGGATTAACACACAGCTTAAACTCTACGAGAGCATGAACGGTTTTTATCCAACGACCGAACAAGGTTTGCAGGCGCTCGTTACCCAGCCAGAGGCCGATCCGAGGCCGACGCGTTGGTATCAGTTGTATAAGGAGATGCCAAAAGATCCCTGGCAGAATGATTACATATACCGTAATCCGGGTCTCAAAAATCCAAACGGTTACGACCTGTTCTCGGCAGGCCCCGATCGGAAACCAGACACAACAGATGACGATTGGGGCGGCGGTTGAAGCCGGTCGCGACTGATCGGATCCTATTGTTCCACCTGTGGCAGCCCGGGATTTGGCGTGGGTACTGGCACACCTCTTGGATTTCGCTGAATCGTCCCACGCACATGAGGTCGAGGCGCCTTCCGTGGAACTGAAGGCGCTACCAAGGGAGAAGGCACGAAGGGTGCAACCGGTACGGCTGCGGTAGGCGGGGCCGGAACCGGCGGCGCATTCGGCGCAGGCTGCGACAGCAGCGCCTCGTTGAAAGTGATGCTCGCAAATTTTCCGTCCTTGCTAATTGTCACTTTCGTCGCGCCCACACGATCTGACCATTCTATGCTGGCGATGCTATAGCCATCCACCGGCTGCCTGGTGCTGAGATATTTTTTGAAATTTTGGTCCGAACTCGAAGCAATTGTAACCATATCGCCTTCCGGCGAACGCGCGGCATTGGCCACGTAAAGGTCCTTCGCAAAATCGGCGGTTGCAGAAGGCAACGCAACCGCGGTGGCAATTGCGAATGGCGAGTGATCTACAATCGCAGAATAGCGGTTAAAATTAAAACGCGGCGGAAGCACGTCGTCCGCCCGACCCGTGATCGCGCCGGGTATGGCGAAGATCGACATAAGTATGCAGAGATATTTCATAATTATTATTTCGCCCGCTGCGCAGGCGCAAACCAGCGCGCGATCTTAAACTTACCACGCATCATGGTTGGGTCACTGCTATCGATTGCCAGATTAACACTTTCAAATACCACAAAGGTATCCGGTTTTTGCACGTCGTAGAGAAAATGCACCAGGGGCGGCCACGGGCTTTTAGTTTCAATTGAAGCGAAAACCGTCTGATGATTGGGCGTTGTTTCGCCGGAGCCAATCGCGGGGTTCTGAATCAAAACATTATATTTACTGGCCGCTTGTTTCAACTGATCGAGCAGGGCAGAGGCTTCCGCAGGATTCTTGAGCGTTGGCTGATGCTGCTGGATCCATTGGTCACGTTTTACCCAGAGGTCACGCTCTTTTACGTACATGGCCTGCTCGGCACGAGCCGCTTTGCGCGCGGTTAGGTCAGTACGCGCGCGACCCAACGCGCCAAAGAGCCAGCTCAAAATCACGAGGTTGAGCAGCACGAATATCGCGCCGGCGACAATCCAGGCAAGCAGGCGCTCGCGCGGATTCATCCGTTCGTACCACGCCGGCATCATCGCGGCCTGCCCTCCAATCGAAACTGCGCATGGTCATTCGCCAAAATTCGGGGAGCAGCCATGTCGAATTGAAACATTCGCAGCTCCGAATTCTTCTTTATTTTATCGATGAATTGATAAGCGAGCGCGGCAGTATTGGCTTCTCCGTCTACTGAGATTTGCCGTGCGGATTGATTGTAGGCAGTAATCCGCACGTCTGCAGAAGGCAGACTTTCGAAAAGGTGCAGCAAGATCTCAACTGGGTAATAGTGTGAATCAACCGCCGGTGCGAGCGCCTTCCAGTTCGCTTCTGTGGCTCGAACAAACTCCGTTTGCGGCGCATCGTGGGCGATGCGCCGGTCAAGCTGTCCAACTTCCAGACGCATGTAAGTCAGACACGCCAGCAAGACAACGAGAAGCCCAGCGTAAGCGCCTCCTGCCCACATGAGTCGCTTCCGCCATTCCACTTGCCTGGCTAATTGTGAGCGGCGATGGCGCCAGCTTTCCGGCAGAAGGTTTAATTTGACGCGTGCCGGTGGCAGCTCGATGCCGACGATCTCGGTCGGGCTCTCCAGGATGCCTTGGACAGTATCACGCAGTTGATAACAGCTTTCGTCCAGCAACACGCTTGGAAACGGCGTGTTAATTCCCTCCAATTCTGCGCTCAACGCCAACTGCGGCAATTCCAATCGAAGGTGCTCGATCTGCTGACTTTCAAGGGCACGAGTAAGGCTAATTTTGCCGTTCTCAGTCACAGCTGAAACAAGCGCTTCGCCTTCGGGATAAATCAGCAGTGCATTTCCATGTGGCGCGTAAGTGCTCGCACGTTGCGCGGCATAAACCGTGACTTGTCGCGGAATGTAGCCTCGCCCCAGCAGTGGTGCGGCAATCTCGGCCAGCTGTTCGTTTCGTACCGCCA
>Ga0137403_10010705_pt1 | contig 10146 bp, 8 predicted proteins | sample CZOMad2_1_16fung_FD_122057 | JGI IMG/M metagenome (GOLD analysis project Ga0137403, IMG submission 122057) | Vadose zone soil fungal communities from Angelo Coast Range Reserve, California, USA - CZOMad2_1_16fungal (Hybrid Assembly) | ecosystem: Environmental > Terrestrial > Soil > Vadose zone... | reverse complement strand
GCAACGCGACCGCTGACGATGCGCCCGAGCGCAATTCTTCCCAGGTAATCGCTGTAATCCAGATTCGAGACGAGCATCTGAAAGAATGGTTCACTCGAAATTTTTGGCGGCGGCACATGTTGCACAATCGCCTGGAAAAGCGGCGTCATGTCTTCGTTGTTTTCGTGCAGTTCGCGCACGGCAAAACCGTCCTTCGCGCTGGCGTAAATGATTGGGAAATCGAGTTGCTCGTCGGTTGCCTTGAGTTCGACGAAGAGATCGAAAATCTCGTCCAGGACTTTGTGCGGACGCGCGTTTTCCCTGTCGATCTTGTTGATGACAACAACCGGCTTCAGTTTGTTCTCCATCGCCTTGCGCAAAACAAAGCGCGTCTGTGCCTGTGGCCCATCGTGCGCATCGACAACAAGCAGCACGCCGTCCACCATTTTCATGATCCGCTCGACTTCGCCGCCGAAATCGGCGTGACCCGGTGTATCGACTATGTTGATCCGATAACCGTTCCACTGAAAAGCTGCGTTCTTCGCGCGAATCGTGATTCCTTTTTCACGCTCGAGATCCATTGAATCCATCACGCGCTCTTCAATCTTTTGATTGGAGCGAAACGTGCCCGATTGGCGCAACAGTTGATCGACCAGCGTCGTCTTGCCGTGATCGACGTGCGCAATGATAGCGATATTACGGATCTTATCCATTGAAGGGAAACTCTCCCGAGAGGGGGGCCGCGAACACTACGAGAGACGGCAATTTAGTCAAACTGAACAGGCGCGAAATCTAGGTTACAGGTAATAGCTCTGCAGTGACTAAGTCAGTGGTAAGAACTTTTGGCCGACCACTTTTGGGTTGATAATCTACGCTGCGCTATAAAACGGGCTCGAGCGCGGCTGTCTGTTGTGCGGGTTCTATCCACTTATCGTGTTCGCGGATCAAATCTTTCAGTCGATCGACTGCTTCTGCTTCGGGGATGTTGAATTTCACGGCGGTTTTGCCGACGTAGAGATTCACTTTGCCGGGCGCGCCGCCGACGTAGCCGAAATCCGCATCGGCCATTTCTCCGGGACCGTTCACAATGCATCCCATGATGGCGATCTTTACGCCTTTCAGATGCAAGGTGGCTGCTTTGATTTTTGCTGTCGTGGTTTGCAGATTGAACAGCGTCCGTCCGCACGAAGGGCACGCGACATAATCTGTTTTGAAAATTCGCGAGCCGGCTGCCTGCAAGATGTTGTAGGACAAACGGAGCGCTTGTCCCGGCGCTTCCTCGCCTTGCACTAAGATCGCGTCGCCGATGCCGTCGCATAGCAGTGAGCCGATGTTGGTGGAGGCAGTGAGAAGAGTCTGAAGAAAATCTGGGGTAGGTGCGATTGACCCCAATCGCCCAGGGCGGTTGAGGTCAGCGGCCCCTACCGACACGTCCTTTAGCAAAATCGGATGGCGTACATGCAACTTCGCTGACAGCAAACGGAATGCTGCGATCACCGGCAGATCGATTTTGTCCGTTACGGTGACGAACTGCGCACTTCGCTCCGCATTTATTTTCGCAACCGCGTTCTCATCGCGTGGATCGACTTCCTGGATCTGCGCGGTCTCATAAATAATCTCGGGTTTGTAATCGCCCATTCTGTCGATCTTGTGCGCGACCTTGTCGAAGTTCGCCTGTCGTACGACGACTCGAATCAACTCGTCTCCGCCGAGTTTCACTCCATCGCGCTCGATCTTCTCAGTCGCCCGCCGCTGATAGGAGAATGGATCAAATGACAATTCGACGTTCGATGCTCGATGTGCGGCGTTGGATGTGTTGCGAATATTCTCGATGAGCGCTTTCGCCACGGGAATTTCGTGAGGACTATCTTCAGTGAGCGAAACGCGGATGGTGTCGCCAATTCCATCCGCCAGCAGCGACCCGATTCCAATCGCGCTCTTGATGCGCGCATCTTCGCCTTCGCCAGCCTCGGTCACTCCGAGATGCAGTGGATAATTCCAGGTAGGGGCGATTGACCCCAATCGCCCGGGCGGTTCCGGCGAACCGCCCCTACCTTTGCACGCGTCTTCATCATCAAGCTCGTTTAATCGGGCCACGAGCAGTCGATAGGCAGCAATCATCACTTTGGGATTGCTCGCTTTCATCGAGAAAACGAAATCGTGATTGTCGAGGTCGCGCGCGATCCGCGCGAACTCGAGCGCGCTCTCCACCATCCCAAGGGGTGTGTCGCCGTAGCGATTCAGGATGCGATCCGAAAGCGACCCGTGATTTGTGCCAATCCGCATGGCGATTCCGCGTGTCTTGCACAACTCGACAAGTGGCGAAAACCGCTCACGGATCCGATTTAACTCCGCTGCGTATTGTTCGTCGCTGTATTCGCGGATGACGAATTTTTTCGAGTCGGCGTAATTGCCTGGATTGATGCGAACTTTCTCCACCCATTTTGCCGCCTCCATCGCTGCCTCGGGTTTGAAGTGGATATCGGCCACGATCGGTACGTCGCAGCCGCGCTCGCGCAAGCCTTTGGCGATGTGCTCGAGATTGCGCGCATCCTTCACCGTAGGCGCGGTGATCCGGACAATTTCACACCCGGCGTCCGCCAGCTCAATTGTTTGCTGAATCGACGCCTCCGTGTCCATCGTGTCGCAGGTAATCATTGACTGGACACGGATCGGGTTGTTTCCGCCGATGCCGACGTTTCCAACGTTCACCTCGCGCGTTTCGCGACGTTGGTACTGAAGAGGATTACTGCAATAGTTCACGAGAACTGGAATGTACGAAGACTCGAGCAACCTCGCAATGCGCTGCCGTTCTATGGCGCTTGCGAATTCTTTCCGGGCGATTGCGCTTCGAGTTGATCGAGTCTTTTCCTGACGAACGGCAAGTCCTGCACGTCGAAGAACGTGATGTAGAGCATGTAACCGATAATCAGCACGGCACAGCTGGTCTGAATCACCTCGAGCACGCGCATATTCACCGGTTTCCGCCGGACCGATTCAATGAGCGCCAGCACGATGTGGCCTCCATCAAGCACCGGAATCGGCAGCAAATTCAGAATCGCCAGGTTCACGTTGAGAATCACGCTGAACCACAGCGCCAGTTGCCAGCCGCGTTCGCTTTGGAAAAGCAGATAGTAGATGCGACCGATTCCGACCGGCCCGCTTAGATGTTGCAACTTTACGTCCGACTTCGGCGAGGCGACGGCACCGATCGTCTTCAAGGTGCTAGTGACGCTGTTGTAAACTTGTTCAATTGGATTCGGATGCTGGATCGACACTACACCGCTCGTGTCCCATTGGATTCCGATTCGCGGCTTCATTTCGCCGGCCGTGAGCAGGGGCGTTGGTTTTACTGGAATATCCAGCTTCGAGCTGTTGCGTTCGACGTGCAGCACAAGCTCTTCATTTGGATGTTTGCTGATGTACTCCAGCAACGCGATCGGATTGTAGATAGGTGTTTGGTTAAACCCACGGATGATGTCTCCGGGACGTAGTCCGGCTGCCGCTGCAGGGCTTTTTGGTTCTACTTTCTCGATGATCGGCGTTTCTGCCGGATAGATGAGCAGCTGCCGCACACTTTTTCTCCGCCAACCGCGGGTCTCCGCTTTGTAGGGCTCGACCCATACGGTTTGCACCTTGCCGTCTCGCTGGAATTTCACCGCAATCTTCTCGCCCTCGCTCCGCACGACGTCCCAGCTGATGCTGTCGTTCATTCCCATGAAACGCCTGACCGGTTTGCCGTCCACGGACAAGATTTTATCGCCCGGTTGCACGCCCGCTTTTTCCGCCGGTGAACCCGGCATGACGTACCCAACGACAGTGGTTGAATCGCCTTCGCTTACCGGATGACCAACGGCCCAGACGATTCCGGCAAAAAACAACGCCAGCAGCAGGCTGAACACCGGACCAGCGACAGCTACAATGATTTTGTCGAGCGCGGAAATCTTCGGCAGCTTCGCCCGGTCGAGGTCAGCTTTGCCCTCGATGATGTCCATCGGCGCAAGTTGCGGCAGCGCAACAAAACCTCCGAATGGGAGTGACCCGAGCGAGTATTGGACGCCATTAACTGTCTTCTTCCAAATCGGTTTGCCAAACCAGACGCCGAATTTCTCGATGTAGAGACCCCGCCACCGCGCCGCGAGAAAATGCCCGAGCTCGTGCACCACGATCAGCAGGTTAAACAGGATAAGGACCTCGAGCAGGATGAAGATGACGCGAGCGATATGCAAAATCATGTGGTCAGCCTGTGATCAGTGAATCGTTGGACACGCCATTCTGTCTGTCGTTCTAAAATCTTTTAACGTTTTGCCGACTGCACGCATCCCTGCGCTTGCGCTCGTGCCCACTGATCGGCTCCCAATATTGCATCGAGATCAGGGTGCGCAACGGGCGTGTGCCGGTTCATCACATCTTCAACAATCCCCCAGATTTCCGGAAACCGCACTTTTCGATCTAAAAACGCCGAGACCGCGATTTCATTGGCGGCATTCATCACCGCTGGCAATGTGCCGCCGGTCTCGCCCGCGCGACGCGCCAGACTTAATGCCGGAAAATCGTCGTAGCGCGGAGTGGAAAATTCCAACTTCGATAACTTCGAAAAATCGAGCGGCGGCAACGAGTTCGGGACGCGATCCGGCCAGGTCACGGCGTATTGAATCGGAAAGCACATGTTCGAATAACTTAATTGCGCGAGCGTGGAACCGTCTGTGAACTCGACCATCGAATGGACGATGCTTTGCGGATGGATGACGACCTCGACGCGCTCCATCTCCACGCCAAAAAGCCAGTGCGCCTCGATCATCTCCAAGCCCTTATTGAATAATGTCGCGGAATCGATGGTGATCTTCGGTCCCATGTTCCAGGTCGGATGCTTTAAGGCCTGCTCCGGCGTAATCGAATCGAATCCCGCGCGCAGCGTTTCGCGGAACGGGCCGCCAGATGCCGTAAGGATGATCCTTCTGACATCTGCTGGCTGTTTGCCTTCGAGGCACTGAAAGATCGCGTTGTGCTCTGAGTCCACCGGCAAAACGTGCACGCTGTTGTCACGCGCTTCGCGCATCACAATTTCGCCAGCCATGACCAGAATTTCCTTGCTGGCCACGGCGAGATCCTTGCCCGCTTTAATCGCCGCCAGCGCGGGCCGCAAACCGCCGGTGCCGACGATTGCCACGAGCACCATGTCCACATTTGTCAGGCAGGCGATCTCGACCAAACCCGCTTCGCCGGAAAAAATTCGCGGCTCATAATCGAGTGCTTTCCGAAGAACATCGAGTTGGGTCTCATCAACCAGGCAAACCGATTCCGGCCGGACTTCATTCGCAGCGGCGGCCAACTTTTGTGCGTTGCTTTTCGCCGCGAGCCCGACGATTTCCATCCGCTCCGGAATATCCCGCGCCACTGTCAACGCGCTCTCACCGATGGACCCCGTCGCGCCCAGAATAACAACACGTTTACGATTCATTTGGACAGAATGAACAGAATTAACAAAATGAATCGATCAAATCAGAGAGAGACTTGCTCTTGTTTCGGGCGTCGGAACTTTCTCTTGTACTCTAAACGTTCCGCCCCAAAATTTAGGAGCAGCCCCTCATCAATCCCGGTTGCAACAAGATAATTAACCAGCTGGACTTCGTGCGCCTTGGCGACCAACTGGTTCGCTTTCAATTCAAGCATCAACGAGTCATTTACAAGCAAGTCAGCGGCAAAGACACCAACGACTTGGCCGTCGTAGTGCACGGTGATCGGTCTTTGTGCATCAACTTTCAGTCCCAACTTCTGCAATTCCAAGATCAACGCATTTTGATAAACCGACTCCAGAAATCCCGGCCCGAGAGCTGAGTGCACTTTCATTGCGGCGCCAATCACCTGGCCACAAACATCGTATTCTTTGGGTTCCCCAACCATTCTGTTCATTTTGTTAATTCTGTCAGTCCCTCTACGGAACCCGAATGACCAGTCGCAGATAAAAGAACAATAGCGGCGCGGTGAAAAGCAGACTGTCCAGGAGATCGAGCGCGCCGCCAATTCCCGGAAGCAGATTCCCCGAGTCTTTAACGTCGGTGCTACGCTTAATAATGGATTCGGCCAAATCACCGAGCACTGCGGCAAGCCCCAGCAGCAGCCCCAGCACTGTCGCATGTGTCCAGTTGAGGACCGATAAATGGCCCGGCATGAGTTTGTAAAGTCCGAGGCTGCAAAGCAACGCAAAGACGATAGCGCCGAAAAAACCTTCCCAGGTTTTCTTCGCGCTGATGTGCGGCACCATCAAATGCCGCCCAGTCGCGCTGCCCGTCAGATATGCACCCATGTCCGAGAATTTGGTGATGGCGATCAAATACAACACGTAGAACTGGCCGGTGACCTGGCCGCTGCTCGAACGCGGAGTGAGATACACAATTTTAGTGATGAAATTAAAAAGCCAAAGGACGTAGAGCAGGCCGAACAGGGTGTAGGCCATCGTTTGCAACGGCTCGTCATTACGCAACCGTGCGAACATTTGCCGCCCGAATACCGTAAGCAGAAAAAAAAGCAGGACTGCGACTTCGAAATCGTACGAGCCTGCCGGGCCGATTTTGGAGAAGTAATAAAAACTGCCGGCGAGCATCACCGCCCCGCAAATCATGCCGGTGATTTTGAAGTTCGGCAGGCCCTTGTGATCGAGCATCCGGTAAAATTCCCAAAGCCCAATCATTCCGAACGCGCTGATCAATACCCAGAACAGGATCTCGTAACCAGAGAACATGATCAGCAAGGCGACTGACCATAAGGCGACGGTGCTGATGAATCGCAGAATGAAGACCGAACGCCGCGTCGCTACGTTTGGTCCGGTTTGTTCCAGCGTCGCAGGCACGGCTCTGCATCATCCCGAAGGAAGGCACGGTGTGCAAGAGGGGAGCGCATTTGGGTAGCGACAAATGCGTGACGCTCTCCCGAGTTGTCATCTGGTCATCGCTCATCAACCCTGCTATGGATTGCGTCCGCGATGAACGAATCATCGGTGAAAGCGATCGATCGTCGGCCAATTGCCACCCGAAATCGGAAATGGGCACAGTCAGCGACGACGTGGCTAGCTTCACGAAATGTGTCGCCGAATGCAATTTCGATTGCCGGCATGTGTGCTTCTATCGCGGCGGGCTTGGCGCTAGCCCTGACTTCCGTTGAATACAATCGCGTCTTCTGGCTCGTCGCCGCGCTTGGCGCCCAACTGCGGCTAACGGCAAACATGCTGGACGGGATGGTCGCAGTTGTGTCGGGTCGCGCTTCAAAAGTAGGTGAACTTTACAACGAGGTTCCCGATCGCGTTTCGGATGCGGCGGTGTTCATCGGCGCAGGCTACGCCTGGGGCGGAAACATTGCGTTAGGTTATATCGCAACGATTCTGGCGATCTTCACGGCGTACGCTCGCGCCGCGGGAAAAATCGCTGGCGCGCCTAACGAGTTTTGCGGACCGATGGCGAAGCAACATCGCATGCTGGTCGTTACCGCTGCGTGTGTGTACTCCGCAGTCGTTCCGCGATCATGGCAGATCTTCCATTTCGCTAATCTCGAGATTGGCGTCATGACCCTTGCTCTTAGTCTGATAATCGCCGGTTGCTTGGGTACAGTGGCTCGGAGGCTACAGCGAATTGCGCGAGGTTTGAGATGAACGACACCACGTGGCAGCGGTTGTTTGGATTCCGTCACGCGTTCGATCATCCCGTGACCGTTGTTGTGACCCTGACGGCTGTTGTTCTGCTCCTCCTGGCACCCCTTTTGATTTTCATCACGACGCGAGCAGTAAAGAGCACTGCCGAAAAGCGAAAGGAACTCTGGGATCGTTATCGCTCGTGGATTTGGCTGGTGCTCTGCATTCTGATTCCGATTCTGGCCGGCGCTTTTTGGACGATCCTGGCTGTGGCGACGCTGAGTCTGCTTTGTTATCGGGAGTATGCGCGCATCACCGGACTCTTCCGCGAACGCACCATCAGTTTCATCGTGGTTATCGGCATTCTCCTGATCACCTTCGCCGAACTGGACAACTGGTACCGGCTGTTTGTTGCGTTGTTTCCCTTGACCGTCGCGTTGATCGCCATTGGCGGATTAATTCCTGATCAACCGAAAGGATACATTCAGCGCGTCGGTCTGGGTGTGCTCGGATTCGCTCTTTTCGGGAGCGCGCTCGGTAACCTTGGCTACATGGCAAACGATTGGAACTACCGACCGATCCTATTGCTAATCATCTTCACCGTGGAACTGAATGACATCTTTGCCTACATCTGTGGTCATCTGTTTGGTCATCGAAAATTTGTGCCGAACACGAGTCCAAACAAAACCGTTGGCGGGGCGCTCGGCGCGATCATTTTAACCACGCCGCTCGTGGCAGTGATCGCTCATTTCATTTGGACTAACACCGCATTGGATAACCCGATCTGCCTAGTTGGTCTTGGGATCATCGTCAGCATCGTAGGCCAATTCGGGGACTTGATGCTCTCTGCGATCAAACGTGATCTTGGTCTCAAAGACACCTCCAGGCTCATCCCGGGGCACGGCGGATTGTTGGATCGCTTCGATAGCCTCATTCTCGTCGCGCCGGCTGTGTTTCATTACGTCGGCTATTTTATCGGTTTCGGCGCCGGGCAACCGCAGCGCATTTTCTCCGGGGGGTGATGCCAGTGGAACCTTGGCAACTGCAACCAGCGCGTGACACTGGGCTGACTCCGGCCGAGCGGTTTCGCAGCGTGCGACGCGAAAGCGGTCTGCTCGAAAGCGTGGCGCAGCAGGCTTGCTTTTCTGTGTTGCGAATTTACTTCGCGATCGCTCATCGACTCACAATCTCGGGCCGGGAGAAACTGCCGGCACACGGGCCTTTCGTGCTCGCGGCAAATCATTGCAGTCATCTCGACGCGCTGGTTCTGGGAGCAGCGCTCAGGCCGCGTCATCGCGAACGCGCTTTCCCGATCGCTGCTGGCGACGTCTTCTTTCAAACCACTGCAATCAGTGTGTTCTCCGCAATCATGCTCAACGCTTTGCCGATGTGGCGAAAAAACTGTGGTCCGCATGCTCTTGCAGAGTTGCGTCGCAAATTGCAGGAAGAAAAAGCGATTTTCATCATCTTTCCGGAAGGCGGACGAACGCGCACCGGTTCAATGATGCCTTTCAAGCACGGACTCGGCATGCTGGTCGCGGAAACAAATGTTCCCGTCGTGCCTTGCGGTCTTATTGGAACTTTTGAAGCTCTGCCGCCAAACCGAAAGGTTCCGCGACCCGTGAGGATCAAATTGATTGTCGGAGAGCCTCTGAACTTTGCAGCGACTCCAAACAATCGTGAAGGTTGGTCACAGATCTCGCGAAGCCTCGAATCGAGCGTCCGCGATTTGGCGATTCAATGAGACAAAAATGGTATGCGACATCGCGCTGCGAGGTCGACATCTTGGTAGGGCGGGCAGTCCTCTGCACGCCGCTAATCTCCGGGCACCGGCACGGGAGTGACGCGCCCTAGCTTCCCGACGCGTCTGCGTATCGATCCAGCTTTTGCGCCAGATCAGGAGGAACATGCGCGACGATCAGAGCATCGTTTCCCTCATACCGAAGTTCGAGGACGTGACCAACCCGATGAATCTCCGCGATCAACGCGCTTTCGTTCGCGGGAATCCGAAACCGCGAGCGCAATCGCCATGAGCTGAGTGCGCCCTCGAGAGCTTGCACGAGTTGGTTTACTCCTTCCCCGGTGCGTGCGGAAATCGCCACGCTACCGGGAAACCGCTTAAGGTGGGAATCAACTACTTCTCGGTTTGCCAGATTATCGATCTTGTTAAAGACGATTAGCGTTTGCTTGCCGTAAGCGTCGAGTTCTTTGGTCACTCGATCCACCGCTTCCATCTGCTCGTCCGCGCGCGGGTGACTTAGATCAACAATATGAATGAGCAAATCAGCTTCGCTGACTTCTTCCAATGTCGCCTTGAACGATTCAATCAGTGTATGCGGAAGCTTGCGTAGGAACCCGACAGTGTCCGTGAGCAGGACCCGCTGCTTGTTAGGCAAAACAAAGCTGCGCGTCGTCGGATCGAGCGTGGCGAAAAGTTTGTCCTCTGCTACCACGTCCGCGCCCGTAAGCAGATTCAGCAAAGTCGATTTCCCCGCGTTCGTATAACCGACTACTGCAGCGACCGGCCACTGATGGCGTTTTCG
>Ga0137403_10010704_pt1 | contig 10146 bp, 10 predicted proteins | sample CZOMad2_1_16fung_FD_122057 | JGI IMG/M metagenome (GOLD analysis project Ga0137403, IMG submission 122057) | Vadose zone soil fungal communities from Angelo Coast Range Reserve, California, USA - CZOMad2_1_16fungal (Hybrid Assembly) | ecosystem: Environmental > Terrestrial > Soil > Vadose zone... | reverse complement strand
ATCAAGTTGGGCGGCTGTCCCTCCGCTCGGAGGGCCCCAGCCACCCACGTCATAAAGTGACGCTTAATTTGGGGTGCGTCTGCCTCCGCTCGGAGGGTCCCAGCCAACAACGTCATAAAGTGACGCTTAATTTTCGGTGCCTGTGCCTCCGCTCGGAGGTCCCCAAGCCAACAATGTCATAAAGTGATCCTTAAATTTGGGCGCCTGTCCCTCCGAATGGAGATCAACCAACCCCTTACGCTTAGTCAGCTTAATATGGGCGCATGTCCTTTGGTATGGAGGGACTCAGGCACGGATCAACCTCTACTCTTAGTCAGCCTGCCTGCAGGCACCTGTCCCTCCGAATGGAGGGGCACAGGCACGCAGACCCTATACTCTTAGTCAGCCTTTTCACAGGCACCTGACCTGCTTAATTTGGGTGCCAGTTCTTTCTGACAGTATCAAAACAGGCCTGTGAGTATGGTTAATCTGAGGCCCGGGGTTCCACAACCTGTTAATCTTGTCCCCGATTCACTTACTTGTCAACCACTGCTTTAGGGTCCTAAACCCACCTACCAGGAAAATTTACAAAACTCACAGATTTTTTTTTTGAGAAAGACAATTTCTAGTATCCTTACAAAATGCCGTAGGTGGCCTCTCACCATATATGCCTTTGCTCACCATCCACAGGATTCATGTCAAGTTCCAGGGTTCTGATACTCGCTGGCCTGTGGATCCAACATTCTCAGAAGATGGACATGCGATGTATTTATGCCCTCATGCAACCATATGTGGGAATTATACTGCCTACCATTCTTCAAGTGGCCTTCACAGGCATACAAGGGCACATGCCCCCGACACTAAGCTATCCTTGCCCATGTCAAAAAAACCATTGGGGAACATGACCAGTTCTTTGACACCCCACCCACAGCTCCACCCACTGGCTGAGGTGGACCTCCAATGTTTGCCAGCTAATGGACATGGGGCTGATGGCCTTGGGGCCATGACCCTCAACCTCTCCCCATCTCTGGCTGGTTTTCAGACTGACCCCCAGCCGCCCATCCACCCTGTTCAAGCAGTGAGCACCCATTCATCAATTGGATCCCTGTTGCTGAATACCATCTCAGGATAACTTGACCTCCACTGCCCCACTCATAACATCCTCATCAGAGATAGGCAATGTGAGGCTCAGCCAGTGTCATCTTCTAACACTCACACTCACACATCCGGTAACCAGGGTCTGGAAATTGTGTCATCCTGTTCCAGGGAGAACCCCAATGTTGTCAGGGGGGCTCATGTGGGAAATCCTGAATTTTGACCCATGGTGGTTCTCACCAACAGAAACAGTCACTGTCAACCGTTCCCAACCTTGAACACATATATGCCCCGAAAGCCATGCAGGCCTATGGGGTCGTGTTTAACTTGCAATATGGCATCATCATCTGCACCACTTGCTCCATAGGTCTCCTGGCACCCTACCTCTCCCGCCATCTCCAGGACGGACATAGCCTCCACCTTCCCCAAGAGGCCATTACTGGGTATATCAGCTGCCTCAATCTCATCGAGACAGCTCATGATTTCCACTTGCCTTCATTTCCACGGCCACCCATCCATGGCATCAAAGTTGAGGCCGGATTTGCTTGTGGAGTGGCGGGATGTGAGGAGGTGTATTTGGAATACGCCAGCATCAAGAAGCACTGCTCACAGGTCCACCCAGGCCTGGGGGCTAAGAATACACACCAGAAAGCGTTCTTACAGCAGGTCTATAGGGGTCACTCAGCAAAGGCATATATCCGGGTCACTGAAAAACAGCAGAGCCCAGAAACACAGGGTGAATACCTGGAAGCATATCTTGCCCACCGCCCCGAATCCCCTCCACCGGCAGGGGTTGGGGAAGCCCCCAAGCCCCCCTGGGTGGAGCGCATTGGCTGGGCTGGCCGCCTGGACACTTTGCAGCCAGAACTTCTTGGGCTCCTTCTGTCCGCTGCCCAGAAGCCCACTAATGACAGTCCTCTGGCCTGCCTAGGACAGGTGATATATATGTATTTCTGCTTGGCTGGGGCGGCCACCAAAGAACTTCCGGTCTATGTGCGATTGAAGCTCAACAGTAAGAACAGGTGGGCCAATGCCTTTATGGATCAGAGTACAATATTGATAGGAATCACCCTGCTTAGCGAATCAGTCAGGGCGATGTTCCATGCCCCTCAAGAAGATGAGACGATTCGACGATATGCAAGATGGAATTATAGACTATTAGTGTGGACCATCAAGGTCTGCGCGCTGTATAGAGAGGGAAGAATGATCGGATTCCTCCACCTTCCCCCTAATTTGCTGGAAGCCACCAATAACTTGGAGCAGCTCTTGGAAGCCAATCCCCTGGTGGACCCAGTATCGGTCCTTGTCCCCCTACACCACGTCTACAGGGGCTTGCTAGTGTACTTTTACACTGAACCTCATACGACGCAGCTGGACCCCTTCAATGCGTTCCTGATGGTCGCCCATTGGCATCAAGATGGGCACTTCTCCTCTCCCCACCACATTACACCCAACATTGCAGCCCAACAATGGGGGGGGCGAGCTTTCTTCCTCATGGAAATGTTGAGGGTGTCCCAACAAGGCATGGCCGAGCATAAGGGTTACTTTGGGTTGGTCATTCTTTCCGATTCTCTGCACATGTGGCCATATGCTGACGATGACATGGTCAGCATGGCCACACCACCAGAGCTCCTCTCTGTGGGCCCTGGGTACTTGCCAGATGTTTCTAGCCATGGTGGTGATGAAGCCAGTCCAGGTGGGATCTTCAAGTAGGTTATCCAAACACTCAAGGGTCTGTTTTCATGGCGCTGACTGGACTGTCCAGGGCTTGTGACAAGCTGAATGAGTACATGAGGGAGGACCGGCCATCCCCCATGCATACTCTCTACCTGCAGATGGCGCTGCTGTCACATGTAGCCGGAGAGGTCACACAGTTCCCTCGGTTCATGTGGCGTGATCACCCCCACTTTGAAGAGTTCATCATGGATGGTCATCTCATTAAACTTAGCCAGCTCCGGCGCATGCATGCCGATCTCCTGGAGGGTTGCGAAAGGGACTTGGCTGTGCATCTCCTGGGGTTCCCCCTGGAGGACTTTGGACTGAAACTGGATTCCTTGTTTGACAACTTGAACACGGCCCCTACCACAGGTCGATGGCTGTTTTCGGATCCTGTCAATCCACTACCCCCGCAGGCTCTCATTCGAAGCCTGTGTTCACTGCCGAAGGATGACCCTCGTGTCAACCAGTGGATTGTGGGAGTCATAGACAGACAATTAATCTGGAAAGCTGACACAGTTCACGCCTACCTCAAATCGGCAGATGACCTCCTCGACCGCATAGGCATGGGAGTTTACTTGACCTCGTGGCCCAAACGGGGTAAAGAATTCGTATCAGTGAGGTTAAAAGACTCGCCTGGTCAGTCGGCCGGCCTCCGTGCATTCGACAATTCTTTCATGCTGGCCATCAACAACCACAAGACGGATCACCCCACTGGGCTTCGACGCCTGGTCCCCATGTTCCTCCATCCGAGATGGTCTCGGGTCCTAATGGGATTCCTTTTGGTTCGGCAGCACTGTACGGAGTTGGCACAGATCTTCAAGTCTTCGGCAGTTAAGGGGTTTCAAACCATGCTGTGGGCCTCTTGCTCTGGACCATGGACGTCCAAACACTTGAGTTCAGTCTTCCAAGCATACACCCGCCAAGTAATTGGGCCCACCTTGGGGTTATCCGACCTCCGCCAGATGCTGTGTTTCATCTTTGATTTCAAGATAGGGAAGCAGCCTTTTGAGGACGAAGACCTTCCTGAGACAGCCAGTGCGGCAGCAGGAGACTATGCATCAGCACACAGCAGACAGACCAGGGAGCGGTCTTATGGGGTGCATGTTCCAACCCTCAGTACAGTCCCAGAGCCCATGTTCAGGGCAATACATCAGGTATGTGATTCCTGTTCGAGAAATATGACAAAAACCGACAACTGCCAATCCAGAATGCAATCAGAATCTGGAGGTTTTATGGCCTCCCTGTTCCAGGCGGTACCCAGGACGACAGCTCTGTGCCGGTAACGTCGGAACAAGGAGTGGCTGTGGCCAGGCTTGACATAGAGCCTTTGGCATCGACCCTGGTTTCTTGCCTGGAGGGTCGTTTCCGAGACATACTAGTCCATGAGATCAGGCGGACGGAGCTAGCCCTTCCCACTGCCCCCCATAGTGCCGAAGGACTGAGGATTGTGGAGGATCCAGTGTTTGTTGACCCGGGCTATGAGAATGAGCTCATGTCGTTTTCAGGGAGGAAATTCAATAAGTTCTCATGTCCCGAGCAAGCCATGGGAGTGCAATTGGCATCCCAACAGTGGACTCATTTTGCTGTCCACTCGGCCACGGGAAGTGGGAAATCACTCATTTGGATGTTCCCATCTTTCCTATGGGAGCGAAAATATACCACCATCGTGATCAGCCCATACCGGGCTCTCCTCCAGGACATGAAGGACCGATGCAATGAGCATATGCTCACATCAGAGATATGGACCTCTTCGAACCCTCAGCCTGGGCACACCCCTGTCCTCTTGGTCTTGATCGATCAAGTCCCCCACCATCTTTTCATGGCCCATGTACGGTACCTCAAGTCTACCAACAAGGTAGCTAGGATCATCCTGGATGAGCCCCAGGCATTAGTGGCTTCCCAGAAGTATCGGCCTGTGATGAAGCAACTGACTGTACTGGCAGAAATGGGCATTCAAATTGGGCTCCTCTCAGCCACGCTCCCTCCAGGCATAGTACCCCCCCTGATGCGCATGTTGGGGATTAGGCATCTTCACGTCATCAGGGGCTGCACGGCCAGGCAGAACCTTGCATACCACCGACACCTGTTCAAATCGTCAGCACAACTGCGAATGGCGGTAGTGTCCCTGGCCAAGGACCTCATCCTCGCTATGACCAGTGAAGAGAGAGGGTTTATCATATGCCGCACTAAGGCAGACTCAGTCTATTTCTCTGAAGCACTAGAGGCAGAGTGCTACAACAGTGATGTGACCCCTGAGGAACAGATCCGGATTCTCCAAAGGTTCAGGTCAACTCCCAAGCCATCGCGCACAATTGCCTGCACGACGGGCCTCACCCAAGGTGTCCACATGGCCCATGCCAGGTGGAGCATCCATGCGGGCTTGCCCTATGACATGGTGGATGCCATCCAGTCCTTGGGACGCATTGGCAGAGACCAGCGGTTGGCCCACTGTCATATAATGGCACTGCACTCGCAGTGTGTGCAAGTGGAGGATGGTGTGGAGGAAGGGGACGTGCTAGGGGTGGCTGCGATGCGTCGGACTGTTTCCCAGCACCAACTCTGTGTTCAGGAACAACTCACTGGGTTCAATGATGGCCGAGCACTTTCTTGTGGGGCACTGAACTCAGTCCTCTGTGACAGGTGTGAGGCCCTGGGCATGCTTAGGACTCAGGCAGGAGGGCCCTGTTCAGTGAGTGGCTTTCACCCACCCTTATTCCTTTTTGTTCTGAAAACTCCCTCTAGGTAGCTGGACCGTCATCTTCCCAGGTTCAGGCCACTGCTACACCTTCTGTTCACAGCCTGCAGCCCACCCACGTGGAAGAGGGTGGGCCACCCTTGCCAACTCCTTTGATTGTGACCAAGGCCACTATGTGCTCAGAGGCACAAGGTCTTAAACGAGGTCATGATTCATCGTATGACTCCCCACCCCCGGCCTTTCCTTCATCACTTGTATCCTCAACATCGGGGGTTGCTGTATGTGGATCAACCTCTAACAGGGTGGTTGCCGGTCCTGGCATCCTGGGGGACCAGGCGCTTGCAGAGTCACGACGCAAGAAGGTCAGGGAAGAAGAAGACCACCTCAAAAATACCCTGAGAGAGTTAAAGTTATACTGCTCACTGCACTGGGCATGCTGGGGCATCAGACAAGATCACCCTGCGTCTAGTTGTACCCTGACGGACATGGGCAACTTCTTCCAGTGGAAGAAGACTGTTCGGTTACCTGGTCACCACCAGCTATGTTTCATTTGTTGGGCACCGATGGAGAAATTTAACCATAGGGTCAATGGGATCCAAGAGTGTGAGGTTGGAGATGTCTTGCCCCAGGTTGCATATGCTGCATGGATGGAACCCACTTTCCGCCGTCAACTTGAGGGGATAGGCCTTACCAGGGATGCCACAGAAGAGATGTACAGGGATTGGCTTGTCCGGAAGCAAGATGCAGAATTTAACTTTATGGCGGTGTTTTGGGCCATTTACAGGATTAGAACTCATGTTAAAGTGGCAGCTTGGCCATAGATAGGCAGGTTTGGATGGAAAATAGAGAATGCTCTGTTTCCAGCACCGAATGACTGTTGGGTGAACGACCACTCACCAAGACTACACATGGGCACCTTTTCAGCTGTGATGAAGGAAGGAAGGCAGGGATTTCAGGGGATGAAAGATGGGTGGGTGGGTAGGGTGTCCTATATGGGGGTTGTGGACAAGTGGGAGGTGTGGAGGAATGGATGAAGACCAGTAGGATTCCATGAGCGGAGTTTGAACTTGCCAGGGGGACTGGCCGGTGGCATTGGATACCAGAGACAGTCCCTCATGACTAGTACTTTGATAAACTACCTAAAATATGCCATTGTATATATGAGACAAGTGTCTGGCACATTACTGACAGTGCAAGGAGTCGACGGTTACCGACGGTTACCGACGGTTTCTGATGGTTTTATGATGGTTTGCAAGATTTATGACCTGGTTTCATTGGGATTCAAGGTTTTATATAACATATACAGGTTTAACAACAGGGAGAGGGCGATTGACGACTGGTGATGGCTTGAGACAATTGTAAAGGTGTATATGTTGTTTATGTAATAGGCGCCCGCAGTGGCCAGGAGGCACTTGTACTCAGCCTCGGGGACCATAATATCTTGCAGTAGATCTCGAAGCCTAAGAGCATGTTGGGGAAAGGGCTCTAGGTGGCTTGTAGCAGTTTATGCTCCAGTGCGACATGGAAATCCTTTCAGGAAGGTATAAAACCATACCCACCAGATGCATTTTATTAACCACATCCTGCCCTTTCCCCAACCGTCCTTCAGATGAGGGACCACTTTTTGGGGAGTTCCAAGGTTCGAACCAGCACTGGACAGCTACACAGTGCCAGCGGGTGCTAGTCCGGCAACTGATCTGTTCAACTAGCGCTCGCATCATTGTGTGGAACATGTACCAAGGCTTGGAGTCCATGAAATATTAGGATAATTTTCGTGCCCTCTGGAAATGTCGGGGAAAGGGCGCGGGGAGGCCTGTGCCGCATTGTGACACGGAAAATATCCATGCAAGGTAGAAGAAAACTATACCCGGCAGGTGCGCAGTGTCATATTTTTTGGAATTAACACCCACCATGCCCTTGCCCCCACATTGCATCGCATCCATAACCCTAAACGACTGGGGATTTTTTAAACATTTATTTCTAAGATGGCCAGGGTTTGCCTTCAAGCTGATTTCAACTGGATTCAAGTAGTCATTTTGGCGCTGCAGCTCATTGGATGCCTTACATAAGCATGGCATGAATCCCCTTTAATCCCTGCCCTGCCCTTGGCACAATCTTTTTCAGGACAGAACACTGTGATGTTTTTTGGTATATATAACAATGAATGTTCAAGTCTGGTGAATGAGTCAGACTCAGCAAACAGGCACCCATAATGCCAGTGATGTACCTATATTGACACTCAGTTATGCCAATGTCTCCTAGTAATTGTGAGGAGCTCCGGCAATGATGAGGCAATGGCACAAGGTGCCCCCTAGGAGTATTTGGTCTAATGCGACACTAAAATATTGCTAACAAGGTATAAAACAGTATCCAAGAGGTGGGCATGGCTATATTTATTTGACTTTTGTATGTCGCGCCCTTGCCCCAAACCGATTCTACACCCGAGAACACACTTTGGGTGTTCTGAGGGTGGGAAGCAGCTCCTGACAGCCACCCAATGTCTGCGGGCGCTAGTCCGGCAACTGTTTGGTTGGACTAGCGCCCGCAGAATTGGGTGGTCAATTAGTCAAGGCCCAGCTGCAAAGGACTCACCATTTAAACATGAATGCCTCCGGCAAGGTCGGGGCGAGGGCGCGGACATGTGGAAGTGTAGGTTATCCTTTTTTGTGCTGTTAAAAATGTCAGCACAATACAAAGAACTATAGCCGGGCATGGCGCAAACAGATATTTTTTGGTATTTAATAGAGATTATAACTTACACATTAATCTTTAATAAGCCGGTACACATGATGTGCACATACCTGCCTGGCGAAGCTGGTGGAAAGTAGGCGGTGGTCACGAGCGCTAGTCTAGCCACTAGCGCCCGCCGGGTATAGGTGGCGTATAGGACGCGCGTAGGTGGTAGAAGACAGGCGCGTGTAGAGGACGCGGGTTGGATTTAGAGGACACACGCGTGGCGTGTAGAGGATGCGCGCGGCATGTAGGGGACACGCGCGGCGTGTAGGGGTTAGGGTTTTGGGTGGTTAGACACTTGAGCTCAGTGGGTAACTTTTAGTGAATAGCTGAGACCACATAATACATGGGAAGAATATCACAGAGGAAAGGGAGTCTGGAGCCAATGTAGTGAAATAGATGCACTCACTGTTGCATCAAATACCCAATCCAGGCAAGGTTTCCAGGTGAGGAAGAATGGGATAGGCCACAGAGTCACAGAGTTGAGGATATGAAAGCAATCAGTGGATAAGTGACTATGACACAAATGAGGTTAGGACAAGTAAAACCAATTCAAAGTGATGAGAGTCATACTGGTGACTATGGCAGCCTCTAAGGAGGATGGCTAACAGGAGTCTCTTGGTGAGAGATGAGAGTGGATGTAGCAGTCAGAAGACTGAGAGGATAGGCAGATAATTTTATAGGCTATCTGTATAATTTTGGGGGTGTGTGCACACCATGTCAGATATTCAGAATACTTTCTGGTATTTGAGATAATTGTTTATGAGTTTTGCTCTCACTGATATTAAATTGGTATGACAATTAGCATAGAAATGAGGTAAACAAAGTGATATATTATGGTAGGCCATATGTGTTTATTAAATTGCTCTAAGGTACTATTCATTGAGTATTATAATGTCTCAATATGTTTTTTAGAGGGTATTTTAAGTAGACAGGTGCGAGTTTGAGATCAGATTTGTCATCAATATTAAACAGATAGTCCTGGATAGAAATTATATTTGTATCAAGTCAGGTTTTTGTTGCAGAATATATTTAATGTGTGCAAATAACATATTAATGAATTCCTTAGTTGGGTTTTGGGGGTTAGACATGATATTTATATCAGATTGGTGAGAATGTATGGCCAAGTTATTTTAGATATAATTTATGAGTAGGGTTAGGTCAGCATTGGCTGTAGGAATATAATTGCTATTCAAATTGTATAGATGTGGATATAAATAGAATCACAGTGGTATATATTGGATTTGGGTATGCACTGCCTTTATCCTTGAGGGTTCTGAAATTGATTCAGAATTTATAGATTAAATTTCACCCAGACATAAATATTTCTATTTGTTATGGTATGAAATATATATTTTATTTGTAGGAAGCGGTTTCCTATCCAGGGAAAGGGGGTATCTTTCCCCCTCTTGAGATTACATAATCAGCCTGTCCTTGAGATAGGATCAGGGTGTTGGGAGGGCATTCCCTTGTCGGGGACGAAGGGTATATATATTTATTTTGTCTACTGAATATACTAATAGCATGTATTTGGGTTAGGATTCAGTTTCCTATTCAGGAAGGGGATGTATCTCTCCCCCTCTTGGGATTACATAAGCAGCCTGTCCCTGGGATAGGATCAGGGTGTTGGGAGGGCATTCCCTTGTCAGGGACGAGGGGTATATATATTTCTTTTGTCTACTGAATATATTAATAGCATGTATTTGGGTTAGGATTCAGTTTCCTATTCAGGAAGGTCTCCCCCTCTTGGGATTACATAAGGAGCCTGTCCTTGGGATAGGATCAGGGTGTTGGGAGGGCATTCCCTTGTCAGGGACGAAGGGTATATATATTTCTTTTGAATATATAAATAGCATGTATTTGGGTTAGGATTCAGTTTCCTATTCAGGAAGGGGATGTATCTCTCCCCCTCTTGGGATTACATA
>Ga0137403_10010703_pt1 | contig 10147 bp, 9 predicted proteins | sample CZOMad2_1_16fung_FD_122057 | JGI IMG/M metagenome (GOLD analysis project Ga0137403, IMG submission 122057) | Vadose zone soil fungal communities from Angelo Coast Range Reserve, California, USA - CZOMad2_1_16fungal (Hybrid Assembly) | ecosystem: Environmental > Terrestrial > Soil > Vadose zone... | reverse complement strand
TCCCCTCTCCGACCTAGTACAATTCCCGCACAACCTTTTCCCCGCCTCCCGAGTCTTAGTCGCAGAGCGCCGCATTTCCCCAGTAATGCTCACGCGCAAAGCCGCCATTTTTGTTGGAAGCGCGACAAATTCTGCGGTAAGGTGAGAACACTGCGTGGGGCAGCGTTTGCTTACCTTATAGTTACTTAAGTACTTGGGACTCCGGGCCCCCAACTCGGGGATGATTTGCGACATCCGCCGTTACCCTCCTTCGGCTGGATGTCCGCCAAAAACAGTTCAAACGAGGTCGCATGGCCGCAGGCATGCTGGCTTTCTTTATTGCTCTGTTCGCATCCTTGATGCTCACGGTGCCGGTCCGCGCACTGGCCCTGCGTGTTGGCATGGTCGATCTTCCCGGTCCGCGCAAAGTGCACATGCAACCTATTCCACTGCTGGGCGGGCTCGCTATGTTCGGCGCGGTCATGTTAGCGATCCTGTTCGCCTTAGATGGCCCCGCCCGCTCGCAGAGCGCCGGCATCGTGATCGGCGCGACGCTGGTAGCTGCGGTCGGCTTCCTGGACGATCGCGGCTGGCTGCATCATCAGGTCAAGCTGTTCGTCGCCATGCCGATCGCTGCTGGCATTTTGTTGGCCGGCGGCATCCACGCCCAGGTCTTCGAGTTCCTGATCCCCGGCCGCGCGGGATATCTGGCCGACGCGGTGCTCACCGTCTTCTGGGTCGTTGGCATCACCGCCTCGTTCAGCATTCTGGATCACATGGACGGCCTGTGCGCCGGAATCGCCGCCATGGCATCCGCGTTTTTCGCGCTTCTGGCTTATTTGAACGGTCAGATATTGGTGACGGTGCTGGCTGCGGCCGTACTTGGCGCGGCCACCGGATTTCTTCGCTGGAACTTCAGGCCCGCGAAGATTTTCATGGGCGACGGCGGAGCGATGTTCCTCGGCTTTCTGATGGCCACCCTCGGTTTGAAGCTGCGTCTCGAGAATTCCAACATGCTCTCCGCGTGGGTGGTGCCGGTGCTGGTGCTCGGCGCAACCATTTTTGATACTACGCTGGTCACCATCTCGCGCAGCCGGCGCGGGTTGCTTCCTTTCGCGACACCGGGAAAGGATCATGCGGCACATCGTCTGGCAAATCTCGGTTTAGGACAACGCGGCGCGGTCTTGGGAATGTACATTTTGGGTGCGCTGTCTGGCTCGCTGGCACTCCTGGTCAGTTTTCTGCCTCTCCCGATTTCGCTTGGCGTGCCGGCATTGGCCATAATTCTTTCCGTCGCCGGAATCGCATTTCTGGAACGCGCGCCCTACGAGCGGCAGACCAGCAAACCCCCGGCAGCCAGCGCAGCGGATTGATTTGCTGCCATTCGCAGTTTTCCGCTAATCTTGGTTTCGCTATACTTTAGGGCCAGCACGGCGCTTTCTTGCCTGTGACTGCATCTCCTGCCCGGTGAAAACCGGGTGGCGATGGACAATTTTCGTGGAACCTTCCCCAGCACGCCGTTCCGTCCGGCTGGGCATGATCGGAAGAACCGAACGAGTGCCTGATAAACAGCAGCGTCTTCAAAATGAGAACAAGAAAGGCAGTGTAATCGTCGTGGGCGGCTCGGCTGCGGGCCTGCTCACCGCCGCAAAAGTAGCGGCGGGAGGCCGCGACGTTCGCGTGCTCGATGCAAAATCGGGATTGGATCCAACGCCACGCTCGCTGATTGTAACCCACCACTTTCGCGAACAACTGCACGAAGTGGCGGCATCCAGCATCGTCAACGAAATTCGCCGCTTCGAATTGTTCACCGACGGGCGCTCGGCGGAAGTTGCGCTCAGCCGTCCGGATCTGATTATTGAGCGCGCGCGCCTGATTCCTGCGCTGGCCAACGAAGCAACCAAAGCCGGCGCAAAAATTTCCTTTGATTCACACTTTATCGGCCTGGGCCCGAATTCGCGCGGTTTGCGCCTGGAAGTCGAGGCCGCCGGCAAGCGAGAAGCGTTGCACGCGGATCAGGTAGTGGGCGCCGACGGCGCTACTACCCGCGTGGGCCGCGCCGCCGGTTGGCCGCCGATTGAGACTGTTCCGTTGGTGCAAGCCATCGTGAAGCTTCCCAAAGATTGCCGCCCCGATACCACGCGGGTGTGGTTTGTTCCCGACGATACGCCCTATTTTTACTGGCTGATTCCAGAAAACGAATCGCGCGGCGCGCTGGGAATTATCGGCGAAGGCAGCGGCCAGGAGACCAAAAAGCGCATCGAACGCTTTCTGGAAAAGAAAAATATGCAACCGCTGGAGTGGCAGGGCGCACGCATTCCGGTTTACCGCAAATGGATTCCGGTGGAGCGTCGCGTCGGAAACGGCAGAGTTTTTCTGGTGGGCGACGCTGCAGCGCAGGTGAAAGTAACCACAGTAGGCGGCATCGTCACCGGTTTTCGCGGCGCGCAAGGCGTGGCCGATGCGCTGCTGGGCTCGGGGCAAGGCGGCGAACTTCGCGCGCTGCGCCGTGAGCTGGATACCCATTGGCTGATACGCAAGACGCTGCATCACTTCCAGCAGAAGGATTATTCCTACCTGGTGGATTTGTTGAACGTTGCCACGCGCGAGTCGCTGGGACAAATTCATCGCGACCATTCGACGCGGCTGTTGTGGAACGTCCTGCGCCGCCAGCCCCGCTTGGTGTTGCTCGGATTGCGCGGCCTATTGATGGGCAGGAAGCCTCGTTGAACGATTGCATTGATTCGATAATTTCTATCACGGTATTGCGTTCGCTATCGAACTTTACGATTACAGGAGAATTTCGTTGCGTTTATCGGTGATTGGTTGCGGTTACGTTGGATTGGTGACCGGGGCGTGCCTCGCCGAGGCGGGCCACGACGTGATGTGCACGGACATTGATGCTGGCCGCATCGCGCAGTTGAAAGCCGGCCAGGTTCCCATTTTCGAGCAGCACCTCGACAAAATTCTTGCTTCCGCGGCCAAGTCCGGAAAAATTTCCTATACCGACGATCCGGGCGAAGCCATTCGCTTCGGCGATGCGATTTTTATTTGTGTTGGCACACCGCCGCGGCCTGACGGCAGCGCCGATCTTTCCGCTATCGACCACGTGGCGCAGCAGATTGCAGCGCAAGCGCGCTCGCCCAAGCTGGTGGTCGAGAAAAGCACCGTGCCGGCGCGTACCGGGATCGAATTGCAGCGTGCGCTTTCCGCGTACAGCCGCGGCAACGGCGGCTTTCGTGTGGCTTCGAACCCGGAATTTCTGCGGGAAGGTACCGCTGTCGAAGACTTTTTCCATCCAGATCGCATCGTGGTCGGGGTCGAGGATCCCGCAGCTGCCGAACAGCTTCGCGAAATCTATCGCCCTATCCTGGAGCGTAAATTCACGTGTCCCGTTCACGAAGGCAAATGTCCGGACAACTACAAAGCGGAATTTCTGGTTACCACGATTAGCAGCGCGGAGCTGATTAAGCATGCCTCGAATTCTTTTCTCGCGCTGAAAATTAGTTATGCCAACGCGGTCTCTGATCTTTGCGAAAAACTTGGCGCCAACGTGGAAGAAGTTACGCACGCGATGGGGCTCGATCCTCGGATTGGCACGCAATTCCTGAAGGCCGGGCTGGGATTCGGCGGCTTTTGTTTTCCTAAAGACATTCAGGCGTTCATCAGCCTGGCCGCCACGGTCGGCGTCGATTTCGAAATTCTGAAGGCAGCAGAGCGCGTTAACAAACAACGCATCGACCGATTCCTGCAAAAAATCAACAAGGCGCTGTGGGTGGTCAAAGGCAAGCGCGTTGCCATCCTGGGCCTGGCCTTTAAAGCCAACACTGACGATATCCGTTTCGCGCCTGCGTTGGACGTGATGAAGCGTTTACTCGACGAGGGCGCTGAAGTTCACGCTTGCGATCCGGAAGCGCTCGAAAAGGCCAAAAAGCAATTCCCGCAAGCTCACTATCACCAGGACCCGTACAAGGCATTGGAAGGCGCGCACGCGGCGTTGATCTGCACCGAATGGGACGCTTACAAGAAGATTGATTGGGAACGCGTCGGAAATCTGATGGCTCGTAAACTGGTTGTGGACGGCCGCAATCTTTTTTCGCCGGCAAAAATGAAGGCGCTCGGCTTCGAATACACTTCGTTCGGCCGCGAATAAGCGGAAGCCGCTGCTCCGCCCCGAAAGTGTTGAGTCACTTTGCAGTTTGCGCCGTGTACTGCGTCTGAAAATAGTCAATTGTCTGCCGTAATCCATCGGCAAGCTGTATTTTCGGCTCCCAGCCAAGCAGCCGCTGCGCTTTGCGAATGTCGGGGCAACGCCGTTTGGGATCGTCTTGCGGCAGCGGCTCGAACACGATCGGCGCCGCTTTTTGAAAATAACCGCGCACGCGTTCGGCGAATTCCAGAATCGTGATTTCCAGGGGATTGCCGATATTCACCGGAAAATGTTCCTCGCTCAACATCAACCGGTAAATTCCGTCGATCAAATCGGAAACGTAGCAAAAACTCCTGGTCTGTTTTCCATCGCCATATACGGTAATCGGCTTTCCACTCAGCGCTTGATACACGAAGTTAGGCAGCGCGCGCCCGTCATTCAGCCGCATGCGCGGGCCATAGGTGTTGAAGATTCGCACGATGCGCGTATCGAGGCCGTAGTGCCGGTGATAGCCCATGGTGAGCGCTTCGGAAAAGCGTTTCGATTCGTCGTATACGCTGCGCGGCCCGACCGAATTCACGTGTCCCCAATACTCTTCGTGCTGCGGAGAAACTTCCGGATCGCCGTAGCACTCGCTGGTGGATGCGAGGAAAAATTTCGCGCCCTTTGCACGCGCCAGTTCCAGCGCGTTTTGCGTTCCCACCGAGCCCGCGCGCATGGTTTCGATTGGATGGCGCAAATAGTCGGGCGGGCTCGCCGGCGATGCTAAGTGCAGCACGTACCCCACTTCGCCCGCAACGCGCAACGCATCGCACACGTCCGCTTCTTCGAACGAAAACTCGGCGTTACTTCTCAAGTGCGCCAGATTTTCCATCCGCCCGGTAATATAATTGTCCAGGCCTAGCACCGACCAGCCTTCCGCCAGCAACCGGTCGCACAGATGCGATCCCAGGAATCCCGCCGCTCCTGTCACCACTGCCCGCATGAACCCTCCCGAAAAATTGCAGTTGTCAGTGTATCGTCGCTTTCCCCGATTGACCACCGCGGCCGCTGGAGATTACCATTCGCGGTCTGCCATGAATGAACGTGATGAATGAACGTTCGGCAAGAAGTTTGCACGTACGCCGATTCCTGCTGGCGACCGGAATCGGCTCTTTGCCATTGATGCTCGCCGGAATTTATGGATTTTTCCATGCGGGTCTGTGGCTGGTTCGCGAAGATCCGCTGGAAAAATCGCAAGCTATCGTGGTTCTCAGTGGCGGCTTGCCTGATCGCGCCTTGGGCGCTGCACAGATTTATCGTAACGGTTTCGCAAAAGAAATCTGGCTGACGCAACCGCTACAGCCCGGCGCATCGATGGAAGATCTCCATTTGCCATACGCCGGTGAAGAACAATACAACCGTATGGTGTTAATCGCGCAAGGCGTGCCACCAGCGAAGATTCGTCTACTGACGCCGCGCATCCTCAATACCGCGGACGAACTTCGCGCCGTTGCCGCGGCTCTCGATCAGCAACCCGGCGCGAGCGCAATCGTCGTCACCGCAAAAGCGCATACGCGCCGGGTTCGGGTGCTTTGGAGAAAGATTTCGCAAGGTCATCATGGCACCCTGCTCGTTCGCGCCTCGTCGGAAGATTCCTTTGACCCTGAGCACTGGTGGCGTACGACAAACGACGCTCTGGATGTTGTGCGCGAGTATCTTGGCCTGCTCAACGCCTGGGCCGGCTTGCCACTCTCTCACACCAAGTAAGGCTCAATAGCGGTGCGCTGTCGTCCTGAAGCAGTGATCAAAAGAAAATAAAGCGCTTCTTCTTGACCTGCTCCTCGAAAACTTCCGGAACATGCGGCAACGGCCGACCCTCGAACGCCGCCAGCGGATTTTCCACGAACAGCGCCTGCGCTTTTTCGCGTCCGAACTCCGCCTGTACCACGTCATAGGCCGCACGTAGCCTGTGTGGCCGGCCGGTCAAGTTGTGTGCATCACTGGCTACAAAATGCACCAACCCGCGCGCAATCCAAGCCAGCGAGATCCGCCGCGCCGACGGCCCGAAATTCCCCGTTAACGATCCGCCGGTCACTTGCCCGTAACAACCGGTTCGAATCCACTTTTCCAATCGATCCGGCTGCGACCGTAGGATTGCGTTGCGTTCCGGATGAGTGATGATCAGCCGCAATCCTGTCAGTTGAATTTCGTAAATGGTGTTGTCAATGGCAGGCGGAATGGAGAATTCATTGAATTCCACCAGTAGATAATTCTTTTGATGTATGCAAAAGGCCGCGGACTTCTTCTTGAGTGCCACCAGGTTTTCCGGACTCCAATGGAAATCGCATCCCGTGGCAAGCTTTACCCGGTCACCAATCGCGCGTTGCAAATCGGCCGCCGCCTGCTGCACCGCCGCAAAATCAAAACGGTATTCGTTGCTGGAGTGCGGCGTGGCAACGATGTGCGTAATTCCATCCGCAATCGCCATTTCTGCCATGGCCAGCGATTCCTCAACGGATTTCGCTCCATCGTCCATCCCGTTTAAAATGTGGCAGTGCAGATCAACCATGTTTTCGCCGGTCCGTCATCCGCGTAATGCGCTCACGATTTGCGATACTCCCAGCAAGAACATCAGCGCCGCAAAAATCCGCCGCATCTTTGCCGAAGGAATTCTTTTTGCCAGACTGCCGCCCGCGATACCGCCTAGGAAAACCCCTGGAATCAGCAGCAATCCCGTTTGCCAGGAAACGTATCCCGCGTGCGCGTACGCGATCACCGCCAGCAATCCAGTCGGTGGTATCAACGCCACCAGACTTGTTCCTTGCGCCCGGTGCTGGCTGAATCCCAGCAGCAATCCCAGAATTGGCACCAGTATCACGCCACCACCAATTCCAAACATCCCCGATGCAACTCCGGCGGCCACTCCGGCCAACAAGACTCCGACGTCGATAAGCACCTGCCGATTCAAGCTCCGCCTTCCTTAGCCGCAGCGGCAGCCGGCTGGGCTTTCTTCCACAGCAGCACCGCCGAAAAAATCAAGAATCCTCCAAATAACCCTTTCAACATTTGCGCCGACATGGGCACGGCAAATTTGCTGCCGAGGTAGGCGCCCAGAATCATCCCCAGCGCGCACAAAATCCCCGCGCGTAAATCCACGTTCCCGGCTTTCCAGTATTGCCGCAGCGCGCCCAGCCCGATCGGCGGTAGCAATATGAATAACGAAGTTCCCTGCGCCAGGTGCTGGTCCATATGCAGGACGTACATCATCGCCGGCACCAGCACGATGCCACCGCCGATGCCGAGCAGTCCGACCAGAATGCCAGCAACGATTCCCAGCGTTAACACCAGAACAATCGTCACGCCGCCCGCCCTGAGCGGCCATTCCATAAATTCCGGCCGCTCTTAATTGTGTCCGCAGCGCGCCGGTGAAGCAACGCCGCCCATCGCAAACAACGCGTAACATACACTTCTTCACCCAGCAATCTGCTCTTGCGAACCTGCTATATTGGTAGTTCAGCCCTTCGCGCCGCGCGCGCGTGTTTCTTTCACTTTATTTTTCTCTTGAGAGCGAGGAGCGATTCGATTCAGATGCCTGCCGACCGGAAACCAGAATTCTTCAAGGGTGCGCAACTAAAAGTTGGAATTATCGGATGCGGTTACGTAGGCCTTCCCCTGGCCTTGCGTTTTGCCGAAGCCGGACACAGGGTGACGGGTTTCGATACCGATCCAGTCAAGGTTTCCATGCTCAATGCCGGCAAGTCATACATTGACCACATCCCGCAAAACAAGATTCAGCAGTTTGTAATCAGCCGCCACTTTAGCGCCACCACCGATTTTTCCAAGCTAAAGGAAACCGACGCCGTTCTCATTTGCGTTCCCACTCCTCTCGATGAACGTCGCGACCCGGATCTCAGCTTCGTTGAACAGACCGCCATCTCCATCCAGCCTCATCTGCAAAAAGGCCATCTGGTGGTTCTGGAATCCACCACTTACCCTGGCACCACGGAAGAACTGGTATTGCCGATCCTGGAAAAGAGCGGCCTGCGTTGCCCAATTACCACCGGCATCGAAAGCGAAAATATCCCTACCGATTTTTTCCTGGCCTTTTCGCCAGAACGCGAAGATCCCGGCAACAAGCAGTACGGCCTGGCGCAAATTCCAAAGGTGGTTGGCGGCGCGAATCCGCCCAGCAGTCGTGCGGCTCAGGCGCTCTATGCGCAGGTGGTGGCTAGAGTCGTCCCGGTAAGCTCGACCAGAGCAGCCGAAATGGCCAAGCTCCTGGAAAACATTTTTCGTTGCGTAAACATTGCGCTGGTCAACGAACTAAAGCTACTGGCCACGCGCATGAACATCGATATCTGGGAAGTCATCGATGCCGCCGCTACCAAACCCTTCGGCTTCATGCCGTTTTATCCCGGGCCCGGCCTTGGCGGTCACTGCATTCCTGTTGATCCTTATTACCTCTCGTGGAAAGCACGCGAGTTCGATTTTGCCGCTCGCTTTATCGAACTGGCCGGAGAAATAAATACCGCCATGCCCTACCACGTGGTGGATTCCATCAGCAGTTCTCTTAACGGCCAGAAGAAAAGTCTCAACGGCTCAAGACTGCTGATTCTCGGCGTGGCCTACAAAAAGGACGTTGACGACCTGCGCGAATCCCCTGCGCTGAAAATCATGCAGCTGTTGCAGCAGCGCGGGGCGCAAATCGATTACAACGACCCGTACTTCCCGCAAATGCACAAAATGCGCCACTTCAATTTTGAAAACATGAAATCGGTCCCAATCTCCAAAGAATCGCTGGCCCAATACGACGCCGCCATCATCGCCACCGATCATTCCAGCTACGACTACCACGCCATCGTGGACGGCTCAAAGTTAGTGGTAGACACCCGAAATGCCACGCGCCGCGTGACCCGCAACCGCGAACGCATTGTTGCATGCTGACCTGAAGACCAGCCCTTGTAAAGCGGGCCTGTACCTACTTTTGCAATTTTGCAGGCAAATATCTCTGAAATGGGCGGTTTGAATTGTTCGCCAAAAGTATCGTGCTCACCTAAGCACAGCTCCAGACAATTCTAGTACTCATAGGTCTACCTTCCCCTTATCCTCGGTTCAGGTGCATCGTTTTTTTGTGCGGCCTTCGTTTCGGCCCATGCTTCCAGCGACGCGCTCCAGCCCTGTGCGAAGGCTCCTGACGCCATGAAGGCGTTGGTTCTTGCCGATAGACGCTCAAGAGGCAGGCTAATTTTAGCGATTTCACGAAGGAGTCAACACATTATGAAGTCCCCGCTCAAGTATTCTCCCCTGTTCCTGCTTGCTGGCCTCTCGATAGTGCTGGCCGGTTGCAGCGGAACGAAGGGCAGCGCCGGTTTTGGCGGTTCGGGCTCTGGATCCGGATCAGGCTCCGGTTCTGGCTCCGGATCTGGTTCTGGCTCCGGTTCCGGCGGAACGACATTCAACATCGGGGGCACGGTAATCGGCCTCTCCGGAGCTGGATTGGCTCTGGAGGACAACGGTGGCGACGACCTGGCACTCGCGGCGAACGGGGCCTTCACCTTTAAGACTCCACAATCTGCCTACGCCATAACGGTGAAAACCCAGCCTGCGAATCCAGCGCAGACCTGCAGCGTCTCAGGGGGCACCGGAACTGCCACTGCGGCCGTTATCGATATTCAGGTGGTCTGCGGCAATGTATTTACCGTCGGTGGTAATGTTACTGGCCTCATCGGTTCGGGGTTGGTTCTGCAAAATAACGCCGGCAATAATCTCACTGTTTCGGGCAGCGGAAACGTTGCTTTCACGTTTACAACGCCGCTTACAACGAACGTCACCTACGCCGTGACCGTTCTAACCCAGCCGACCGTTCCGACGCAGGTCTGTTCGGTGGTGAACGGCACCGGCACTATCCAGGGCAATATTACGAACGTACAGATTAGCTGCTCGCAGCCGAGTTTCACCATTGGTGGTTCGGTGGTTGGATTGGTTCCCGGCCCCGGCAACACGCTCGAGTTGCAAGACAACGCCGGCGACGATCTT
>Ga0137403_10010702_pt1 | contig 10148 bp, 10 predicted proteins | sample CZOMad2_1_16fung_FD_122057 | JGI IMG/M metagenome (GOLD analysis project Ga0137403, IMG submission 122057) | Vadose zone soil fungal communities from Angelo Coast Range Reserve, California, USA - CZOMad2_1_16fungal (Hybrid Assembly) | ecosystem: Environmental > Terrestrial > Soil > Vadose zone... | reverse complement strand
CGATGAGGTGCGTTACCGTTGGCTTATTCATACTCGCCATGCTGATTCGCTTCAAACCATTGAATATATTGATAAATGCCCTCCCTGATCTCTATTGACTGGTGGAACCCGATGGCGCGGGACCTGGATATTTCCGCTCTCCAGTTCAAGGGGTCGCCTTTGCGGACCTCTCCGGAAAAACGGATCTGCTTCTTCCCTTTGTGATATTCGCTGAAAATACCGGCAATTTCCTTTATGAAGATCTCCTTTCCCGAAGCGGCGTTGAAGACATCGCATTCAAATTTTCCAGCCATAACGATATGGAAGGCCAGGGCAGCCAGGTCCTGGATATGAATGAAATCCCTTGATTCATGGCCTGTACCAAATAATTCAACGAGATCGGAGCTCTTTAATTTATTACAAATATCCCACAAGAGCTGTTTGCGCAAGCGGTTACCATACACGGAGAACGGCCTTATTATGGCGACAGGCACTTTAAAGATCGAGTAATATTCTCTGGCAATCAGCTCCGACATCCATTTATGATACCCATACGGCGATACCGGGTTACAGGGATGATCTTCAGAAAGCGGCAAACTATCGGGATTCCCGTACACCGCGGCGCTTGAAATATGCAGGTATTTGCATTTCGGTCTGATCCTGCGGATAGTGTCCAGCAAACGAATAGTATCCAGGGTATTCGCTTCGAAATCCACAAAGGGGTGCTCCATGGAAAAGGGAACATTGCCGCTGCCTGCCGCGTTGATGCAAACATCCGGCAGATCCGTCGCAAAAACTGTTTCCCATTCGGGAGAAAGGCGGGAAATTTTATGATAAACATGATCGCCTCCCTTGGAGGTCTCGAACAGGTCACAGCCGGTGACGGGAAAGCCCAGCCTCGAAAAATGACTTGTCAAATGACTGCCAATGAACCCCTCAGAGCCAAGGATCAATATCTTTTCTTTTGCCAACTTAGTTCAGGTAAATGATTGATCAGGATCCCGCCCTGAGTACAATGCCGGCGGCTTTTTTTATTCTTCTCAGAAGTGGGAGGTAAGCCCGTGCGGAATAATTCTTTTCCTTTAAAGTCCCGAATATATTTCTCGTAAATTTTGAAACGTCATAGACATTCTCCAACGCAAATTTGGAGGCATCCAGGACCAAATGCGATCCATCGAATCCCACCCTGGTTTCCAGGTCGGGTACCGTGCCGGGATTGACCGCAGGCCTATTTTTTTCAACATAAGCCACCAGCCATTTATGCAGGGACCTGTCATTCTCCGCGCTGCTGATTATCTTCTCCAATTTCATCCCGAGGTCTTGTTCACTATCCGCCTCCAGCTTGTCGATAATGATCCGGTAAATTTTCTTTCTCGATATATATTTGTTCAGCTCAGGGAAAAAAACGGCTAACTGAACGAAGGGCTCGATTATTCCCAGATAAGAATCATAAATTTCTGGTAAAGACTGGGGCCATTTTATGGCCGATCCGCTCAACAATTTCTTATAATCAGTTCGTACGGATGCGCCAACATTGGAGGTATGTGCAGCCCCATTGCTCTTGGATGAAACGCCATTGATGCTCAGCGGGTATCCAACAGTGACATATTGCTTCGACAGATATGCAAATGCGTACCCGGTATATATATCCGGGCTGTGAGCATTGAATACCCTGCCGGTCTTCTCTATTAATGAATCCACCAAGCTTCTTCTGACCGCGGAGTTATAGAACATGGGAAGATACCTGTAGTCGGCTTCCCGAGCGATCACCTTTTTAATGTACGCATTGCTGTCGATAACACCTGTCCTCGCTACATAAGGGATGATCATCAGGTTGGAATATTGTCTCGGCATCCTGTCCGGCCAGCTATATTCCACCCGGGCCCAGCTGATCAGATCGACCTTTGCTTCCTTAACGATATCATGTATATTCTTCAGTGCCCCCGAAACGAGCCCATCGTCATCCCCGAATATGATAATAAATTCTCCGCCGGCCTGGGAAACCGCGAATTCCCAGTTATCGCTCATGGACAACACTGAAGGGGGGCGGCAATATTTTATTCTTTTATCCTCAAGGAGGTATCTGATCGATCCGAGGCCGTCCAGCTGATCGGTGTCGGAATTATCGGAAATGATCAGCTCGAAAGATATAAATTCCTGGTCCAGGACGGTCTTGAGGGCATATTCCAGGGTTTCATAGCGATTACGTGTAGGAATAATGACGCTGAAGAACGGCGAATCCATTTATTTAATGCGCTTTAGGTACCCCTCAGGAGCGACCGTGATCAATAGCTTTTCATGTATTGAATGATCGATCTCGAATTCATCATGCGTCTTCAGGAATTCCCATACCGCTGTTTTGGGGTTGTTGCCCTTGCCCCAGGGACGGATGCCCCAATCGTAATCGGCAGGAAGATCCTCTACACCCGTGTCGAAAACTATCAGATAACTATCTTTCGATACCAGTGACGCGTATGCCTCCAATTCCTGAAACACATGCTCGTGCGTATGGTTGGAATCCAATATAACCATGACCTTTTTCTTTCCATTTGCGAAGGCATGTACTTTTTGAATGGTCTCAGCAGCGACGGAAGAGCCCTGGATCATGGATATTCGTTTGGCCATCGGATGCTTCTCGATCTCTGTCCTGTTGTGGTCCCTGATGTCGATATCTATTCCCAGAACATGCCCGTCCTCTCCGATCAATTGAAGTATAGATGCGCTTAAGATCAAAGAGCCGCCATGTGCAATGCCTGTCTCGATAATAAGATCCGGTTTTACTTGCCATATGATCTCCTGCATGGCCACTATATCCTGTGGATACTGGATGATCGGCCGGCCCAGCCAGGTAAAATTATATGTATATTTCCCGACTGCTGAATCGGTCATAAATTTCAGGGCCGTATTCTTCAATTCTTCATTTTTTCCCAGTGCCTCTATGATCTTTCTTTTATCGGCTTCGAATTGCTCCTTTTGATTCATATTTGCTTATTGAAGTATTAGATTCATTTGGTGTCTTTCCAATGTCGGTTCACGCTCTTATACATGCATAGATCACATTGCAGTCTTCCGGCTGTTCCTTGCCTATCTCATAACATGCCCTGCAAAATTCCTTCTTCCAATCCTTATCCGTAACCCCGGTACGGCCCCATCCGTGCCCGGAATCCCATAGCCCATTTTTCAGGAACCAGTCCATCTGGGGGGTAGAGAGCATCTTATAAAAGATTCCTCCATTTTTAGAAACTTTCAGGCCGGCTAATTCGACATCCTTTTGAAGGGAATCCAGGGTGTATGCCCGCCGATGTCCAACGATCTGGATATCAAAAGGAGATAACTCGTCACAGGTCGTAAGCGTTCCCATCTTTACCGCCAATCTCCTGTTAATGGCATTGGCATTTGGCACATGGACGATCAAGTTCCCATTTTTATTGAGGAAGCTTGCCGCCTTGGCTATTATTTTGACGGGATCCTGTACATGCTCCAAGATCATTAGGAGGAAGACATTATCGAATTTCTCAGTCGTTTCGAAATCTTCTATCAAAGATTCATGAAATTCGACATTGGGAAGCCGCTTTTTTGCTTTTTCAAGGTGTACAGATGCGGCGTCCACTCCTACTATTCTTGAAAATTTTTTGGAAAAGTATTCGGTCATTATCCCTTCTCCGCACGCAAGATCCAATAAAGAGCTTCCCTCTGAATTCTCCATGCAAGATAAAGCCTGGTAGTAGACTAGTATTTGATTATAATCAGCAAAAAGCGTCCTATCCCAGGAAAATGTTTCCTGTAAGTCCTTCTCGGAAATATTTGTCATGCTTCGTAATTTTCTAGTATTTTTTTAATACCGGTCTGAAATGTAATTTCTGGATTCCAGGAAAATTTATTCCTGGCAAAATGATTATTCATAATTATATTGGATGAATAGTCATTTATCTGTGTCTGGTCGATTATGCTTTCAGATCCTGTAAGCTCACAAATAATCGTCGCCACTTCAAGCGTACTTACAGAAATTCCGGTACCGATGTTTATGTCGCCGATATAGTCGCTTTGAACGCATTTCATTAAAAAAGACATAAGGTCATCGACATACATCAGGTCCATGGATGGGGATCCATTCAAATATTTATGCGTGGTTATTTTTGCTCCTTTCCGGGCTTTTTCAATAAAATTGTAGATGAACTTTGGCTTTTCAGCGCCCGCTCCGTATATCGGACCAGATCTTACGATCTTATAATCGATCCCATAATTGCTGGCGTATTGCCTGATCAATATTTCACAAAGCCATTTAGTTTCTCCGTAAGTTCCTTTAGGATTTGCATGCAGGCTTTCATCCGCAAGGAGGGCCGTGCTCCGGTATCCGCTATAGATCTCCCACCCGGAGAGATAGATCAATTTTACTTTATTGGTTCTACAGACATCCAAAACATTTTTCAGCATAACCAAGGTATCGCCGATCGAGCTGGTGTTTGTAAAAATCTTGGGATTTGCCAAATGGATGATACAATCGATCTCTTTCCTTTTTATCAAAAGGTCAAGCTCTACAATGTTCCCGATCAAGTCAATCTCTTTACTATTCGGGCAGCTCAATTTATATTTAGTGTTTAGCTTGCTTACCAGGTTCTTTCCCAGGAAACCATTAGCTCCCGTTATGCAAATATTTTCAATTCCAGACTTATTGCCACCTATATGATCATCTTGTCCATATAAAGCCGAATAAACGGTATTCAGCATTTCAATCTTGATCCCGCTCTCATCAACGACCTTTTTAGCCATCTCAACAGCGCTTTCAAAGGATATATCCAACCATTTAACCAGGACTCCGATGGCAATAGAATTGCTCCTGGACATTCCATAATCGCAACAGACGATAATTCTCTTTTTCTGTTGAAGTAAGTTTAAAGCTTCGTCTATTTTTGAATTAATGTATTTAACGTCGTTCCCAGCCTTATCCACGAGATCTCTTACATCTACTATTAAAGTATTGCTGTCCATTGAGATATCATTTGCTTCATTAAAAGCCGATGTGCCAATATCCTGACTTAACCATTTCATGCTTTGACATTCTTTAGTGGCAAATACATCTCATCAAAACTCCGCAGATAGTAGCCTTCCCTTAAGGTCCATTCAAAATTTTTCTCGCCATGAATAACGTGCCGCAGGAAAAAATCGATCTCATTGAACCCTGCCATATTCCTGAGATGGGTGGAGGCAGAGAACCGGGGGTTGATCTCAAAAGGGATCAGCACTCCATCTTTTACCCTTCCCTGTATATTGAAGGGCCCCTGGCTTCCCGATACTTTTGCTATATGCTCCGCCTGCTGCCGTATTTCCTTGAAATCCGCGATCAGCCCCTGGCTATAACCGCTCGAGATCAATCCTTTTGCTCCTCTGTAAGCCACGGATAATTTTGAATTAAATGTTCTTTGCATGGCAATAGAACCTATAATATTCGCATGGGTATCCGATAATACACCGATTGTAAATTCGCCTTCTTCGACTCCGATATATTCCTGGACGATGACTTCCCGCTGGTTCTTGATCAACAGCTCTGCATAAAGGGTGCCCTCTTCAAGATTGGTGGCCAGGAAAACAGAATCGCTGCCGCCTGTGCCTGATGATGGCTTTACGATACAAGGAAAGCTCATATCCTCCAGGTCTCCGGGATTATGCACCCTTTTCGTTCTCGGAGTAGGAACCCCGATGCCCTTTAAAAAATCGAAGGTCTTTTCCTTGTTAGAGAATAATTCAATGATCCTGGCGGAATTCCCGGCGAGCAAAATATTATTTTGCTTCAGCAATCCGTGCTGGGCAGCCAATAAAACCATTGGCTGCTCGCCGCCGGGAACGATACAGCTGATATCCTGCTTTTTGCAAAAGTCGATTATCGACTGAACATAATTTACCGGATCGGCAATAAAGGTACCCTTCAGTTTTTCGGAATACAATCCATAGGCCATTGGTGAAATATCACAACCATATATACCGTATTGGCCTGCGGCATAAAGGCATTTTACTATTTCAGTTCCTAAAGAAGCGCCCGCCAATCCAGCAACCAGTATCTTAGTTTTCATAAAGGAACCGCTTTATTATTGAGCACACATATTCAACATCCTGTTTGCGCAAGTCGTGGTAACTGGGCAGATTGATTCCGCGGGAATAAATATCGTATGAGACGATATTTTCCGGCTTAGGCTCAAAAATAGGTAAAGAAGATAAGGGGTAAAAAAACGGGCGGCTGTCGATATTATTCTTTTTCATAAACGCAAACAAGGCCTCGCGGTCGAAACTCATCGATGTGTCCATTATTACCGTAGGCATCCAATAGCTGTTCTTCGTACCGCTTGGCTCCGGGTTGAGGATGCAGGGCAGACCGCCGAGTAATTCCTTATACCAGCTGAATATTTCCCGTTTTTTATCGATCAATTCATTGCCCCGCTCGATCTGGGCGCAACCCATGGCCGCCTGAAGATTACTCATCTTGTATTTATACCCATACTCTGCCATCCAGAAGGTCTTGCCGATCTTCGGGTCCCGCCCGTGGTCGTTCAATACCTTGGCTCTTTCCAGTACCGCCGGATCGTTCGTTACCAGCATCCCTCCTTCGCCGGTGGAAATGGTCTTAGTGCCATGAAATGAAAAAACGCCCGCATGCCCGATACTTCCCGCCTTTCTTCCTTTATACTCGGAGCCTAGTCCTTCCGCCGCATCTTCCAGCACGGCCAGGTTATATTTTTTAGCAATGCTCATGATCGCGTCCATTTCGACCAGGTTGCCGTATAAATGGACGACGAGGATCGCCTTTGTTTTCGGCGTAATGGCTTCTTCCACCTTTTTAGGGTCGATGCACCAGCTATCCGGAAGCACGTCTACCAGGACAGGTTTGGCGCCGATATATAATACCGGCTCCACGGATGCTATCCACGTGATGTCCGGCACGATAACTTCGTCATCCTGCTTTATTCCCAGCGCCATGAGCGCAATATGGATCGCTCCCGTACAGCTGGAAGTAGCCAACGCGTATTTTGTTCCCTCATAGGCTGCGAATTCCTTTTCGAACCGATAAATATAGTCGTAGCATTTACTGCCCCAACCATTCCTGATCGCATCCTGCACATACTCTATCTCAAGTTCGGAGATGGAAGGACGGGTGATGGCTATTTTTTCAGTTACTGTTTGCATGGCGGCTAAAAATTTAAAACACTTCCAATTTTGGAATGAAGACGACGAATTTGCCTCCCCATTCCTTTATATATTTCAATTGTTCCGTGATCTCTTCTTTAATATTCCAGGGTAAGATAATGACATACTCCGGCCGTTGTTCGCGAATGGCCGCCTCACTGGTGACGGGGATGTGACTGGCTGGCAGGTATTTGTTCTGCTTGGAAGGATTGGCGTCCGATACAAACCGGATCAGGTCGGATTTTACCCCGCAGTAGTTCAACAATGTATTGCCTTTGGCGGCAGCGCCATAGGCGACCACCGCCCGACCTTCCTTTTTTGCCTTTATAAGAAAGTTCAACAGATCCAGCTTTACGGCAAGAACCCTTTGCTGAAAGTCCTGATAGTGCCCGATGTCATCTATTCCTTTATTTTTTTCTTTCTCCTGCAATCCCTTCACCCGATCGGAGATAGGCAGGTCCTGGTTTTCTGTATGTTTTGCGAAAATGCGTAATGATCCTCCATGGGTAGGCAATTCTTCCACATCGAAAAGGGTCAACCCCCGGTCGGCAAAGATCTTATTGACCGTATAAAAGGACAGGTAAGAGAAATGCTCATGATAGATCGTATCGAATTGATTGTTCTCCACCAACTGCAGCAGGTGTGGGAATTCCATGGTAATGACCCCTTCCGGCTTCAGCAAGATCTTCATACCGCCGACAAAGTCCACGATATCGGGAACATGGGCGAGAACGTTGTTCCCTAAAAGAAGGTCCGCCTTTTTGCCTTCGCCTGCCAATTTATGGGCAAGACCGGTACCAAAAAATTCGGTGATCGTATCCACTCCCTTTTCCCGGGCGACGGCCGCCGTATTCCGGGTAGGCTCTATTCCCAGGACCGGGATCTCTTTTTGGACGAAATATTGCAGGAGATAACCATCGTTGGAAGCCACCTCAACGGCAAGGGACTTGCCAGTAAGCCCAAACCTTTTTATGATCATATCCGTATATCTTTCTGCATGGGACAGCCAGCTGGTGGAATAGGAGGAAAAGTAAACGTATTCGCTATCGAAAATAGCGTCCGATTTTTTATATTCATCCACCTGCACCAGGAAGCACTGATCGCAAACAAATACTTTTAAAGGGTAAAAGACCTCCGGCTCGTTCAATTGTTCTTTCGTCAGGAAAGAATTGGAAGCCGGCGCATTGATCAAGTCAATAAATTCGTGCTGTAAAGGGTTTTTGCAAAATCGGCAATTCATATATAAGTTTAAATGCCTATAAATTCATCAGTCAATAAAGGATGATGCCGGTCACGTTCGGAAACATTCCTTACCGGCAAAGGCCAATGAATGGCCAGCAAAGGATCATCGAATCTAACGCCGCCTTCAGACCCTTTAGTATAATAAGCGCTATGGTGATAGATCAGCTCGCAGTCGGCGGTAAGGGATTGGAAGCCATGGGCGAACCCCCTGGGGATATACAACATTTTCCTGTTGACGGCGGAAAGCTCCGCTCCAAACCATTGCAGGAAGGTAGGCGACCCTTTCCGGACATCGACGATCACGTCGAATACTCTCCCTGCGATACACCTCACGAGCTTGATCTCGGTGTGCGGGGGCAGCTGATAATGCAGGCCCCTTATTGTTCCCGGTTCTGTAGTAAAAGAATGGTTCAATTGTAACCATTCGCCCTCATGACCTATTTCCTTAAATTCATCTTTGCAGAAATACCGGTAGAAGGCTCCCCTTTCGTCCTGGTAGACAGAAGGCTCGATCACATAAGCTTCGGGAAGAGAGACAGGAGTGAACTTCATCATACGGGGAATTCGTAATTTATTCGGCCTGATCCAGGCTATTCATAAAAGACAGGATATCTTCCCGGATCAGCTCCCGGGCATTGCGGCCATCAAAATTCCTGTACCAGTTGACCGTCCTTTGGATCGCTTCCCCCGCATTAAATACCGGTTTCCACTGTAAATCCTTTTCCGCCTTATTGACATCCAGCTTCAACAGGCCGGCTTCATGCGGCTTGTCGGTTTCATTAATAATATGATAGGACCCCTTACCCCATGTTTTAATAACATATTTCACCATTTTTTCTACCTTCCAGCAGTCGGTCCCCGAGGGCCCGAAGTTGTAGGTTGTAGCATATTTGACGGGATCTGCGGATAATTTCCCTCCCAGTAAAAGGTAGGCATACAAGGGTTCCATCACATGTTGCCAGGGCCTGACGGCTTCCGGATTGCGGATGGGGATCGGTTCGTCATTCTGCAGGGATCTTATTGAATCCGGAATGATCCTGTCTTTGGCCCAGTCGCCTCCCCCGATCACGTTGCCTGCCCTGGCGACCGCTATCGATTTTTTATGCTTCCGGACATCCTTTGGGTTAAAAAAGGAATTCCGGTAACTATCGATTATTATTTCCGCGCATGCTTTGCTGGCGCTGTACGGGTCAAATCCGCCCAAATGATCCGATTCCCGGTAAGCATATGGCCATTCGTGGTTATGATATACCTTATCCGTCGTTACTAAAATGATGGGGCATGCCTTTTCCAATTTCCGGGCGCTATTCAGCAGGTGAGCGGTACCCATTGCATTGATGGCAAAGGTTTCGACAGGCAATTGGTACGAAGTCCTGACGATAGCCTGAGCTGCCAGGTGAAAAATAAAATCCGGGTTAAAGTCCAGCAGATTACGTTCCAATTCATCATAGTTCAATATATCCCCAAAGACAGATTCGCCCATTCTTTCTCCCTGGATCTGCCCGTAGAGCTTATGTTCCGGCAATGGCGCTAAAGAATATCCCTTTGTCTCTGCTCCCAACAGGTACAGCCAGGTCAGCAGCCAACTGCTTGCCGAAAAACTTCACCAGTGTTGGAACCTTCTTCTCCTCGGCAACTTTCGCCACGTTGGCGGCGGGCTCAATACCCAGTACCGGAATCTGTTTCTCGACAAAGTACTGCAGGAGGTAGCCATCGTTGCTGGCCAGTTCCACAACCAGGCTCTTTTGATT
>Ga0137403_10010701_pt1 | contig 10148 bp, 7 predicted proteins | sample CZOMad2_1_16fung_FD_122057 | JGI IMG/M metagenome (GOLD analysis project Ga0137403, IMG submission 122057) | Vadose zone soil fungal communities from Angelo Coast Range Reserve, California, USA - CZOMad2_1_16fungal (Hybrid Assembly) | ecosystem: Environmental > Terrestrial > Soil > Vadose zone... | reverse complement strand
ATCAAGGTAAACGGATTATAAACCACAAAGTTGGGATGCATTTCGAACGCCAGCCGCTTGATCCCGTGCGAACGCGCGTACTTCGCAGCATCTTGCCAATAAGGAATGACCTTTTCCTTCCACTGCCATTGCAGCATCTGGTTGTATTCGGGAGGCCAGCGATACGTGATCCAATTGGGCTGCGTGTCCGAGGGAGTTCCTCCGGGACACCCGGAAAAACCGACAATCACTTTCACGTCCAGCATCTCGGCAAGCAAAACCGTCTTACGAAAAGTATCTATATCGTTTTGCGCGTGCTGGGCGTTGGGATGGACAGGATTACCGTGACAACTTAAAGTCGCGACGCGCAAACCTTTATCTACAAATTTTTTCTGCCAGGCTTTGGCCTTGGCTTTGTCTTGGATCAGTTCATCGAGCGGACAGTGATGATTATGGGGATATCCGCCCGTGCCGATTTCCATGGCTTCGAGGCCGAGGGCGCTGACTTTATCCAGCATTTCGTCAAGGGACAGATGCTCGTAGACCGGATCGAAGACGCCGATAGGGATTTTCTTTTTTGCTCCGGCCGGAAAAGCCGAGCGAAGCTCGCCGTTTCCCGCAGCAGCTACAATGGAACGATCGGATACCGCGCCCAGCGCTCCAGCAGCGGGAAGAGCCACGGCAGCGGCCATGCCGGTGGCAGTTTTGGTCAGGAACTCACGGCGATTTACCGCGTCCTTGCGCAAACGGGGACTCATTCGGGGTTTCCTTCGACGGAAAAGGTTAACGCTACAGGCGAGGGAATTATACGCCTCTGGAGGCTGGGGGCAAGTGCAGAAATGCCAGTAGTAAATCCTTTTACTACAAACGAAACGCCAAACTAGATAGGGACGATTAAGCGCGTTTCGGCTTTAACTCTGTCAGCGGTGGGATGGAAGAAGCAGCGGTCAGCGCGCGTTCCGGTTGCTGCTCGCCTTTGCTCACGGCCTGAAAAAGCATTTCAATCGCTTGCCCGGCATTGGGCGGAGCAAACACGGTTGCGGCGAGCAATCCGCTGATAACCCAGGCAGCTCCAGTTTTTGGCAGCCCGTCACATCCGGTGAATGGAAGCTTGAGCCAACGTTCGCGTTCGGATTCGTTGCTAATTTCCTGAAACGCTTTCCGCGCGCCTATGGCCATGGCGTCATCCTGTGCGCCAACCAAATCAATCACCGCTTTCTGAGAAGTGGAAAGTTTCAGCCACGAGCGTACGGTACGAGTCGCGCTTTCCTCAGTAAATTGCCCCTTCAAGCTGGTAATTTGTATGTTTGCGGGCTTCGTGCTCATCATTCCCTGGGCACGTTCCTTGGCAGCGGAATTTTCCGAGGGTCCCTGGATGTACAAGACGCTGCCGCCTTTGGGGAGCAGTGCGGCAAACTGCCGGGCTTGAATGCGGCCAATTTCGATATGGTCGTTGCTTACGCAAAAAATCGGGGCCTTCGACGTGCGGCGAAGCTCGGCGATGTAGGTAGCTTCGCGATTCAGGACAGCCCATCCTATATTTGCGGTGACCGCAGCCCTCGCTACTTGCGGTAAGGCAGTACCACCGACCGGCTCGAACACGATGCCGTCCGGGCGATCCTGCTGCGACGCCTGAATCGCGCGAAGCAGGTGAGTGCTTTGATTAATGGCGTCATTTTCCGCGTAAACTATCTGTAATTCGATGTTCAGGCGGCGACAAGCTTCCTCCGCGGACTTCGCCTGTTCGATTTGATAGTCGTTATCGTTGGTGGTCAGTGAAACCAGAATGCGAAGTTTTTTCATAGTGTCGCGCAGCCTTCCGACCGGACTCTTTAAGATAAACTGTGTTCGGCCCGATTGTTCGGATTTTAAGTGCCTGGTTGTCGGAAAATGAAGCCCCGTGCGCGAAATAATATGTCAGCTATAAGCTATAAGTGACCGGACGCGGAGAGCATGGCCCAAATGAGTTCGGGATATAACGCGGAGAGCGAAGCGCGCGGCAGGTTGCGGGCGGCGCGGCGAATCGTAATCAAGCTTGGAACGAGCACGGTTACCGACGCTGCGGGTGGCGTGTGTACGCAAAGAGTGGAGCCGATAGTGGCTGGAATTTCGCAACTGCTGGAAGCGGGGCGGCAGGTGATGCTGGTTTCTTCTGGCGCGGTGGGACTGGGAAGAAGCTTGCTGGGATTGCACCCTTCGCGTCTGAGGGATATGGCGATGAAGCAAGCTTGCGCCGCGGCAGGGCAAAGCCTGTTAATGGAATCGTACAAGCGGTTGTTTGACGCGCGCGGGCGGAAAATCGCGCAAATTCTGTTGACGGAAGAAGATTTCAGCAATTGGGGCAGATATTCCAATCTGCGGCGAACTATGGAGAAACTTCTTGGGTTCGGCGTGCTGCCGATCGTGAATGAAAATGACACGGTATCCACGGCGGAGTTGGAAAGCGTGGAGGGCGGACGGCAGGCGGCGTTCAGCGATAACGACCGGTTGGCAGCGCTGGTGATGAGCGGAATGGAAGCGGATGCGTTGGTGCTGCTAACAAATGTGGACGGATTTATGCGCGGGCGAGGCGGTCAAATGCAAGCGGAGCTTCAACCGTTCGTGGAACGCGTGACCAGTGAGATTCGAGCGGCGGCTGGACCTTCCCGAGGCGCAGCGATCGGCCGCGGTGGAATGAAAACCAAGATTCAAGCGGCGGAAATTGCCATGAATTGTGGCGGTGTCGCGTTGATCGCAAACGGTTCGCACCCAGTGATATTGGAGAGCGCGTTCGCAGGCGAGCGCATCGGGACCGTGTTTGCGCCTGCCGCGCGAATGCGCGGCAAACGACGTTGGCTGGCCTACGCGGCCGGAGTGCGCGGGCGGGTGGTGGTGGACGCAGGCGCGCAGCGGGCAATTACCGCAGGCAAAGCGAGCTTGCTGAATTCGGGAGTAGTGCGCGTGGAACGGGAATTTGGTTCGATGGACGTGGTGAGCATACGAGACCTTAACGGGCGGGAATTTGCGCGCGGGATTGCCGCGTATGCCAGCGAAGAGAGAAACGCGAATGGAAAGAAAGCCGCGGCACGGGTGATGTTTGCCCGGGAGAATATCGTTGTACTTGAGGCGGCGGGTTGAATATCAAGATGAGCGGTGCGCAAGCGGAAAAGACGGGAAAAGCTTTCACGGCATTAAATGCCGTACAGGCGGCGAAGCTCGCTCGGGCCGCTTCGCGGAAGCTTGCAGTATTGAGCGAAGAGACGCGTAACACGGTCTTGCAAAATGCTGCCGAGCGGCTGGAAGAAAACACCGCGAGAATATTGGCGGCGAACCAGGAAGACCTACGCGCAGCGGAAGAATTGGTTGGTGCGGGGAAAATGTCCGCGGCGATGCTGGCACGGCTACGCGTGACGGAAAAAAGCATTCGCGAGATGGCGGAAAAGGTGCGCGGCGTGGCTCGGCTGCCCGATCCTCTCGGACGCCGATTGGCAATCACAGAGCTGGACGAGGGATTGGTGCTCAGCAAGGAGTCGTGCCCGCTCGGAGTCGTCGCCGTGGTGTTCGAATCGCGCCCTGATGTGGTGCCGCAGGTGGCTTCGCTGGCTTTGAAATCCGGCAACGCCATTTTGTTGAAGGGTGGAGCGGAGGCGGCGCGCACCAACGAAGCGTCGATGACGATTTGGCGCGATGCACTGGCCGAATCGCGCGAGCTGCCCGCCGGGGCGGCTCAGATGTTACATTCGCGTGCGGACGTGATGGAGTTGCTGAATCTCGAGCGCGACGTGGATTTGCTGATTCCGCGCGGCGGGAAAGCGTTCGTCGAGCAAATCTCACGGCAAAGCCGCATCCCGGTGCTGGGACATGGCGAAGGAATTTGCCATGTATATGTGCACGCTGCGGCGGATCTGCATAAGGCGGAACGAATTGTAATGGACGCCAAGGTGGATTATCCGGCAGCCTGCAATGCGGCGGAAACGTTGTTGGTGGATACGAGCGTGGCGACGCAGTTCGTGCCGCAGATTGTCGAGCGATTGATCGCGGCGGGAGTGGAAGTGCGCGGGTGTGAACGAACTCTTGCCATTGCAAGATCGCCTGGAGTGAAAGCGGCAACGGAAGAAGATTGGTCGACAGAATACGGTGACGTGATTCTGGCAGTGAAGGTGGTAGATGGTTTGGACGCCGCGATTGCACACATTCATGAATTTGGAAGCGCGCACACTGAGGCCATCATTACCGAAGAAGTGGCGGCGGCGGAAAAATTCTTGAGCGAGGTGGACGCTGCAGGCGTGTTTCACAACGCATCGACACGATTCGCGGACGGCTACCGGTACGGGTTGGGAGCCGAAGTGGGAATCAGCAATGGAAAATTGCACGCACGCGGGCCCATGGGGATGGAAGGGTTGACGACATACAAGTACAAGCTGCGCGGAAGCGGTCAGACGGTTGGCGATTATAAGAATGGAAAGAAGTTCGCGCACCGTTCGCTGTAAGGCGCTTCAGGTACTTTAGAAACGGCCAGGCCAGACGAGGCGCATCGTCCGGCTCGCGGGGCAAATCAGAATTCGCTGGCGGCGGCGTTCCGGTATATACTTTGCCAACCTGAAACCCGAGAGGGGCGTATGAGCCCAGAAAGTTCCCAAAAAGTTTGGATACCAGTCTGCTGCGGGCGTGTGATGCGCTTCAACCGGTTCTTGAAGCCTGACGGCGATGCCTATGGCTCGATGGTCTGCACGGTGTGCAATAAGAACATCGTCTTGGAACAAGAAAACGCGCCTGCCACCGATGAATATGGCGAAGGCACACGGATGTTGACGGTGGTCGGCACTCCGAAACCGCCCAAGACTGACCGGCGGAAGGCCAGCGACGCTTTAAGCGGATTCAGCACAGACGATCAAACGCTTTAGACGTGCCATTGAAAGCGCCCTGCGTCGATGATTGGCCAAACTTTCTCCCACTATCGCGTCCTCGAAAAGCTGGGCACCGGCGGCATGGGCATTGTGTACAAGGCGCAGGATCTGCGCCTTGAGCGATACGTCGCGCTGAAATTTCTCCCTGACAATTTAACCAACGATACCCAGGCCCTGGAGCGGTTTCGCCGCGAGGCACTGGCTGCCTCCGCGCTCAATCACGCCAACATCTGCACCGTGCACGACATCGGCGAGCAGGATGGCCGGCCATTCCTGGCCATGGAATTTATCGACGGCGAAACCATGCGCCGCCACGTAAATAATAAGCCTCTGCCGGTCGAAGAAATTTTGAACCTGGGAATTCAGATTGCTGACGCTCTGGACGCGGCGCACGCCGAAGGCATCATCCATCGAGATATAAAGCCAGCAAATATTTTTGTCACCAAGCGCGGGCAAGCCAAGGTGCTGGATTTTGGTCTGGCCAAACTGATTAGCAAGCGCGATGGCGACACAGACGTTTCCGATTCGTCGCATCCTGGTCTGGAAAATCCAATTTCGATTGTCGGGGTTATCAGCGGAACTCCGTCGTATATGTCACCCGAACAGATCCGCGGCGACGATCTGGATGTACGCGCGGACGTGTTTTCGCTGGGACTGTTGCTGTACGAAATGGCGACGGGACAGAAAGCTTTTCCGGGAAACACCGGCGGCGTCATTATTGAAGCCATTCTCAGCAAGTCTCCGCCGCCCATACGCACCGTAAATCCGGAAATTCCAGTCGAGCTCGAAGCCATCATTAATAAGGCCATAGAAAAGGATAAGGAGCAGCGCTACCAGAATGCTGCCGAGCTGCGTTCCGATTTACAGGTTTTGAAGCGCGGTTTCGAGTCCGGGCACACGCAGAGTTCGCTTTTGTTGGCAACTGCGGGAATGAAACATGTGCCATGGAACAAACGCAAGAAGTGGGCGGCCCCGGCGGCCGTTGGGACGATCATTGCCGCCATGGCCATCGGCGGATGGTTTTACGACCGCAGAGCACATGCGCTGAACGAAACCGACACCGTCGTACTCGCCGACTTTACCAATAAAACTAATGACGCGGTTTTTGACGATGCACTGCGACAAGGCCTGGCAGTGCAGCTGGAACAGTCGCCGTTCCTTAGTCTGATTTCCGATCAGCGAACTCGCCAGACGCTGCAGTTGATGGGCAAGCCCGCCGACGCGAAACTGACGCCGGAGATTGCGCGCGAATTATGCGAGCGTACCGCCAGCAAGGCGTATTTGAGCGGCACAATTTCCAACATTGGCAGCCAGTACGTGGTGGGAATCAATGCGGTGAATTGTCAGACCGGCGATACCCTGGCTCAGGAACAGGCCACCGCGGACAGCAAAGAGCGTGTGCTCAGCGCGCTGGGCGATGCCGCTACCAAGCTGCGCGAAAAACTTGGCGAATCACTCAAGACGGTGCACAAACTCGCTACGCCGATTGAGCAAGCCACCACGCCATCGTTGGAAGCGCTGCAGGCATATTCGATGGGACGCAACACCATGCTGGCGCAAGGCAACTACACGGCTGCGGTGCCGCTGTTTCAGCGTGCAATTCAGCTGGACCCAAACCTGGCCATGGCATATGCGTCGCTAGGCACCACTTACCATAATCTTGGCGAAAAAGAACTGGCCGCTGAAAACACGCGCCGGTCGTTCGAACTGCGCGCCAAGGTCAGCGAGCGCGAAAAGTTTTACATCGAATCGCACTATCACGATTTTGTGACTGGCGACCTGAACAAAGCGCGACAGGTTTACGAGTTGTGGGCGCAGACCTACCCGCGTGAGTCGATACCGCTGACCAACCTGGGAGTGCTGTATCAGGGATTGGGGCAGTACGAAAAGGCGCTGGAAAGTTTTCGGGCTTCACAGAAAATTTCCCCGAACGATGCCCTGGAGTATGCCAATCTGCTGGTCATTTACGTCAATCTAAATCGCATCAAGGAAGCCCGTGCCATCGCCGCCGATGCGGCTGCCAAGAAGCTGGATTCACCCGGCATCCGCTACGCGCTGTATCAACTTTCTTTCCTGCAAAGTGATGACGCGGGCATGGCCGAACAAGTCAGCTGGGCGGGGGCGGATCGGCCGGGCGACGAAGCGCAGTTGCTTTACTATCAATCGGACACTGCAGCGTACTACGGCCAGCTGAATAGAGCGCGGGAGCTTTCGCGGCAGGCGGTAGCCTCCGAGGAACGAGCCGGACGCAAAGAAGGTGCGGCAGGTTGCGAGGCGGCGGCTGGCTTGCGCGAAGCGCTCTTGGGAAACGGCGCGGAAGCCAAGCGAGCTGCAGCCAATGCCTTAAAAGCATCAAACGGAAAGGACGTGCAATTTGTGGCTGCGCTCTCGCTCGCGATGGTGGGCGACAAGGAAAAAGCCGTTGAGTTTGCAGACTCACTGAAAAGCCGCTTTCCCGATGACACCATCGTCAAGTTCAACTACCTTCCCACGATTTACGCGCAGATCGCGCTGAATGATGGCGACCCGGCGCGCGCGATTGAGTTTCTTCGCGCCGCCACTCCTTACGAATTGGGGCTCGCAGGTACCAGCAACTTTTCCACTTACCTGTATCCAGTTTATGTTCGCGGGCAGGCGTACCTCGCCGCGCATCAGGGCGCAGCGGCCACGGCAGAGTTTCAGAAAATTTTGAACTGGCCCGGAGTGGTGTCCAACGAACCGATTGGCGCGCTGGCACACCTAGGACTGGGGCGAGCCCACGCGGTCAGCGGCGAGAGCAAAGACGCTCGAACGTCTTACAACAATTTTCTTACTCTATGGAAAAATGCCGATAGCGCCTTCCCCTTTTTCTCAGCGGTGCAGGCCGAAGCGCTGAAGTAGTCACGAAAAATATAATGTCACCCACAAAATCATTTAAGGTGGCGGTGGTTCAGGCGTCGTCAGTGGTATTCGACCGTGAACGGACGCTGGAAAAACTCTCCGGGCTTGCTGCACAGGCCGCACAAAAAGGGGCGCGACTGGTGTTATTTCCCGAAGCCTTCGTCTCCGGCTACCCACGCGGGTCGGATTTTGGCGCAGTGGTAGGGTCGCGCACGGATGAAGGCCGCGAAGATTTCCGCCGCTACTGGGAAAGCAGCGTCGACGTCCCGGGTCCTGCCGTGGATTACCTTGCCCGGACTGTACGCAGGAATGCGATCTATCTGGTCGTGGGAGTGGTAGAGCGCGATGCCGGTACGCTGTATTGCACGGTACTGTTTTTTGCGCCAGACGGAACCTTGCTTGGTAAACATCGCAAGATCATGCCCACAGGTTCGGAGCGACTGGTTTGGGGATTCGGCGATGGCTCAACTCTCCCGGTGTATGAAACTGAGTTGGGCAAAGTCGGCGCAGTCATCTGTTGGGAGAACTATCTACCGTTGTTACGCGCCACCATGTACGCGAAAGGCATCGAAATCTACTGCGCGCCTACCGCGGACGCGCGCGATTCCTGGCTGGCGACCGTGCGCCACATTGCGATCGAGGGTCGCTGTTTTGTTTTATCCTGCAATCAATTCAATCGTAGAAGTGACTTTCCCGCGCACTATCATTCGATTTACGGTGAGAATCCAGACGCAATCGTTTGCCGCGGCGGCAGTTGTATTGTCGACCCGTTCGGAAATTTTCTTGCCGGACCAAACACAGAAAGCGAAGAAATCCTGGTCGCGGAAGTTGACCCGGCACAAATCGTACGTGGCAAATACGATTTGGACGTCGTTGGCCACTATGCACGACCCGACATTTTTCAACTTCACGTTGATGAACGGCCAAAAAGACCGGTCACCATAACTACATCCGAAAATACTTCTTCGGAAGAGCCACCGGGGAATCTCGAGGGCACTAAAGCTGTTCCCGCTGCAGATTAGCCACTAACTATCGATGTGGAAAATGGTGCGCCCGAAGGGGACGATCTTAGAACTCTTCTTAGGGATTTCGTGAGACTGGAATGGTGAATACGTTGTTGGCAGTCTCGATCTTGCTGAGGAAGTGCTCGTCCCCGGCTGTTTCAAAACTCACGTGAGCTTTGTCGTCGGGAGTGCTTTCCACTTCAATTGGATGGACGATCACACTGGCATGATTATCGAAGCTGCTGAGGATTAGCCCTTCCCATTTATCATCTGACACACGATTCACGCGGTATGTGCCCGCCGGAAGTGTTTTGCCAGCGACCACAAACTCGAACGGTACGGTCACAACAATTTGGTCTACAACCTGAGCCCTGGCCGTGATGCCTAACCCAGCGAAACTGACAAGGGCTACCGCAATACGCAAGCACAGCTTTTTCATCATTTCTCCTTTGAACGAGCATGGGAGCCGTTATTAGAGGCAACTGCCGTGCCGGATTTTATTCCGCACATCCGTGTCAACAATCATCCTCAAAACGACTACATACCGTTTGACGTGCTCGCCCCGGTAACAGTCACAGAACCGGTTGTAAAGGTTTTGTCACTGCCAGTGGCCATGCGCTGCCCCTAGAAGGGGGAGTCCTATGCGTCGGGAAGAGTAAGCCGCATGGTGCGGATGTGCCGCCCAGCAAAAAAACGTGGGAAAGATTTGGGAAAGAACTCCAAACTCCAAAACTGAAATATATACGGGCTATCGTACTCCCTCTAGTAACTCAACCCAGAGGGAGTGCCCGCTCTTGCGTAAGAGGTGTACCATCGGCGACGGAGTTTTGCCGCATGGACGCCAAGCGCCTAAAGAACATCGCCGCAAAGGGCCTGCTTGTATTCGTTCTGGTAGTTCTCTTTGTAGCCCTTCTGGCGCATCGAGTTTTCCATCCATGGTGAACTTTCGCCTATGCCCAGAAGCTAAAGTACTTCAGGGTGGTGTGTCAGTTTCCGATTAGCATTTGGCTGTTCGTTTCTTCGCGACCACACTGGCAATTCTTTTGCTTCTCTCGGCAGAGATGGCCTCTGCTGCCCAAGTAAGCCGAGAGCGGTCTGTTGACGAGCAAGTCGCCGCGCTAGTTGAAAAGATGTTGAACAAGAAGACCGAGCGGCAGGTATTTTCCCAACTCGAAGCTCTTGGGTGTCCAGCCGTTCCTGCGATTATCCAGCGCATGGATGACCGACGAATCTTATCCAACCTGCATATTGCTTAGAAACATAACACAATACTGTGCCGTTTGTAAGAACAAAAGCAGGGTAAGTAAGAAGGAAGGGCATGTTTTAAAATGGTGTGCCCGGAGTGATTCGAACACTCGACCTTGTGCTTCGGAGGCACACGCTCTATCCAGCTGAGCTA
>Ga0137403_10010700_pt1 | contig 10148 bp, 9 predicted proteins | sample CZOMad2_1_16fung_FD_122057 | JGI IMG/M metagenome (GOLD analysis project Ga0137403, IMG submission 122057) | Vadose zone soil fungal communities from Angelo Coast Range Reserve, California, USA - CZOMad2_1_16fungal (Hybrid Assembly) | ecosystem: Environmental > Terrestrial > Soil > Vadose zone... | reverse complement strand
CGTCGTGTTCTGCCTGGGCGCGGTGCTGGCGGGACTCGGCGGCACGCTCGGCGCGCCGATGCTCAACGCCTACCCCGGTCTCGACACCGACATGCTGCCGCTCGCGCTCATCGTGGTGATCCTGGGCGGGATCGGCAGCCTGCTCGGCGCGTTCGTCGGCAGCTTTCTCATCGGCGCGATCTACACCTTCGGCACCGCGCTGCTTCCCGATCTCGCCTATGTGATCCTGTTCCTGCCGATGATCGTCGTGATCGCGTTCCGGCCGCGCGGGCTGTTCGGGCGCCGGACCGTATGAAGAAGGCGGAGTGGATCCTGTTCTCCGTGGCCCTCGCGGGCCTGCCCGGGGTCGCCGGCGAGTACTACATCAATCTCGCCAGCCAGATTTTCATCGCGGCGATATTCGCCGCGAGCCTGAATCTGCTGGTCGGCTACGGCGGGCTGCCTTCCCTCGGTCACGCCTCCTGGCTGGGGCTCGCGGCGTACATCTCGGCCTGGATGTCGCTCAAGCTCGGCCTGGGACACTGGGTCACGGCCCCGGCGGCGCTGCTGGGGACGACGCTCGTCGCCTGCGCCTTCGGCTGGATTTCGCTGCGCGCGACCGGCCTGGGCTTCCTCATGATCACGCTCGCCCTGTCGCAGGTGCTGTGGGGCACGGCGTATCGGTGGGTGTCGGTGACCGACGGCGACAACGGATTGCGCGGACTCACGCGCCCCGCGCCCTTCGGCATCAGCCTCGACAGCGCGCCGTCCTTCTACTACTTCGCGCTCGCGGTGACCGTGGTCGCGATCTTTCTGATGGCGATGTTCGTCGCCTCGCCGTTCGGCGCCTCGTTGCGCGGGGCGCGCGACCAGTCGCGCCGCATGAGCGCGCTCGGCCACGATGTGTGGACGATCCGCTGGATCACCTTCGTCTACTCCGGGTTCTGGGCGGCGGTCTCGGGGCTGCTCTTCGTGTATTACAACAAGTACATTCATCCCGCTTCGCTTTCGATCACCAGCTCCGCGGAGGCCCTGCTCGGAGTGATCGCCGGGGGCTCGGGGACGCTTGCGGGCCCGATCGTCGGCTCGGCGATCATCATGCTGCTCAAGAACTACGTGTCCGCGTACGTCGAGCGCTGGAATATGCTGATGGGTTTCGTGTTCGTGCTCATCGTGATCTTCGTGCCCGAGGGCGTGGTCCCGGGGGTTCGGCGGCTGCTCCTGCGGCTGAAGAGCTGGAAGTCCGGATGACTCCCGCCCTCGAGCTCGCGAATCTCAAGAAGTCCTTCGGCGGGCTGCCCGCGATGAACGGGGTTTCGCTCCAGGTGATGCCCGGGGAACGGCGCCTGATCATCGGGCCCAACGGAGCCGGGAAAACGACGCTGTTCAATCTCATCACGGGAGACCTGGAGCGCGACAGCGGCTCGATCCGCCTGTTCGGGAACGAGGTGTCGCGGCTGAAGTCGCACCAGCGCGCCCACCGCGGCCTCGCGCGCACCTACCAGATCATCACCCTGTTCCAGAAGGACTCGCTCCAGCACAATATCGTGCTGTCGTTGCTGGGTCTGCGCGGCATCCGTTGGCGGACGTTCCGGGCGCTCGCGCGCTATACCGAGCTCGACGAGGAGGCGCACGGCGTGCTGAAGCTGGTCGGCCTCGATCACCTGGCGCAGCGGCCGATCGGCGAAGTCGCGTACGGGGAGAAGCGGCGCGTGGAGGTCGCCATGGCGCTCGCGCAGAAGCCGCGGCTGCTGCTGCTCGACGAGCCGCTCGCGGGCCTGTCGCGCGAGGAGCGCACCGCGATGAAGGAGCTGATCGCGCGTATTCCGCGCGAGGTGACGGTGGTGATGATCGAGCACGACATGGACACCGCGCTCGATCTCGCCGAGCGCATCACCGTGCTCCACTACGGCAGCGTCATCGTCGAGGGAACGCGCGCGGAGATCATCGCCGATCCGAAGACGCGCGAGGTCTATCTTGGAGACTAGATGAGCGAGGCGCTCGCGCTCTCGGAGGTCGACGCGCTCTACGGCGAAAGCCATGTGCTGCACGGGGTGTCGTTCGCGCTGAACGCGGGAAAGGTGCTGGCGCTCCTCGGCCGCAACGGGGCGGGCAAGACCACCTGCATGAGCAGCATCATCGGTTTCCTTCCGCCGCGCCGCGGCGAGATCCGCCTCTTCGGCGAGCCGATCTCGCGGCTCGTGCCCGAGGCGATCTCGCGCAAAGGCGTGGGCTTCGTGCCGCAGGGCCGGCGTATCTTCCACACGCTGACCGTGCGCGAGAATCTGGCGGTATCGCGTCAATCGCGCCCGGGCATCGCGAATCCCTGGACCCTCGAGCGCGTGGTCGACCTGTTTCCGAGGCTGCGGGAGCGGCTGCAACAGGTGGCCGGCTCGCTCTCGGGCGGCGAGCAGCAGATGCTGGCGATCGGGCGCGCGCTGATGGGCAATCCGCGTGTCCTGCTCATGGACGAGCCTTCGGAAGGGCTGGCGCCGCTGATCGTCGCCGAAGTGGGCCGGACCATCGCCCGGCTGAAGGCGGAAGGCCAGTCGATCCTGCTGGTCGAGCAGAACGTGAAGCTCGCGCTCGACCTCGCCGACGAGGTCGTCATTCTCAACACGGGCCGTGTCGCCTTCCACGGCCCGGTGGACCGCGTCCGCGGCGACCAGAACCTGATCACGCAGCACCTTGGAGTCTTTTGATTCAATTCACTGGAGAAACACTGTCATGATGTTTACCTGTGTCACCCCCGGTTGCGCGCAGTCCGGACACTATCACCCAGGGCACCCCGCGATGGCCTACTCGTCCCGGGGTCCCGCCAAAGGCTCGCGGACGAAAAAGCAGGCGAAGCCCGTCGTGCGCGACAGGAAAGGCCGCAGCCTGCGGGTCGACATCCACTGCCACTACCTGAACAAGGACGCCGCGGCCAGGATGGCGCCCCTGAATCCGGCGCAGTACGAGCCGCAGATCAAGTTTGCCAACGCGCTGACGCGCGAGGTCAACGTCAAGCAGATGCAGGACCGGGGGCCGAAGCTCTCGACGATCGAGCTGCGCCTCAAGGACATGGACCGCATGGGCGTGGACATCCAGGCGGTGTCCCCGGCGCCGCAACAGACCTACTACTGGGCCGAGCCGGGCCTCGGTCTCGAAGTCTCGCGCATGATCAACGACCGGCTCGCCGAGATCGTGGCGCAGTGGCCCGACCGCTTCGTCGGACTGGGCACCGTGCCGCTGCAGAACGTCGAGCTTGCCGTGGGGGAGCTCGAGCGCTGCGTGAAGCAGCTCGGCCTGCGCGGAGTCGAGATCAATCCCAACGTCGCCGGCAAGGAGCTCACCGACGCCGGCCTGAACCTCGACCGGTTCTTCGCCAAGGCGCGCGAGCTCGACATCGTGATCTTCATGCACCCCACGGGTTTCACGCAGGGGGAGCGGCTCATGGACCACTACTTCAACAACCTGATCGGCAATCCCCTCGACACCACCGTCGGCACCAGCTACCTGATCTTCGGCGGGGTGATGGAGCGGCACCCGGGCCTGAAGATCGTCCTGCCGCACGCGGGAGGCTTTCTCGGGCACTACTGGGCGCGGATGGACCACGGCTGGCGCGCGCGTCCCGATTGCCGCACGATCATCAAGAAGGCGCCCACGAGCTACCTGAAGAAGTTCTACTTCGACACGATCACGTTCGATCCCGAGATGCTGCGCAACCTGATCGACAAGTTCGGGCCCCGGCAGGTGCTCCTCGGGACCGACTATCCCTTCGACATGGGCGAGGAGGACCCCGTCGGGCTGATCAACAGCGTGCCGCGGCTTTCCTCGGCGGACAAGCAGAAGATCATGGGGGACACGGCTGCCCGACTGCTCAAGATCAGGCGATAATACGCATTCTTGAACGCAGGGCAGCACGCTGGAGGTCTCATGAAGCAGATAGGCGTAGCGATCATCGGCACGGGGTGGTGCGGAGGCATCCGCGCCGAAACCTGCGCCGCCCATCCCCTGACCCGGAGCCTGCACATCGCGGAGATCCGGCCCGAGCGTCTGGCCGAGGTCGCCAAGGCGACCGGGGCGAAGACCGCGGTCGCCGACTATCGCGAGCTGCTGAAGAATCCGGAGATCGAGGCGGTTTACATCTCGGCGACGCCCGAGACCACGCACCACCCGATGGCGCGCGACTGCCTCGCGGCGGGCAAGCACGTGTTCCTGGAGAAGCCGATCGCGATGGAGCTCGCCGAGGCCGACGAGCTGATCGCGCTTTCGCGCAAACACCGTCTGAAATTCACCATCGGCTACTCGCAGCGCTTCAACCCGAAGTTCGCCTACGTGCGGCAATCGATCCGCAACGGCACCATCGGCAAGCCGGTGAGCGCGCTTGTCTCCCGGCACATCACCCGGGGCCTGGGCAAGAAGATCAGCGGGCGCGTCAAGCTCTCGCCGGCGGCGATGGAGGCGACCCACGACCTCGACTTCGTGCTGTGGTGCCTGGAGCCGGCCAAGCCGGTGCGCGTGTATTCCCAGCAGAACTTCGGCGCCATGCAGGAAGCGAGCGGCCAGCCGATCCCGGACAGCCAGTGGATCTCGGTGACCATGGACAGCGGTCTTTCGTTCGTGGTCGGCGGCGGCTGGAGCCTGCCGCCGGGCTATCCGAACTTCTCGACCACCTGGATCGAGATGGTGGGGACCGAAGGCGCCCTGTTCGTCGACGACAGCCATCGCGACGTCATCCTGAACACCATGAGCAAGGGCATGCAGCTGCCGATGTCGACCATGCCCGGCGAGCGGGTCGAGCACACCTACGCCGGCCCGATGGCCGCCGAGACCATCCATTTCCTCGAGGCGGTGGTGTACGACCGCCCCGTGATGGTGACCCCCGAGCACGCGCGCGCGGTGATGGAGATCTACATGGCGGCCGACCTGTCGGCCGAGCGCAACGAGGCCGTGACGATCGGCGTCGCCCCGTCGAAATCGGTGCGCGCGGCGGCATGATGTCGTCCCGACTTGTCATCCCGAGCGCAGCGAGGGATCTCTGCGGCACCGGCCGTGCCTACGGAGATCCTTCGGCCTACGGCCTCAGGATGACAAGCTGAGCGTCATGCCGAAGAAAAATCCCAAGCGCATCGGTCTCGCCATCATCGGGGCGGGCCGCGTCGGCCTGTTCCGCGGCGAGGTCGCGGCGCGGCATCCCCAGGTCGATTTCATCGGCATCGCCGAGATCAAGCCCGACCGCGCGAAGGAAGTCGCGGCCAAGGTCGGCGCCGACTTCGTCACGGCCGACTACCGCGAGCTGCTCGCGCGCCCCGAGGTCACCGCGGCGATCATCTCCACCGACGAGCATCTGCACGTCGAGCCCATTCTGGCGGCGGTCGAGCGCAAGCTGCCGATCCTGATCGAGAAGCCGCTGGCGACCGACCTCGCCGACTCGGAGCGGGTGCTCGCGGCGATCCAGAGGTCGGGCGTCGACGCCGTGGTCGGCTACACGCAGCGCTTCCGCCGGCGCTGGCTCGTGGCGAAGGAAAAGGTGCGCACCGGCGCGCTGGGGGATGTGACCCTGGTCACCTCGCGCGCCTTCATGAACCGCCTGGTCGCGCTCGACAATTACGAGCGCACCGACGATCCGTCCTCGATCTCGCCGATGGTGATCTCGGGCACGCACGCGCTCGACGTCGTCATGTGGATGATGGAGGCGAAGAAGCCGGTCGAGATCTACGCGCGCTCGGTGGACAAGGCGCTGGGGCCGATCTGCAAGGGCATCGACGCCACCGCGGGGGTGATCGTCTTCGAGGACGGCAGCCTCTACCACGCGTCCATTTCGTGGGCGCTGCCGAAGGTGTGGCCGGGCGCGGTCTACAGCCTCGAGGTCGGCATCGTCGGCACCGAGGGGGTGCTCACCATCGACGACACGCACCGCGACATCGTGCTCGCGACGAACAAGGCGCAGGGGGAGGGCTACGCTCCCGACGCGGCCCGGCGCGTGGACTTTCTGGGCAGCTATCCGCCGGGGGACATCGCGCTGGGCGAGCTGCGCGGGCCGATGCGCGAGGAGACCGAGCAGTGGCTGAACCGCGTGTCGCTGGGCCTGGAGACGCAGCACGCGACCGCCGCGGAGGCGCACAACCGGCTGATGCTCACCAAGGCGTTCGACCTGTCGGCACGCCTCAAGCGCGCCGTGCCGCTGCCGATCGCGGCGGAAAAGCCGCGCGCCCAGGCGAGGGCCGCGGGATAGCGTTCTTTCGAATTCCAGCTAGAAACTGACCGCCAGTCCGATCGACCAGCCCGTGACGTGCTCGCCGACCATGTAGCGGGCCATCAGCCGCGTGCGCGTCACGGTGACGTCGTAGGCGCTCGAGTCGAGCTCGAGGCCCGTGCCGAACGAGCTCAGGTCATTGAATCCGAGAACGCCGTCCAGGTCGCCGAAAAATCTCGTGTGGGCGAACTCGAGCACGTAGCGGAGCGGCCGCTTCAGCAGTGTGATGCCCGTCGGCGCGCGCCAGCGCGACCACAGGCTCACACTCTGCGAATCGGCGCTGCCCTGCACCGCGGTGGAGCTGGCGCCGAAGCTCCTGAGATAGATGTTGGTGTAGCGCAGCTCGACGTCGATCTCGTTCCCGGGCCGGTAGCGCTCGTAGTCGAGCACGAGCGAGCCGCCCAGGCCGTAGGCGTCGAGGCGGCCGTTCCGGAGGAAGTCGATCTCGGCGCCCGTTCCGGACTGACCCGTAGCCGCTAATTCGCTGTCGACGCGCCCGTACGAGAAGTTGAAGATCGGGCGGAGCACCAGGCCCTCGGCCACCGGAAAATCCCAGCCGATTCCCGCGGTAGCCGAGTACGCGTCCCAGTTCACTGCAACGGAGCCCGTGGCCTGGCCGCTCGCGACGAAAGTCGGATCGTAGCGGGCGTAGCCCAGGGTGCCCTCGAGGTAAAGCGGAAATTCCTTTCTAAGCGTGAAGCCGCCGCCCAGCGTGGTCATGCGGAAGTCGGGGTTCCCCGTCGCGTCGTTGGAGATGGCGAGCCCGCCGGTGGTGACATCCGGCGTCAGCATATAGCCCATCAGCGCGAGCACGCCGTTGACGCGCTTCTGCAGATCTCCGCCGATCAGTTGACCGTGCGCCAGCGCCGGAGCGAGCGCGCACGCGGCGCCCAGGGCGAGCGCTGCCCTGATGCGCCTCAAGGCACGCGTGACTTGCCCAGCGCAGACGCCAGGGTCACCAATGCCAGCCCGGTGCCCAGCAGATTGACGCCCACCAGGACGCCCACCGCCCACATGCCGGACACGGGCCATTGGCTCCAGATCAACAAGCCGAGAAGCAAGGACAGCACACCGCTGGCCAACAACCCCTTCCAGCCCCTGGCCGGCTTGTAGCGGAATGAAACCACGATCTTCCAGACGCCTTCCGCCACGAAATATCCCACCAGCAGCAAAGTGAGAAACGCCAGGCCGAAGAGCGGGTGGCCGATGACCGCGATTCCCGCCAGGGCGGTGACGATGCCCAGGATGAGGCCCGTTGTCTTTTCCGCCGAATCCCCGGCCTTCAGTCCCCGGACGACGGCCACGATCCCGGCGACGAGGAGAATGAATCCGATCACGATCACCACGGCGCTGCCGGCCACGGCGGGAGTCAGCACCGCGAGCACGCCGAGCGCGATCAAGGCGATGCCCAGCCAGTGCAAATGTTTTATCGCGGGTGGAATTTCATTTGCCATTGTCGTTCTCCTTGCGGGGTCTTGCCTTGATCAGCTTACTTCGGATTTGCCTTGTCCGGGGCAGCCGCAGGATGCAACATCGCCCACTGCTCGCGGGTCACCTGCGATTTCAGGCGGATCCGCAGTTGCACCAGCTTCCCCTGCGTTTCCGCGGATTCGGTGCGCAGCGCGGCGATCACGGACCGGAGATCGGCGGGCTTCGAATCGCGGTTCTCCGCGAGCTCGATCAAGGTCTTCCGCGCGCGGCGATACGGACCGGTCGTGACTAGTCCCTCGCCCGGGCGAGTGCCTCCGTCATGGTCTTCTCTTCCGCCGCCGTCATCTGCGACGGTCCGAGCTTGAAGGTCAGCTTGTCGATCTTCCCGGTGAAGCGGAACGGCAGCTTGTAGCTGCTGTCCACCGCCGTGCGGGTATCGACCCCGACGTCGAAAGTTTCATCGATGGACATGAGGATCGGAATCGAGTGCGGGATCGTCTGCTTGGCCAGCACCCTGCCATCGACGGTAAACACGCCGGTGCCGCCCTTGCCGGGTCCGGGACCGTCGTATTTGAAGTCGAACACGAGCGTATGTTTGCCCGGCTTGAGTCCGGCGCCCAGCCAGTCCGCGCTGCCCACGCCGCCTTCCCAGCGGTAGCGCTTGAGATCGAGCAGGTTGTAGACGAAGACCGGCTTGCCTTTGAGCAGGTAAAGACCGTAGCCGGCGAAGCGGCCGCCCAGCGTCACGATCATTCCCTCGGCGCCGCTCTTGGGAACCGTGATCTCGGCGGTGATGGTGTAGTCCTTGTTCAGGATGCTGGGCGCATTGCCGACGGGAATGTTGGCGTTCTCGCCCGAGTAGGTGAAGGAAGTCCGCCCGGCGGTCGCGCTCGGGCGCGGCGTCAGGATGCGCGTGAGCAGCGAGTTGTCCATGGGGAAGACGTTGTATTTCGCCGCCTCCTTCAGGAACACCGCCTGCAGCTCGCGCAGCTTGTCGGGATTTTTGGCCGCGAGGTCGTTGTTCTGCGAAAAGTCTTCGGCGAGGTTGTAGAGCTCCCACTTGTAATCCTTGACCTCGGGCAGCTTGGTCGTTCCCATGAGCCAGGGCGCGGCGGGCGGCGTCGTGCAGGCGTACCAGCCCTCGTGGTAAATCGCGCGGTTGCCGAACATCTCGAAATACTGCGTCGTGCGGGTCGAGGGCTTGCCGGCATTGGACTGGTCGAAGGTGTAAGCCATGCTCACGCCCTCGATCGGCCTTTGCTTGATTCCGTTGACCACCTCGGGCGCCTTGATGCCGGCGGCTTCGAGGATGGTCGGCACGATGTCGATCATGTGGTGGAATTGGTGGCGGACACCGCCGATGTCCTTGATGTGCCCGGGCCACGAGATCACCATGCCCTGCCGGGTGCCGCCGAAATGCGACGCGACCTGCTTGGTCCACTTGAACGGGGTATCGAATGCCCACGCCCAGGCCACGGACATGTGCGGGTAGGTCTTGTCCGATCCCCAGGCTTCATAGTTCAGCATCTGCTCGACCTCGGGGAGGCTGAGCACCCCGTTGTAGACGGTCATCTGGTTCGGCGTTCCGGCGACCGAGCCTTCGGCGCTGGTGCCGTTGTCGCCGCTGATGTAGATGACGAGGGTGTTGTCGAGCTTGCCCATGTCCTCGACCGCTTTGATCACCCGGCCGATCTCGTGGTCGGTATAGGCTACGTAGGCGGCATAGACCTCGGCCTGGCGCGCGTAGAGTTTCTTTTGTATGAGGGAAAGCGAGTCCCACTTCGGCAGGGCGTCCGGCCACGGAGTGAGCTGGGTATTCGCTGGGATCACGCCGAGCCGCTTCTGGTTGGCGAAGATCTGCTCGCGCATCTTTTCCCAGCCCAGGTCGAACTTGCCCTTGAACTTCGCGATCCACTCCTTGGTGGGCTGGTGCGGCGAGTGCGTGCCGCCCGGCACGTAGTAGAGGAAGAACGGCTTGTCGGGCGCGGCCGCGTTCAGGCTGCTCACGTACTTGATGGCCTCGTCCGCCATATCGGTGGTGAGGTTGTAGCCGGGCTTGCCGATCCAGGGAAAAATCGGTGTCGTGTCGCGATAGAGGTAGGGCGTCCATTGGTCGGTCTCGCCGCCCATGAACCCGTAAAAGTACTCGAAACCCATGCCCACCGGCCATTGGTCGTAGGGGCCGGCCGTGCTGTACTGGTAGGTGGGAGTGTTGTGGTTCTTGCCGAACCACGACGTGGCGAATCCGTTCTGTTTCAATATCTGAGCGACAGTGGCGCTCTCGGGACCCATGACGGAGTCGTAGCCCGGGTAGCCGGTGGACAATTCGCCGATGACGCCGTAGCCCACCGAATGGTGGTTGCGGCCGGTGATCAACGCCGCCCGCGTCGGCGAGCAGAGAGCGGTGGAGTGGAACTGCGTGTAGCGCAATCCCGCCTTGGCGATACGGTCCATGCTAGGCGTCGGAATCACGCCGCCAAAGGTGCCAGACACGCCG
>Ga0137403_10010698_pt1 | contig 10148 bp, 9 predicted proteins | sample CZOMad2_1_16fung_FD_122057 | JGI IMG/M metagenome (GOLD analysis project Ga0137403, IMG submission 122057) | Vadose zone soil fungal communities from Angelo Coast Range Reserve, California, USA - CZOMad2_1_16fungal (Hybrid Assembly) | ecosystem: Environmental > Terrestrial > Soil > Vadose zone... | reverse complement strand
GGCGCAGTAGCCTCCGTCGTCAGCTTTGTTGATGATGGGCTCTTCCTCGACCCAGCTACAAATAAAAACACCGGGATCGTGGACGTGCTCATGCGTCTGGCGGAAGAAGCAGATGAGGCGCGGCGCAGCTTGTAAGAGAAACGAGGCATAGCTACGACAGCAAGCTTCCCCGCTCCATAGTGCAATAGGCACGCTGGATGCTAACCAACTAGGATGGACGCGTCAGCTTGACAATCAGGGAGTCTTGACCCGAAAGGTCGATGCTCCAGTAGTCAGCGCGTCCATCCTAGCCAGCTCTTGGAGTTTCACGGTTAAAGCGAACGACAAAGAGGATCAATGAAGAAGATTGCGAAGCGTTTTCCCTTGTCCATTCTCACCGTGTCCCTGCTGATAGTGGCTATGCTTCTCTCGCTGTCAATGTCGCTTCGGGCGCAAAATCAAAATGCACAGGTCATCGAAATTACGGCAAAGAAGTACGAGTACTCGATCTCACCAATTCATGTGAAGGCCGGCACCAAAGTTCAACTGAAGATCACAGCCACCGACCACGATCACGGTTTCAAAATTGCAACGGTTCCCGATGGCGCCCAGCCGACGGGCGCCGCCGGCCTGATTTTCACTTCGGCACAAGACTGTTGGCAGCTCAAGAAAGGTGAAACGACGACGATTGACTTCTTGGCCCAAACACCAGGTGCCTATACGTTCAGGTGCTGCCATACTTGCGGCCTAGGGCACAAAGGGATGAGAGGCCAGATTGTTGTGGATTAGCGAGTGCACGCGTGCTCACGGAAGAGCAATCTGCCTTGGTGGCGGCAGAGCCTATCGTCGTTAGTGCGCTTGTTCTTCTTCGTTCTCGTCATCAAATTCACCGGTTCAGCGGGGGAGGCCGATGCGGCGCACCAGGTCTTGAAAGCGCCGATCCGAGCGAAGAGGATCGAAGCCCGGCCGCAATAGAACTCCCGGATTAAAACGTTCTTCGTAACCCTTTTCGAGCCATTTCATGGCTTGATCCGTATCACCGAGAGCCGCATAGATCACGGCAATCTCCGAAGCATGCGAAGAAACAGGACTGGAACGTTTCTTCAGATCGTTCAATAGTTTTACTGCTTCGCTCTTCTTGCCGGATGCAACATACGCGCGAGCGAGATTGGCTATGGCTGTGGGGCTACCCGCAGAAAGCTGTACCGCTCTTTGTAGTTCCGCGACCGCTTCAACCTGCATGTGGGTTTGGAGGTAAGCCTGGGCGAGTTGATTGTGTGCGAGAGCAAAATTAGGATCCATTTCGATCGTCTTGCGGCTCTGTCGGATCGATTCTTCATAAGAATGCGCAAGAACAAGAAGCTCCGCCAAATCGGCGTTAATGATGAGAGATAGCGGATCGAGGTTCTCTGCTTTTCTCATTTCCGCAATCGCTTCGTCATACTTGCCCAATAAACTTAAATGCCAGGCGTACCAGTGATGGGCGGTTGCGTAGCCGGGGTTTAGCTCAATAGCTCGCCGGAATTCCTTTCCGGCAGAGTCAAAATCCCAGTCAAAACCATCCAAGCAGAATGCTAGCGAGTTGTGGGCTTCGCCGAGCGTGTTGTCCAATTCCAGAGCTTTGATCGCTGCGGCCTTTGCTTTTGGGAGTGCTTCCTTGGGAGCCATCACCGCATACTGCCAGTCTCCCAATAAAGAATAAGTGTCGGCCAAGCCAGAATAAGCTTGGGCATATTTCGGGTCCTCCTCGGTGGCCTGATTGAAATAAGCCAGAGCGACTTTCAAACTATCCGCCGTCCGTTTGTTCCAGAAGTAGCGCCCTTTGAGAAAGGACTCGTACGCTTGTGGGTTAACGACCTTGACGTTTTTCAGGGTGGCTTGTTCTTGTGGATTCACGTTGATTCGAATCTGATCTGCGATGGCTCTGGCCACCTGGCTCTGGAGCGCCAAAGTATCCTGCAACTCTCCCTCGTAGCTTTGGGACCATAAGTGCTTGTCCGAAGAGGCGTCGATCAATTGCGCTGTGATGCGGACCCTGTTGCCGGAACGGAGCACAGTGCCTTCTACCACGGCGTCGACATTCAGTTCGCGAGCGATTTGCGGCAGCGGCTTGCGCGCGTGTTTATAAACCATCACTGAGGTACGCGAGATCACACGCAACGCACCGATCTGGCCGAGGTCCGAAATCAACTCGTCGGTCATTCCATCAGCAAAGTAATCCTGAGTCGCATCGTTCGAGAGGCTTTCGAGCGGCAGGACAGCCAACGAGCGAATGACAAGTGATGGGCGGTTCCAGGAGTGAAGCTTCCAGGCGGAGAGAGAAACCACCAACAGAAGGAGCACGAAGGCCGATACCTTCCATGTAAGTGACGACAGAAAACGCTTGGGCACTGCGGGCGTGCCAGCTAAGCCCCCGCTATCACCAGCTTCTGCCACGGGATGAGAAAGAGTAGCGAACTCCGGGCTGCGAGCTGGAGCTATATCGACAACTTTAACCTCGGCGAGGAAGCGGTAGCCGCGACGAGCAACGGTTTCCACAAAGCGGGGACTCTCGACAGAGTCGCTGAGGGCCTCACGGATTTTGCTGATCGCTTTGTTGAGACCATGGTCGAAATCCACGAAAGTGTCCGCGGGCCAAAGCTTTTTCTGGAGTTCCTCACGAGTTACGACATCGCCGGAGTGCTCAAGCAGCAAGGCCAGGACTTGGAAAGGCTGCTCCTGAATGCGAATTCGCAGGCCATGCTTGCGCAATTCGCCAGCCCGAAGATCAAGCTCGAAAATCCCAAAACGGAGCCGCACGCCGTGGTGAAGGTCTTCTTGCATGCAAGGTGAATGCCCCGCGAAAGTGAGTGTATCACTTGGCAGAGTTCGCGGGAATCCGAACGGGGACATCTTCCCATAAGTCTTTTGTAGAGCGGAACTTACCAGGGGACCGCCATTCCCACAGGAAAGAACCGCCTGTCCATTGAATCGATTTCAAGCGCGAACCATAGTGACGCCGTTAAGTGAACTGCTAGGACGTTTTTTATTGCAGGGAGGTTTCAATGTCCGAGCACAACCAGATTCCGAATTTTGAGCAGGACGTGCTGCCGCACCTTGATGCCGCCTACAACCTCGCGCGCTGGCTGACACGCAATGAGCAGGATGCCCAGGACGTAGCCCAGGAAGCATGCTTACGCGCTTTCCGATTCTTTCCTGGCTTCCGCGGCGGCGACGCGCGTGCTTGGCTCCTGAAAATTGTCCGGAATACTTTCTATACCTGGTCGCATGGAAACCGGCCGCTGCAAGACGCCGCCGAATTTGACGAGAAATTTTTCCCTCCAGATTCCGACGTTCTCAATCCAGAAGAAGTTGCCCTCCAAAACGACAGCGACACTCTGGTCCGAAAAGCGCTGGAGATGCTTCCGTCGACCTCCCGCGAAGTCCTCATTCTGCGCGAACTCGAGGGGATGTCCTACAAAGAGATTGCAGATATCACGGGCATGCCTATAGGCACCGTGATGTCGAGCTTGTCGCGTGCGCGCGGCCGCCTTCGTCAAGTTCTGGCAACTCTTATGAATAGAGATCCGATGGCAAGTTCACGGCGAATCGTAGACGTGAACGCATGAGTGCGCGGGAGTATGCGGAAATTGCAGATCCTCAGTCATTGATTTGGCGGCGCGGCAAACCTCGCGCTAATTCGCTTTTCGGTCATCTATTAATGGGGCAGGAACGCTTCATGAACGGCAAGGACGGATAGAGCGTTTCCATCAGTTCCTTCGCTACGCAGGTGCGCTGAGAAAAACGGTCATAACTTGGTGACCGAAACACTCACTATTTTATTCCCTTCTCCTAAACAGCGCTGAATCGGGGAATTATCCACGAGCACGCGTGGTCTTACACGCTGAAGGCAATGAAATGTCTTGCAGTTCAAAACCGAATCGAACAAGGAGATTGGAAATGATCTGGGCTCGACGTTTGAAATTACTTACGAAGTTTGGCGTGGCTGCTCTTGCCCTGGGCGCTCTAGCGGCGTGTGGGAACGCGCAGACTGTATACAAAGGGCAATTCACGTTGCCATTTGAGACTCACTGGGGAGGCACAACACTGCCCGCTGGCGATTACACTTTTACTATGTCCTCCGCGATCTCTCCATACACTCTTTACATCCGTGGCGAGAAATTCAACGCCATCGTCATGGCTTCTGCAGCTGACGAAAAGGTTGTTTCAGGCCACGCGCAGTTGAACCTGGTGGACATCGCAGATGTGCAGAACGTCAAGACATTCGATGCGCCGGAGCTAGGACTGACCCTTAGCTACTGGACGCCTAAACAAAAGAACATGGGACGCAAGGAAGCCCACCAAAAAACAATGCCGGGGACCGCGCCCGCATCGCAGGTCAGTGAAAACAAAACAACCTCCATCGAAGTCCGCTCCGCGGGTCGCTAGGGGAAGGAAGTCATGCCAGTCACTGCAAATACCGCATTCAGAAAAATAGTAGTTGCATCACTGGCAAGGCCCACAGTAGAGAAGCGGCGTAGCCTAAACCGGGATGCGCGTCCCAGCACGGAATGCATCTCGAAGAAGGCTGCGCCGCCAGTCTCTACTATCGCCAGCGATCAGCTGAGCGAAGCGGAGGCCATTCGGCGAGCCTCCAACGGCGATCGGTCCGTGTTTGAATACCTCTACCGGTTACATGGCCGGCGCGTTTATGCGCTATGCCTGCGCATGGTAGGAAACGCCGCCGAAGCAGAAGATCTGACTCAAGAAGCCTTCTTGCTCTTGCTCCGTAAAATCCACACCTTTCGCGGCGAATCGGCCTTCTCCACCTGGCTTTACAGGCTCGCGGTTAACGTCGTGCTGATGCGCCTCCGCAAGAAGTCTCCACGAATCGTCTCGATCGAGGCGACTCACGACCCCGACGACGAAACCGTCTCACCGGGCTTTGATATCGGAGCGCCTGACTTGTTACTGGAGGGGTCGATTGACCGAATAAATCTCGAACGCTGCATTCGGCAATTGCCGGCGGGTTACCGCAGAATATTTGTCTTGCACGATATTCAGGGATACGAACACAACGAGATTGCCGAGATATTGGGACGCTCGGTAGGTGATTCGAAGTCGCAGTTACACAAGGCCCGGACGCGGCTGCGCGAACAACTCCAAGAACATCAGCGTGACAAGGCGCGCGATGTGCGCCTGGCAACAGCTAAAATGCGTTCCCGATCCAGTGAGACTCTGCTCTAGCCCCCAACGAATTCGAAGGACGACAGTTATGCTCGACGTAAGTTTCCTTTCAGGGATCGACCTTTTCAAACATCTGCCCGATTCCTGCTTAGAGGCGCTTGAGAAAGACAGTAATGTATTGAATTGCAGTGCTAGGCATCTGTTTTTTCAGCCCCGGCAGACGGGAAAAGTGCTCTTCGTTTTGGAAAAGGGCTCGGTTCGCACTTTCACAACCTACGGCGATAGAAAGCTAACAATCGCGGTGCTTCAACCTCCTGCCATATTCGGTGTAATGGGTTGCTTTGGCCAGGGAAGATACCTTTCTTCCGCAGAAGCTCTCGAGGAATCCCGCGTGCGAACAATTTCGCGCGATAGTATCCAATCTCTTTTAGAATGCGCCCCGCACGTAACCCACAAGCTCGTCGACCTGATGAGCGAGCGATGCGTGCACTTTCTCCACAAGATGGAGACCCTCGCGCTTAAGGGCCTGATTCCGCGCATCGCAACCCTCCTGTTAGAAAAGGCGGAGAACGGCGTGGTGGGAGGCATGACGCATAAAGATCTGGCCGGGCACCTTGACGTCCACAGAGAATCCATAACTGCCACATTGGGTGAATTACGAAGGGCTGGCATTATCAAGGTAGAACGAAAGACAATTCGCATTCTTCACCGCGAACGCCTCCAGCGCGCCGCGCAGGAATAGAGCTCCGTTCGCACCGCTTCGCACTTTTGTAAGGATGATTACATTTCGATGTTGCAACCTATCCGATGGATATTCCTCTAACAGTGAGACAGACGTACTGCAAATTCTCGGAGGAATTGTCATGAACTTGAAGTGGAAGCGTGGGCAAATCGTTCTTGCAGTCATTCTCGGTATGGTCGTTTCGCTGTCAGCGCACGCGCAGACGAGCAATGGCACGATTGTAGGTAGTGTCACGGATCCCGCTGGAGCCGTTGTGCTGGGGGCCACTGTGACCGTTACAAACACCGACCTGGGCGCCTTCAAACGGACCACGAAGACGGATTCCGCGGGGAGCTATCGCATCGATGGCCTTCTACCCGGGAACTACAGTGTGTCCATCCAAGCCTCCGGCATGCAGGAATTCGTGGAGGTTGGAGTTGCCGTGAAGGCGTCTCTTGCCTCCACTGTGAACGCATCTTTGATTATTGGGACTGTAAATCAATCAGTGTCTGTGGAAGCCTCTACTGGCGCAGAATTACAAACGCAATCCGGCGAGCTCAGCAGTAATCTTGGGCAAACCGAACTCAAGAATCTCCCCATTGCTGGCCTTAATCCGATCGAACTCGCATTTACAGTGGCTGGTGTCCAGGAGCAAGCCAACCGCGACGCCTTAACCAACGGCGTGGGTTTCTCCGTCAATGGGACGCGTCCGCGCGCCAACAACTTTTTGATCGACGGCCAGGACAATAATGACAACAGCATCCAGGGCCAGGCATTCCTACAAACAAACGAGGAAGCTGTTCGAGAAGTGACTGTGCTCACCAACTCCTACAGTGCGGAATTCGGTCGCGGGGGCGGCTCGGTCACCAACGTTATTTATAAGAGTGGAACAAATGACTTTCACGGTTCCGCATGGGAACTCAATCGCAACTCGGCACTCGCCGCCGTTCCCGCACAGAGCGGCTTCGCCGGCATCACCACAAATCCGTTTGACAACGAGAACACGTTTGGATTCACCTTCGGCGGTCCTATCAAGAAAAACAAACTCTTCGTCTTCGGAACGTCCCAGTGGGACCGCGAGCGCGCGAGCGCTGCAGCGCAGACGAATACGCTACTTATTCCGACCGATGCGGGCATCGCTACATTGCAATCGCTGGGCACCAATCCCCGTGTCGACTTTCTGATTGCGGCTCTAGGTGGACTTCGAGGAGGTACTACCGGCGTCACCGACATTGCGCTGGGCAATGGTCCGAACGGCAATCCTCGTCCGGCAGTCCAGGTAGGCGATGTGCAGCGCAGCCAAGGAAGCATTGCCACGAACGACCGGCAGTGGAGCGTCAAACTGGATTATCTTGCTTCGCCTAACGATACGTTAACCCTACGGTATTTCCGAGACGACAGTAATACTGCGCCGGATTTCTTCAACCAGCCGAGTGCGCTCCCTGGACTGGATTCTCAGGTCGGTGGCCCCTCGTTTAACTTCGGTTTTAGCTGGCAGCACACCTTGTCATCTCACGCGGTGAACGAACTGCGCTTCTCTTACGGCCAATTTGATCTTGAATTTGGTCCCACCCCACAGACGCTCGCGAACCCCATCTTGAACTCGACTGCAATCCAAATCTCAGACCTGCTGGGGCCAACTGGCCAGACACCGTCTTTCGGATTTGCGACGGGATTCCCGCAGGGTCGCGGTCATAAGACGTATCAATTCCAGGATGCCTTGAGCTACACGGTTGGCCGCCACACTTTCAAAGCTGGCGCGGACGTGGCGCTCCTAACGGTCCGGGATATAAGCCCGATCGACAACCGTGGTCAAATTATTGTTCGGCCAGGCGGCGGGTTTACTGGATTGGCCAACTTCATCGACGATTTCACGGGCGCGGGGGGATCGATTGACAAAGTCTTCGGAAGCCCTGTTACCCTACCGTTCCTGGCGACCTACGCCCCATACATTCAAGATACCTGGCATCTTCGCCAAAATCTCTCTGTTGATCTCGGCTTACGGTACGAATATCAGAGCACGCTCGAAAACTCGCTGCAGTTTCCATCTGTCGATACCAGGCTCGGCATTGGCTTGGGTGGCACCAGCAACTTCCCCGGAGTCTTTGCGAGCCCGCAGCAAGGAGACAAGAATAATTTCGCGCCGCGGGTAGGCTTCGCCTATACACCGCACCTCTGGAGCCGCTTTTTCGGACACGACAAAACCGTGATTCGCGCTGGCTACGGCATCTTTTACGACCAGCTCTTCACAAATATTCTCGATAACACCGCTACCAGTTCTCCGAACGCAGTTCAGGATACAATCAATGCCGGGAACGGCCGTGGTGTTGCCAATGCCTCCGCTGTTTTGGCCGGCTTCTCTTCTGTGCCTAGTCCGACGGGTTCCGTCAGCACGATTGCCAGCAATTTGCGCAATCCGCTTACGCATCAGTGGAATCTGGACATTCAGCGTGAACTCCCCGGTAATTTCATTCTCACTGCCGCGTATGTTGGAACTCGGGGCGAGCGTCTTTTCGTCAATCAGGACTACAACCCCGGAACCGGTCAATTTGATGCGAACGGCAACCTTATCCGTGTGAATCCGAATCTCGGCCCAATTCTTGTGCGAACCAATGGCGGGGACTCGATCTATCACGCCGGACAATTGACGCTCGATCGCAAGTTCTCTCATGGCTTGCTGCTTCGCGGAGCCTACACTTACTCGAAGTTCATCGACGATACGTCAGAGGTCTTTGTCACCAGCGGACTCAGTTCGTTTGCGCAGAACGTGTTGAACCAGGGGGCTGATCGAGGCCTCTCCGCCTATGACCGCCGTCATCGCATGGTGCTCACCTACGTGTGGGACGTGCCTTTTGTGCGCGGGTCCAGCAATCGATTTTCTTCCACTCTCCATGCCATCACCCGGGACTGGCAGACTTCCGGTATTTTCACCTGGAGTTCCGGCGCCCCCGAGACGTTCAATGATGGATTCGATGTCAATGGCGATGGCCATGGCGGCAATGACCGGCCCAACCTAGGCAATCCTGCGGCACCCCTTACCGCTATCGGCATTGATGGGACACAATTGGGCCTCACCAACACCCCGGGCACGTTCTTTGGTCCGAATATTCAGGCCTGCCTGAACGGAGCGCCGACTTGCGTTGCCGGTCCGGCATCGAATTTCCACTTCCTGATCCCTGCCAGTGGGCTCGGGAATGTCGGCCGAAACACTTTTATCTCGCCCGGCTTCCAGACCTACAACCTCACCGTTCAGCGTTCGTTCAGGATACCGGTGCACGACACGCAGAGGCAGCAACTCCTACTACGCGGCGAATTCTTGAATGCCTTCAATCACCCGAATCTTGGAATTCCCAGCCTGAATCTTACCGGAGGCAACTTCTTAAACGAAGCGGGCACGATTAATGGCGGCCGGGAGATCCGTGTTCTTCTCCGCTACAGCTTCTAGCATGAGCATGGCTGAGGGCTCGCCGAATAGGGGACCGGCTTTGCCGATCCGGCGTTGGAGGATGGCGGCATCGGGAGCATTCGTTTCGGGCTGACTTTTAAGTTCTAGCCCCAGATTCTCGAGTAATCGTTTTGGCCGGAGAGCTCCGACCGGGGGGCCAGGCACTTGGCCAAGTGCTGGAATTGAAGAAATCAATAACACCATGGTGCCAAGCGCAAGCGGGTTCTTTCGAATCGGGCGAGCATATTGCAGAGCAGACTTATTCATTTCTTGCGGGCGACCGTTTCAGGACCTGCTTCGCGTACGGGGTTCCGGAGAAGACTGCTGGAGCCCCCAAAAGTTCAACGCTAAGTGACCGACGTGCAGGCCTTGTCGAAAACTACTAGCGTTTCTCCCCACTGGTGGTTTGCGACGGCTCCTCTTCCACCTTGCTCCAACTGGAATCGGGGTTGTATTCCTGCATGGCCTTGCCGAGCGCTTCGGTCTTCTTGCCCAGGTCCTTCTGATAGACAACCCCATCCTGGTTCACGATAAACGTCATCACGCCGGAGGAGCGGTATTCGGCGGGATAGGCGATGAAAGCGAAACCCGCGGTCAATTTGCCATTCAAGCTGTAGCTTTTTGCGCCGCCGGGCGCATGCTTTCCTTGGCGCGTCAGAATATGAAAGAAATAGCCGCGGTAGGGAGTCGGAGCGCCATCTCGGCTTTTGGCGTAGCCCTGAGCAACGGCTGACGCCACTAGCGGCCCGATAGGGCTCGGGGGTTCGCCCTCAGCAACCTTCCAATAAAGACCATTGTGCTGCCCTTCATCACTGAAGATTTTCTGGGCATACTCGG